>Ga0233365_1000066_pt1 | contig 64596 bp, 58 predicted proteins | sample ElkDunMinimDraft_27_FD_191535 | JGI IMG/M metagenome (GOLD analysis project Ga0233365, IMG submission 191535) | Fecal eukaryotic communites from dung pellets of Tule Elk in California, USA - Elk Dung C36 | ecosystem: Host-associated > Mammals > Digestive system > Large intestine > Fecal | place...
CGCCGGCCTGATGAATGGTGACCGGTATAAAGTTGACCGGTCGATTGAGATGCTGATGGACGAGGTAAATAAAAAGGAGTTTTTCAAGATCAATCGTTCGGTAATCGTGAACAGGCGAGCGATTGCCGGATTTAAGGTAGAGAGCTCAAACCGCTTGTTGCTCCGATTTAATATTAACATTAAAGGCTATTTTTTCGTGAGCCAGCGGAATGTGAAGGATTTTAAGCGGTGGTTGGGATAGGGAGTGCGAACCTTCCACAGAGAGTTAGTTTGCGCAGAATTTTTATCGGGGTTGTTTAGTTTCCGTGATATTCGCCATCTAAGTGGTTCTGACTTTTGGATTTTTATGTTAGCTTTGAGATGACACACTTTCTCATTATAAACCTTCAGTGCTGTCTTGTCAACTATGGAACCGCTTAGCGAGGAGCTTATTTCAAAGGAAGTCATCCGTCAATTGAACGCAGGTAGCGAAGATGCCTTTCGTGCAATTTATGACCGTTTGCATCGTAAAGTTTACCGGTTTGCTTATTCATTGACCAAACAGGCTTATCAGAGTGAGGAAGTAGTTCAGGAAACTTTTTTAAAGTTGTGGATACACCGCGCAAATATTGATCCCTGCCGCTCCCTGGATTCATTGCTTTTTACCATAGCAAGGAGGTTGGTTATTGATATGATCAGAAGCGCTACCAGCACGGCTGCAAACCGCGAGCACTGGTGGAGGGCGACGCAAACGATCGATCATTCAACCGAAGAGTCGATATCGGCGAATAACCTTCATGGTTTCATCGACGATGCCGTTGGCAATCTTCCCGCACAACAGCAATTGATTTTCAGACTTAGCCGCGAAGAGGGGATGACGCATGAGGAAATTTCCCGGCATTTACAGATCTCAAAATCTACCGTAAAGAATCATCTGGTGGCTGCACTGAGGACATTAAGGCGGACACTTTCGGAGCACGATATGATATCGCTTCTATTATTTATAACTTTTTTCGGAGGCGACTAATCCTGTCCTCAGGCCTGCTCCGTAACATTCTTTGAGCGTTAAACGCCAACGATAAGAGCTTATTGATAATTCCAGTTCGCCATCAAAACTTATTTTTGATGTTGAAAGCAAGCTGCAGCCTGTAATTTGCCTCTCGCCGCTGACGTAGACTTTCCCTTATGGTGTCTTGCTTGCTGTAGTGTCATTTGTTAAGTTGGCGATTTAGGTCTCCGGAAGGTGTGCCAAGTGAATGCCGACCGGCTAAATCAGTGCGATTTAATGACGTACGACCTGATTTCGGAGATCTTTCCGTTCTCAAACGCATAAACATCACAGTACTCATAGATCAACGGGTTCCCTTCCTTATCTTTCAGCGTCATATCGCCATAGCAGGCAACCGTATCTCCTTCAGCGACCAGCCTGGCGCTATTGATTTGACTAAGGCAATTTCCATTCTCATTGCCGGAAGCCATCCACTTACGAATTTCCTCCTTGCCCTCGACACTCGCGTTACCGACCATAACCCACTTGATATTGTCGGTGCACTGCTCGAGCACAGCATCCATGTTATTTTCATCAAATGCGGAATTGACCTTCCGAACGATTTCTTTGTTTTCTGTTGACATAACCTCTTTATTGATTTGAGAATAAAGTTACGATTAGGAGAGGTTGATGCACTTGACTTAGGGCAAGTTTAGTGGGCTCTCTCCATTCATCTGGATATCACCGATGCACCACGAACAGACTGATATCATCTTCCGGATATATGGCCGCCGAGCACCGTTTTCTTTATTTTACTAAATATATTAGTATATTTACGCAAAATAAAAGATTGCGATGATCAACGAGAGGGTAATGCAGAAGCTGGAAATCTTGGCCGACGCAGCGAAGTATGATGTGTCCTGCTCCTCTAGCGGCAGTAAGCGGGCGAATGCTGACAAAGGAGTAGGGGATACGAAAGGCTATGGTATCTGCCATGCGTTCACAGAGGATGGTCGCTGCGTTTCACTGCTTAAAATCTTGCTGACCAACCATTGTATCTTCGACTGTGCCTATTGCGTGAGCCGTAAAAGCAACGATGTGAAACGGGCCGCCTTTACCGTGGAAGAAGTGGTCGATTTGACGATTAACTTCTACCGTAGAAATTACATTGAGGGCCTTTTCCTGAGTTCCGGTATCTTCGATAGCCCAGACTTCACCATGGAACGTCTGGTGAGGATTGCTAAAAAATTGCGCACCGAACACCGATTCAACGGCTACATTCATCTAAAAGCGATTCCCGGAGCCAGCGATGAACTGATGAAGGAAGCTGGTTTGTATGCTGACCGCTTAAGTGTGAATGTGGAAATGCCTACTGAGCAAGGCCTGAAGCTTTTGGCGCCTGAAAAAAACCATTCGGATGTGATCAAACCAATGGAGTACCTGAAGAATGAGATTGTGGGCTATAAAAAGGAAAGAAAGCTTAATAGAAAAGCTCCCGCATTTGCTCCGGCGGGCCAGAGTACGCAAATGGTCATTGGTGCCACACAGGATTCTGATCTGGAAGTGTTGGGTATGGCCAATTACTTCTATGAAAATATGAACATGAAGCGTGTCTATTACTCGGGCTATGTACCCATCAGTCACGACAACCGCCTTCCAATGATCGGCACACCGGTTCCGGTTATCAGAGAGAACCGCTTATACCAGGCTGACTGGCTGATGCGCTTCTATGGTTTTCATGTAAGTGAAATTGTCGGATTTGACCAACCAAATCTGGATCTGGATATTGATCCGAAGCTAAGCTGGGCATTGCGTCACCTCGATCTGTTCCCACTGGATATTAATACGGCAGATCTGGAGTTGATAAAACGCATACCGGGCATCGGCTATAAAGGAGCGAAAAGGATTGTGGAAGCCCGCCGATTTAAAAAGCTTCAGCCTGAACACCTGCAGAAAATGGGCATAGCGTATAACCGGGCCAGGTACTTTCTGGCTGTGTCAACACCTTTTGTGCGGAAGAAGGACTACACCCCGTTGCAGATCAAGCATCAGATACTGGGACTGCAAAACAGCAAGTACAAATCCGATTTTTCACCTCAACTGGCCTTGTTTTAAGCGAATGACGACAGTAATTTACGATGGTACCTACCAGGGATGGCTGACCGCTGTTTTTGAAATATTCGAATACAAACTGAAAGATGTGTTTTTCGCCCGAAATCAGGAGGCTTCGGCTTCCCTGTTTTCTCCCCCGCATCATGTGAACACGGATGAGGCAAAAGCGAAGCGGGTAATGAAAGGATTGGAACAACGACTTTCTACGGGAGGGATGAGAAGGGTTTACCAGACGTTCTTAAGCGAGGAGCAAGGGTCGGAAGAGATCCTGTGGCGTTATGTTTCCCGTATTTTTTCCAGTACGGTCAATATTGAAAAAGACTTGAGTGACCCCTCAGTTTGGAAGGTTAAACAACTTTCCAATCGGGTTAAACACGAAGCCCACCAGATGCAGGCGTTCGTCCGTTTCAAGCTCACCAAAGACCAGCTTTACTATGCCCTTATCGAACCCGATCATAATGTGTTACCGTTAATTTCGCGACACTTCGAGGGACGTTACGCCGACCAGCGATGGTTGATCTATGATCTCAAGCGCAGCTACGGAATTTATTACGACTTGAAAACGGTCACAACCGTAGAAATAAATTTTAACCCGGGCATCAGTTCCTCCCGATATATCGCTGACATTAGCGACGAACGTGAAGAGTTCTTTCAGGAGCTTTGGCGGAAATATTTCAGCAGTGTAAATATCCCAGCGCGTAAAAACATCAAACTCCAGGTAAATCAAATGCCGAAAAGGTACTGGAAACATATGATCGAGATGTGGTAAGATCTGATCGTCAATGAGCAGTCCTTAGGATATTTTATTTATATTTTTTTTGGAGGCGACTAGTCCTGTCCCCAGGCCTGCTCCGTAACCCTTATAAACCGGCAGAAAACTCGCGCCGGACAAATAACCAATTTAATGGATCCAAAGAAAGAGCGTATCCGGCAACTATTGCAGGCATATACAGAGGGAAAACTGTCTAGACCAGAATTCAATGAATTGGTTGACTGGCTACATCAGGCTGATGATGATTCCGAAGAGGAGTTTGCGGATATATGGAATCGGAACGCCGCCCGCGATTTGCCTATCGAGCGAGGGGACGAGCTATTCGAAAACATGAAACGAGATCCGCGATTCCGCAGCAACTCATCGGTCGCGCGGAAGCAGCGGATGATGCAATTCTGTCGAATTGCTGCCGTTTTGATCGCTTGTTTCAGCCTTGCTGCGCTCATCTACTTTAACCCGTTCGGTTCCGAAGCACCACGTGGTTCTACAACAACGACGGACAACCCTGTTCCGGTTGACAATGAATACAAGATTGCATACGGGTCGTTCCAGGCGCGCGATCCCTTTATTATGCACGACCCGAAATCTGGTTTGTATTATTTGCACGTAAACAACCGGCCGGGATTCAAAGTGTATGAAAGCAAGGACCTGAAAATGTGGAAGGACAAAGGAAATGCGTTTGTGGCAGATCATGACTTTTGGGGGAAAGAGGATTTCTGGGCACCCGACGTTTATCATTACAAGGACAAATACTATTTGTTTGCCACCTTCAGTGCACCCGGGCGGAAAAGGGGAACCTCCATCCTGGTTTCCGACAAGCCTGATAGTGGATTTAAGCCTTTGGTGAACGGACCGATTACACCCGCCAGCTGGATGGCCCTCGATGGTTCGCTTCATGTGGATGGATCGGGCATTCCATGGCTATTGTTCTGCCGCGAGTGGTTGGAGGTAGGCAACGGTGAGATCTATATGCAACAGCTATCGGACGACCTGAAAACGACTGTCGGCGAACCGAAATTATTATTCAATGCGGGTTCTGCTGCATGGACGGGTACCATTACTTCCGCAGGCACCACGGGCTATGTAACCGATGCCCCCTTTATCTATAAGGCTATGAACGGACATTTACTGATGTTGTGGTCGAGCTTTACGAAAGCGGGGAAATATGCCATTGGCATTGCACGCTCGGAAAGCGGAAAACTGGAAGGTCCGTGGACGCTCGACGAGGCTCCCATCAACAACGACCATGGTGGCCATGCGATGCTCTTCAAGGGCCCGGGTGGCAGACTCATGATTTCGTATCATGCACCGAACGACGCTCCCTCATATCCGGTGATGTATGAAGTGGTCGAAAATAACGGTAAGCTGACGATCATGAAATAGAAATGGTAGGAAAGTCGCCCATCCCCGGGCGACTTTTTTTGCGTTCGCTTTTTCTTTATTTGATCTTGCAAATCATTTTTTTAGTAGATTTAAATGAAGAAACCTCAAGTAAACCTAATACCCATTAACCACCTGTATGAAATCATATTTCTTATTACTACTGCTATTGAGCCCATTGATCAAAAGCTATGGCCAGGCCGACCGTTCCGACGCAGACGCGGCGGCGCATGCCTACGCAGAAGCGGAAGGTATAAAATACGACGAAGAGCGAAACGCCTATATCAAAAAGGGGGTCATCCATTTGTTTATGTACAAGGATGGCGGGCTTTTACTAGTAGGGTACCCTACTACCGCGACCGATAAAAATAAATTTCAACTTCATCTTTTCACGGGAAGTGATGATAAAGAAGAGTACTTCTTTTCAGCGGAAGGGTCTTATAAGACTTCGCTTAACATTGAAGAAGATGTTGAGGAGATAACTTCAGAGATTGTGCGGAAGGACTTTCCGATCGTTGGTCCTTTCACCGACCAGGTTACCTTCAAAGTCAGGCGAGGGAAAGAGACCTCGGATCTTGCTATGGGAACCATCGATATTGCAAAAACCATTCATGCAAGCATCGGTAGCGGATTTGTGGTGTCAACGTTGAAGAATCCGACAAATATCAGGGCGGTTACACGGGAGGGTGGAGAAACCGTCTTAGAAGCCGATAACCCGCATGGCAATGCTACGCTTGCTTTGTTTGCTACCTTATATCCCTGGGGACGAAATGCCCTGATGTTTCCTAAAAAGTCATTGAAGGAGCGGTCGGGCATTGTGGTAGGAACGACGATAGCATCCAGTGATAAAAACTTTGAGAATCTGTATCTCGGCCTGCAAATTGATTTTGCTACCGGAGGATCGGTAGTTTTTGGGGCGGATATTGCGGACCGACAAATGATTCGAGGAGTCGACTATAAAGATTTTGAGTTCGGAACGACAGCATTCTCCGGTACGGTCGACGATTACTTATATAAGGATATTGGTGTCGGATTCTTCATTGGCGTTCAGGTCGATAGCCGTATTCTTTCTAAAATGTTTTCATCTAATCCTTAGTCCAATGAGATTAAACACCTTGATTTTAGCGTTGATGCTAACGATGCTCTCGGGATGTGCATGGCTAAAACATCATTTCGGTCCCACTCCGGTTAGGAAAGAAGTTGAGTACTGGCAGGATAGCGTGGCCTCAATGACAACAAAGATTCGGGTGACTTCAAGTTTTTCGAACAGCGAGCTGAAAAACTATTATCTCGAAAGGGTTATAAAAATGGGTTTTGTGGTAGCGAAAGATAAGGTATCACACGGTCGACTGACGACGAATATGAAAAGGCATGAGAACTATTACTTAAGGCTTTCGCTTGAAGTGATGAACGATACGGCGATATGGTATGGACAGTATGGGAGCAGACACCTGGGAAGTTACATGAACGGAAGTAGCGATCCGCTTAGCAATGAAATTTCCGAGTCAGAGATCGATTGGAAACCGATTGAATATGGCTCACGCGGGTGGTCGCAGTTAGAACTAGCCGCGAAGATTGACACTTATACCAACGAAGGTGTGACCTATAAGACTGAATTCAACAGAATTGAGTAAGCTGAGTTCATCGGTAGTGACCTTAGCTATTGTGATGTCATTCAGGGAAAAACTTTATATATGTCATTTCTCTTTACAAATCGGGCCAATTCAATGATGTCGTTATCTTTATAAAATCCTAAGCGATAATCCGCGATTCTCCACCGATAAGCCGTAGAAAATCCTTTTAATTTTTGGATGTTGGAAACCCGTTCTAAGGATTCAGCATTTTCAAGTTCAATAATAAACTCTTTAATCTTTGTTTTCAATTTTCTATCATGGAGCTTTTTAACATCCGTCAGAAAACTTCGTAGAAAAATAACTTCCATTAGTCTAATGCATTCATGACTTCCTCACGACTTGCCACTTGGTTTCGATCCGACTGTTGCATAAGTAATAACAAGCCCAAATCTTCCTTTTCTTCGTCAGATAGTTCTTTTAAGCGTTCCTTTTCCTTAAATTCTACGTAAAAGGAAACAGCTTTCTCTATGACCGCTTTCACACTCATTTCTTCAAAAGCAGATAGCAATTTTAGTTTGGTCAGAAGCTTTTCGTCGATGTCAATGTTCTTTCTCATTTTATAAGATTTGTTTACTTCAAATATACATAATATACTTTATATACATATGGATCGTCGTTTCAGAGCAAACTTTTTTTTTCGAAAGAGTACTGAACGGCGAACGGTTTAATTTACCTCGGCCGGATGCTGTTCTAACTTGGACTCGAGGCATGTTCGTTTTTCAAATTTGCTTAAATTTGTTTTGCTTGTCCCCATTTTAAAAATTCAATCGTCATTAGGATAGATTTAAAAAATTAAAAAAAAATGAAAGAATTTGCATTAATTTTCAGACTCAAGGACATGGCTGATTTCAAACCCTCGCCGGAGCAAATGCAGGAAAGGATGAATTGGTTAGGTAGCATTGCTGCGCAAAACAAACTGGTGGACAAGGGAAACACGCTATTGCCGTTCTCAGAACATTCCCGGACGATTACGTCCGATCATGTTGTAACTGACGGGCCTTACACGGAAATCAAAGAATTTATCAGTGGTTACATCATTGTGAAAACCGACAGCATTGAGGAGGCGGTGGCGATTGCAAAAGAAAATCCGATCTTCAAGGTAGGGGGAAGCATCGAGGTAAGAGAGGTTTTAAAACGTGACTAGTATTGAGCCGGGTTAATCTACATGATGAATTATTACCGCATTTATTCCGCCAGGAATATGCTAAGATGACGGCTGTATTATGCCGTCATTTTGGTTTAAAGCAGATTGAGAATGCCGAAGACATTGCGAGCGACACTTTTCTGAAAGCCTCGGAACATTGGGCTATCAACGGTATTCCTGAAAATCCGACTGCCTGGTTGTATACAGTTGCCACAAATAAAGCAAGGGATTATTTTAAACACCTCGCTGTACGTAAAAATCAAATCGACGATGCGATCGGGCAGGATGAAACTATAGTTGATTACGAATTCGATTTCAGCGATGCAATGATTGCGGACAGTCAATTGTCGATGATTTTTGCGGTCTCTATGCCAGGCAATTCAAGAGAGGCGCAAATTTGCCTGGCTCTTCAAATCCTTTGCGGCTTCAGTGTGGAAGAAATCGCCAATGCTTTCCTGTCAAAAACTGAAACGATTAAAAAGCGGCTACACCGGGCAAGAACGCATCTTCGCAATAATCATTTCCAAATCGACACACTCAGTAAAGCAGCTATAGAATCGCGACTAGATACGGTTTTGGCCACGCTGTATTTGCTTTTCAATGAGGGCTATTTTTCTAAGACAAATAAACAGTTGATTAGAAAGGAGCTTTGTTCGGAAGCCCTGCGATTAACACTTGTATTGACGGAGCACCCCTTAACCAATATCCCCCGGGTGAATGCTTTGCTGGCGCTGATATGCTTTCAAAGTTCGAGATTGGATGCGAGGATTGACCGCTTTGGAGAAACGATTCTTTTCGAGAAACAGGACAAAAATCTATGGGACAAAACGCTTATCGGACGAGGTAATTATTATTTAGTGAATGCCTGCAACGGCACGGAGGTTTCCCGGTATCACCTGGAGGCGGGTATTGCCTATTGGCATACCACATGCGGCGATAATAAATGGCAGCATATATTGCAGCTGTATAATCAACTTTTGCTTATTGATTACTCGCCTGTCGCAGCGCTCAACAGGGCATTCGCATTCTCCAAAGTGTATGGCGCTGAGAAGGCCATCAGCGAAGTAGAAAAGTTGGATCTTGCAGAAAGTAATTATTACCACGAATTATTAGGCTATCTGTACGCCGATATGGAAGAGATCAGCACCGCCATTCAGCATTATACCAAAGCCATGGGATTGACCAGGTCCAAAGCGGAGAAACAAACCATCAAACAGGAAATTGACCGGCTGACTTTGCTATCGGCAGGAGCCCGATAAAATAAATCTACTGATTATCAGCTACATATAGTAGCAGCAGCAAGTTCATATACAAAGTATCACCTTTCTTGTTACATTTGCCAAAACAGACAATCGATACCAATATACCTAACCTCCTGCAATCAATGAAGGCACCTTTACTTTCATTCATCTGTGCCTTTGCACTCTTATTTTCGGCATGCTCAAAAGAGGAGCCGGTTACCCCGAAAGTAGAAGAACGTTATTCGGTTACCTTGAACGTAAGCACCTTGTCGCATGATATGGTCCTCATCTCTGGTTTGAAGGCAGCCGGTGATATCAACGGGGCAACGGCGGGTAAAAAGCTATCGGATGTAATCGATTATCTTTCCTACGGTGTCTATGATGAGAATGGCGTTCGAATCTATCAAAGATCAATACACAAGGGCGGGCAAGATTTTGGGAAGATCAAACAAGTTTTTTCTAAGGGTAAATATAAAGTAGTGGTACTGGGCCGGTGGGAGCAGGGAAGTGAGCTGCCCTGGTTCTACAATGACGATAGCAGGATCTACTCCCATAGCTTTTCTGATGCTATATTTTTTAATCAGTTCGACCTGGTGGTGTCCGACCAGAATATCGAGCAGAACGTACAATTAAAGAGGAAAGTGGGGAAGTTAGAGGTTGAGTTAACGGATAAAATCCCGCTTAATATCGAAGAAATTCAATATTCCGTTAATGGGGTCTCCGATTGGTTCGTGCCGAAAACAAACCGTGGTGACAATAACCTGATTTTTCAAAAATCTACTTACTTCGACTATGAGGGTTCACCGATCTACTGGGAGCGAGAAGCCTTCAGCTTTTATTTTTTTCTGGATAAGGACCAGGAAACGGAAGTGAGTGTAAAGCTGGTGGCTTTGGATCGGAATCGGGAGGTGGTTGTTGAGAAGCTTATCGAGAATGTTCCGGTGAACATTAACAGAAAAACGAAGGTTCGTGGTCGTCTATTTGACACTACCAGCGACATGACAGGACAAGCATTCTCCATTAGTTTTTAAAATATCCGGCAAAATCGATCATGAAAAATAAGATTTATTTGTTCCTCCTTCTGGCATTGTTTGGGTGGAATTGTAGTGATAAGAAGGAAGCAGAGCCAACAAAGGCTGAACATGAAGTCTCCTTTTCCATAACGGGTGTAACAAGTGCACCGTCTTTAACAAAGCAGCAGTCGCTCATCGCTTCATCCGTTTTCGATGAGGTGGTTTATGTTAACTTATATCTTTACGATAGCAAAGGATATCTCGTTGGTGAATATTCGCGTCAAAGCGGGGTGAGCTCATCCGTGTTTGTAGCTTCCATGGAGGAAGGCAGTTATACAGCGGTGGCTGTTGGCTTTGGCGGCGCCTACTTTATGAATGTTGAACGCCTTCAAACGGCACGGATTCACAAATATCACCCCGGACAGGTATTTATAGATAAGGTCGAATTTGAAGTGGGCGCTTCTGAAACCGGGATGGTGGAAATGATGCTGGAGCGGAAAGTCGGCATGTTGGATCTGGACATTACCGACGAACCCGGAAGCGAAATAGATTACGTTAACGTCAAAATGGACGCCATGGCGTACGAATTTACGTTTCGCGATTTTATGGCCTTTGGAACAAATCATGAATACAACTTCGAGCATTACCCGCACGTAGAAAATTACACTGCTTTTCCCGCTTATTTTTTCGTTCCTTATAACAGCGAATCGTACAAGACTACCATTACAATCGAATTGATTACTTACGGACTGGTCTCAAGATCCATTGTTTTGAAGGATGTGACCGTTGGGGTCAACCGGAAGACGACGATTCGCGGAAAATTATATAATTCCGGTCCGCAGGATTTTACCGTGGAAATTGACGACGAATGGAGTGGAGAGGACACGATTGATTTTTAAGCTGAGCACGTATGTATAAAATTATACTTCCAATTTTATTATTAATAGGAATCATATTCGTAGGCTGCGGAAAGGACACACCTGCGCCCGCTCCGAAAGTCATGCCCGACAGGGTAGTGATGAACGTTAGCGATAGCGCCATGGCCATCCGGTCGGTGAATACCCTTGAGGCTTGGGTATTGCCTGAGAATGCGGACGACAAAACGCTGCTATGGAGCAGCAGCGACCCCTCGGTGGTGTCGGTAGATGCCAACGGACGTGTAGAGGCACTGAAGGAGGGAACTGTTTCCATCACAGCCACAGCAAAATTAGGGGGAATCAGCACGTCGCGACAAGTAACGGTTGAGCGGGACGAACATCGGATGATGGGCTGGATTGAATACATCACAATTCCGAATTACTCGTTTATGGCAATGGAAGTTTACGTAACCAACGCCTCCAATACGGCCTTCACCATTAAAAATATTGAAATGTTTCATGGTTCGCAATTGTTAGTTTCCTATCCATCAGGTTCAGTCAACACCAAGGTTCCTGCTCAATCGACCAAACACATTTATACATACGACAGTTATTCCAGTTATGTATTTCAGTACCACGTAAAGGTGTATTTTACCATGAACAACCGAAACTATGCCATGACGGTATATAACGGAAGCTGGAAAACAGAAGCTGTAAACGATTTCTCTATCGGTATCGATCCGGAGTGGAGCGACGATGATACAACGGTTGAACTTCCTGCGCCTTAAGCTTCATGACGATCACCGATACTATTCATTCAGAAAACGTTGCCTTAATTCTTCTTTCAGCAGGTTAACAAAGCGTGGTGTTACAAAATACGACACGCCCGCCGAGGTTCTGAGCAATCGTTCTGAGTAAAGCGCTGCTTTTATCAGGCGATCTTCAAAATAGAATTCGAACTGATATGTGATGTAGCCCAGAACGTGTCCTTCTTGCTGAAAGGCAACGAGGCTATCGAGTTCGGAAAAAAGGAGTTCTGCGACGTCGCCATCAACGCTGAAGACGGTCATCGTATGGATATCATGAATATCTATTTTTTGAAGGGACGCTTTATCCATTCCGGGGATCTTTCTGGAAGCTCCGATGTTTCCATAGTCGAGGCTTGCTTCGGCATTCTGCCCGCTTTTCAGATAGCGTTGTTGATCGTGTGGTTCCTGACGAAGCCATTGATGACCTTTCTCATACAGTACTTCTGCTTCGTTATTTACGATGATAACACCCGTATAGGCAAAGACCGTTCGGCAAGTGACATTCGCAAGCCTTTTCATCAAACGGAGACCATCTTCCCCGGCGGCAACACAAGAGCCTTCAAGCAGCAAGCCTCCTGAATACCGAAGCTCATCGACCGGAATTTTTTCCTGCATATCTTCATCATATCGGGAAAGCCGTTCCATATGCGTGCGCCAGAGCGTATGCGTATACCCATCGAGCATGCTGTCGACCTGGATCGAGGTCTGTGCACAGCCTGTAAGCAGAACACCTGCAGCGCCATGTCCAATGAGGTGAATGAAAGGAGGCTGGTCTTTCGCCACCCAGTCGAATAAATTGCCGATCTCCTCATTGGAATGATGCCTGTGCTCTGCACCGCGTATCCGGACCATGGCATCCAGCACTCCATCGCTATCGGGACTACCTGAAACGGAACAATGTTCCGGCAGGGCAGCAGTGATGTCCGTATCAAAACCTACGTTGAAAAACAACGAACCCAGGTGATGATCGGGACCAAAGAAATCGCTTTGCTTATAAACCGCATTCATCACATCAAAACAAATGAAAAGGACCTGAAAAAGCAAGTTAAAATTAGCGATTACTAGCTGGTAACTAATAATTATGGTGTTATAACTAGTAGATAGAATGTTCCGCCAATGAGCCGCATGTCTGGCTTAATTATTTTTTTATTTCTGCGGATACAGATCCTCATTATCAAGAAATTATAATATCTTTAAATTGGTTAACCTGCCCTCTATGAACCTTTTAGCTTTCCTCAAGAAGCCACTGTTGACAGTCCTTCTTGGTTCTTTTGCACTTTTCGCGAATGCCCAATCCACTACAGGAAGTATCGCTGCCGATGCGGTAAAATTGGACGTTGATCATCTGGATTCTTTTCAGGATGGATTCGCAGTAATTCGGAAGGGGACTTCCGTTGCTTTGATAAATGATCAGGGGGCAATCGTGGTTCCTTTTAACAAATATCATAGCATATCACCGATGACAAATGGGTATGCAGTAGTTATATTGAATAGTCAGGTAGGAACAGCGGGTTTGATTGATAAACATGGAAAGGAAGTGTTGCCTTGTACGTTTTATTCCGTATCACCGGTGGATAAAAATGGATATGCGATAGCTCAGGAGAGTTTCTCTGGAGGCGGAAAGATCGTTCATTTGCAAACCGGGAAAACCTATATTCACAAAAACTCCTTGAGCAGTAAAGTGCCTCACGAAGAGAAGCTCAGGCCATGGGATAATTTTGTATTTAATCATGGACTGGCGGCAGAACGGGATGCAAAAACAAATCAATACGGTTATGTTAATTGGGCTGGAGATTTTGTTATAGCACCTCAATTTAAGGATGCGCAACCTTTTTTCCAGGGCATGGCGGCTGTATCGAAACAGGATGAGTTCGGCCAAACGAAATATGGTTTCATCGATACAACCGGTAGCTTCATCATCGGTCCGCAGTTTTCGAGGAAGCCGGGCAATTTTTATAAAAACAGGTCATACGTCATACCCAAAGATCCGGGCGAGTTTCGGGCTGCCTACATCGACAGAACGGGAGCCATCATTATAAAACTGAAAGAGTATTCCACCGACGACGACTTTGTTGAAGATTGGGTCATGGCCAGAAATAACTCGAAAGGCACCATTGCACTAATTGATACAGCCGGCAATATATTTCCTTTACCCCGGACGGGTGACTTCCATGGCGTAGAATACGGATACACAATTGACCCAAAAATAATGAACGGGCAAATTATGATCCGCCGAAAAGCGGCCACCGTGAGCAATAACCAGGGTCTGATGGGAACCGATGGAAAAATTCTGGCACCTCCTGTATTCTTCGAATTGCATTATTTCGATCCGGTTTCTAATCTGGCGCGGGCAAGGTTTAACAGCCCGGAAGGTACCTTAATTGATGGGTATATTGACAGGAGCGGTGTTTTTACCATTATCAACGTTCAGGCTTCCAACTGGTAGGCTCTAACTCAGATTCAATAATTCATTCTTGACTTCCCCGAGAGTAACTGCGAAAAGTGTTTTTTTACTTTTTTAACAGTTCATCAAATCAGGCGTTCCAATAGAAGATGTAACGAAGTTAACCCATACTAAAACAAACCCGATTGCTAGTGGAATGTTATAGTAGTTGCAACACACCATGGTCTATAGTTTCCATCTTCGACAGAACCTTTTAGAATAATGCAACTCGATGATTATCTAAATGCTGACTTGCCAGTGCAATATGTTCTGGTTTAAAAAGGTCAGCTTTGCGATGATTCCAATTTTGAATCGCCTGTTGTATATCCTTGACATCCGTAACACCCGGCTGCTTTGACGCGTAGTCAACAGAAGCCAGAAGTTCTAGAGCATAGGTAGATTCAAAACCATGGATAAGGTTCAAAACAGAGTGTATTCGTTCTTGCTGCGCAGCAGTCAGCTGCGTTTTTACATAATGTTCAACTTGCTCGTATTTCTGGTAATTGAGCTGAAGCGGTTCAAAGGCGGTTGCCTGATTTTGTTCCAAACCTTGGAGGTAATCACCATTTAGACTTAGTAGAACATGGTTTAATTGTATTGTATAGGGCCCATAGTGGTGTGCTGAAAATCGAAGCCGTAAATTCTCACCACTCTCTTGTAAAAAATAGGCTAGCTTATTTGCTGAAAATAGACTGCTAGCATCCCCAACAGATTCATAATGAAACATAAGGTAGAGAAGCATTGCTCTGGCCGGAGTCAATGTGGCTCTCATCTTACTATCTGGATCAGCTTGTAAAATTCGTTTGATTTGCGGGTTGGGTTCAAAAACAAATATCTCCACGTCTAACTTTCCCAAAGACTCTATGATCATTGGTTTCACGACACTCCAATCTAAGCCGCCATTGCCACAACCGAGTGGTGGAATTGCAACGCTTTTGATTTGATATTCATGCAAACTGTTCTTAAGTGCTCTTAGCCCCGAACTGATATCTTCGATTTTAGAAGCTGACTTCCAGTGATCCTTCGTGGGAAAGTTGATGATGTATCGTTCACCATTTAGGTCTTGGTCTTTTATAACCAAGACTTCGCCAATTCGTAAGCTCCCATTTTTGCAAGCGGTCTTATAAACCTTATAGTTGTAGGGAAAGCGTTGTTTGAACTGAAGAGCAATACCTTTGCCCATAACACCAACGGTATTCACGGTATTTACTAATGCTTGAGCCGTAGATTGTAATAAATCTCCTTGTACAAACTGTATCATATCAATAGTATAGTCTTCCTTCTCTGGCTACAACAACATTAACAGCCAATCCCAATTTACGAACAATTTCTTCTATTTCAAGCTTCTTAACCATATTTTTAACAACGAGCGTCTCAATAAGTTGAACAGGTATATGATATTTCACTAAAAATTCAGCTTGTTTAAAGTCTCTACGTTCGAGATCATCTTCGGTGCTCTTCCAGTCTTTCGATTTAATGATATCCCACCGCAAATGAGCCAAGTCATCGGGATTAATTGAAAACCTAGCCACTTTCCTTTTAGCATGTCGGTCCGTAAAAACATACTGTAGTCCATATTCTAAGATACGCGCACTGTCAATGACAATGTACACAATATCTTCCTGAGGATGTTTCTCCACCCCTTGGTAGCCATTAGCAATCATAAGAAGCATGGGCGAATGGCCCCAAAAGTAGAAAGGTATATAATCCCCTAAGGTACCATAGCCCTCAATCGGAATGGGATAGTCAGAACGATCTTTAACTAATTGATTATGGCCAATACTAATATATGATGGATCCCGATCGGGATGATCCTTACAACAAATTCCGTAATTAAGGATATATTCGATATTCTTCCAATGTACGATACGATAAATATAAATAGGGTTCGGAACCGACATAGCACACAAACCTAATAAATTAATCTGAAATTTTGGTTTGCGTATTCAATGCTACACTCTTAGTGAACGAAAAAAATACCCGGTTTTGGTAAATTCGAAAGGATCGGTATACGGTTGAGGGCCGTCGCCAGGTGGGGCTCATTTTATTAATCGCCGATTAACACTACCTTTGTAGGGTGAAAACGACTGACAAATTCAACGAGCTGCTTGATAAGCACCATCTTAAGAAGACCGGGCCGCGCTTAAGTGTTCTCTCCGTTTTGAATTCTCGGGAGGTTGCCACCTCTCAGCCCGAGTTGGAACAGATGCTCGGCAAGGAGGTAGACCGGGTAACCCTTTACCGGATATTGAACACGTTTGAGAAAAGCGGGATCATTCATAAGATTCTGGATATGAACGGCACGTCGAATTATGCTTTGTGCTCGCCTTTATGCACCAGTGAAAAGCATAAGGATGAACATGTTCATTTCAATTGCACGGTTTGTTTGAATATCTACTGTATGGACGACATTCAAATTCCGGTGATTTCTGTTCCAAAGGGATTTAACGCCAACCATAAGAATCTGATCATCTACGGCTCTTGCGATAGCTGCAATAAGAAAATCAAAGAATAGGGTTCACGATTCAAAAAAAAGCGATACAGAACTCAATCCGTACCGCTTTCCAACTAAACATAAAACAAAAATCGTTAATGATGGTGACCTTCTTCTGCGTGGACTTCAAACGTTAATTTCAAAACGTTTTCGCCCTCGAACTTCGTGTCTGTCTGCCAGTCTGAACGGGTAATTTTTTCTTTCTCACCAGCCTTTAACTTCCGGATGATATAGCTCACCACTTTCGTAGCACCTTCATTGCTATGACCTACGGTAAAATAGCTTAAAATTCCAGTCGTTTCCAGCGCTCCGGTAACGTCTGTACCGTCCGCGTACTTCTTTTCGCGGGGTTGAAAAATAGCGCCGCTTTCATCTTCGGTGGCTGCATTTAGCGTAAAGTTACCTCCCGTTAAAAAGGCTTTGTAATTGGCTGCGGCCGACTTACTGGCGATGAAATCGTTCTGAACTTCTTTTCCGGTGTGATCCCATGCTTTCAGTTCGATTTTGTAAACCGCATCGGCTTCCAGGTGGAGGTGACCTCCGGAAGTTGCTTTCCCGGTTTCATCAAACTTAACGGTAATCGATTCGCCTTCCGTACCTGCATCCAGTCCATGGAAGTGGTCGCCATGGGCTCCTACACCTTCGCCGCTTACCTCGGTCAGAATCAATTCAGAACGTTGAATCCCTTCTTGTACCGGCAATGTTTCCTCGTCTTTGCTACACGAGCTGACCAATAATACGACGCCCGCAATTCCTGCAAGCATTTTTAATGTACTTCTGTTTTTCATTTTGATATGGATTTAGTTAAAAAAAATTAGTAGTAATTGCGTGTTAGTGGACTTTGATACTCAACCCCTTCATGGTTTGCCATCCTTCCTTGTCTGTCAACCGAATCAGAAAATGATAGTCGCCCGGATCTACGTCGGCGGGTATGGTAATTTCCTGTTCTACCTCAAAAGCCTTTAATCCGGTGGGAATGGGGTAGCTTTGAATCAGCAGGAAGGGCTTTACCGGCGCTTTAATGGCTTCAAAATCACAGCTTTCTACCTCGGTACTATGGGTATGCTGATCAAAATTGTGATGGATGTCGATACTGACCGAACCGAGTTCGGCATTGTCCTGGAGAACGGCGCGGAAAGTGAAGGTTTCACCCCGTTTTACAACGGCACATTGTTTTGGGAAGGCATCTTCACCCGTAAGGTGGATTTCCGGATATTCGGTATCAATCGTAACGGCGTTATCTTTCTTACAAGCGCTGATCATTGCTAAAACAACGACGCAACAGCCTATTAACTTCTTTTTCATATTTTTTTTACGTATGGATATTAATTATAGTTCGACGGCTGTTTCGATATAGTGAAACATTGACATATTATAGGTTGTATTATTATAAATCATTCCTATATAATATTTCCCTGATTCCCAAGCTTTCAATCCATCGATTGCACCAGGGACTGGCGAATTGTTGTCAGCGGGGCCTCCGATGAGTAGTCTTGAAATCTCTGGAAAACCTGTTCGCTCAAAATTGATATGACTCCATCGTTGTGTATTGACCAAGTCTTCATGGCTGAAAACATCAATCACAATTGCTTTTGAAAAATCGATAGCTTGAACTGATTCAGGGCGGTGATGGTGTTTTTTATTAATCAAGAGGATGTAGATCTGGCCGTCCCCTTTTGTGCCGCTTATGGTTGCGGCAGCACTAAGCACCTCGCCTTTCCCGATCCTGACTGGGTAATTGCCGTATTCAAGCGTGACGGGATCACGATATCCTCCTCTGGTAAGTATATACAATACTCTGTTGGTCGCACTTCGGGCTGACACAGAAAATTCTTCCAGTTTCGGGTCTATTGGTAAGTTCGATTCATTATAGATCGTAATTTTTCTTTTTTCTTCCAATTTTGTTCCGTTTTGATCGTGAACGATGATCAAGAAATCGTACTTTCCTTCAATGGCCGCGGCGGGTATATCGAAGTGCTTATGCACCGTAGCATTTTTGGCACCTTTAAAATCCTCCCAGGAAATTTCAAAACTCCAGTCCTTCTCGTAAGACTCGCCAGATATCTGCTGTATTTTGATCTCTACTTTCTCGATCTTATCTCCTGCAATAATATCGAGGTTCAGGTGAAAATCCCTGCCTATTACACCCATTTCATTATTATTCAGACCAACTTCTATATTGTCAATCGTGGGGGCGGTGGGATCGGGCCCCGGTTGGCTGTCTTTCTTACAGGCAGTAAAAGTGGCTACAAGTAAGAATATTGCTGAAATAGCTTTTATCGTTTTCATGTTTTTAAGGTTGACTCGGTGTTTTTTTATCATTTGTAATAGTTAATCGTGATTCGGCGGCGAACCAATTGAAAAGGGTATTTTAAGTGCCAAAATTATGTTCCTTCCTGCTTCCGGTAATTCAATGAGCCGGTAGAAACTGGTATGGTTCAGGTAACGGGTATTCAGCAGGTTTTGTGCCTGCAAGCTAATCGTCAGGGGCTGTCCATACAGATGCAGGTCTGTACCCGCCTGTACGTTGATGATCTGGTAACCAGGCGTTTTCTTTTCCGGAGGTACAATATTGTCCTGGGCCGCAGTGATGCGGTAATCGAACGACAGGTAGGTATTATTCAACGACTTGATTGCGGGCGACCAGGTGAGGTTGAGTAAGGCGCTTAGGGGCGGTGAGAAGGGGAGTGTATAGCCCTTTTTATCGCCCGATAGCTGTTCTGCATAGAGGTATTCACCTAACAATTCGGTGCTCAGGTTCTCTATAAATTTCCACTTAAGTTGAATTTCGCCCCCGTAGCGCATGACACGGCTCTGGGCGTACTGAAAGACCTGGTTACCGGCTCCATAATAATAATCGTGTTCGGCTGTGGGGTTCAGATAAATGTAGTTGGGGAAATAATTGTAAAAAGGACTGGCTTGTACCGACCAGTTTTCCGCGTTCCAGCCCAGGCTTAGATCTGCCTGATAGGATTGTTCGGGCGACAGGGTGGGGTCGCCGCGTTCGTAGCTGAAATAATGATAGTTCACGCCGTTGGCACCCAGCTCTTTGGCAATCGGTATGCGGAAGCTTTTGCCCAGGTTTGCTTTTAGCGTAAATTGTTCGACCTTGTAATTGAGGCCGGCCGACCATACCAGGCTGTTAAAGCTTCGGTTAAGGTTTTCGGCCCTGACAAGCTGTTCTGATACGGTCTGCCCATCCTGCGTAATATCCGAGCTGAACCAGTCGGTATATTCTTTCATCGCCAACTGCGCATAATCGTAGCGAAGGGCGCCGTGGAGCAATACCCGTTCGCTCAATGCAAACTTGTCGTAAAGGAAGGCACCTGCGGTCGTTTGTTTAAAAGCCGGGACTAAAAAGGTCCAGCCATTGATATCATTTTGCTGATGTTCACCGTTCAGACCAACCGTTAAAAGGTGTTTACCCAGCGCTATTTCATCCCGCAGATTCAACGAATAGACGTCTTTATCAAATTCCCTTTCCAGGTCCGCAGGGATGGGCAGGGTCTCAGGGTATACGGGAGGCATGTAGCCGTGATTGACATACTGGCTGAACTCCTGCCGGAAATTGCGCTGGTAACCTACCTCCATTTCCAGTTCATGCATTCCGGTTTGATAGCGGCTGTGGTTAATGAGTTTGAGGTGATTCACCTGCTGGCGGGGCATCAGGATATCTCTGGATGAGGCATCATGAATTTCGGCGTTTACATTCCGGGGCTCTAATCCATGAGCATTGGCAAAGAAACCGCTTTTGCTGTAGGTGTTGCTCAGATAGAATATACTCCGGAAACGATCGTGGATGTATCCTGCGTTCAGATGCACACCGCTTTCCCGTCCGGCGGTATTGCGCAAAAAGTTTTGATGCAGGTCCACGGCGTAATCGTACACAAATACCCGGTTGGTCGGAACGCGATAGTCGCCGTAGCTTTGATAGGTAAAGCGGCTGTCGAAGAACCAATGCTGATTTCGTCGGAAAAGGTTTACGGAGGTACCGTACAGGTTATTATTGCTTTTCCCCATCAGGTCAACGGAGCCGCCCAGTGTATGCGGTGCAGGAGGATTTGCGGGTTTGACGTCTATCACGCCTCCAATAGCATCGGAACCGTAGATAAAGGAGGCTGCGCCTTTGATGAGTTCTACCTCATTGGCAGCAAATTGATCCACTTCCAGGCCGTGGTCGGCTCCCCACTGCTGCCCTTCATGCTTCACGCCTTTGTCAACCACCACCACACGATTGAAGCCCATTCCACGTATCAGGGGTTTCGATTGTCCCGATCCGATGCCAATCGTTTTAATGCCAGGCAATCGTTCCAGGCTCTTCATCAGGCTGCCGCCCAGATGACGCTGGATATAACTGCTACTTACCACTTCGATGTTCATGGATTCTGTGTTTTTTCGCAGTTCGCCGATCGATTTGGTAATCGTCACTTCCTGCAGTTCTTCGGCCGCCGGGTGTAGGCGAATGGTGATTTCCCCGGAAGGAACGGTGATGTTCAGGACAGCTGCTTGATAACCCACCATAGAAACGCTGAGGCGATAGGCAGTCTCGTCCAGGCCTGAAAAGCGAAAACGGCCATCAGCATCGGCTATTGTGATGGTTTCGGAAGCATCGAGCTGCACAGAAGCACCCTCCAGGGCTTGTCCGTCATGACTGATGACCCTTCCGGTAAGGGTGTACGACTGCCCGAAAAGGGGATGGATCAGGAAAAGGTAAAATAGTATCAGGTAGAAAACCTTCATTTTCAAGGGTACGAATGGAAAGATAGAATGATATCGAAAATCGTGCGAATCACAAAGCGATACAGCAAAGCCTTATGGGCAATGACAGAAAATCCTTATGAGATCGTGTAGGATGGATCCCTTAGACGAAAGAGCAGGGAGGGCCCCTGTTGATAAAATCTGCCAGGTTGGTTTGATACCCGTGTATGTGCTCAGGCATGATGGTTGAATCAGCCTGAGTTCGGTTCAGGGCAAAGGAGGTCGTCGGGATGATCGCGACAAATTCACTCTCATAGTGGGCGAGATAAGCGCAGATTTTACAATCTGTGGTTTCAGGTCCGTTCCTTTCGCCATCGGATGAAACCGCCTCAACCAGACTTTCGTGGGTGTGCGTGGCTTCAACCACAATAATGGAAACATAGAAAACAGCAAGCAAGCCTAGCAAAAACCGGCTGAATGCACTTACTGAATATTTCATGTTCGCTCTCACAATTGCAGCGAAATTGCATTTACTTTTTTGAATTGCAAAATAATTTTTGAAAAAAAAGACATTTGATATCAACGCGTTCGCTTTTTAACCTATAAGTGCATACCTATTCACAATAGCAACTTTATTGCATTATATATTTTGAAAGTGTTGGACGATTCTAATATTTATATATATTTGCATCAACGTTGCATTAAATAATTTGGTTAATGCAACTAATAAATTTCTCACTAGTCTCTTAAAAATCATGAAAAAACTTCATTACGAAATCCTCTGGATCCTTCCTCTTGTATTCATACTTTTCGCGACGTCGTGTAAAAAAGATAAGGTTGAAATAGATCTTCCCTTACCCGTGATATCAAATCTCGAAATAGGTTCAGGCAACAATGGAGAAGGCATTATCGGCCGCGATTTCCATTTTGATATGGATGTGATCGCTGGCGACCTGATTGAATCTGTCGTGATTAAAATTGAGCAGCGAGACGATGAAGTCTATGCGAATGACTGGTCTTTTGAAGTTGTTTGGGACGAGTACCATGGTATAAAGAATACCAATGTTCATAAACATTTCGACATTCCGGATGAAGCCCCGGAAGGCCGATACCATTTGATCGTATTGGTTCACGACCAAAACGGTACAACCCTGGAAGAGGTTAGAGAGATCAGGTTGATCGACGCTTCTAAACTTCCGGTAGACCCGACTGTAGGTACTTTTATGTTAAGAAGAGGGACAGAGGATGGCACGTTTAAGACCTTTTACGATTTCAAGAAGGGATTTACAGATCCGACGCAGAAGCATTTCAGCAAGGGAGATCATTTTGACGGACTTGCCTCGGTCAGTAATGTTAGAGATGATGGTAGCATGTACTTTTTGCTTATCAAGAAGAGCCTGAACCATAAACCTGAAACGGTAGACGCCATTGACTTTTCAAAAGTCATCGTATACGATGCTTTGAAGCATGAAAACGTGGAGGAACGCAAGTCCTTTTCGAACTTTCTCCTTATGACGGAATGGGGCGAACGCGGCCGGCCGGAATTTATAATAGGAGCTGCTGAAGACAACAACACGCCTGCTTCTAATCCCATCGGTAGCGACAAGAACTGGGAGAACGGCGCTTATTACTTCGGTGTGGTTTACACGAACACTACCCACAACCTGAGTGTACACCACTACATGGAGCTTGAGATAAGCGGATTCTGATCATAAACAGAATTCATCCATCGGAAATTTGAAATTAAGCGCATTAAATAAGTGAAAAACAAATTATTTACACCATCGTAAAATTATGATAGCAATCCAAAGCACCAATAAGTCATTTAAGGGAAAGCAGGCGGTAAGCAACCTTTCTCTATCCGTTGCCAGGGGAGAAATTTACGGACTCCTCGGGCCCAACGGTGCCGGAAAGTCGACCACGCTGAATATGTTGCTCGGCTTCCTGAAGCCGGATAGCGGTACCACCTTGGTCAACGGCGCGAATACCAGCACCCATGCGAAAGAGGCAAGAAACCATACCGGCTACATCCCTGAAAATGTGAATCTGTATCCCTATCTGACGGGGCTCGAAAATCTGGAATACTTTTGCAAGCTGGCGGGTACTCCATACCCTGCTTCCGAGCTTTCGAAGATCCTCTTAATGTGTGGATTACAGGCAGATTCGCATCACAAAAAGACGCATAGCTACTCGAAGGGAATGCGGCAAAAGGTGGGGATTGCCATTGCCTATGCGAAAAAAGCAAAGGTGTACCTCCTGGATGAACCGGCAAGCGGCCTGGATCCGCTGGCAAGCAACGAGCTGTCTGCGCTTCTCAAAAGACTGGCAGAGGAGGGGGCGGCCATCCTGATGGCTTCTCACGATATTTTCAGGGTTCGCGAAACCTGCAATCGAATTGGCATCCTCAAGCACGGCGTATTGGTCAGGGAAATGCAGGCATCCGAGGTAACTGCCAACGAGCTGGAAAAAATCTATTTGGATTACATGCAGGATTAATTAAATATCTATGATACAGATTATCGTCAATGAATGGAAAATGCTGCTGCGCGTCCGGGTGCTGGCATACCTCAGCTTGTTCTTTATCGCTGCGCTGACCGCTATTACCTGGTTAGGCGTGGTGCAGAACCAACAGCAGCAGGAACAGCAACGAGCGGCTCAGGCACACGTGCGGGAACAATGGGAAAGTATTGAATCGATGAACCCACACAGCGCAGGTCACTATGGTTCGTATGCTTTCAAGCCGCTTACTTCATTAAGCAGCCTCGATGATGGAATCAATGCCATTACCGGAAACGTGTTGCGGTTGGAAGGGCACGTCCAGAATGAAATGGTTTATTCCGAGGCTTCGCAATCCATCATGATATCAAAGTTTGGCAAGCTGAAGCCATCGCTGCTATTGCAATATGTGATTCCGCTCTTTCTGATTTTCCTGGCTTTTGCTTCTGTAAGCAGCGAGCGGGAAACCGGGCGATTGAAATTGCTCGTATTGCAGGGTGCCTCACCCTCAAAACTCATTTTGTCGAAAGCGTTCAGCGTATGGCTTTACGGCTTTCTGCTACTGGCGTTTACGCTGGTCATTCAGGTGGTCGCCAACGCCGGCGGCACCGATGCCGATGCCTTCGTCAGAATGGGATTATTTTTACTGGTCTATGCACTATACTTCTACATTGTTGCGCTGATGGCTACCTGGTTTTCGGCACGATTAAACAGCCATGCAGGGGCCTTGTCGTCGATGCTGGCCCTTTGGATATTGTGGACCATCTTCCTTCCAAAAATATGGGGCAATACGGCCGATCAGCTCCATCCTTTGCCCAGCCGGCAGGAGTTTAAAACCGCCATGCAGGACGACCGCTCAAAAGGTCTGGACGGGCACAATCCATCGGATAAACGATCTGAGGAATTTAAACAACAGGTGCTGGCTAAGTATGGTGTCGATAGTGTTCAGCAGTTGCCCGTCAATTTTTCGGGACTAAGAATGCAGGCCGATGAAGAATACGGTAACCAGGTATGGGATAAGCATTTCGGGGAGCAATTCGGCATCCTGCAAAAGCAAAAGCAGTTTTTTCAACTTTCCGGAATCGTCAACCCTTTCGCTTCCTTGCAAAGTATCGGCATGGGTTTGTCGGCGACCGACATGCTGCATCACGTCGATTTCCTGCGGCAGGCGGAGGATTACCGGCGGCATATGATTAAAACGCTCAACGATCAGCAAGCCTTCGGCAACTCGCCGGACGGAATGGAAGATAACGCCTTTTACAAGTCCCTGAAAGATTTCGAGTATCGCACGCCCCAGGTCAGTGCTGTCATAGGCCATTATGGAATCGACTTCTTGTTACTGGCCGGCTGGGCGTTCATCATGACCATCATCGTAGGACTCACGGGAAAACACATCAAACTGATATGAAACAGTTCATCACAACACTACAATTCGAAGCACGGCATTTCGTCAAAAGCCCCTTTAAGATCATCTCGCTTATGCTGTTTATCGGCGCGGCGATCTACGGCTTACAAAACGGCTATGTACTGTACCAAAAACAGCATGAGGAAATTCAGAAGATACAGTTGAAGGATCAGACTACCATTGAGGAAGTAACCAGCTGGTACGATGCTGGCCAGAAGGGACCGGCCGACAAACCCTGGATTGATGTGACTACGCCATCGTGGGCCATGCGTCAGGCACCCACCTCTGTCGTGAAAGATCCGTCGCTGCTGATGCCATTCTCCATCGGGCAGGCTGAACAGTTTGGATTTTATAAGCAGGTGGCGCCCGGGAGTTCCGTCTTCGATGCGGATTTAGCCGCCGAAATTGCCAATCCCGAACGACTGGCACTGGGGACACTGGATTTCAGTTTTGTTTTCCTGTATATGCTGCCTGTGTTGGCGATTGTATTGCTTTTTAATATTGGGGGGTTGGAGAGAGACCTTGGTTTCGACCGGCTGATCGAGGTGAATATTTCCTCATCCCGCAGATGGCTGGCGGCCAGGTTTGGATTTTACTATTTAATGGTTGCCGGCGTGCTTCTCGCCCTGATGCTCGTCTACGGTGGAATAACCGGCGCATTGCTTGCCATGCCGGTAAACTTTCTAAGCGTATATTTGCTCCTGATTTCGTATACTTTTGCCTGGTTTGTCGTGTTCTACCTGATCAACTCAGAGGGCAGTGGAAGCTCCGGGCAAGCCATCCAAATGGCATCGCTATGGCTGCTCTTCTGTGTATTGATTCCGGGTGGATTGCATCAGTACGCATCGTTGAAACACCCGGCAAATTATATGACCGACTATCTCGATGCCAGCCGCGAGGAAAGCTATGCGCTCTATGAGCTTCCACACGATAGCATCAAGCGGAAACTCGTGGCAGCGTATCCTGAACTTGCAGAAACCGCGCACGGACAAGACAGTCTTACCCGCCAGGCTATTATCTACAGTTCTTTCAGCGGGCTCACCAGCAAATTGATGAAAGCGGTAGCCCTGGAGGTGGAGGAAAGTAACGCAAGCAAAAATCAGTTGATTCGCAGTTTAAGCTGGCTTAGCCCGGTCACCTGGTATCATAACCAGATAAATCATCTTTCGGAAACGGATTACGATGCCTACCGCGAATATCGCGCAGATATTCAGTCGACCATTGATAAAAAAGTATCCCAGCTGTTGATAGACAGCTGGGACGAAGAGGTCATCGATAAGGAAAAGTTCCTGAAATACGCGGAAGCGTTTAATCCGGAAGAAGATTAGAAGTATTTGATCCATTTCATAGTGCTTGCGCGCTTGTATTCGCCAAATGCCTTCGTGGGCCAGTAGAGCAGGATCGCAAGCACTATCGAAATCAGCCAAACCATCCCCACATGATCGACGCCAACATAGCCGCCTTCATTGGTTTGGAAAAGAAACTCAGTGATTTTGTACAAAGCAAGCAAAACATAGAGGTGTATCAGATAGAAGAACATGGGTACCGAACCGTAGGTTTTCAGCACCCGCATCCATTTGCGTTCGTAACGTTCAAAAACGAAGAGCAGAATGGTTCCGACGCCCAGCGTTAACAGCAGGAAATCAAGCGAGGGCGGGTATTTGGTGAAATTCAGAAAAGACATCAGGGTCTGAATGGAGGAGTCACGAACGCTCCAGGCAGCCGTTTCGCCGTAAAGATTGAGGCCTCGGACGACAGCAAGCGTAAGCAGAGAGCAGATGCCTGTACCTAAAAGCCATTGGTAGCGGACCTGCGGACGTAGGTTCGCTTTATACATCGGACCCGCAAAATAACCCAATAGGATGACGCCTATCCAGGGCAGTACCGGGTAAGATACGCGGATGCTCAAAGCGTCTGACTGAATCAAATAGCCCCGATCATGCAATATCGTCCACCAGGGATATCCCCATTCCCCCGGATGGAACTGTACAGGACTTAACAGGTTATGGCCAACGACAATGGCCGCACCGATGATCCCGATAGCATAACGTGGCAATTTCACCATGCCGGCCAGCACCACCATACTAAGTCCGATGGCCCAGATCACCTGCAAGTACAGGGTTTGAAAACCACCAAACCACGAAAAATTGATGAAGGTCACTTCCAGGAAGATCAAAAATATTCCCCGGGTGAATAAAAATGAACTGGGCGACCTTTCCGGCTTATGGGGCGGATGCGCATATAACCAGGCCGACAGGCCGGTTAAAAACACAAATATCGGTGCGCAAAAATGGGCTGTCAAACGGGTAAAGAACAAGTATGGATCGGTATCGGCAATCAGCATAGGATCGCTTACCGGATGATGATAGAAAAAGCGCTCCCGAACGTGATCGACGAGCATTAAAAGAATAACAAGCCCTCTTAACACATCGATGGATAAAATTCGCTTCGCTTTTTGTTGAATATTCATGGGCAGGTGGCCGTTAAAAAAAATAAATTTATGAATCTTTCCCTTGTTTTTCCATACTTCTCAAGAAGCCTAGACAAAACACAGAAAGCAATATCAGGAGTGTTTTCCAATCCCATTCTTCATTTACAGGCTGATTTTCAACAGACTTAAACAAGGTCTCTTCTTCCATTTTGAAACCCTTCAACGGAGGGCTCTCTGCGTCCTGTGGAAGCTGATCGTTTTGTGCAGGGGGCGCATCGGGTGTTTTTACTGCGGATCCCGATTGTTCCGGAGCAACCCTGTGGGGCTTTTCGGCTGTTGGTGGTTCCGCGTTCGGTATTTGTACGCTTTTATGGATCCGTCCGAGTTGACGATGCAGTGTCTGGATGGCTTCCATTACGCCAGGGCCATCCGCATGCTGTTCGACATAGCTTAGCAGTTTTTCGTTGTCACAAACCTGATCCGAACAGGAAAGTCCCGTTGCTTCCACCGTTTCCAGATAGGCCTTTGTTAAACTGGCTAAAGTTTCCCCGTCAGGCTTCCAATATTCCTTGCGTGCCACTTCCAGCATTCGGGCAAGCATACCTTGATACGCATACAGGTTTTCGGCATCGGCAAAGCGCTGTTGGATGTCGAGTTCATACTTGTCTTCTACATATACATCATGCCAGGCCTGCCAATCCTCTGCCCTGATGGCCTGGTCGGTGGTGGCCTGCCATCCCCACATATTATCGGTGATCTGGCCTACCATCCGGGCGCCCGCATAGCCTTCATCCAGCATGTTCGTGATCCAGGTGGGGTTCAGGTATCGTGTATTCAATTCTCTGCCGATAAACTTGTCCAGCGATTCCTGTCGCATGGAAGCGGGATCTGTAAGATTGCTGACCATCACATCGGGTTCAGTACCGTCCAGGGTCTTAATGGCCAGGGTCATTCCGCCTAGGTATTGAAAAAAGTCATCGTTGTCGAGTACACCGTATACGTTGGTCGACCGGCTGTGCACGACGGTTTTCGTACCCGAAAGTGCTTTCTGAAAAAGCGAGAGGGCAAGGTCTTTGCCCGTTAGTTCCTGAACTTTACGTTCATTTACACCCCAAAAGCCTTGCCCGTAAAGATGCCCTGAACGGTTAAAATACACCTTAGCGACCTCCTGGCTATCTTCCCACTGGTCAGAAGCCTGCACCGCATCGTCCACTCCAATGCCGTAAGTGCCGCTGGCGGTCCCGAATAACCTGACCAGGGCCAGGCGTTTACGCAGATCCGCATCATCCACACCCATGCTAGCCAGTTGACTATCCATAGAATCCACATGGTTCCGGACAAAGTTGTCCGCTTCCGGAGCTTCATATGCCATTGACACGGCTTGATCGAGTAAGATCATCATCTGCGGGAACATATCCCGGTAAAGTCCGGAAGGGGTGACCAATACATCCACCCGAGGCCTGTTCAAACTATCGCGCGGTATCAGCTTTAATCCCTTAATTTTTCCAAATCCATCGTAGGTAGGACGTACACCGAGCAAATTCAGTATCTGCGATTCCATGACGCCTTCGTGCCGTATGGTTTCGACCGACCAAAGGTTGAATGCCACTTTGTCGGGGTATTTCCCCGGGTGTTTTTCCGTGTACTGTTGTAGCAGTTGGCCGGCGAGTTTGCTGCCTTCATCATAGATCTCGCGTGAAGGCATGCGGGAGGGGTCGAATGCGTAAAAGTTTTTTCCGGTTGGCAGGGCATCCGGATTCCGTATCGGATCATTTCCGGGCGCCGGTTCGATAAACTTACCATTCAGTGCATCGAGCAAGGCTTTCATTTCTGCGGGCCCGCTTTGTACGATACGGCTAAAAAAATCTCCGGCGAGGGCTTCTCGCTCCGCGGCCGATACATGTTGCTGCCGGTTGGCCATCGCCAAGGCGGTCAGCCGGGCTTTGGCCGAGTCAGGCGATACGCCAAAGGTGTGCATGCCCATGGGTGTCTGCTTCTCATTCAGTTCCTGCAGGTAATGTTCCAGCCCTTGTACGTCGGCATCCTTCACCTCGCCGCTGATATCCAGGTCGCGCAATACATTACTCTCTTTTGCCCAGCGATTGATGGCTTTCAGATGAGCCTCGGCCAGCACAGGACTTTTCTCGCTCGCTGAACTATAATCGTTGATCGCACCCGCGAGTTCCTTCAGTTCCGGACGTAATCCGGCCTCCTGGAAAGGGGGTGTCAGGTGGTCAATGATGACCGCACCTCCGCGCCGTTTGGCCTGCGTACCTTCGCCCACATTATCCATGATATAGGGATAGATATTGACCATGGAACCCAATAGGGCATCGGGGGCGTCATCGGCATCCAGCCCCGCCTCGCGTCCCGACAGCCATTCTAAGGTTCCGTGGGTCCCGAGATGAATAAGTGCATCGGTCCGTTTTTTTTGAAGGTAAAGATAAAAGGCGATGTATTGGTGATGGGGTGGGAGACTGACATCGTGGAATAGCGCCTCTTCATCTTCTTCCCATCCACGGGCAGGTTGTGGCATCAGATGGACTTTCCCAAAGCTTACCTTTGGAAGAACCAGGTAGCGCTGTTGCTGTTCGCTGGTCCAAACCATGATATCTGCCGAATCGGGCGGGCCCCACTTTTGCATCACCTGATCCTGAAACCGGGGATGAAGTTCAGCAAACCATTGTTTATACGTTTCTACGGCAATCAATACCGGCCGGTCTTCCCTGACCATCCGTGCCAGTTCGCCTGGTGCCCAGCTCCCGATATTCCGGCCGCCGGCCATGACGCGTTTAAATATTTCTTCTTCCGTTATCGGATTTACCCCCAGGTCGTATTCCGATTTCTCCATCGCACTGAGAATGCTATGCATACTTTGCGGCAGTACATTGAGGTAACTGGCACCTATATTATGTTTTCCGGGGTGTCCGTTGTAATAGATAAGGGTTACATCTTTTTCCGCATTTTCCTTCTTGCGCAACGCTGTCCATGCCTTCACCTTTTCTATCAGATGGGGGATTCTTCCGGGAAGTACGGTTTTTTGTTTAAAGCGGTTCCCCAAACTATCCGCGATGGTTTCCTGTGTAGCCATAACGGTAGGCTGTATCTGGCCCATGATTTCGGGTCTGGCCAGTGCTGAAACCCGCCCCGCTATCGGAATACCTGTGGTTGTAGCCTCCCATTCACTTTTTGTTTGTGAGAGGGTGATTCCATTGATGACCGGCACACCCAAGTTGGCGAAAGTCTTCGCCAATTGGTCGGGCGAGCCACCGGGTAGTGATGAAAAATTAACCAACACGTCGATTTGAGGCACCCCGTCGAGATCCATGCAGAAATCCTCGATCGCTTTTTCAAGTGGAAAGCCATAGAAGAGCAAGACATTAAATCCTGCGTCGGCCAGACCCGCTGCATACGATTTAAGATATTGGTCTTGTCCTGTCACAAACTCATACCGGAAACTGTACAAACCAATCCAGGGGGCCTCAGGGGAGGCGCTGACATAGGCTCGACGGAAGCTTGACAGATCCTGGTAGAGCTCACCCGTCTGCCAGTCGGCAATGGCAAAATCCGGATACTCCTTCGGCTTGTCGGGTCCAAAATCGCTATTGAAGTGCCTGTCGCACAGCAATTGAATCATCCGGGCGATATTTTCAGCACTCGGATTCTCGAAATATCCATCGATTAATCGGTCAAAACTCATGCCCATGGCCTGGTAGTTGGCCGCCTCTGGCGTAGAACCGACTGCATATACCGCGCCTCCACGGGATATGACTGCTGCCATTTGCGTTGCAAAGCGCTGAACCATTTGTCCGGTATGAACATAACAGACCACAAGGTCTGCCGATGCTATCGACGTGGGCCCGCTTTGAGCGGTCACCACGTTAAACCGACCGGCGAATTCTGGTCTGCTTTTCAAGGTTGCGATCGCTTCCGATACCGGCTTGCTGTAGTTATCCGTTACCAGCAAAGCAATGTGGACCGGTGAGTCCTGTTGCTGCGCCACCGCAGGTATATGCAGCAGCAAAGAGGAGAGCACCAACCACAAAAACAAACTATACTTTCTTTCCATTTAGTTTTCCGGAATATAAATCACCTGTCCGTCATCTAACTGATAGGCTGTTCCAAGGCGTTCCCCTTGTCCTGCAGCTTCATCGGGTGATATTTTTTTAACCTTGATTTCTTTGCCTTTCTTGCTGATGATTTCCATTTCTCCCTCTTTATTAGTTTTGGTCAGCGTGAGTTCGGTGGCCGGATCAAAAAAGTCCAGTACATTGAGTGCTGTCATCAGGGCAATAATCATCGCTACGATCAGGACGATACTGATGTCGAACAGATTGGCGACTCCGCTGATAGGATCTTCCAGTGGCACATGAACACTTCCGGGCCTGTTTTTTTTTAATAATTTCATCGTTATACAATCGTTTCTGCAGGAATATTTATTGGGATCTGACGTGAGTCTGCCGCACGTAACTTCCGTTCCACCATGGCCTCGACGGCTAAAAAATCACGCGATAACCATTGTTCGCGCTTCAGGGAAATAAGATAGGCGACAATGCCGCAAACCAGACCGATAATAGTGGCTGTAAAAGCGGTTACCATATGACTGGCCATGGCCGACATGTCGCCCGTTGAAAGCGTGGAAAGTGACTGGCCCATGGGTATCAGGGTGCCGACTAAACCCAGTGACGGGGCGATTTTGACCAAGAAACGTATCCTGTCTAATTTCTCGTTTTGTTCTTTTTCCCATGCCTGAACCAACTCGGTGAGGTTGATATCGGCTTCCTCTTGGTTGCTAAGCAAGCGGGTAATTTCTGCATCGTATTCCAAGAAAAATGCCCTGACGCGGCCTTGCTTCCGGCGCGTCCAGCACGCGCGTGCAAAAGCACCTAAGGACCACAGTACCCAAAAGACCATCAACAAAAGGCCGAGAAAAACCGGGAAGTGCAGAAGGTTCCCGATCTGAAATAAAAGTTTTTCTATAAATTCGATCATGATTCTATGGATTACAATTGATAATTCAGGCCGAAAAAGAAGGTACGGCCCGGCGCGTAATAATAACTGGTTGGGGAGGTATAACTACCGTAATACAGCTCGTCAAAGAGGTTGTTAACCGTGAAGTTGATGCCTAAAGGACCGATATTCCTGGCCATTTTCAGATCCACCAAACGAACGGCATCCATTTTCTTCTCTGCCGTGTTCTCGAGGTCGCCAAAAAAAGAACCGGTATTCCTACTCCAAAGGCTGATATGCCCGATGCGCGGATGATCGTATAGCAATGCGCCGGAATAGATATTTCGCGGATTATCACTCATTTCCTTGCCTTCGTACGCTGGATTGGTTTCGTATTTTCTAATTTCCGACTGGTTGTGGAAATAACTCGCCTGCACTGATATAAAGGGAGTAAAGCGGTATTTAACGGAACTTTCAAGCCCCCAAAGATTAACCTTGCCAATATTAATATACTGTCTGACCGGAAGATTACCCGGATCAAAATATTCTGGCACCTCCGAGGCATCGATCAGTACCGCCGCCAGGAAATCGCTGTACTGCGAGCTGTAGACCGTCGCAGAGAGTTCCAGGTTATTGGCCAACTGAAAATCTGCCCCGAAATCGACCGAATAACGCATACGTTCGGGCTCCAGCTCCGGGTTGCCCAGGCGGAACGAAGATCCGAGCGGCGTGGCGTTATACATATAGTACGCACTGGGCGCACGGAAACCCGTTGCATAAACAGAGCGAAGGCGCAGGTTTGGAAGCAGGTCGTACGTTAAACCCACTTTAGGCGTGAGCAGCGAAGAGCTGGCATCGTCGTAACGAATAGTCACTTCATCGCCCGATAAATTATCCATGAAGTAGCCCTGCCGGTTTGACCAGCGATCGAACCTCAAACCGAGATTGGCGTGAAATTGTTCCGTGAAGCTGATGTCATCGTTCAGGAAAAATGAAACAAAATCCTGTCGCCCGTTAAAATTCTGGGCACCTCTGTCTGGATAGTGTTTTCGGGATACTACCTCGGTAAACCGTAGATCAGCACCGATTGTAATATCATTGTTCCGTACACGATGGCTAAGCTTGGCAATCACTCCATAGGTGTCTAAAGGAACCCGTGACGTGTAATTCGTGTTGTTAAAAGCGCTTTCGTCGGCGTTCCAGTTCAATGCGTGGGACGATCGGTTCTGTAAATTGTAATACACCAGAACATCCGGCGCAAAGCGTGCCCGGGCGTTCTGATAGCGGATCTGATAATTTCCCGTAATAGTGCGATCGTCGTACAAGGTGGATGTTCCTGAAATCGGCTCCTGCTGATTGAAATCAACCGTTGCTGCAATGGCTGCACCGTTGTCGAGATCATATTTCAGCTTTGTATTTACATTCAGAAGCGCCATTTTGGGTTTCTGGAAATACTCGTTCCATTGACTATCGGCCATATACGCATACCCACCGGTCTGCTTGTATTCTGCGAAAACAATAGCGCCCCAGCGCTTGGCAAAACGTTTGCCCAGCTTGACACTCGCCTGATAGGTGTTCATTGAACCGTAGCGAAAATCGGCCCCTAGGATAGGTTGGTCCGTTGGCATTTGGGTCACCAGGTTGATGGTTCCGCCCATGGAACTGGAACCATAAATAGACGAACCCGGTCCGCGAACCACCTCGATGCGCTCGATACTGTTGGCAGCCAAAGTGTTCCATTCAGAAACTCCGCCTGTATAGGCATCGTTAATGGGTACGCCGTCTTTGAGCACCAAAGTACGGTTCGCGGATCCTGTGCCTCGCAAAATGACGCCGGTATGTGTGCCTGTAGTGGTTAGTCCACGACTTCGATCCACCATTACGCCGGGTATAAAAGCCAAAGCCTCATCGATGGATTGTATTTGCCGCAATTCCGGCGCACCTTTTTGCAGCACCGACACGCTGGACGCAATTTGCCGCAGTTCTTTGGGTAGCGTCGATGCCGTTACCGTAACGGCATTCAGGAATTGCGGTTTCCTTGTAAGTACCCATTGTAGGATCTGACCGTCGATTTCTGAAGGTTGGATGGATTTGCTAAAAAGCTGGTAGTTGACATGCTGTACTTCAATGGATAAGGGCTTAGTCAACCGAAGAATGAATTCGCCTTTCTTATCACTGACGGCTATGACTCCCTTTCCGGGCTGGTTGACCGATGCTCCTGCAACGGGAGTTCCCAGGGAATCTCTTAGTTGAACGATCAAGTCAACCGAAGACGGGTTTTGAAGTTCCTGACCGAATCCGATGAGGCATGATAATAATCCAATTAAAAGGAAGCTAAATTGCCGGAAGCGACGTCTGGCAACAGGGGATATAAGGTATAACTTATACATAAATAAGAGAGTGATTAAATAAACAGATGCAATTGTGTTGCAATGTTAGGAATAATAAACATTAAACGCAACACAGATGCGTTAATTTAATCGATACTCTTTAATTTTTTTGGGAGGATAGTTTTAAAAACGGGCGATATGGGAAAGACACCTTCGTCCCGCTCAGGATTAGTCGCATCAATACAACTAAGGAAGATTTTGATTATTGTTAAGCGACCTTATCACAATCTTTTTTCAAAGGCAGTGTGGTACTAACAATCCGGTACCATCCCCATTGTTACACCGCTAGGGCTCCAGATGGGCACAAGCCGCATTTCGCAACCTCCATCATTGTCGCCATCGTCAACTTTCCGTGAGGTGTCAAATGTCATCGCAAGCTTCGATCCAGGCGGAAAGCCTTCTTGCCCTTGTACAAATTCCACCGTAAGTACTAAATCGGAGCGCTCAGGGGTTAACGATCCGTCGAATAGCATTCGTTGAGCTGCATTGGTCACATTGCCTGCTATTTTTGCGTCTTTGATTTGTAACTTTATATTTTCATTCTCAGCAAAGAAACCGGTACCCCGATAAGCTCCTCTGAGTTTAAGATTGATTTCTCCGACCGACCCAAAATCAGCTAACATCACCATCGAAATTGAATCAGCCTTCGGTTCAATAAACACGATACGCCCTTCGCCTTCCCAGCGGTGTGTTTCAGTTCCTCCGGCCGAGCGGACTCCGACAACGGATCCTTTATAAGGCTTGCCACCATATACCGTGGCAAAGTTATTATCATCCGGATTTTGCTGATCGCTTTTAGAGCAACTGATAATTAAGCAGATCAAGGCAAGGAAAAAGGGGAGGCGTAGGGTTTTCATCATGGCTATTCGTTAAAGATCTTCGCTTATGCAAGAACTATTCCATTGTATTTCAACCTCCTTGCTAATTCAATTCGTCTAATCGCAGAAGCTGTGTGTCAGAAGGTATTTTTATACTTTTTCTTGGTTCTACTTAACACAAAATGAATATATTTGACAAGTGAAAACTGCCACTTCTCTCATATTGTCGGCCCTCGTTGTTCTGATTAGTTTTCAAAAATCGTTTTTTTTGATCGACTATCAGGTCAATCGCGCGATGTATGAAGCATTGTGTGAGAACAAAGAAAAACCTCAAATGCAATGTTTCGGACAATGTAAGCTGAGGGAGAAAATGGAGAAGAAAGAATCCGAAACAAAATTTGTGAACATCATTCTGGAGGTGAATATGCTGCCGACGAAGTTTGTGACCATTCCTCACCAACAGGTAGTTTCTTCTAAGGATGAGAAAGCCGGCTTCCTGAATTTTTCAGAAAATTTACATAAAGGCTTTCGCAGTCGTCTTCTAAACCCTCCCAGGAACGCCTCGTTCGCCTGATCCATTTTACGAGGTCTTAGTCTTCCGGACATTTATGCCCAAGCTTTTCAATGACAAGCTATGCATAGGCGTGTCGGGCTAGATTTGCTCCATGAGCAGGGTATCCTGCGGGCTGCCCTTTCCATTTCTTTTTTATCATTTATTCATCCATAATGAAAAAAATACTTTTTTTTATTACTGCGGTGAGTCTTGGTTTTATGTCCTGTACAAAGGAAAAAACGGACTACGAAGCAGAAATAGAAACCGTTGTTACGGAACATTACGAGTTTAAAGAAGCCGTTTCCGTTAGCCGGCAGCCTTATATCATCAGCGTTGAGGCGCTGAACGGCACTTTTTATGCCGGTTATAACGAAATCCGCATAAAGGTCACCGACACCCGAACCAGCGAAAATATCCAGGCATCGGCGCTCACTTTTCTACCGATTTTAAACCTCACCGACGGTAGTGTTGGGTCAGGTCCGCACAGGTACATGCCGGAATACCGTGCAGACAGTAGCTTTTTTTCGGGCTACGCGGTCTTCACCAACGAATCGGGTGAAAAGGGAACGTGGGACCTTTATATGGGTTTCCAGATTGGCGACGATACCTACCGTATTAAACAGGCGGTCTCGGTACAAAAGCAGCTAAATAAAAATCTCAACATGACGGCTTTCACGGGAAAAGATGGTGAGCAGTACTATATTGCACTGGTGTCACCTCAGAAGCCAAAAATTGCCGAAAATGAATTGGTGGCCGGAATCTATACTTTCAACAAACCGTCGGGGCCTCCGTCCGGCGTTTTCCCCGATCCTTCGCAGTTTTCCTACAGCCAGGTAAATGATTATACCCTGCAGCTAGATCCCCGGATGCCCGAGCCTTCCATGGGAAATCATTCATCGCCCAATAATATGGATTTAAAACAGCGAAGCGACGGCTTATACTACGGCGTTGTCAATTATACGATGACAGGGAACTGGACGCTAAACTTTATTATGCTGAACAAAAACGGCCAGATTTTGAAAGGAAGGGAAGTTTCCACGGATTTCACCCCGGGTATTGAAGGAGAAAAAAGTGACTTGTTCATTGATATTTTATTTTAGGGGCTATGAGGAAACGAAGCATATTCATGGGTTTTCTGGTTCTGGGAATAGAAGCCAGTGCCCAGCATACCGACGCTCCCCGCGATACCAGTAAAGTTCTGAACGAGGTTACGGTTATCGGAATAGCAAAAAAAAAGATAGAAACCGAACTGAAAATGGCCGTTTCGGTCGACGAATTTTTGGCCTCATCTGAAAATATCTCCTTTATCAAGCGCGGCGCCTACGCCTGGGAACCCTTGCTGAATAACATGAGCTCCGAGCGTTCCACACTCACTATTGACGGAATGCATATTTTCGGTGCATGTACCGACAAAATGGACCCCATTACATCGTATGTGGAGAGCAACAACCTTTCTACCATTGATATTCAGTCCGGACAGGAGGGAAGTCTCCACGGGTCGACCATTGCCGGGAGTATCGACCTGAAACGGAAGAGCACGCCCTTCGCTATGGAAAGGAAATTTTCGGGTGCCTACCAAAGCGGCTTTGAGTTCAATAACCGGCAGTTCTTCAACTTGGGAAATGTGTCGTATTCGGACGAAAAATTTGTGGCCGACGCAAGCATATCCTTCCGAAATGCCGGAAACTATTCAGACGGAAATAACAACGAGGTGAACCACTCGCAATTTCATAAATTCAATACTTCCTTAGGCCTGGCCTATAAAACAAGTGAATTGTCGTCCGTGCGGGTGGATGCGATATACGACCGGGCCAACGATGTAGGCTTTCCGGCACTTCCCATGGACTTATGGCTTTCCAGGGCGTTGATCACTTCAGCCTCTTACAAGCGACTGTTTGAAGATGGCCTGTTAAGGGTTTGGGACTCGAAGGTATATTACAACGCCATTGAACATTACATGGATGATACGACACGTCCGGAAAATCTGGTTCATATGGATATGCCGGGCTGGAGCAACACCTACGGACTGGTTTCAAGAGTTAATTTAAAAAGCGATCGCTACTCCTCTGAAGTTCAGCTAAACGCTTACGAGAATATATCGATTGCTGAGATGCGTATGTATCCGCAGGACCGAAGCCAGCGCACCATGTTTGCCTATAGCTGGCCTTGGGTGACCACCCGCTTTACTGGTCTTTCCACCAACAACTCCTGGGATCTGTCAGAAAAAAGCCAACTGAGCTTTGGTGGTTCGGTGGGCTGGAATTATAACCGGTCGAAATACGCCGAATTTAACTGGATTTTTCACCCGGGTGCACCCCAGGAAAAGAGCCGGATTTTGCCTGGCCTGCACGCAGGCTATCGTTTAAATATCGACCGGTTTAACTTCTCGGCCGGACTAGGATACGGTCATCGGGCTCCTTCCGTATCAGAAGGTTATGGGTATTATATCTATAATAGCTTTGATCGGTATGACTACATCGGAAACCCTGACTTGAAGAATGAGATTTCCTATGAGGCCAATGCGAGTGCCGGTTTCAAAACGGAAAGGATGGACATCGTCGCGAAGGTCAACTATTTCCATATCCGGAATTATATCGTCGGAAAAATTCTGAGCTTGGGAAGCCCGATGAATTACCAGTCGGTCGGTGTAAAAGCTTATACGTCTTTAGACTATGCCCGATTGTTCAACCTCTCTGTAACGGCTAATTACGATCTTCTGGAACATTTGCATTGGAAAGGAATGGTTGCCTATGCGCGGGCAAAGGACGATCAGGACGCAAATCTACCCTTCATCCGGCCCCTGAGCTATCAGACCTCGCTGCACTGGATGCACCGGCAGTTCAGCGTGATGACCTCCATGAACGGCGATTTCGCGCAGCAGGACTTTAGTCCGGAATACGGCGAAGACAGAACCCCGGCCTATATGACGCTGGATGTGTCTGCGGATTATACCTTTAAGATTCGCCATTATACGGCTGTTTTTCAGGTTGGGGCCGAGAACCTGACTAATGAGTATTACAGTACCTATGCCGACTGGGGAAATATTCCCCGAATGGGACGAAATATATTCACATCCCTGAAAATCAATTTCTAAACAGTGAATCGTACGAACCATCATAAAAAGTATACACTAGCAAATCTGAAATCAAAATGAAAAAATTAAAGAACTTTCTTCTGTCAATTGTGGTCATATCGTCGCTAACGTCTTGCAGCAAAAACGATGATCATCCGGTTGCAAACAACATTACCTTGCATTTTAGCAATATGTTTAAAAATAAGGCGATTGTCTTGGGCGATGCGAATTCTTCTACCGCTACGGTGAACACCTCTGCGGAGGGACAGACCCATCACTTCTCCGAACTGAAGTATGTGATCAGCAACATCCGGCTCATCAAAGCTGATGGCAATGAATTTCCTTATCATATCAATGACCTCGACAAAGGAGCTACGGTGGTGGACCATTCTAAAACTCCGACGCTTGACTTTGTGTTGACGAATATACCGGCCGGTGAATACCGGCAGATCCGCTTCGGGTTGGGTGTAAAGCAAGAACTGAATACCCTGGACGAGGTGAGGTTTCCGAACTTCTATGCGGCGGCGGGCGCTAATGACACGGAAATGCATTGGGAATGGGGAACAGGATACCGTTTTACAAAATTGGAAGGTTTTTGGGATTTGGATAAAAAAGAACTGTCTATTCACACCGGAAGTACCATACAGGGAACCGAAGGAGAATTCACGCAGGGTGTCGACGCCTACCGGGACATTACCCTGGACCTCAGTACACAGGCGATCGTGGGCAAAAACTCTCCAAAAATTACGATTGTGGCTGATTTCGATAAATTGCTGAGCGGAAAAACAAACACCCTGATTTTGGGTCCGGGAAATGCCACCCCTAGCGTTCATACTGCTGTAGAAATGGTCAAATTCGTTGACAATCTGGGGGGCGATGGTACCAGTGATATGACCGGGATGTTCTCCATTGGTGGTGTAGAAAATTAATTTCCTGATTGCCGCCTGTCTTCACCCCCGGCAGGCGGCATTTTCCCCTAGTCGATGTAAAATCATGAAGAATGTACTCGGTGCTTTGGCCGTCATGTATTTGTTGCTTCTTTCCTGCAACCAGGAGGAGGAGATGACGCCTGTGCTTCCACATAACCCGGAAATTGAACTGGACATTCCTGCGGCTTTTCCCCCGATGAATCCTTCCGTTGAGGCGAATAAGCCCACCAAATTTGGCGTAGAACTGGGTAAAAAGCTCTTCAACGAAACGATGTTCAGTGCGAACAATTCCATCTCCTGTGCGAGCTGTCATCAGCAGCCGAAAGCATTTGCAGACGGCCGGGCCCGGGCGGTTGGGATTTACGACCGGGCGGGTTTGCGGAATACGCCTCCCATTCAGAACATGGCTTTTATGAAGTTTTATAACTGGGACGGAAACCTGCTTCAACTGGAAAAGCAGCCTTTGGTGCCCATTATTACCCATGAAGAAATGGGTTCGTCTATTTCAGAGGTCGTTACAAAACTGAGTGCCGTACCGGAGTACAGGGAATTGTTCGCAATAGTTTTTGGTAAGGGAGGAATCACGCCCGAGCGGATATACCAGAGTATTTCGCAATACGAGTATACACTGATTTCGGCCGACAGCAAGTATGATCGCATTCAGCGAGGCGAAGGTGACACATTTACGGAAAGCGAAAAAAGAGGTTTGCATCTGTTCGAACAGAAATGTGCGGGTTGTCACAGTACCGCCCTGTTTACCGACCAGACTTTCCGGAATGTTGGTTTTCCTGTGAATCCCGATAGGGACGAAGCGGGACGTGCCCGAGTCACGGGCGATCCATCGGATTATATGAGTTTCCGGGTTCCCTCCCTGCGAAATGTCGAACACACCGCACCCTACGGGAGTTTCGGACAGTTTCAGACGCTGAGGGCTGTGCTGGATTATTTCGACAAGGGCGTCATAGCCGCTGATAATCTCGATCCCATTCTTAAAGAAAATGGCAACCGGATTCCTCTTACCGAATCAGAAAAGAAAGACATGATCGCATTTCTGAAAACCTTAAGCGACAGCAACTTTATCAGTAAATAGGCAGCCGCTGTGAAGCAGGCGGCTGCCTTCATTGTTACTCACTCCTTTTACGCGCCTGTTTAGCGGCGCTTACCATATTTTCTAACGCGGCTTGAGTTTCAGGCCATTTGCGGGTTTTTAAGCCACAATCGGGGTTTACCCAAAGATTTTGAGCCGGAAGCAGACTGGCTGCTTTGCGGAGCAGTGATATCATTTCATCGACGGTGGGTACTCTGGGAGAGTGAATATCGTAAACACCCGGTCCGATTTCATTCGGATAATTAAAGCTTGCGAACGCCTCCAAAAGTTCCATTTGCGATCTTGAGGTTTCAATGGTAATCACATCGGCATCCATGGCAGCGATATGTTCGATGATGTTGTTAAATTCGCTGTAACACATGTGGGTATGGATTTGGGTTCTGTCTTGTACACCACCGGTCGTAATTTTAAAGGCTTTCACCGCCCAGTCAAGGTAATAAGCGTGCTTTGCTTTCCGTAACGGCAATCCTTCCCGGATAGCTGCTTCATCGATCTGTATGATGCTGATGCCGGCTTCTTCCAGTGCCAATACCTCATCGCGCACCGCTAAAGCGATCTGCTGAGTGGTCGTTTCTCTGGCCTGATCGTCGCGCACGAACGACCATTGCAAAAGGGTTACCGGACCGGTCAGCATTCCTTTCACTGGCTTTTCGGTTTGCGCTGCCGCAAAAGTACTCCAGCGTACCGTCATATCGTTCGGTCGGCTAACATCGCCATAGATAACAGGCGGTTTTACGCAACGGCTGCCATAGCTTTGGACCCAACCGTGGGTGGTAAAAAGGAAACCATCCAACTGTTCACCGAAATATTCTACCATATCATTTCGTTCGAATTCCCCGTGAACGAGCACGTCGAGGCCGATTTCTTCCTGCCAGCGGATCACGTCGAGGGTGGCCTGTTCGATGGCCTGTTCATATTGTTCGAGCGACAGACGTCCTTTTTTGAAGGCAGCACGAAGCTTTCGAATATCATCCGTTTGAGGGAATGAGCCGATGGTGGTGGTGGGGAATGCGGGCAAATTAAAACGCCCCCTCTGGATGCGTTGACGAACCGGGAAGCTACTTTGGCGGGCCGCATCTGACTGTCTGATGGCCGCAACCCGTTTCTTGATTTCTTGTTTATGTACTTTTTGGGATAACCGACGACTGTCCATGGCTGCCTTATTGGCGTCGAGCAAGGCGGTATTGCCCAAGGCAATCTGACGAAGTTCATCAACTTCGTTCAGCTTTTGCCTGGCAAACGCCATCCAGTTTTTTATCTCAGGATCGAGGGAAGTTTCAAGATCCAGATCCATCGGACTATGCAGCAGGGAGCAGGAGGGGGAAATGATGACCTTGTCGGCACCCAGTTTTTCGACGGCCTTATGGATCAGCGTGATTGATTTTTCATAGTCGTTTTTCCATACGTTTCGGCCGTCGACCACCCCTAAAGAAAGCTGAAGCGAGTCCGGAATGATGGTTAATAGTTCATCTAATTGTTCTGGTGCACGAACGAGGTCGATATGCAATGCGGCAACCGGAAGATGTACTGTTAAGGCGGCGTTATCAAGCAAAGCCTCGAAATAGGTAGCAAGCATTATTTTGACACCGCTAACACGGTTCGCGATGGCCCTGTAGGCGAAGACGAACGCTTGTTTGTCTTTTTCAGTAAGATCCAGAACAAGGCAAGGTTCGTCCAGCTGTATCCATTTTACACCCTGTTGTCTCAGGCGGTTTATAATCTCGACGTAAACAGGAACCAGCCTTTTAACCAGATCGATCCGATCGAAACCCTTTTCCTTTTCCTTGCCAAGCAACAGATAGCTTACCGGCCCAAGCAGAACCGGTTTTGCTCTTTCTCCGAGTTGTTGCTTTGCCAGATTGTATTCCGTAAAGATGTCTTCACTGAATATGTTGAATTCCTGATCGGCAACAAATTCGGGTACGATATAATGATAGTTGGTATCAAGCCATTTGGTCATCTCCATGGCGGTAATGTCGAGGCCATCTTTTTGGTAACCGCGGGCCATGGCAAAATAAAGATCGGTTTCACTATTCTCCTTTACCTGTGAGAGCACCGGCGAATAGCGCGGAGGAATTGCTCCCAGTAGCATACTGGTATCGAGTACCTGATCATAATAACTGAAATCGTTGCAAGGAATCAGATCGATGGATGCATTAAGCTGGGTCTTCCAGTTCTGTTCTTTAATGGAACGTGCCGTTTGGTTTAGCTCCCGAAGGTTGATTTTGCCGGCCCAATAATTTTCACAGGCTTTTTTAAATTGTCTTTGGTTTCCGATACGAGGATAGCCGAGGTTTTGAGTTAACATTTTTTCAACTTTTTAAATGGTTAATAATCCTTTTAAAAAGTTCTTGTATATTTTCAGGATGTACCACGACGGAATGAAAGGAAAGAAAGGTACAAGTGAATGTTGCAAAGCAGAGGGCAACCATGAGGGTCTTCCCGCAATGAACCGTACCAGTCTGACATAGCTCCAGATCGCGAAAGCATCATCTATTCGGAACAGGAAGGTAACCTGACTTGGTAACATGGTTATGTTACTTTACAGTTGCGCGACAGCTCGTGATTCTCACACGATTCCCCTTAATTTACGTTTGTAGTAAAACCTGTTTCGATTGCTGAAAAGTCTAAAGAACTTTTATGATTACAATTCAGCTTTAAAACTTTTTCAAATATACAGCAGAAGTCATTAAAACCGACAAAAAGCTTATAATCGGATAAATTAGCTTTATGAATGTAATTCTCCGGAATATTTTGCGGTTAATACTGTATTTTTGCGGTCGAAAAAGAAAATTATTCTATGCATGATCTGGACAACGTAGATTTGCTACTACTGAAAGAACTGGCAAACGACGCCAAGCAAACGAACAAAGAGCTTGCCGCGCGGGTTAACCTTTCTCCTTCACCCGTTTTTGAACGCATCAAGCGGCTCGAAAGTGCTGGATATATCAAAAAATATATCGCCGTGCTTGATGCTCAAAAATTCAACCAGGGATTTATTGTCTTCTGCAATATCAGGCTCAAGCAGCATGATAAACTCATCGGCCATAAGTTTGTCGAAGACGTTCTGAAGATTGATGAAGTAACGGAATGTTATAATGTTTCGGGTGATTATGATTTTATTTTAAAAGTGTATGCAAGGGACATGAAACATTATCAGAATTTTGTTTTCAATAAGCTCGGTTCTGTTGATAGTATCGGGAGTACACACAGCACTTTCGTGATGGACGAAATCAAAAATACGCATAACATTTGTTTTTAGCTGCGTGACAGATGAAGAGCTATTTTTGATAGATTCTCTTATAATAGTAGACCGAAGCTTTTCCTGTTTTGTCTTCTTTTTTTAACGCACCTGCTTTCGACATCCGGTCGAGCACTTTCGCAATCACTTTCGGGTTGAAGTCTTTCTGATAGGCCGGATTCGTACGGATGTAATCAGCAATTTCCCTGACCCTCCTTCCTTGATCGAGGAAGGGGTCGTGCACCAGGATGTGCGTCATAAAATGTGCGACGACGTTTTCTTTTGCTTTCGACCGGAAATACTTGGTGTTTGCTTCGTTATTATGGTGAAACGATTCCAGCATTTCCGAATAGGCAGGCGCATTCAATCTGATTTTTTCGGTCGACATAAATGCTGAGGCAGAAACCCCAAACAAATCGGTGAGTTTTCCAAGGGTTTTGGGCGAAATATGGGTTTGCTTCTTTAAAATCTTCGAAACGGTGTGGGTCGATAAGCCCGCTGCCTCCGACAGTCCTTCTATGGTGAGGTCAGCTTGTTCCATGAGCGACTTTAATTGAGCCGCAATGGTTTCGGATAAACATTCCTTTTGCTCCATAGGAAGCAAAAGGAATTATAAGTTTGGAGACAATTTTGTAATACATCTTGCCTTTTTGACTTCTGCTGCCTATATTGGGATGAGGAAATCCATTGCTCTTCCCGTAATCGGATAACCTAGCATTGACCCTTTTTAAACCAACCGATGATGATCAAAAAAAATAGGAACGTTATGCGCTTAATTCTCTCCAACGAAAAGGGGGCTGAAGCGGTGATGCACGATTTTACCGCGCGATACAGTCTGGTCAAAGCGAGCGCGCAGCTCCATTTATTTTCTTTATACGCACAAGGTCATCGATACCATTGCATTGACGACAGCGAGCAGGAGAGAATGAATCAATTCACGGAAGCCATGAACGACCTGCTGATGGCGGTTTATCACTTGTGTAGCGAGGCAGCAATGGACGACGATGACGGGCATAAGCACAGATTTTAATTCAGGAATACAGAAAGGCTTAACTAATACCTTACAAATTGTCAATCCCCTAAACGGAATCGTTACGTAATATCGGGCTTCGGGGGGCTTTTACAAGGGACTAAATCGGTTTAACGGTTAAATCGCTGATATTTAAACGACTTGATGCCGACGGCGAATATTCGTACCTTTGCAATGACAAATTAAACCGAACCACTTCGAACACCTTTAAAGCACCATGCGATTATACCTACTCACCTGTTTAATTGTTTTTGGATCATCTTTTATAAGCCTGGCAAACACTACCGATGAAGATATTTTATCTCGATTAGCACAAGCCGAATTTATTTCTAAGAACTTAAAGGAGCACCGCAGGGCACTCCGACTTTATGAAAGAATTATATCCTCCATTAAGGATAGCGGGCGCGACTCTTTACTGCTTTCCGTGGAGCAAAAGCGGGTGGCGCTTTTACTCCGTACAGGGGAAGAAACCGAGTTGCTCAATGCCCTGAACAACGGAATTCGGGTTGCGGAACAACTGGATGACCACGCTACCAAGGGCGCCTTCCTGAGTTTGAAAGGCTATCTGTACGCCCGGCTGGGTTTTGCAAAAGACGCACTACGGAACCTGGACCAGGCAGAGTCCATTGCCTCGACTATAAAAGATCCGGATGTGAAGAATCTTTACCTGGGCTATTTAACCGCTTCACGGGCCATTGCTGCTGCAACGGCGGCCGACCGATCCTTATTTCTGGGAAATTCCTACAAATATTTTATGCGGGTACGAAAAGAGAGCGAATTGTATCGCAATGCTCAGATTTCCGGAAATTCCAATTTAGCGCAATCCTTAATGGAGTTCGGACAGCTTGATTCCGCAGCGCATCATATTTCGATCGCCTTAGCTCATATGGATTCCTCTGTTTTTATTTCTGACGCCTATTATGCCTATGTAAACGCGGCTACGCTTCACAACGCAAAGAATGAATATGTCGAATCAGAAAAATTCCTTCTCGCTGCACTGAAGGAGGCGGAAGCCGATAGCAACAAACTCCGCCAGGCAAATCTTTACTATTCAATGTATGAAAATCAGAAGGCACAGAACAATAGTGCGAAAGCCAGCTGGTTTTTGGCGAAATTTGCTGAAGTGGCTTCCTGGAACGACCAGACACGCCTGAACAGTATCCGTTTTGTGGAAGAGGAATTGTTGGACAGAAAACTGACGGCAATCGACCAGGCGTCCAAAAAAGAAACCTTCTACATATCTACCCTGGGTGGCATCATCATGCTTCTGACACTCTCTGTTGGAAGAATGTATTATCAACAACTTGATGAGAAGGCGGGCCTCACAAGCTCCGCTGCGAGCACGGAGCCCATCAAATTGGATAAACCATTTATCGTTCCTGCAAAGCAAGTGACTCCGGAGGATGTGGCACAATTGAATGATTTGTTCAAACAGGATGATCCTTCTTTTATGATTAAGTTCAACGAGTGTTTCCCCAACTTCGCTGATAGTCTGAATAGCTTGGCCAGCCAACCACTGAACTTTTCAGAGATTGAGATCTGTGCCTTTACCAAATTAAATTTCACGACAAAAGATATTGCTTTGTATCGAAAATTTACCGTAAGATCAGTCGAAAATCGGAAATATCGAATTCGTAAAAAACTGATGTTGGGGCCCGACACCGATTTCGTTATGTGGATGTCGAACGTCCGATAAGTACCCTATAAGCACTGTAAAGTGACTTTGAGTAGTTGTGAGTGCCTCATCCCGAGGCAATCGTAACAATTATGTTTGCTGCGAGATTACTTTTGTGGCGGTTGAATTAATTCAGACCGAAACAAAAAATTAATCTTAAAGCAATTTTTATGGACCCAAAAAGAAAGCAAATCAAACTCGCCGCAGGCTGTCTGGGATTTCTTTTATTCACTTTCAACTCAAGTTTCTCGCTAGCGCAAAGCACCACTTCGGCTTCAGAAATTAAGCGCGATACCGTCGTAACAGAAACACACGGCAAGTACCCGGTGGTTACCAATCCATTTTGGGACAACTGGTTTATTGGTGGTGGAGCAGGTGGACAGATATATTACGGCGACCATAATAAAAGACAAGATAGTTTTGGGAAGCGGATAAGTCCTGCATTCGAATTCTATGTTGGTAAATGGTTCTCACCGGGACTGGGTATTCGCGCCGGAATTGGTGGCTTTCAGGTAAAGGGTCTTACCCAAAACGGAAGTCATTCCAACGGAGTAGACTTTGATCCTACGGTATGGCTGACCGAGCAGGAGTTTAGTTACTACCACGCTCATGCGGATGCCTTATTTAATATCCATAATATTTTTCAGGGTTTTAAGGAAGATCGTTTCTACAACATGGTTCCTTATGTAGGACTGGGATGGTTGCAAACTTCTGATGAGCCCAAAGCCCGGGAGGTGAGTGCTAACCTGGGACTCCTCAATACCTTCCGCTTAGGTGCTTCGCTTGATCTGACACTGGATATACGCGGTGCCATGTTTAACGACCGTTTCGACGGGGAAACAGGCGGCAGGAAAGAAGAAGGAACCTTGTCGGCCCTTTTAGGGATTGCTTACAAGTTCGATCAGCGCGGGTGGAATAAACCTACTACTACCGTCATCAGCTATGACGAAGCCGTACTCAACGGACTTCGCAATCGCGTGAACGCCCTGGAGAAAGATAACGACGGACTTCGGGCACAACTTGCAGCTGCAAAAGACAAAAGCATAACTGATATTCAGGTTCAGAACCGCATTCTGGCGGCACCGATTCTGGTGACCTTCCCAATCAACAAGGCTATCGTAAGCAACGAGGCGCGCGTGAACCTGGGCTTCTTTGCCAAGGTCATTAAAGAAGGAAATGCCAAGGTCGTTTATAAAGTAACCGGCTATGCCGATAAAGGAACCGGTACTCCGGAAATCAACAGTCGCCTGAGCCAGGCTCGCGCGGAAGCCATTCGTGATGTATTGGTGAATGAATTTGACGTTCCGGCAAGCCAGATTGAAGTTGACTACAAAGGAGGAGTGGAGAATATGTACTACGACGATCCTCGCCTGAGCAGAGCAGTCATTACCATTGCCAAATAGAATCTTGTAAATCTTAACAACACATTGTGATGAAAAATAAAAATCCTTTACCATACGAAGCACCCGCAATTGAAGTGCAATATGTAGAACTGGAACAGGGCATTGCCGCAGCTTCAGCAACCGTATCGGGCGGTGACAGCGATACGCCTTATCAGCCGGATGTAACCGACTGGCAAGATAACGGCTTCGAAGAACAGGACGAAAGTTTATAAAATACCTAACAGATTATAGATATGAAATCATTGTACAAAAATTATACGTTCAAACTGGCTTCGGCCATGCTGATAGCGGCTGTAGGGTTATCGGCTTGTTCGAAAGAATCAAAAGAGAATGGCTTATCAGGCGGCGATCGTACCAAATTATCCGTAAGTGTAGTCGGAATAACAGAAAGTGAAGAGTTAGCCGCTCCGAATCTTCAGATGAGCGCTTCAAAAACCTCTTTGACCAACGGGCAGGAGGACGCGCCATTGGATATTAAGACGTTCGATCCTTTTGATGCAGCCGTTTCGGTTGAAAGAGGCACGTTGGACAATAAGCAGGTTTCCGTTGGCAGCAGCTCGCAAGGACAGGTTGCGGGAGGACTCATGGCGGCGGCGATGGAGCCTGGCGTAAAATACCGCTTATTACTATTTAAACCGGACGGTTCTCTGGAAAGCTCTTCGGTACTTACATCCGGTGATGTCGAGGAGATTTCGATCACCACGGATATCGAATACGACTGGTATGCGATATCCTATAACAGCGATACAGAGATTCCGGACGTAAACCCTGTGACGGGAAGCCTGGACGTTCCGAAGAACAGCGATCTGCTTCTGGCATCGGGAACTGTTCTGGTGGCAGATGAAGAAATGGGCACCAACAAGCCACTGGGAATTGTATTTAGTCACGGTGTGGCACGTATCGGTGTGGAATTGAACACGCGAGGAATGTTTGGAGATATTACGGCAGCGGAGCTTGAAGTCACCGGGGCTGCGGTAGCAACCGGAACCCTCAATATTTTTACCGGCGTATGGTCAAACCCAACAGCCTATTCTCCTATATTGAATTTTGAAGATCTGGAAAGCGTTGAAGGGAATGATCGCATGGTGGGATACATCTACACCACGGATGAATCGTCTGCAGTGCAGAATCTGACTGTAGTGCTGTCAGACCTGGTGATAAGCCTGGAGGACAATTCAACTCGTTCGTTTACAACGCAGTTGACGAATAAACCAGTGCCATTTACCTTCGATATAACTCCGGTAATCGGGAGCACCTACACCGCAAGAATCCGCTTGCTTGAATCCGGAATCCCCATCAACGGGGTGACCTGGGCACGGACGAACCTGATGAGTCCAGCAGCAGGACAGTACTACTTCCAGCCGACCAATACGCACACCAACAGTCCGAACACCTATTTCTCTTTCCAAGGTTCACGCCCGATGCTGTACAGCAGAAACAGTGACCCATGTTTGGCGGTATATCCGGCGGGCACCTGGCGTCAGGCGTCAAGAAATGATTTTAGGTCCTTGCCCAATAGCGCTACTTATGGAACCGAAGGTGGAAGAGGCTATTTTGAGTATGACGGACCTGCAGCGCCCGATAACTCTTACCCGAGCAACGATCTGCGCTTTAATATGAATGGCTATGGTTTGAGTGTGGGCTTGGTTGGAGATGCATTGATCACGGTCGACCTTGACCTTCAAGACTATGGAACCAACGCGCAATACTGGTCCAGCACGCAAGGAAGCATCCTTGGAATTATCAGTCTTGGCGGCTATTGGTACGGTGGCACCCGCACTGGTTTTGGTAGCCCCGACGTGGATCTCGAACTTGCGGTCGAACTTTTAGGACTCGATGTGCTGCAAACGACTTTCAAAAACGTTCGCTGCGTACGTAATTAAATAGAATATTTTAAAGAAAGCGGCGGGGATTTCCCCAGCCGCTTTTTCTGCTGATAGATGGTGTATCGATGGGAATTCGGGGAATAAGCTTGGTTTGGATAAGCGGATTATGTTTGCTGCTGTTGGTGTCCTGTGAGAAGGAGGCCCGGCCGGATATTCTCCCGTCTGAACGAACAGCCGACCGTCTTCTGATCGATAGTGTGGTCCATTATTACAGGCTTTACTCGCTCTGGGGGGAGGGTAGCGTTCCTGACCCCGTTTCAGTCAGGTCCTTTAGCGACGCCTTTGAATCTCCTGCGGATGCACTGCTGGCCTTAAGAAAGGCGACTCCTTTTTATCCGGGATACGGCGGAAGTATCGACCGCTTCTCTTACCTGGTTCGCGAATCCGCTGAACCAGGTTTTGGCGTTTTTCTATCGATGGCGGCTGTTTCCGATGAAATGGCCTATCCGGTGATCTATCTCGTGGAACCGGGTTCCCCCGCCGATCGGGCCGGACTGCGGCGTTCCGACGTTGTGCTTGGTGTAGGTGATCAGGATTTGGGAGTGCCGATTTCCTGCCAGGGGGGAAGTTGCACCATATTGGATGGAGCGAAGCGGGACCGGGTGATTCAGTTGTTGCTGGGGGCGCTTGCTCAGAACAATTTGGAGCTCCGCCTACGGCGCCGCTACGGTACGGAAACGTCGGTGGTACTTTCATCCGGACACTATCAGGCGAAATCACTTCTAAAGGATGCAGTGTTTTTCAACGGCAATCGAAGCATCGGCTATATGGCCCTGTCGTCGTTTGCGCACGCGCCTGAAGGAAGTAATGAACGCCTTCAATTGGAGGGGGTATTGGATCGATTTGAAGCGCAGGATATTCAGCAGCTGATTGTAGACCTGCGCTATAATAACGGAGGATATATTGAAACAGCCGAATTCCTGGCCAATTGCATGATCAACGCTTCTAATGATGGAAAGCTGATGTATTCTTACAAGCCAAGTGCATATCTCGCAGAAAATCCGGGTCCCTATAACTTTGACGATGTTTATTTCCAGCGAAAGAATACGCTGGATCTGCAAAGCATCTATTTTTTGGTGACCGATAAAACGGCTTCCGCCGCTGAGCTTCTGATTCATTCCCTCAGACCCTACATGAATGTGGTGCTGATTGCTGAAGGGAGCGGGACCTATGGTAAGCCGGTCGGCTTTTTCAAACAACCACTTCCTCAAAATCACGCCTTGTGGATTGCATCCTTCAAGCTGGTAAACGCCTTAGGGCAAACCGATTATTGGGATGGGATTCCAGCCCAGATATCCGGAGTGACCGAAGATATTCGCTATGATTTTGGCGAGGCGGCGGAACCGATGATTGCCGCCGCGCTCAGCCATTCCCTCGGTGGGGGGGCATTATCCTCGCAAATCCGTCGAAAAACCCATGCTCCGTCGCTGTCGATGCATCCGAACATGAAGCCCGTTAACGCTATTCCTTTAAAGAATATGATAAAAACAGTACAAAGAAATGAAAATTAATATCGTCCGTGTGGTCATCGCGGGCATCGCAGTATCCTTTCTATGTCTGCTGCTTGCCTGCAGTCAGCAAAAGGAAGGTACTCAAGAAGATTCCACAACGTCCGGAAATCCGCTCCTGACCTATTGGGACGATTTCGATTTCAGCGACAGCCTGGTGGTGTTTAACCCCGATAGTGGTGAACAGCGACTGGCAGATTTTATGGACGACCTGCAGCGGGCGGATGATACGGTGGGCATAGAAGCCATTCACCGCATGCTTGGCCAGGCCAAGGCGCATCCCAACAGCCTCGCCCATTTTACAGGATTGTACGCGAAGTACCTCTACGATCTGAATTCGCCGATACGCAACGAGGCGTTGTATGAGCCGGTGCTTCAATTTCTGGTCGACTCAACCGACCTGGATGAGGCGGAGTCGTTCCGCTATGGGAAGCGACTGGAGCTTCTCAGGAAAAATAAGCCCGGAAGCGCAGCCAGCGATTTTCGTTTTGGTGTGGCCGGAGGTGGAGAAAGCCGCCTTTACGATCTCGAGGCTCCGTATCTGCTTGTATTCTTCTACGAACCGGGATGCCCCTATTGTGAAGACGACATCGACCGAATTTCGGGAAGTCCCTATTTCGGGAAGTTGATCAGCGAGGAAAAACTGAAAATTTTGGCCTTATATGCCAGCGGCGATGAAAACATCTGGAAAGACTACCAGGCGCGGATCCCGAACAAGTGGATAAACGGTATCGACCGGAAGGTGGAGATACTCGGCAAGAGCTTGTACGATCTCAAAGCATCGCCCACGATTTATTTGCTCGACAGCAATAAGCAGGTGCTTTTAAAAGACAGCGATTTGAGAGAGGTGGTTCTCTATCTCAACGATAAAACTTAGTAAAATGGTATTTGTAAAAATTTTGATTATTCTGATTCCCTTCGCTACCGCATTTTACCTGGGTCGGATCATCATTCCTTTTATTTATCTGATTTCGTACAGAAAACGATTGTTCGACCCCATCAACAAGCGAAAAGTCCATGGCAACATTATTCCGCGTCTGGGCGGAGTGGCTTTCGCTCCGATACAATGCTGCCTGATGACCCTGGCAATCGTGATTTTTCATAAATATAACTTTCTGAACGACCTGCACCTGAATACCGGGGAAATTCTGCCGATGTTTCTGATGCTGACGACGGGACTGGTCATTCTTTTCGTGGTGGGAATCGCCGATGATTTGATTGGCTTAAACTATAAAGTAAAATTTACTGCGCAACTGGCGGCTGCCATGCTTTTCCCGCTTTCAGGTCTGTGGATCAACGATATGTATGGGGTTCTCTTTCTTACCTATCTGCCTGCCTGGCTGGGGATGCCCCTGACCCTATTTGCGGTCATCCTGATTATCAACGCGATTAACCTGATCGATGGTATCGACGGGCTTTGCTCGGGTTTGATCATGGTGAGCAGCTCGATATTGGGCGTGCTATTCGCATTGGAAGGAGCCTGGCTCCATGCCATTTTCGCCTTTGTTACCACGGGTTTGCTGATTCCTTTCTGTTACTTCAATGTGTTCGGAGCTTCAAAAAGGAAGCGCCGGATTTTTATGGGCGATACGGGAAGCATGACCCTGGGATACTCCATTGCATTTTTAGCGGTGAGCTTTTCGATGAATAACCCCGATGTCAAACCTTTTTTTGAGGGAGCGATTGTATCGGCTTTTACCACCCTGATGGTTCCCGTGCTGGATGTGGCGCGCGTGATGTGGGTACGGTTCCGGGCGGGCCGCTCGGTTTTTGAACCCGATCGCAGCCATATTCATCATAAGTTTCTGGACCTGGGCTATTCGCATCGGGCAACCATGATCTGGATTATTTTAATTGCCATATTTTTCAGTGTATTCAATATCGTAAGCGTGCAGTATATCAGCAACAATATCGTACTGGCCCTGGATGTAGTGCTTTGGGCGCTCTTCCACCTGGGCTTTAAGCGACTGGAAGCACGGCGAATGGGGGCTCCGGCGGTGAAAAGGCAGCAACGCAGAAAATTGGCGGCAACTCCGGCACTCTCCATGAAAATGGCGCATACCATGCAAACAGACGACCTATGAGAATCGCAATTATCGGAGGGTCGGGCTTTGTCGGGACCGCCCTTCTCCGCAATTTAAGCAAGGATGCCGGCCTCGACCTGATCAATATTGATAAAAGGCGGAGCAAGGACTTCCCGGAACTCACCCGCATTGGAAATGTGCTAAGTGCCCCATTTCTGACGGATGCGCTTCGGGGTGCCGACGCGGTCGTCTTGCTGGCCGCCGAACATCGTGACGACGTGACACCCACATCGCTTTACTACGATGTGAATGTTCGGGGCATGAAAAATACCCTGGAAGCGATGAAACGAAATAGCATCCAGCATCTTATTTTCACGAGTTCGGTAGCGGTTTATGGACTCGACAAGGAAAATCCGGATGAGTCGTTCCCTGCCGAGCCCTTCAACCACTATGGCAAGAGCAAATGGAAGGCGGAGGAAGTGCTGATGGAATGGCAGGAGACCCATCCCGACTGGAATATTCATATTGTGCGACCTACCGTCATCTTCGGAGAAGGCAATCGCGGAAACGTATACAATTTGCTGAATCAGATTGCCTCCGGCAAATTTATGATGATCGGCTCGGGAAAGAACCAGAAATCGATGGCCTATATCGGCAATATCGTTGCTTTCCTGCAATTTTTGCTGAAAAAGAAAGAGGGCTTTCAGGTCTATAACTATGTCGACAAACCTGATTTTACCACCAGGGATTTGGTAAGGCAGACGGGTGAAGTGATGGGCCGGAAAATTCCAGCACTTCGGATTCCCTACGCGCTGGGCATGCTGGGTGGTTACGGATTCGACCTGCTTGCCTGGATGACAGGAAAAAAATTAAAAGTAAGCTCGGTCAGAATCCGAAAATTCTGCGCGGTCACCCAATACGATGCTTCAAAGGCGATGGCTTCGGGCTTCGAGGCTCCCTTTAGCATGGAGGAGGGCTTAAGAAGAACGCTGCAGACCGAGTTTATGAACAAAGATCACGATTAGGCGGGCTATAAGGATGAGTTTATCACTTTCAAAGAAGGATGTTTGCTGGAGCTACGGAGCACAATTTTTTAAATTGGCCTCCGGGGTACTGATTCTGCCGATGGTACTAAGCATGCTGTCGATCGAAGAAATCGCCTTAAATTATTTGTTGATGGCGCTGGGGGGATTGGCGGCACTTTTCGATTTCGGTTTTTCGCCGCAGTTTGGCAGAAATATCAGTTACGCTTTCAGTGGTGCCCAGTCGATCGAAAAAGAAGGCGTGAGCCGGGCCGACCGCTCCCAACCGATCAATTACGCATTGCTGGTGAATATGATCGGAACGGCACGCTTTGTCTACCTGCGTATTTCCCTGTTGGTGACCGCTTTTCTGCTGACCTTCGGAACCTGGTATATCTATACGGTTACCGATGGATTTCGTTCGGTAGACCATGCGGTCCTGATCTGGGCAATAACGGTGCTGGCTTCCTTTTTGAATTTCTATTTTGCCTACCTCGACTCGCTGCTGGTTGGAAGGGGAAAGATTGGCGAGGCGAATCGCTCGGTCATCGCCTCAAAAGTGGTTTACCTGCTTACCGCGGCGACGGCTTTGTGGCTGGGTGCGGGACTTCTCGGTGTGGCGGTGTCGGGACTTATCTCTGCTTTGGTTTATCGCCTGATTTCGTATCGGTATTTTTATGATGCTTCCCTTCAGCAAAAGCTGGCCGGTATCGCGGTCGACCTGCGCCAGCGCAGGGAACTTTTCACCAATATCTGGTTCAATTCCAGAAAGTTGGGAATGGTATTGCTTTCCGGCTACGCCATCAATCATTTAAGCATGTTTCTGGCGGGATTGTACCTGGATGCCGGAGAAATCGCCTCCTACGGTGTATTACGACAACTGGTGGGAATCATCGGCCCGGTGGCCAGTACCCTGTTTATCAGTTATAATCCTACCTTTTCATCGCTGCGGGTGACGGGCGATAAGAACCGTCTGATACGGGTGTTCGCCTTTTCCATGAACGTCTATTATATCCTGTTCTTCTTAGGGGGACTGTTTTTGGTGATGGCAGGGCCGTCGGTGCTTGCGTGGATCGGTTCCAGGGCCCTGCTTCCTTCGGCCACAGTCATGATTCTTTACGCTTCGGTGGTGCTGCTCGAGGGCAATCATTCAAACTTCGCTACCCTGATTGCCACGGATAATAAAGTTCCTTTTTTCCGGTCATCCCTAATGGCTGCTTTTTTTGTGATTGCGGGCGATTTTATCGTGCTGCTCTATACCGACTGGGGAATCCTTGGGCTCATCCTGGTTCAGGGTTTTGTACAGCTCTGCTATGCCAATTGGAAATGGCCGCTGGAAGTGTGCCGGGAGTTCAGCATAAATTTTATTGGTTTTTTACGGATCGGATTTCGCGAGTCTGCAAGAATGGTTAGAAACAGGTATGCATAAGCTGGCTATTATTATTCCTTATTTTAAAATGGATCATCTGGAGACGACGCTTCGATCGCTGCGCGACCAGAGCGACCAGCGCTTCACCTTGTATGTGGGCAACGACGCAAGTCCGGACGACCCGCTACCCTTGCTCGACCGATATTTTGATCGCAACGATTATCACTATTTCGCATACGAGGACAACCTGGGTAGTCGTAACCTGGCCTTGCAATGGGCGCGGATTCTGGTGAACGTGAAGGAAGCCTGGTTTCAGATCCTGGGCGACGACGATTTTCTTTCACCCAACCTGGTGGAAGCGTTTTATAAAAATCTACCTTGCGTAGGACTGGATAGGCATGCCATGAAAATACAGTCGGTCCTTTGCGACGGGGAAGGCCGGATCAGGAAGCAACTCCAGGGACGGTTAAAAACCGGCGAACTGGATGTAGTCGACTTTACCATCGGAAAAATCGGTGGCCGGTACAGCAGCAGCCTGAGTGAGCACCTGTTCCGCACCGATATCTATCGCTGGATCGGTTTTCCCAAGTACGAGCTGGCCTGGCATACCGACGATATGCTGTTACTTCAGGTCTGTGATTATAAAAAATGCTGGTTTATTGCGGAAGCGACGGTATTTGTCCGGGTATACGACGGAAGCATTTCGGGTTCGTCGGGCAATCTTAGCGGGAAGCGACGGGCGAGCCTCCTTTTCTTCAGTGACCTGTCGCAGGCCCTTCAGAAAAGAGACGTCTCGCTTTTAAAACAACGTTCTTTTCTGCGGAGCCTGAAAAACCAGAAGTCGATGCTGGGCATGGAAGGGTTGGAAGAAATTTATCGCAAAAATGGTTTGCTGGGGAGGATCTATATCGGATTGTACCGGATAAAGTTGTGGGTGAAAAGCTTTTTTCCCGGGCGACTGATCCAACGGCTTCAGCACCAGACAGAGGAGGGGCGGGTATGTTAAAAGTTTCCATTATTATACCGGTATACAATGCCGAAAAATTTATAGAGCGCTGTATAGATTCCGTGATGGCGCAGGATTACGACGCCATCGAGTGTATTCTGGTGGACGACGGGGCGACCGACTACAGTATTCTGCGGGCGCGGGAGCGGATCCGGACCTATACGGGAAAAAAGACTTTCAAAACCATCTTTACGGAGCGGAACTCCGGAGCGTCTGCGGCCAGAAACTTGGGTATACGGCACGCAAGTGGCGATTATCTCTATTTTTTGGATAGCGACGATTATCTGGCGGCTGATTGTATTGCTTCGCTGGTGGAGCTGGCCGTGCAGTACCCGGGCACCGATATGATTTTGGGAGATATGAAATGTGAAAACCCGGTACTGGACAAAGCATTTACCCATCGCGATAAGGGCTTTCCTTCGTATACCGAGGATGCGGCCTGGCTTCACCGGCATATGCTGACCGACGTATCGGTTTCGCCCTGCAATAAACTATTGCGGACAGGCCTGATCCGGGGGAACGAGCTGTTCTTTGAGGAGGCTATCGTGAACGAAGATGTGCTGTGGATGTTTTTCGTGAGCAAGTACGTGACGAGCTTCGCCTTCTGCGCGAAGCAAACTTATTTTTATCAATACAATCCCAACTCGGTGACCACCTCGCCGGAGAAGGAGGAGGAGCGCGTTCGCTCCTGGGAAGGGGTGCTGGACCTTTACCTGGATCATATCGATGACGGTCGGAAATGGATCGAACATTTTGCGCTCCTGAAACTTTTTCGCCACGTGAAAGGACATGAAATTTCCGCTCAGGCCAGAACTTCCTTCGAAACGGAAATCGACCGGCGAATCGTTCGGGCGATGGGCATGGCGGCCGCGTTGTTTCGCCCGATGTACCGCATGCTTCGGAGCAACGGCAAGTTCAAGGGTATCAGCGAGCTGCTCTGGAGCAAAGGTTTGGGATTGTTGTACCGCCTGGCGCAGCGACAGGACCGGAAGCCGATTCACCTGGTTTACTGGAGCGAGCCGAACTTTGGCGACGCCCTGAGTCCCTTACTCGTCGAGGAACTGTCGGGACGCCCTGCATCCATGAAGGCCGCCTATATCCGTCCGCTCCGCCGCTTTGTGAAAGCCATCCTGTATGTTTCTGCACGTGAAATGCGTTCGATCTTATTCCCCTGGCAATCGAACGTGGTGGGCGTGGGCTCGGTGATCACCTGCGGAAACAAACGCTCGAAAGTTTGGGGTTCAGGATTTATGAGCGATCATGGGCATTTCAGGGGCGGCGATGTGCTGGCGGTTCGGGGACCGCTGACGGCCGCTAAACTGGTGGCTCAGGGTTTCCCGTCCTGCAAGGTATTTGGCGACCCGGCCTTGCTGCTGCCGCTATGGCTGCCAGGGGCCGGGAAGACAAGCAGCCGGGTGGGTATTGTGCCGCACTGGAAAGAGACGGGCGACTTCCTGGCCGATTATGGTGCCGATTACCGGGTGATCGACCTCCGCTCGCGCGATGTCAGGCAAGTGGTGGATCAAATCACTTCCTGTGAATATATTTTGTCGACTTCCCTGCACGGACTGGTGGTGGCTCATGCTTACGGGATTCCGGCGCTCTGGATCAAGAAAGGCTATATTGAAACCGACGGCTTTAAGTTTTCCGACTATTTCCAGTCGGTAGGCATAACTCCATACGAGGGCTTTGCTTGCATCGAAGAAATGCTGAAAGGCAATCAATGGGAGGACTTCTTCCGGAGGTATGCCGACCAGGCGTTGCCCTCCGTCGATCTGGAACAGCTACAAAAAGCTTTGCTCAGCGTTGCGCCTTTCCCCCTGAAAAGAAAATATAAACAATTTATACATACTTCAACCGTTCACGACCCCCTATATGCTGCAGAGTAAGATGGATAAGATACCGGTGGTCATCGCCTTAACGCCGAACTATTTTGTGCCGGCAGCAGCTTTGCTGAAGTCTCTGCTCGACAGCGCCGGGAACGACCGCTGCTTCCAGCTGATTTGCCTGCTTAGCGAAGGGCTTAAGCAAGAGCAGGAAACCGCGCTCCGAGCCCTCGTTGCGGGAAAGGCTGATATCGAGTTTGTGGATCTGGCCGGAAGGATTCGCGATATCTACATTCATCCGGTATTCACCGAGGCAGCTTCTTACCGGCTGCTGCTTCCGGAGCTTCTGGTTACGTACGATAAGGTTCTGTACCTGGATTGCGATATGATAATACGAAATGATATGGCAGCCCTGTATGAATCGGTCGACCTCGGAGATCATTATCTGGCGGCGGTGTTTGAAGCGGTACTCGATTTTCAGGAGTCGTATATACGCTCGCTGTGGACCGGGCCCATGACCTATTTCAATTCAGGGGTCCTGCTGATGAACCTGAAGAAAATGCGTGAGGACGGACTGGTTCCGAAACTGCTCGAAGCATCGGCCAATCCGGAACTTCAGTTCCCGGATCAGGATGTCCTGAATCAGTTTTGCCGGGGCAGGACGATTGCCCTGGAACCGCAATACAATGCAATCCGGACATTCTTTTTGCCTCAGTACAAAAAGGATTTTTTAAAACATTACAGTGCCGGCGATTGGACCCGGGTGCAGCAGCATGGTAATTTACACTATACGGGCGCCAAGCCCTGGAACGTGTTTACCGTTCATTTCGAGGAATGGTGGAAGGTCTATGAGTCGCTACCGGCGGATATCCGGCAATACGGCCGGGAGAACCGGAAGATGTACTGGTTATACAGGCTTTACCGGACCGGGCTGGGGCGACGGGCGATCGATCAGTTCAGGGGTTTGTACCGCACGGTAAAATACGGGAGGGCGGCATGAAACACGCCTACCTGATCATGGCGCACGAGGAATTCGAAGTGCTCCGCTGTCTGATTTCAGCACTGGACGATCCAAGAAACGATATCTACGTGCATATCGACAAAAAAATCGATCAGCTTCCGGAGCTGGCGACCGCCCATGCCGGTTTGTTTATCCTCGACGAGCGCATCGATATCCGCTGGGGGGACGTTTCACAGGTGGAATGCGAGCTGCTTTTATTTCGTATCGCTTCGCGAAAGGGTCCTTACGCATATTATCATTTGCTTTCGGGCGTGGATATGCCCCTGAAAACGCAGGACGAGATTCACAGCTTCTTTGAGAAAGAACAGGGAAAGCTCTTTATCGGTTTCGATCCGCATGTTTCACGGGCGGAAGTGGACCGAAAGGTTCAGCGCTATCACCTTTTTCCAAGGCATTTCCGCCATGGTGAGGGATTACCGGGACTATTACGACGGGGAATTCGCTTTCTGGCCTTGCGCCTTCAGCTGGCGCTGCAAATCCGGCGGCACCGGCACGTCGATTTCAGAAAGGGTCTTTCCTGGGTGAGTATTACTCACGGTTTTCTGGCTTTTGTGCTTCTGCACAAGGAGAGTGTATTAACGATGTATGCCCGTACGTTTTGTGCCGATGAAATCTTCCTGCAGACGTTATGCTGGAATTCTGAGTTTCGGCAACAGATTTACGACATCAAGAACGAAGGGCGTGGCTCGATGCGCATGGTGGTATGGAGAGATAACCGGATAATGGATTGGGAAGAAGAGGATTTTGGTTCGCTGATGGGTTCAGAGGCGCTGTTTGCGAGAAAGTTCAGCAGCGCCCACACAGCTTTATTGTCAAAAATATTGGAAAGGGTTCGTGGAAATGGATAGAGGGCGACTGGTTTCGGTGATTGTTCCGTATTTCAACGCCCAGGGGTCGTTGGAGCGCACCCTCCATTCGCTGCTCGAGCAGACGCACCGGGAACTGGAAGTGGTGCTGGTAGACGATTGCAGTACGGACGAGAGCAGGACGATTACCGCAAGGATGATTCCGCTCCTGGAAGCGCGCGATGTAAAGGTGAACTTGATTCGTCACGAAAAGAACCAGGGTGTTGCGGTCGCCCGCAACAGTGGCCTGGATGCGGCAAGCGGCGAGTTTATCTACTTTCTGGATGCCGACGATTTTATCCAACCGGAGGCGATCGGATTGATGGTGGAAGAGGCGCGGCAAAAAGAGGCCGATATCGTTGGCTGCCACTGGTATCTGACCTTCGGACAGAATCAGCGTAAAATGAAGCAGCCTGCCTTTGCCAATCGTGAAGAGGCCATTGAAAAAATGCTGAGCGGCCTGATGCGCTGGAATCTATGGCTGTTTCTCGTGAGGAAATCGCTGTATGACCAACACGGAATCCGCTTCGTTCCGGGAATGAATATGGGGGAGGACTTGCTGGTAACCATAAAGCTATTTCTGGTAGCGGGGAATGTGTCTGCGGTCGACCGCCACCTCTACCATTACGGGCAGAGCAACGAAGCCTCGCTCACCAAGGTTTATTCCGAATCGCACCGGAGGGAAGTAAGTGCCAATGTTCTGGAGGTGGAGCGCTGTCTGGCAAGCAGCTGGTTTGCGGGGAAGGTGGGCGACTATATAAATTTTCTGAAGCTGTCGATCAAATTGCCGCTGCTGATTTCGAACGACCCGGCAAGCTACCGGGCCTGGCTGGAGTGGTTTCCGGAGGCGAACGACCAGGTGATGCGGAATCGTGCGCAGCCGTTCAGGACGCGCTTGTTGCAACAGATGGCCGTCAAGAGGCAGTTCTGGTTCATTAAGATATATAATAAATGGGTAATTGGATTTGTATATGGTATTCTTTTCAGGTAGGGGGCGCAGGTGGGTAAGATAGCAATATACCTTTTCACCGGCATGGTGATGAGCATGTTCTTCTTTTCCTTTGGTCTGAGCGTTTTGCCGCCGAGTGTCAACAGTAAAATGTTGCTGGCGGTGATCGGGATGGGCCTGGCAGGCTACCACGCGCTGCAAAACCGGGCGGTAAAAACTGACCGTGCATTCCTGGGGGCCGTGGCCTTTGCTGCGGTCTTTTCGCTGATTTGTCTGTTTTCGGTAGATTTTAACCAAACCAGCGATTATTCCTACGTAAGCTATATCGTCAGTTTTTTTGTGTGGATTTTTTCTGCCTATACGGTATGCACACTCATACGAGGGTTGCACGGCCGCGTTGACATTCCTTTGTTAACCTATTACCTGGCGGGGGTATGCCTGGCTCAATCGCTTCTTGCCCTGGCCATCGATTCATGGCCGGTTTTCCAGTTTTGGGTGAACCGATATATTGATCAGGATCAGGATTTCCTGCAGGAAATGGACCGTTTGTACGGCATCGGTGCTTCTCTTGACAATGCGGGAGTGCGTTTTTCACTGGTGCTGGTGATGATTGCCGCGGTGCTTTCAAAAGAGGAAGATCTGCGGGAAAGCCGCTGGAGGATCGTCTTGCTGTTGACGGCCTTTTTTACCATCATTGTGGTGGGCAATATGATCTCGCGTACCACCTCGACGGGCGCCGGATTAGCCTTGCTTTACCTGATATGGAACACCGGCTTTTTCCGGCTGGTGCTGCGGCGCGACTTCTTCCGCTTCCATTTTATATTCACCTTGATGGTGGGCGTCGCCCTGCTGGTGACCACATATTTTTATCGAACCGACCGGATATTTCACGATCACCTGCGCTTCGCTTTTGAGGGCTTTTTTAACTGGATCGAGCTGGGCGAATGGCGTACCAATTCGACCGATATCCTGAGCAATATGTGGGTATGGCCTGAAAATATGCAGGGCTGGCTCATCGGCACGGGTTTGTTCGACAACTGGGTGTACGGCACCGACATTGGCTATTGCCGCTTTATTATGTATTGCGGGTTAACGGGTTTTGCCGTATTTGCCCTGTTTTTTATATACAACGCCTGGGTATTTGCCCGGCGCCACCCGCTGTACCGCGGAATGTTCATGATACTGATGCTGTTTAGCTTTATCGTGTGGATCAAGGTCTCGACCGATATATTTCTGGTTTATGCCCTGTTTTATGCGATGGATATGTTGAGTCGCCAACCTTTATTACAACAAGAAGATGAAGATTACCTATTGCATCGTCGGAACGTTTAGGCCCGGAGGCATGGAGCGGGTACTGGCCAATAAAGCCAATTACCTGGCCGGCCTGGGCCACGATGTGCGTATTGTGACGACCGATCAGAAGGGGCGGAAGCCCTATTTTGGACTCGACGAACGCATTGCGCTGGTGGATCTGGGGATTAACTATCTGGACGATGCGGGAAAGGGCCTTCTCGCTAAAACAGCGGCCTATCTAGGGCGGCGGCGTAGGCACCGGAAACAACTGGAAGCCTACCTGAAGCAGGATACACCGGATGTTACGGTCTCGATGTTTGATCATGACGCTTCTTTCCTGTACCGGATCCAGGATGGAAGCAGGAAAGTGCTTGAAATCCACTTTTCCCGCTTCAAGCGCCTTCAATATGACAGGAAGGGACTTTGGGGTTGGGTTGACCGCTACCGAAGTGAAAAGGACCGCAAGCTGGCGCTGAAATACGATCGCTTTGTGGTGCTGACGGAAGAAGACCGCCCGAACTGGGGACCGATGCCGCATATCCGCGTAATACCGAATGCCAACAGCTTTGTGCCCTCGGGGAGTTCCGGACTGACCGTGAAAAGCGTGCTCGCGGTTGGTCGCTTCGAAGCTCAGAAGGGTTTCGACGAACTGATCCGTGCCTGGGCGATGGTGGACCGGCAGGAGCCGGGCTGGACACTCAACCTGATTGGGGAAGGCCCGCTCGAGCGGGAACTGAAGGAACTGGCCGGGAAGCTGAACTTACAGCATACGGTGACCTTC
>Ga0233365_1000068_pt1 | contig 62276 bp, 47 predicted proteins | sample ElkDunMinimDraft_27_FD_191535 | JGI IMG/M metagenome (GOLD analysis project Ga0233365, IMG submission 191535) | Fecal eukaryotic communites from dung pellets of Tule Elk in California, USA - Elk Dung C36 | ecosystem: Host-associated > Mammals > Digestive system > Large intestine > Fecal | place...
GCTCAACCAGTGGCTCACCGAGCTGGTCCAAGCCACCCCCCACCCGGTACGCGGTGGACGCGCCCCGCGCATCCTCTTCGCCACCCAGGCGGGTGTCGCGCCGCCGCGCTTCGTGCTCTTCACCACCGGTCCGCTCGACCCCGGCTACCAACGGTTCGTCGAGCGCAAGCTCCGCGAGACCTTCGGCTTCGAGGGCAGCCCGGTGGAGATCTCCGTACGCGCCCGCAAGAAGCTGGGCCCTGGCGGCCGCGGCAAGGCGCACGGCTAGTTCTTCGTGCGTCCCTGATGCCGGGTGGAAGCTTGTCTTCCACCCGGCATCACCTTTTAACCCACCCTCCTAGGATGCTTTAGGGGGAGTCGCGGCGGTCATGCCTGCGCCTCGGCGTCAGCCGGCGAAGGGCTCGCGGCCGGGGTGGGGCGTGTGCGCACTGCCCGGGGGGCTGCGCTACGCTGTACCGGCTGCCGCAGGGGAGTTCCACTGCGGCAACGGGACGTGGCGCAGCTTGGTAGCGCACTTGACTGGGGGTCAAGGGGTCGTCGGTTCGAATCCGGCCGTCCCGACAGGATGTAACCGCAGGTCAGAAGGCTGATTCGAGTAATCGAGTCGGCCTTCTTGGGTTTCTGGGGACTACGGCGGTCAAGTGCGCCGTCTGTAGCGCTCCTTGACCGGCGGTCAAGCCAGGCGGCCAGCCCTTGCCCTGCCTGATGGTTCTCTTCGCGTCGTCAAGGCAGCCTCGGCTCCTGCGAACATGGTGGGAGCTTCGCTAGCCTCTGCAGGTGATCTCCTACCGCGCTACCGCCCCCACAGACCTCGATTGCGTGACCTCGTGGATCGTGACCGAGCCTGTTGGGTGGATCCCCGCCGACCGTTACCTGGCCGAACTGGCCGAGGGCATGTACCGGCCGGAGTGGACATGGATCGCCGAGCACGACGGACGGGTCGTGGGACGGGCGTTGTGGTGGGGGGCGAAGGCCAGCCTGCATCCGGTCGCGCTCGATTGCCTCGACGTCGATCCTGCCGTGGGCAACCGTGCCGCCGTCGCCGCCGAGCTGATCAGGGCCGCGCTGGCCGGGTTCCCGGAGCCGGTGCAGTACGAGATCAAGGTCCCCGGTGGCTGGCGTGACGATCCGGCTACCGCGGCTGCGGTGGAGTGGCGGCGTGCGGCGGCGCACGCGGCGGGCCTCACCGGGGAGGTGGAGCGGCTGCAGTTCGAATGGGCACCCGCCGACGGGGTGCCCCCCGCGTCCGGCAGGCTGCGGTTCACCGAGGCATCCGACGAGGAGTTCCTCTCGGTGTTTAAGACAGTTGCCGAGGGCAGCCTGGATGCCCAGACCCATGCGAACCTGGCCGCCAAGGGCGTGGACGCGACCGCGCGCGAAGAGATGGACTTCTACCTCAGGGCACCGGGAAAGCGGGAATGGTGGCGGATCGCCTACACGCGCGAGGGCGAGGTGGCGGGCATGGCGATTCCCTCCGCCACGCCGTACAACGTGAACGTCGGCTATCTCGGGGTGGTGCCGGAGTTCCGCGGACGCGGCTACGTCGACGAGGTGCTCGCCGAGATCACCCGCCTTCACGCGGCAAACGGGGAGTCGCGCATCACCGCCACCACCGACCTGGGCAACGCGCCTATGGCGGCCGCTTTCGGTCGCGCCGGATACCGCAACACGGAGATTCGGATCAACCTCTCCAACGACATCCAGCCCTAGACGAGTAAAGGCCGGCACCCTGGGACCAGGTGGGGACCACACGTCGTACGCGATGGCGGTCGGCATGCCGTCGACTACACGGCCTGACGTTGCGGATAGCGTGTGTGACGTGCGTGGACGTGTGGCGAAGCGTCCTGGGGGCCAAGGGGTCGTCGGTTCGAATCCGGCCGTCCCGACAGACAAAAAGCCCCGACCAGCGTTTCCGCTGGTCGGGGCTTTAACTTTGTCTATGGAGTTTTGAGCCGCCCCCCGAAAACCCTACATTTGCTGGGGTCGGCTACCAGGTTCGTCATCTATGCGCATCGTTGGGCAGGGCGGGTGCGGGAGGTTGCCGCCTCCCGTGGTCGGTGCCGGGTCGCTCGAGGATGTCCGAGACGTCCGGGGCTTGGGCGGACTTGGCGATGTAGTACGTGCCGGTGACACCTCCTCGCTGGAGTGTCCAAGCTGTGCTGCGGCGTTCTTCGTGTCGGTCCCTTCCTTGATGAGGGTGGCGACGGTCTTGCGGAAGGTGTGGGGGGTGACCCAGGCGAGGTCGGTGTCGGCGCGAGCCTCACGCCACTGACGGCGGACGTTGTTGGGTGACAGCCAGGTGCCGCGCCGGGAGGCGAAGATCGCGTCGTGTGGGTTGTCGGCGGCGACGAGCTTGCGGGCCATGATCATGCCGACGGCGAACCTGGGTAGGACGAGCATCCGCCAGCCGGCGTCGCTCTTGGTCCAGGGTTGGCGGAAGAAGTCTTGGCCTTTGACGAAGACCAGTGTGCCGCAGATCGTCAGGGTGGGGCGTTCGGCGGCGAGGTCGAGGTCTTCCCATCGCAGGTCGAGGATCTCGCCGATGCGGGCGCCGGTTGCGAGCATCAGGTCGACGACGTCGGCCAGATGGCCGCTGGGCCGCGGTCCGGGCTTGCCGGGGACCGGTCGCTGCCAGTCCCGGATCGCCGTCCGGACGGCCTGGAGATTCTCGTCGGTGAGGGCGACGACAGTCCGGCGGGGTTTACGGAGCCGGCCGGTGTCGCGTACGGGGTTGGTGGGGATCGCGCCGTGGCGTACGGCCAGGGCGAACATCTGGCTCAGGACGACTTTGGCGCCTTTGGCCGCCGAGGGACGGTCCTTGGCGATATCGCGCAGGAACCGATCCAGGCGCCCGACGCTGGCTTCTCTGGTTCCGAGGTTGCCCAGGGCGGGCAGGATCGCGTTGCGCGCGTTGGTCTCGTATCGCTGGATGGTTTGTGGTGCGATCCGTTCCTCGGTGGTGATTTCTTCGATTCACAGGTCGGCGAGTGTGCTGACGCGGGTCTCCCGGGTGATCTCGTCGTCGTTGGGGGCGGTGCGGTCACGTAGCTTGACCTTGAGGGCTCGTTCGGCGGCCGGGCCGGTGGTGCCGGTGGCCTCGATGTCGCGGGTCTTACCGTCGTAGTGCCGATGGGTAGTTCAGGTCGGGCCATGGGTTAGCGCTCCGCGTCGGTGTGGTCTTCGAGCCAGCGTTCGACTTCGCTGCGTCGGCAGCGCAGGGTGTTGCCGACGCGGATGGCGCGGGGGTCCCTTGCCTCGGCTGTGCCAGGCGTAGAGGGTGTTCTTGGGCTTGCCCAGCCAGGCGGCGACGTCGTCGATGCTCAGGAGAGGGTCAGGCCGCCAGTCAGGGGCGGCTGAGCCGCTCATCGCCGGCCCAACGTGTTGGCGGACGCGGCAGTCGGCGCCGCCTGACGCGGCCGGCAGGTTGCCGGCCACCTGCCGGCGCGGTGTCAGCGGGGATGCGGGGTGCGATGGCGCCGCCGACGGCGGCGGTCAGGTAGCCGCGTCGAATGAGGCTGCCTGTGGTCGGTTCGGGTGTTGATCCGGTGGTCGTTCCGGCGAGCAAGGTGGTGGGTGCGAGGTGCGCAACGGCGAAGGCGGTGAGCATGACGAGTGCGCCGGCGGCGCCGAGTTGCGGTAGCGAGGTGCGGACGCCGACGACCCTGCTGTAGGTGGAGATGTAGGCGATGAGTACGGCTTGCAGGAGCAGAGCTAGGCGACGAAAGCAGCAAGTCGGCCCAGTCAGGAGCTTGAAGACTTCCGGGCCTGGCCTGTTCACACCTGCGGGCTGACAAACTACGTTCTTGTGATCGCCTAAAGCCGAAAATGCCGGTGTCCAGCACGTTGAAGGACCAGCAGGTGTGTCACCAATCAAGCTGGTGAATGCCGTCGCAGCCGTAGGGCACGCCGAACCCGGCTCGCCTGATAACGTGCTGCAATGCAATCATCATCGGCCACCGAAACGGTTCACCACTTGGGCCAAAAGGTGTTCACCCACGCCGACCAGCTGGCGTTTGCAAGGCTGTCGGGCGACGTCAATCCCATGCACTTGGACCCGATTGCTGCAAGGCGGCTGATCTCGGGCCGCCAGGTCGTCCATGGTGTGCACTTGATGCTTCAGCTCTTGGAGCGGTTTGCGGCCTCGATGCCCCAGACCGCGCTGCCCGGCAGCCTGGAATGCAGCTTCGATCACCCGGTCAGCGTGGGTGACAACACCCGTTTCGACGCGGGAACCGACGCGGTGGGCCGAACCGTCCTGACGGTCAGCGCCGACGGCCGGCCTTGCGCCGCCGTCACGTTGGACGATGCACGCCCGACAGGGCTGGATCCGTTGACGCCGGTCCCAAGGGCGCGTGACCTGACCGGCCTGGCGGCGCCCCTTGACGAGCAGGCAGGGTCTCAAGCCGGCACGGAGTTCGTCCTGCTTCCGCCGACCAAAGGTTTCACCGAGGCGTTTCCCTCGGCGGTGCACTGGCTCGGGCTGCCCACGGTAGCCGCACTGGCGGGCCTGTCGTATGTGGTGGGGATGGCGGTGCCGGGTCTGCACTCGGTTTTCAGTTCGCTGGTCTATGCGCCTGGATCCGGCAGCGAGCTGCGACTTCAGGTCCGTCGTTGGGATCCCCGGTTCCGGCTCTTCATTGTCGACTTTCGCGGTGCATTAGAGGGCGAACTGCGGGCGTTCTTGCGGCCACCGCCGCAGGCGCAACCGGGCATGCGGGAGCTTGCCGCACACGTGCAGCCGCGGGAGTTCGCCGGCACGCGGTCGCTTGTCGTGGGCGGCTCGCGTGGATTGGGCGAAGTGGTGGCCAAGCTACTGGCAGCCGGAGACGGTGAGGTAACCGTCACGTACGCCTCTGGGCGCGACGACGGGTTACGTGTGGCAGCCGACATCGGCGCCGCCGGCACGGGGAAAGCACACGTGCTGGCGCTGGACCTGGGGGGGCCGCACTTCGAGCCGCCGGTGTTGAGCGCCCCGCCGGACAGCGTGTATTACTTCGCCACCCCGCGAATCTTCCGCAAGAAGAGCGGTACCTTCGATGCGGAGTTGTTCGCCGAGTTCACGCGCTTTTACCTGCAGCGCCTGTCCGAGCTGTGCCTGTGGCTGGAATTCATCGCGTCGACGGACCGCAAGATTACGATGTATGTTCCGTCGTCGGTCTTCGTGGATGAACGGCCGGTGGGCATGACCGAGTACGCAATGGCCAAGGCCGCCGCCGAGGTGCTGGCCGAGGACCTGAACCGCTCGTTGCGACGGGTTCGTGTGCTGCACTCGCGCCTGCCGCGGCTGGCCACAGACCAGACCGCTTCGGTCTGGGGAGCGAGCCAGACAGCTAACAACGTCGAGGCCCTGCTGCCCATCGTGCGGCAGGTCAGCGGCTTAGCCGGATGAACTCCGGTTCGAGGGACGCGAGCAGGGCAACCGGATCCTGCCAACCGTGGGCTCCGTCGGCGAACTCGTTCGACAACGCGCTGACGGAGAACTTCTGAGGGTCGAACTCGTCGGATCCCCAGCCGCGCGAGCGGCAGCAGCAAGTCTCCCCTCGCTAGCGTGTCAAGGTGTCAAGGTGTCAAGGTGTCGAGCGGTCGCCGCCGCCGGCGCGAGTCAGCCACCTGGCGGGCGCTGCGCGAGTGCGGTCGAATCTGCGTCAACATTCTGGCCGGAAACCAGGGCAGGCTGGCGCGGCGATTCAGCGCGAACGTCACGACCGCTTCGCCGGCGTCGCTTGGCGGCCGTCGCTTATCTCCGGGGCACCCGTCCTTGAAGGCGTCGTCGCCTGGCTCGACTGCCGGATCACCGGTTCTGTCGCCGCCGGAGATCACGATCTCGTGCTGGCGCACGTTGATGCCGCCGCAGCGGATCCAGCCGTGTCGCCTCTCCTGTTTCACCGCACAATTATGTCGGCAATGCCCGACTCCGTCGCCGGGCCCATGCCCTGACCGATAGTCGACCGTGATCAGGTGCCTGCCCGTGGGACGAGGGACATCGGCAGGTGCACCAGCCCCGCGATGAAGTTCGACCGCAGGTGGACGGGATCGCCCGCCAACTCCGCCCCGGCGAACCGGCGGAGGAACTCGCTGAAGTAGATCCGCAGCGCGATCCGTGCCAGCGCCGACCCCAGACAGTAGTGGGGCCCGAAACCGAATGCGATGTGGCGCCCGGCGTCGCGAGTGAGGTCGAAGCGGAACGGCTCGCTGAACACCTCCTCGTCACGGTTAGCCGAACCGACCCACACCACCACGGCGTCGCCTTCGCGTACGGTGCCACCGGACAGCGTCACATCCTGGACGGCGTGACGCAGGAAGCTGCTGGCCGGCGAGGTCCACCGCAGGCCCTCCTCGATCAGCAGTGGCACGCGTGTCCCGTCCGCGTCGCCGTGGCGCAGGAAGTGCGGCGCGTGCTCGGCCATCGCCAGGATCGTTCCCGCGACAGTGTGCGGCGTCGTGGCGTTGGCGCCGAGGAGCAGGCTGTAGCAGTTGTAGACGACCTCCTCGTCGGTCAGTTGCTCGGAGCCGGCCCGCATGGTCGTGAGGTAACTGACGACGTCCTCACCCGGGTTGGCGCGGCGATGACGCATGTGCTTCGCGAAGTAGTCGAACAACTGGTGATGGGCGATGGCCAGCGTCGCTGCCGGGCTGCTCACCCTGAAGCTCGGGTCCTCCGGCGCGGCCGCCATGCTCGTCCACTGCACCAGATCCACCCAGTCCTCCTCAGGGAAGGCCATGAAGGACGCAGCGACCGCCATCGGCAAGAGCGCCGCGCTGGTTGCCACGTCCCACGGGCCGCTGTGCCCAGGCGGTGGCAGCGTCGCGAGAACGGCCCGTCGGATCCGCGGTTCGGCAGAAGCGACCGCCTTCGCGGAGAACATCCGGTTCAACGGCCCGCGTAGCTCGCTGTGCCGGGGCGGGTCCGCCGAGACCAGCATCTTGCCCGACGCAGCGTCGCCCTTGCCCAACTGGTGCAGCAGGCTCCCGCGTTCGGACGAGAACTCGCGGTGGGCGCTCAACACGCGGCACGCGTCGCCGTGGCGGGTCACCGACCAGAATTGGCGTCCGTCAGGCAAGACCTGTCGATGCAACGGCGCACGCTGGCGCATGGCCGTCCAGATCGGATGTGGATCTCCGTCAGAATAGAGGAGAGGATCGAACAGATCGATCTTTTCAAGATCCACGTCTGCGGCATCAGGGACGGCGCTGATCCTCACTACGCGGACTCCTTGGCGATCAGTTCGGCCAGACCTGCCGGCGTTCCGTTGAGGTAGAACGAGATCGGAGAGATCGTCACCGCGTAGTTCTGTTCGATGTCGCTCAGGATCGTCACCGCCAGCAGCGAGTGTCCGCCGACCTCGAAGAAGTCGTCGTCCGCACCGAGGCTGGCGATCCCGAGGCGGTCGGACCAGAGGTCCGTGACCTCGCGCTCCAGTCCGTCCAGCGGCTCCCGGTAGGCCGACGAGAGTTCCGGCCGTTCGGGTGACTCGGCGGCAAGCTGCGCTCGGTCGACCTTGCCGTTCGGCGTCAGGGGCAACCGGTCCACCGACCGGATCAGGGCGGGGATCGCGTAGGACGGCAGGGTCTTCGACAGCTCTGTCCGCAGCGCGAGAGTCGACATGTTCTCCTCGCCGACGACGTAGGCGATCAGGATCAGCTCATTGTCCGGCCGCCGGTGGGTCGTGACGGCGGCCGCAGCCACGCCGGGCAGCGCGCTGAGCGCCGCTTCCACCTCGCTCGGCTCAATCCGGAAACCGCGGATCTTCACCTGGTTGTCGGCCCGGCCGAGGAAGTCGAGCAGTCCGTCGGGGCGCCGCCGAACCAGATCGCCTGTCCGGTACATCCGCTCACCGGGCAGCTCCGAGAACGGGTCGGGCAAGAAACGTTCAGCGGTCAGGGCGGACCCCTTCAGGTACCCGTGCGCGAGCCCTGCACCCGCGGCGTACAACTCGCCCACAGTTCCGTCCGGGACCGGCAGCAGAGTGTCGTCGAGAACGTAAACCTCGGTGCCCCGGACGGCGCGGCCGATCGGAACCGGCCCCGACTGCCTGCCATCGATCTCGTGACAGCAGGTGAAGGTCGTGTTCTCCGTCGGGCCGTACCCGTTTACCAAGCGGGTGCCCGGTAACTCCCGTACCACCCGGTCGACGTGCTCGGGGGAGAGCACGTCTCCTCCCGCCAGAAGCTGACGCAGCCCGCGCAGATCCTGCACGTGGTGTGGAACGAGCTGATGGAACAGGCCTGCCGTCAACCAGGCCACCGTGACCGCTTCGTCGCGGATGAAGCCGGCCAGCTCGGACAGGGATAGCATCCCGGGCGGTGCCAGGATCACCGCGGCCCCGTTGAGCAGCGGACCCCAGATCTCCAGGGTGGACGCGTCGAAGGCGATCGGCGCGAACTGGAGGAACCGGTCGTCCTCGCGGATCGAGAGGAAGTCGGCGTCGAGCACCAGCCTGAGCACGCCGCGCTGTGGTACCTGGACTCCCTTGGGTCGACCGCTCGATCCGGAGGTGAACGCGACATAGGCCGGGTCTTCAGCAGTCGACCGGACGCCCAGCGGACTCTCGTCGTGCGCAGCGATCAGGGGGGCCGATGCGTCGTCGAGCGTGACCACGCGGCACGAACCCGGGAGCCCTTCCGGGACCGCGCCCGTGCTGATCAGGATGCACGCGTCCGCATCATCGATCATCCATGCCATCCGCTGCGGCGGATAACGCTCGTCGAGGGCCATGTACACCCCACCCGCCTTGACGATGGCGAGCATCGTCACGATCGCGGCGCCGGACCTCTCCATCAGCATCGCGGCGGTGTCCCCGAGACGCAGGCCCAGCGAACGGAGGTGCCGAGCGAGCTGATTCGCCCGCGCGTCGAGCTCGGCATAGGTGAGATCGCCGTCCGCCGCGCGTACGGCCAACCGATCACCGTTCCGTCGCACCTGCCCGGCGAAGGCGGCGGCCAGGTTCCGTTGGTCGATGTCTACCTCTTGGACGTCATTCATGGTGTGTCGTCGACCCCTAATCCTGGCTCGGCGTCACCCTGCTCTCGTGGAGGCATGGATGTCGGTGTCGGGTCCGGACCGAGGCTGTCGCATAGGGTGCGGAGCAGCGCCGGTGGCGCCGAGAGAAAGTCGTAGTGACCACCGTTCAGCACGGTGAACGCCACATCGACGGAGTAGCGGTCCCAGCCCTGCAATTGCTCGGCGGTCACCTCCGGGTCGTCCGACCAGTGCAGCACGGTGATCCCGCTCGGAATCCGGACGGGACCCCCCCGCCGGTAGATCCGGTTCGCCTCCAGGTCCTGCCGGAGCACCCCGAGCGTCAGGTCGACCATCATCGGGTGCGGCTGGCCACCGCGCGCCGCCATCAGCGCGGTCAGCTCCGCCTTCAGTTCGTCCTCCGTGCAGTCGAGAAACCGGTCGTGCGGGCAGTCGTGCGGAGCCACCTGGGCCGACACGAACAGCCGCCGGGGCGTGGGCGCGCCGAGCTGGTCGAGACGCAGCGCCGTCTCGAACGCGGGAAGGGCACCGGCGCAATGACCGAAGAACACGAACGGGCGGTCGAGAAAGGGTGTCAGGGAATCGGCAACCTCCTCGGCCAGCGCCTCATAGGAACCGAAGTGCTGCTCCCGCATTCGGTTTTCCCGCGCTGGCAGTTGAACCGGACAGACCTCCACATCATCCAGAAAAGGAGACCATTGGTTGAACATGGAGGCGCCAACACCGGAGTACGGAAAACAGAAGATGCGGGCTCTCGCATTGTCGGAAGGGGCGCGCAGCAAGGTGCGGGGAAAGGGTCTGGATCTGCGGGTTTCGCTGAGAGAAGACATGTCCCCGTTTCTGGTCGCGTCGTGAGCCGGCGCTCGGCCTCCGGTCACCGGGTCGCTCTGACGTCCGTGATTGCTCTGGCTGTCAGGGCCGCGACAGGCTGCGGTGCTCGACGACTAAGCGGCGGATGGCCGACGGCACCGCGACGACGGGCACATCCGAGAGGTGGTATGCGGAGGGCGATGTCGTCGTGACCATACTGGACACACGGCGACGTGACCACCCCGTCCGGCCACTGTGGCCGCACCTCGGCCGACCCTCCAACCAAAGCCGGGCGTCAATTTGCCCGTCACCACGGGTGGTGCTATTGGATATTGACGGTCACCGGTAGGCGTTGTACTTTTGCGACGCTGGCTATGGTGCGTGGCCGTGGTCAGGTTGTCGGTGGGTAAACCATCGACGGTACGGGGGATTGCCACGACGGCACCTCCTGGCGAAAGCCCGGAGGTGCGCACCGCGTTGTCCATTAGCGGTGCCTCTTTCCCGTCCCGTCGTGGCCACCTGTCGGGTGACTCGGGACCTCCGATCGCTTCCTCACCGGCGACAGCGCGGTCCCTGGCATCGGTTGATCAGTTCCAACGGGGATCCGCGCAGTCAGCCGCCGCCTGAGGGCGGTCCACGCGCTATCGGGGGGCGGGCGATGTGCGCCAAGCAACGTGAATTGTCCTGCTGCCGGCGTCGCTGCCGGTTCCGCCGCCGGTCAGGGTTCCGGGCGCTGGTTCGCCGATCCCTGCCACAGCGAGCCGTGCTCCGCCGATCTGTCGTCGACGAGTCACGCGCAGGCTGACCCCCTCCTATCGCCTCATCCCTTTGTATCCGCTGCGAGGAGCGCATTTTCATGAGCCGTCAACATCAGTCAGAGGCGTCACCGGCCAAGCTGGACGACCGCGAGGCGCTGTTGCGCCGAATGCTGCGTGCGCGAGGACTTGACGAGGGCGACAGCTCTGCCGGCATTGGCCCGATCACGCCAGTGCGGGAGGGCGAGGCGGTGGCGTCGTTCGCCCAGGAGCGATTGTGGTTCTTCGATCAGCTCCAGCCGGGTGGGGTGGTGTACAACGTGCCGTTGGCGTTCCGGTTGGTCGGTGAGGTTGACGTGCAGGCGTTGGCTGGGGCGTTGTCGGGTGTGGTGGCTCGGCATGCGGTGTTGCGGACGGTGTTTCCGGCGGTGGACGGGCGGCCGGTTCCGCGGGTGTTGCCGGTGGGTGGGGTGCCGGTGGTGGTCGCGGAGGTGCCGGACTGGCCGGCGGCGGTGCGAGAGGCGGCGGAGTTTGTTCGGGTGCCGTTTGATCTTGTTGAGGGTCCGGTGGTGCGGGCGGGTTTGTTTCGGGTGTCGTCGGTGGAGTGTTTGTTTGTGGTGGCGGTGCATCATATTGCGTTTGATGGTTGGTCGTTGGGGGTTTTTGCGCGGGAGTTGTCGGTGTTGTATGGGGGCGGGGTTTTGCCGCCGTTGGGTGTGCAGTATGTGGATTTCGCGGTGTGGCAGCGGGGTTGGTTGGCGGATGGGGTTGTGGATGAGCAGTTGAGGTATGGGCGGGAGCGGTTGGCGGGGGTTGCGCCGGTTGTGGATTTGCCGGTGGATCGGCCGCGTCCGGTGGTGCAGAGTTTTCGGGGTGCTCGGGTGCCGGTGGTGTTGTCGGGGGAGGTGATGGGGCGGGTTCGTGGGGTGTGCGCGGCGGAGGGCGTGACGGTGTTCATGTTCTTGTTGGCGGCGTGGAAGGTGTTGTTGGCGCGGTGTTCGGGTCAGCGGGACGTGGTGGTGGGGGTGCCGGTGGCGGGGCGGCCGCGGGTGGAGTTGGAGTCGTTGGTCGGGTTCTTCGTCAATACGTTGGTGTTGCGTACTGATGTGGGTGGGGATCTGTCGGTGCGTGAGGTGTTGGGTCGGGTTCGTGAGTCGGCGGTGGGTGCTTTTGCCCATCAGGATGTGCCGTTTGAGCGGTTGGTTGAGGAGTTGTCGCCGCGGCGGGAGTTGAGTTATTCGCCGTTGTTTCAGGTGTTGTTTGTTTTGCAGAATGCGCCGTTGGGTGAGTTGGCGTGTGGTGGTGCGCGGTTGGAGCCGGTGGATGTGGATTTGGGGACGGCGAAGTTTGATCTGACGTTGGATGTGCGGGAGGTGGGTGATGGTGTGGTGGGGAGTTTGGAGTACAGCGTTGATGTGTTCGACGAGGCGACGGCGGTCGCGTTCGTGGAGCGTTTCGGTGTGCTCGTGGACGGGATGTCCCTCAACCCCGACACACCCGCCCTCGATATCGTCGCGCCGCTGCCGGCGGTCGCGCCGTCAGCGCTCGACAACAGCGGGGCTGTCGACGAGTCCCCCTCTGTCCCTGCCCCGCGGGCCCCGATCACGCCGGTGGACGAACTGCTCCTCGTGACGTGGGCCGAGGTGCTCGGTCTTCCGGCGGAGGAGGTCACGCTGGAGGACAACTTTTTCGAACTCGGCGGCCACTCTCTGCTCGCTACGCAGTTGCTGAACCGGGTGCGCTCGGTCTTTCAGGTCGAGGTGTCCCTGCAGGTCCTGTACTGGGGCGGTACGCCCTCCGACATGGTGAAGGAGGTCCTCGCCGCAGGAAATCCCACTCAGCTGCGGGCTCGTGCCGAGGTGCTGTTGGAGATCTCCCGGATGAGCGACAGCGAGGTACGTCATCGTTTGGGAAACGAGGAATCCTGACGCCGAGCGTGTCCGCCGGTGGGCCACCGGCGGACACGTCAGGCGTTCGCCTGCCGAGCCTCAAGCGTCCCGATCAACTCACCCACGGTCTGGATGGCGAAGTACTCGCTCACGTCGAGGGTGACACCGAGGGTCTCCTCGAGCGACACCAGCAGACGCAGCGCGGTCACGCTGCTCCATCCGGCGAAGCTCTCGAATTCGTCGGACGGTGACACCTCGGCCGCCGGCACCCGCACGGTCCGGGCCACCAGCCGACTGACCGTTTCCGACACGCTTTTCGACTCCACGTCACATCTCCCTCGTCACGGTAATCCAGACTGGCTGAAGCGCTGGGCGCTCGGGAGCCAGGGGTAGCTCGTACACCTCGGTGGTGTCGAGGGTGCGGACAGGCCGGAAGCCGCAGTCCGGGTAGAAGCGGGCCGCCGGCCGGTTGCGACCTGTCGGTCGGAACTTGCCGACCAGGTACGCCGCACCGTCCTGTGTGGCGGCATCCGCCACGCACTGCAACACGGCCCGCTCGATTCCCCGGGAAAACACGCGGCAGCTCATCACCATGTTCTCGATCGTCCAGGCATCGTCCCCGCAGCCGACCCAGACCCCGCCCACGATGCCTTCCGTGCCGAAGCGGTCCGACACCTCGAAGCCGTACACACGGTGGCGGTCCGACACGGACATCCGCTCGGCCTCCGCCGCCGTGTAGGAAGAACCAACGAGGTTGAACTGATTTGTCCGTTGGGTCAGCTGGACGAGGCGGGGAAGTGTGTAGTCGTCCGCCCGCCTGACCGACAGCCGTAGCCCGAGGCCGTGCAGATAGTCGTGGGGCGATTCGGTCGCCGCCGAGTACGCCTGCCGCTCCCGTGCGGCGTGGTACATGCGAGTGCGATCGCGGTCAACCTCGGTCGCATCGGGGACGTCGAAGAAGCCGGGCTCCAGCAGACGGGAGGCGAAGGCGGCCGGGTTGCCCGCGAGGTGCACGACCTGCACGTCCGGTAGCGACCGCCGTACGAGGTCGCATTCGAACGGACTGTCATCGGCGAACACCAGGCTGTCGACGCCGATGTTGAGTTCGTCGGCGATGCTTCGCAGCATCTGGTCCTTCGGCTCCCATCCGACTGCGGAGGCGACGATGTCGGGCCACCGCAGCACGAACTCCGGATGTCGGTCGAAGACCTCCCTGACCACCTGCTGTTCGTTCTTGCTCGCGACGGCGATGAGCACACCTTGCGCCTGCAGCTGCTTGACCCGGCGTTGCAGGTCGCGGTGGCCGTTGCCCGGGTAGGCCCGGCCGACCTGGATGGCGGTTGGCCCGTCGTCGCCGATCACACCGCCCCAGAGCGTGTTGTCCAGGTCGAGCACCAGACACTTGGCCGGCCGGCCGAACGTGGCGATGCACAACCTGGCGGCCTCGGCGGCGTACAGCGCTTCCACCGACGGGGTCCATGGCAGGCTGGCGAATCGGTATATCCGCTCGTCGCGCAGTCGGGAACCCCGGTCGATCTGCATCATCTCCAGGTCCAGGACCTGTACCTGCGCATGCTGCTCGGCCAGCTCGAGCAGGGCGATGTTCAGCTCCCGCCAGACCCGACCCAGGGCGGCCTTTCTCTTGTGCGCGCGCAGCGCGCGATGCTCGCTCCCCGTGAGCGGCACCGTGTGCAGAACCAACGTCCCGGGCAACCGGGTGGCGTATGCCGAGACGGCGGCGCGGACGTCGGCGACTCGACCGGCGATCACCTCTCGCAGCTCCTGCGGATCGACAAACGTGTGGTCGATGCCGAGGAAGTGGTCGTCGTGCAGCACGCACAGAGTCACGTCGGGATCGAAGGCGACAGCAGGTGACTGTGGGTCCAGCAGGTCGAACGAGAACCGGTCGAAGCCGGCACCGCGGACCTCGGCGGCGATGCCGGCGCCCGCGAGCGCGGCTCGGACCATCGGTGCCACCCGGTCGATGGTGAAGGTTCCGGTGACCCATACCCGGAGCGGGCGCTCGCCGGGACCGATCGGCACGACCCGGTCCGCGGGAAGTTCGGCGAGCACCTCACCGACGTCCAGCAGCGCGGCCGGGCTGGTGAGCGCGGCGATGGCGGCTCGCAGGTCGGCGGCACCGCCACCGTCGTGCTGGAGGTGGTCCAGCAGGACATCAAGGTCCACGTCGCTCCTTCATGACCACCCCGGACTCGCCCGGGTTCATATCTCGAGCAGGGTGCATGACCAGTGCATGCCGCTACCCATGCTGGTCAGGGCGATGATGTCGCCGCTGGCAATCTCGCCGGTGCCCAGCTGCGCCTCGAGCGCCAAGAGTTGGTCGGCGGAGCCGAAGTGGCCGGCATCCACGGCGATGTCGGCGTTCGTGCGGCTCAGGGGAATCCCCAGGGCGGCGGCCAACCCGGTCAGTGCGGTCAGATTGTCGTTGAGGTGGAACACCCGCTTCACCGCCGACGGCGTGACACCTGCACGTCCGCAGGCCCGCTCCAGCACTTGGACCGTTCGCGTCACACCCAGCTCGGCGAAATCGAGCATCGCCCGCGTGTCGTCGCGGAAGAACGCCTTCATCCGCTGCACGGGATCGCCGACTGGTTGTGGGCCACCGGAGTTGCCGGTCCAGGGTGCCGCCGCGCCCCCCACCTCCAGTCGCATGATGTCGGCGAAACGGCCGTCCGTGATGGTCTCGGTGCACAGCCAGCGGTTCCTTGTGGCGCCACGTACGGCCACCGCGGCCGCGGCTCCGTCGGACCCGATGGAGGTGTTCGACTCCATCCGGTTCCAGTACGGTTCACACACCCGGTTCGCTGCCACGATCAGGGCTCTGCTGTAGGCGGGATGGGTGGCGAACTTGCCACCGACCACGTCGAAGGCCATGACGCCCGAGGCGCAGGCGTGGTTGAGCAGCACTGTTTCGGCGTTGCGCGCGCCGAGTCGACCCTGTATCGCCGCCGCGACATCCCAGTACAGGTACTCCGCGATGTCCGTGATCCCGACAACGATGAGATCGACGTCTTCGGCGGCCAGCCCGCCCCGTTCGAGCGCCGCCTCGGCTGCCGACACGCTCAACGTGACCAGACCGGTATCGGGATCGGCGCGGTGAAAGGAGCGGTAGCCCCATGACGCCAATTTGCGCAGGTCGCGGGTGTAGCTCAGCGCGGCCTCCTCCACCCTTACCCGATGCCCTCGCGCGGAACCGAGCGCGGTCAACCCGAACGACAAGACCCACTCCTACGCCTCGTGCGCATGTCCTGCGCAGATTCCCGTCAGTGCTGGGCTTCAGCGGTGATGGGCGACGGTCGAACCCTCGACCAGCTTTTCCAGGACGCGAACGTATTCATCGGCCATCGCTCGTACCGTGTCCGGGTCGAACAGGTCCGTGCTGAACTCCATGCAGCCGGTGATCTCGTCGCCGTTCTCCTGGAGCGACACCGACAGGTCGACCTTGGCGACCCCTGGATCGATCTCGACGTGCTCCCACCGCAGCCCGGGCAGCTCCACCGGAGCCTCCACTGGTTTCTGCATCATGAACATCACCTGAAAAACTGGTGCGTAGCGCCGTGTGCGCGGCGGGGACAACTGCTCCACCACCCGCTCGAACGGCGCATCCTGGTGCGCGTAGGCGCCGACAGCCGCCTCCTTGACCCGGGCCATCAACTGGTCGACCGTCGGATTGCCGGCAAGATCGACGCGAAGCACGACCGTGTTGACGAAGAAACCGATGAGGTGTTCGAGCTCTTCGCGGTTTCGGTTCGCCACCGGAGTGCCGACGATGATGTCGGTCCGTTCGCTGAGGTGCGCGATTTGGAGGGCGAAGGCGGCGAACAGCGCCATGAACATGGTGCTATTCGTACGGTGGCACAGGCTCTGAAGATCCGCGACCAGTCCTGACGACACCCGAATCGCCACCCGGTCGCCACGATAGCTCGGCACGGCGGGTCGTTGCCGGTCGGTCGGCAACTCCAGGAGCGGAGGCGCTCCCGCTAGGCGTTCCCGCCAGTACCGGAGTTGCTCGTCCAGGACGCCCTGACTCAGGGATTCCCGCTGCCATGCGGCGTAGTCGGTGTACTGGGCGGACAGCTCCGGCAGCCCTGCCTGGTCGGTGGTCGGGAGGTCGGGCGGGGCGGTCACCGGGGCCAACCACCGGGCTGGCGGCTCGACCGTCGATGGACTCCGGTGCGCCCGACCAGGCGGAATATTGCCAGATGGGGTTGCTCGGCGAGCCATCTGAGCGCAGCAACGTTCGACATGGCTGATAGCACGTGGGCCCCCGTCCGGTGGTGCTTTCCCAGCTCATTGAATTCTGCGGGGATGCTACCGGCGACTGATCAAGAGCGTCAAGCCGGTCAATGTCAGGATTGCACCAGCCTTTCACCACCGACAGTGACGGCGTTGACAATGCAGACCGCAGCTGATTAATTCAACCTCGCAGTCCTCCATGGACGGCCGTGATGATTGGCGGTCACTGGTTGACCGGTCCGACGTAAATACCGTGATGGACTGTCAAGATCACGGACGGACCGTCGGCCGGCTCCTACAGCGGCTCGGAGAGCGAGATCGTTTCCTCTCTCCACCGCCCTGCTCGGTTCGACAGTCCTTCATCGCATAGGGAACCAACAGCACTGGGCGGCACCTGCCGCCCGGACACGGGGGAAGTGTCATGGCTGGTTCGGAGTGGCTTCTGCGTGGGCGGAAAACCGACGCGTCGACAGGCGCTGTGGTGCTCGTCATCCCGCACGCCGGCGGCTCACCCGCCGCGTTCGACGCGCTGACACGTCGGCTGGAGCCGGACGTCGAGGTGTGGACCGCGCACCTGCCCGGGCGTGGGCGGCGAACCACCGAACCTCCGCCCTCGGACCTGGCCGAGATCACCGCCGCCCTCTTCGACGCGATGTCGGAGGACGCAGGACGGATCACCGTGCTGTTCGGGCACAGCATGGGTGGCCTCATCGCCTTCGAACTTGCCAGGCTGCTGAGGCGTAAGGGCAGGCCGTTGCCGCGACACCTGGTGGTGTCCGCCGCCGCCCCACCGCACGCCGCCCCAACGTCACCGCCGTTGCACCAGCTCGAGGATCCGCAGCTGCTGGCCTGGCTGGCCACACTCGGTGGGATGCCCGAGGAGGTGCTCGCCGACGAAGGTCTGCTCTCCCGGCTGATCGAGGTCACCCGGGCGGACCTGCGGGCTTACGAGACGCACCGGCTGGTGCCGGAGAGCCCGCTGCCGGTCCGGCTCACCGCCTTCGCCGGCGCGGCCGACCGGCAGGCACCCGAGTCCGAGGTCGCCCGTTGGAACGTTTACACCTCGGCAGGATTCGAACTTCGGGTGTTCCCCGGCGGGCATTTCTACTTCGAGCCGGATCCGACCGACTGCGCCCAGGCCATCCGACAGTTGTGCCAGCCTGAAACGCGTGCGCCGGTCGCGGTGGAGGCGGCTGTCGCGGTCACGCCGGACGTACCGGCCAGCGAACAGACCATCCAACGGGTCGCCAAGGTCTGGTCAGGCCTGCTCGGCGTCGCCGACCTGGGCCCGTACGACGACTTCTTTGGCCAGGGCGGGCATTCCCTGCTCGCCACCCAGATGACGTTCCGGTGCTCGGCGGAGTTCGGCGTCGAGGTGCCGGTGCACGTCATCTTCGACGAGCCGGTGCTGGCCCGGTACGCCTCCGAGGTGGAACGGATCGCGGTGGGCGCGGTCTCCGACACGTCGGCGCCCACTGCCCAGGTCGGTGACCTGGCGGCACTGCTCGACGAGTTCGACCGGGACGCCTCCGACGCGGAGCGCGCGCCCGGGCGGAGGCAGTCGTGACCGTGCCTTCCGTCGTCGATCTGGTGCGGCGGGTCGACACCATGACGGCGGACCAGCGGGCGGCCTTCCTGGAGATGGTCGCCGAGCGCGGCGGCGAGTTCGGCGTCCACCCGCTGGCTCCGGCACAGCGCGGCCTGTGGTTTCTCGCGCAGATGTATCCGGAAAGCCCGGCGTACACGGTGCCCTACCTGTTCACGGTGTCCGGCCCGATTGACGTGCCCGCGCTGCGCCGCGCGTTCCGTCAGGTCGCGGAGCGCCACGAGGCGCTGCGGACCGTGTTTCCCACCCTCGGTGGGGTTCCGTGGCAGGTGGTGCAGGAGTTGGACCGTGACGTGCTGACGGTCGAAGAAGCGGTGGTCGCGTCCGAGGACCGCGCCTCGTACCTCACCGAGCGGGCCGCCGCGGAGGCCGCGCAGCCGTTCGACCTGCTGAGCGGTCCGCTCTGGCGGGCGCAGCTGGTGCGGTTCGAGCCGGAGGAGGCCGCGTTACTGGTCACGCTGCATCACATCGTCTGTGACGGTTGGAGCGTCGAGGTCATCTTCACGGAACTGGCGCAGTCGTACGCCGCAGCGGTTCGCGGTGTCACCGCCGAGCTGCCCTCGGTGGCAATGCGGTATGGCGATTTCGCCCGCGACCAGGCCGCGCCGCAGCTGACTCCGCGCTGGCAGCAACTCGTCCGTTTCTGGACCGATCACCTGGAAGGCGCTCCGCCGGTGCTGGAGCTACCGACGGACTCGCCCCGACCCGCGACCCCGGACCCGCGTGGCGCCCTGTTCACGTTCAACTGGCCCGACGAGCTGCTCTCCGAGGTGACCTCCTTCGCAGAGGAACTCGGCGTGACGCCGTTCGTGGTCCTGTACGCCGCCCTGTGCGCGCTGCTGCACCGATATGCCGGTGACGACGTCGTCGTCGGTGCCGCTCTGGCCAACCGGACCCGGGCGGAGGCCGAGAACGCGGTCGGGATGTTCGTCAACATCCTGCCCCTGCGCAGCCAGGCGGACCGCGAAACCACGTTCCGTTCGCTTGTTGGGCAGGCCCGACACATCGTCACGGCGGCCTACCGTCACCAGGAAATGCCGTTCGAGGCGCTTGTCGACGCGATGCAACTGCCCCGTGACGTCGCGCACCATCCGTTCTTCCAGGTGCTGATCGGGGTCGAGCACACCGGTTCGCAGCAGTTGCTCCTGCCGGACGTGACAGTCCAGCGGCAGAGCACCCACGGCGGCGTCGCCAAGTTCGACCTGACGATCTCCGTCGAGATCGGTGAGCGGACGATCGGCGGATGGATCGAGTACAGGTGCTCGCTGCTCTCCGGGCAGACCATCGAGCGGATGGCCGAACACCTTCGGAATGTTCTCTCCGCCGGACTGTGGGCACCGGACCGGCCGCTGTGGTCGTTGCCGATGCTCACCGCGGCCGACGAGCAGGCGGTGGCGCATCAGCGCCACCTGACCGGCCCGGTACCGGCTGACGACCGGCTGCCGTACGAGTTGTTCGAGGCGCAGGCCGACCGCACCCCCGATGCCATCGCCGTCGAGATGAATGACGTACGGCTCACGTATCGGCAGCTGGATGACGCGGCGAACGAGCTGGCCGACCGGCTGCGTGCCGTTGGCGCCGGGCCTGAACGCCTGGTGGCCATCCTCCTGGAACGCTCGGTCGATTTCGCCGTGGCTGCCCTCGCGGCCTGGAAGACGGGCGCCGGTTACCTGCCACTCGACGCGACGCTGCCGGAACGCCGGGTTCACCTGCTGGTGACCGACGCGGCACCGCTCGTCGTCGTCACCCGCGGTGGGCTCCGCGCGATGCTCCCGCAGACGGCCGGGGTGCTGGATCTTGACGCCGCTCTGCCGAGCGCCAGGCCGATCTCGCCGGTACGACGACCGCGGACCGCCGGACCCGGCAACACCGCGTACGTCATCTACACGTCGGGATCCACCGGCCGGCCCAAGGGCGTGGTGGTGTCGCATGGCAGCCTCACCGCCCTGTGCGCATCGATGAACCCGGTCCTCGGCCTCGGGCCGCAGGACCGGGTCCTCCAGTTCGCGTCGATCGGGTTCGACGCCGCCGTCGCCGAACTCGTCACGGCGCTGACCACCGGCGCGCGACTGGTCTTCACCGCCCGGTCGGGCCTGCAACCGGGCCCGGATCTGGAGAGCACGATGCGGGACCTGCGGATCACCATGGTGATCCTCGCCCCGTCGACTGTCGCGTTGATGCGTCCGGATCGTCTACCCGACCTCCGGCTCCTGCTCATCGGCACCGAACTGGTGCCGCCGCAGTTGATCGCCGACTGGGCGCCCGGCCGGACGGTGTTCAACGCGTACGGCCCCACCGAGGCCACAGTCATCACCACCTTGGCGCACTGCTCCGGACTCGACCCGGTCGCTCCCATCGGCCTACCGCTGGCCGGAGTCGACGCCTACGTGCTCGACGAATACCTGAACCCGGTACCGCGTGGCGTGCGGGGCGAGCTGTACCTCGGCGGGGCGTTGCTGGCCCGGGGCTACCTGGACCGTCCTGGGCTGACCGCGGAGCGGTTCGTGCCCGACCGGTTCAGCGGCGTCGCTGGATCGCGCCTGTACCGCACCGGTGACATCGTCCGACACCGCCAGGACGGGCAGTTGGAGTGCTTCGGCCGGGCCGATGGCCAGGTCAAGATTCGGGGATTCCGGGTCGAGTTCGGCGAGATCCAGCATGCCGTGGCAGCGCAGCCGGGGGTTCAGACCTGCGTGGTGCTGGCTCGGCGAGCCGAGGCGGGCGACCTGCGTCTGGTCGCGTTCGTCAAGGCGTACGACGTGCAGGCTCTCGATCTCACCAGGCTGCGTCGCGCGCTGCGCGACCTGCTGCCGGAGTACATGGTCCCCGCGCACCTGGTGCAGCTGCCCGAGATACCGCAGAACCGCAACGGCAAGGTGGACCTGCGGGCCTTGGCCGAGATCGACGTCGAGAGCACCGATCACCGGAGCACGCACGCCGCGCCACCGACCAACGATCTGGAACGCGTGATCCTCCAGGTCTGGGTCGAGGTGCTGGCGACCGCCGCGGTCGGCATCGACGACAACTTCTTCGACGTCGGTGGCAACTCGCTGCTCATAACGAAGGTCCGGGCGGCGCTCGAGATCAGGCTTGGTCGATCGCTGGCAACGCTCACCCTGTTCCAGTTCCCGACCGTCCGTCAACTCGCCCACCACCTGTCCGCCCCGGAGCCGGATCCGACGCCGGCCGCCGCCGGGCGCGAGGTGCGTGCGTCCCGCCGCACGATGCTTGACGAACGTAGTCGTCGCCGCACTGCGAATGTGAGCGGAGAGCGACATGGCTGAGCTGTCCGGGCTGGAGATCGCCGTGATCGGCATGGCCGGCCGCTTTCCGGGGGGCATCGACACGATCGACGGATATTGGAGCCTGATCCGGGAGGGAAGGCCGGCGACCAGGTCGTTGTCCGACGAGGAGCTGGCTCGGGCGGGCGTCCCGCGCGACACGTACGAACGCCCTGACTACGTGCGTGTGCGTGGATACCTGACGGACGCGGACTGTTTCGACGCGGCCCTGTTCGGCCTGACCCCGCGGGACGCCGCGATTCTCGATCCGCAACATCGGGTCTTCCTGGAGTGCGCGTGGCACGCCCTCGAGGACGCGGGTTACGCCGCCGAGCCGGAGGGACAGCTTTTCGGCATCTACGCCAGTGCCAGCCTGAGCACCTACCTGATCCGGCATCTGCTGCCCAACAGCGCGGTCATGGCGAGCACCGGATCTCACGAGTTACTGCTCGGCAACGACAAGGACTCGCTCGCCTCTCGGGTGTCCTACCTGATGAACCTGCGCGGGCCAGCGGTCGCCGTCCAGTCGGCCTGTTCCAGTTCGCTGGTGGCCGTACACACTGCGGCACAGGCCCTGCTCAACCTGGACTGCGACGTAGCCCTTGCCGGCGGCGTGTCGATCCGGCTGCCGCAGGACGAGGGCTATCACTTCGAGGAGGGCGGGATCCTGTCCCCGGACGGCGGCTGCCGCTCCTACGACGTCTCGGCCGCGGGAACGGTCGACGGCAACGGCGCCGGCGTGGTGGTACTCAAACGCCTGGCGGACGCGCTGCGTGACGGCGACAGCGTGCATGCCGTTGTCCTCGGCTCAGCCGTCAACAACGACGGTGCGGCGCGGGTCGGTTTCACCGCGCCCAGTGTGGAGGGACAGACCGCCGTCATCGCCGCGGCGCATCAGGCCGCCGGCGTGGCGCCCGAGACGATCGGCTACGTGGAGGGACACGGCACCGCCACACCGATGGGGGACCCGATCGAGGTGGCCGCCCTGACCAGAGCATTCGCCGTCGGCTTCGACGCCGGGCACCGGTGCGGCCTCGGCTCGGTCAAGCCACTCATCGGGCACCTCGACGCCGCGGCCGGCATCGCCGGTTTCATCAAGGCCGTGCTGTGCGTCCGCGAAGGGATCGTGCCCGCCAACCCGTACTTCACCAAGCCCAACCCGGAGACCGGGTTGGAAGACAGCCCCTTCTTCGTCAATTCGACCGAGACCGCCTGGCCGGTGCCGGCCGCGCCGCGCCGGGCCGGCGTGAGTTCGTTCGGTATGGGTGGTACCAACGCGCACATCGTGCTGGAGCAGGGGCCACCCATCCGGCCAGGAGGTGGGGACGGCCCTGCGCTGCTCCACCTTTCCGGGCGCACTCCGCAGGCGCTGGCGGCCTCGCGGGAGCGGCTACGCACGTACCTGTCGGCGCACCCGGAGAAGGATCTGACCGACGTCGCCTTCACGCTGACAGTCGGTCGTCGGTCGATGGTCCACCGTGCCGTCGTGGAGTTCACGACCCGCGATCAGGCCATCGAACGGCTGGGTACCACAGCCGGTGCGTACACGGCGGTCGCGCGGCCGCACCGCGACGTGGTCATGATGTTTCCCGGCCAGGGAGCGCAGCGGGCCGGAGTCGTCCGCGGCCTCTACGCTGATGAGCCGTTCTTCCGCGAGCGCATGGACCACTACGCGGCGGTGATCGCCGACCGGATGGACGTCGATCTGCGTGCGTTGCTGGTCGGGCCGGGCGGTGCCGAGGCCGACCAGGTACTCGCGCAGACCCGCCATGCCCAGCCGGCGCTGTTCATGGTCGAACTCGCGCTGGTCGACCTGTGGCGCTCCTGGGGGGTGCGGCCGGCCGCGATGATCGGGCACAGCGTTGGAGAGTACGTCGCCGCGTGCGTGGCGGGCGTGCTGACGCCTGAGGACGCGTTGGCACTCGTCTGCGGGCGAGGAAGACTGATGCAGCAGATGGAGCCCGGCGCGATGCTCGCTGTCGCGCTGCCCGCCGACGAGGTCCTCCCGCTGCTGGACGGTGCGGTCGAGGTGGCCGCGGAGAACGCGCCCCGGCAGTGCGTCCTGTCCGGCCGGGCGGATGACGTCGACCGGCTGGCCGAGCAGCTTGCCAAGCGGGGGGTGGCGGTCAACAGACTGCGCACCTCGCACGCGTTCCACTCGGCCGCGATGGATCCGATCCTGGAGGAGTTCGCCGCGCTGGCGTCCAGCGTCACCCTCCGTCGTCCCGAGCTGCCGTTCGTGTCGAACCTCGCCGGGGACTGGATCACCGACGCTCAGGCGACCGACCCTCGGTATTGGGCCACCCACTTACGGCGGCCCGTCCGCTACAGCGCCGGGCTGCGGACCCTGTTGGCGCGGAACGACCAGCTGCTGCTCGAGGTTGGCCCCGGCGAGGCGCTGGCAAATCTGGCGCGCCAGCATGACCTGTCGGCAGGTGGCCATCGCGTGCTCAGCACGCTGCGAAGTGGGGATGACCGCACCGCCGCCCACGGCTGCGCCAGCCGGCTCTGGGCCGAGGGCGTCGACGTGATCCGGGCCGACACGCGGTCGTCCGGTGGTCGACGCGTGTCGCTTCCCGGCTACCCGTTCGCCCGGGCCCGTCACTGGATCGATCCGCCGGCGTCACCTGTCGAGGTGCCAGGCGGTGCGAAACCACCGCACCCGGTGCCGCCCGTCGAGAGGCCACCGTCGCAGCTCGACTCGGCTGCCACCGGGTCTGCCGCTGACTGGACCTCGACGATGACCAGGGTGGCCGCGATCTGGGGGGAGTTGATGGGCGTCCCGCGGGTTGGCGCCGCCGACGACTTCTTCGCATTGGGCGGGCACTCCCTGCTGGCAACCCGGATCGTCGCGCGAATCCGGGAGAACTTCGGCGTCGCTCTCTCCGCCAACGCGTTGTTTGATCACCCCACCGTCGCGCAGTTGGCTGCCGAGATCGACAGAGCTGCCGGTGGGTCGATGGAACCCGACACCGAAGCCCTCCTGGCGCAGGTGGCCAACCTGTCACCTGACGAACTCGACGCGGAACTGGAGCGTTTACGCGCCATGGACGAGAACCCGCCGGCATGACCGAGGACCTGCGCAGCAAGCTGGACAACCTTTCCCCCGCACAGCGGCGGCAACTGCTGGACCGGCTGCGTCAGCGTTCCGGCGCCGTCCAGGGCCGTGCCGTGCCGCAGCCGAGGCAGGCCGCGCACGAGCCGGCACCGCTGTCCTTCACCCAGGAGCGCCTGTGGTTCCTGGATCAGATCGAGCCGGGAAATCCAGCCTTCAACATTCCGTTCGCCCTGCGGATCACTGGTCGGCTCGACGTGGAACGGCTTGAGACGGCCTGCACCAAGATCGTCCAGCGGCATCATTCGATGCGGACCGTGTTGCCGGTGATCGACGGAACGCCACGTCAGGTGGTCACGCCGCCTCACCCGGTGCGGATCCCGGTGACCGACCTCGGTCACCTGCCGAAGGCCGAGTGTGACGTCGAGGTGGCACGACTGGCACGCGAGCACGCTCGGCAACGTTTCTCGCTCGAGAACGGCCCGCTGTACAGCTGTCGGCTGCTGACCCTGGGCGACGACTCGGTGCTGCTCATGGTGGTGCATCACGTCGTCTTCGACGGCGCATCGGTGGACCTGTTCATCGATGAGCTGACCGAGCTCTACCGTTCGGTGGGCAACCCGGACCAGCCAGCGATGCCGATGTTGCCCGTGCAGTTCGCGGACTGGGCCACGTTCGAGCGCGAGCAGCTGGATGGCCCCGGGTTGGACGAGACGGTCGCGTACTGGCGGCGCCAACTCGGCGGCGCACCGGTCCTGTCCACCCTGTCCCCCGACTGGCAGCGCCCACCGGTGCAGCGTCGCCGTGGTGCCCAGCGACGGGTGGCGCTCCCGGTCGACCTGAGTCGTGCGCTGACCGACTTCGCCCGGGACGAGCGCACCACAGTGAACGCGGTGATGGCCGCCGCGTTCGCCGCAGTGCTCCACCGGGCTACCGGCCAGGAGGACCTGCTGCTCGGCACGCCGGTGGCAGGCCGGCCGTACGCCGAGATCGAGCCGCTGATCGGGTGCTTCGCCAACACCCTGGTGCTGCGGGTCGACCTGGCCGGTGATCCGACGCTGCGCCAGCTGGTCCGTCGTACCCACGAGGTGGTCGCGGCCGCGTACGGCCACCAGAGCGCGCCGTACGCCCGCGTGGTCGAGGCGGTGTCACCGCCACGCAGCCCCAGCCACAACCCGCTCTTCCAGATCATGTTCAGCGTCACCGCCGGGGCGGTTCCCGAGCCGGGCGAGGTGATGTTCGCGCCGGAGCCCGCGGACACCGGCGTCACGGACTTCGATCTCTTCGTGTCGCTCACCCACCAGGGTGACGAGGTGCTGGGCACCATCCAGTACGACGCCGATCTGTACCTGCCGGGCACGGTAGACCACCTCTACGCGCAGCTGTGCGCGGTTCTCCGCGAGTGTGTCCAACAGCCGACCCGTACGCTCAGCCAGGCGGAGTCGCTGCACCGCGACCGGATCTGGGTGCAGTCGACCTTCCCGTTCGAAGCGATCACGGAACCCGTCCGGTTCTGGCTGGACCTGCTTCGCGCACCGGTGGCCATTCAGGTGGGCACGACGACAGGTGGCCCGGCGGAGACGCTTGCCACCGTGGCAGGCGACGTCGACGGGGTGGTGTACCTGCTTCGTTGGGCAGACCTCTGCCCAGGGGATGCCACGGGGGATGTCTCCGCTCGGCGACGCGCCCGCGCAGTGGCGGTCGATTCCGTGCTGGCCGGGCTGGGTGCGGTGCGGGCGCGGACCCGAGCGGCGGTCCTCGTGGGCATCTGCCCGTCACCGGACTACTGGTGGGACGGCGAACCGGCCGACGAGCTGGATGACCGCCTGGTTGCTGCCTGCGCGGACCTTCCAGGAGTGTCCGTGGTTTCGACGAGGCGTTGGACCGAGAGGTATCCCGTCCCTTCGGTGTGGGACACGAGGGACGCCGGCGCGTACGGCCTGGAATTCGCCAGCGCGATCGGCACCGAGCTGGTCCGGCGCCTTGCGGCGCGGCCGGCCGATGCCGTCGCCGCCGTCGTGGTCGAGGTGCCGGACAACGCCGAACCGAGCGAATCCGCCGTCTCGGCGCCGGTCCGGCGGATGCTTGAGGAACAGGCCAGGCTCGGCCGGCGGACCGTCGTGACGACCGCCGGGCCGGTCGGTCGGCACCCTGGGCTCGTGAGCACGGTGGACGACCTGGTGAGTGCGGGGATCGACCCGAGCGCCATCGTGGTGCTGCACGGCGCGGAGGCCGGCGACCAGTTGCGTGATGGATTCCCGGACCTCGCATCGATCGAGTTGCCGCCGGATGGGGGCACCGAAGAATTTCTTGGGCATCTGTGGTCACTGGACGCGCCGGTGCTCCGGCCGGTGTTGCGCCACCCCGCGCTGGACGCCAACCGAATGACCTACATCGCCCGCGAACTTCGCGACGCACGGGTGATCGCGGTCCGGGCGGCCTACGCGGCGATGGACGCCGCGCCGGCGGTGTACACGGCCACCGCTCCGCGTACGCCACTGGAGCAGGAACTGCTGGTGGTGTGGCGGGATCTGCTCCAGGCGGCCCCCGCCGACGTGTCCGGCGACTTCTTCGCCCACGGTGGCCATTCGCTCCTCGCGCTGCGCCTGCTCGCTCGCATCCGCGCGGAGAAGGGCGTCAACATTCCGCTCAGCAGCTTCTTCGTTCGGCCCACCGTCGAGCACCTCGCGTTGATGATCGAAACTGGTGGCGTCGACGAGGAGTTCGAGGCGATCCCGAGGGTGCCGCGCACCGGGGAACTCCCGTTGTCCTCTCCGCAACGGCGGTTGTGGGCAGCGCGCCAGATCGGCGACGAGCCGGCGCGACACAACACCGCATTCGCGGCCAGGGTCCGCGGCCCACTGGACACGGTGGCCCTGCGCGCCGCCGTCGACTGGATCGTGCGGCGTCACGAGGGTCTCCGGTCGAGCTTCCCCGCCCGCGACGGCGAGCCGGTCGTCGTAGTGCACGATGAGATCGACTGCTGGCTGCCGCACGTCGATCTGTCGCAGGTGCCGGAGGGTGTCCGAGCGGCCGCGATCGACGAACACGTCCGCCGGCTCGCCACCGACGTGTACGACCTGGCGCGTGGCCCGATGCTGCGGGTCGGTGTGGTCAGCTCCGGGCCCCAGGAGCACCACCTGCTGGTGGGAATGCATCACATCGTGTCGGACAACTGGTCCTGGGGGATCTTCCTTGGTGAATTGTCGGACCGGTACCTCGACGCGGTTGCGGGCCGGCAACCCGAGAGCGCCCCGCTGCCCATCCAGTACGTCGACTTCGCGGCCTGGCAGCACAGCTGGCTGGCCGGCTCAGAGGCGGAGCGCCACCTGACGTACTGGCGGGACCGCCTGAGCGGCGCGCCGGAATCCCTTGACGTCCCGACCGACCGCCCCCGTACCGCCGTCCGCTCCGACCGATCCGACCGGATCGACATCAAGCTGGCCGAGTCGGTGACCGAACAGCTACGGCAACTTGCGCGCAGCTCCGGTGCGACGTTCTACAGCGTGCTCCTCGCCGGTTTCGCCGCGCTGCTGCACCGTGCGTCGGGGCAGGACGACATGGTGCTCGGGTCTCCGATCGCCGGCCGCAACCGCCCCGAGGTCGAAGGGTTGATCGGGTTCTTCTCGGATCTGTTGCCCATCCGGCTCACCGTCGCCGGCGCGACACCGTTCCGTGAACTGGTCAGCTCGGTCCAGGGACGGGTCGCCGACGCGCAGAGCCACCAGGAAATGCCCTTCGCCGCCATCGTGGAGGCGCTCCGGCCCCGCCGCGATGCCGCCCGCCACCCCATCTTCCAGTGCGTCTTCAACTACGTGGAGTCCGAGGGGACCACCGTGCAGCTCGGCGGGATACCTCTCGAGCCGATCGACGTGCTGACCAGCGGGGTCGACTTCGATCTCTTCCTCACCGCGGCACCCCAGGATCGTGGACTGGCGGTCAGCCTGCAGTATCCGGTCGACCTGTTCACCGCCGCCAACGCCCGACGGCTGCTCACGTCGCTGGAAGAGCTTCTCACCCAGGTCGCGGCCGAGCCGTCGACCACCGTCGGCGAGATCGCGCTCGAGGCGCTGCAGCAGAGCGCCGTCGCGCAGGTGGCGCCGACGGAGGCCAGGACCGCGGTGCCGGTCGCGGTGACAGCGACGTTCACTGCCGATCCGGTACGGCAGTCCCTCGCGTCCGGCGCGGCGGAACTCGGGCACCCGGTCGAGCTGAGATTCGCTCCGTACGCGCAGGTGGTGCAGACCCTGCTGGACGATGCTGGTCCGATCGATGTGGCGCCCGGTTCGGCCACCGTTGTGTTGTTACGGTGGGAGGACTGGCTGCCACAGTCACTGGCGGACGACACACGTTCGCTGGTGACCGTGGTGCCATTGTTGGAGCAGACGTTGCACGATCTGGTTGCCGCCCTGCGCCAGTGTCGCGACCGGTCGATGGGGCACCTGCTGGTCGCGGTCTGCCCCGCCTCCGAGCGATTCCGCAGTCACCCCTGGCACGGGCTGTTCACGGGGCTGAACGACCGGTTGGCCCGGCTGCTCCGGGGGATGGCACGTGCCACGTTCCTCGATGCCGGTGCCCAGCTGGCGGAATTCGACATCGACAAGTTGCACGACGCCGACACGGACCGGCTGGCCCGCATCCCGTACACCCCCGAGGGGTTCGCGGCGCTCGGCATCGTCCTCGCCGCCGCGCTGCACGGAGCGGACGCCCCCGCGCCGCGCACCGTGATCCTCGATTCGGCCGTGCTGGCGGTTCCGCTCCACCCCGGGCTGCGCCGGGCGTTGCGCCGGGCCGGGGACAGCGGACGGTCGGTCTGCGTACTTGCACACGGTGAGGCCGACCCCGAGGTGACGCCAGTTCTGCTGGACGGGCACTGGCAGGTGTGGCCAGCGCGGGATCTGGTGGCTGAGCTGGCCGACCGGGTCAGCTCCGGCCGGGTCGACACCCGGTCCAGCGTGCTCCTGATCGCCGACGAGGCCACCCGGAGAGCGGTTCGTGACGCAGTGCCGCAGCTGCCGGTCGTCGTGTCGCCGAGCCTGTCGGGTGCTGCGGCGTGGTGGCTCGACGGTGGCCCGTTGGAGGCGGCGTGGCCAGCCGCGGCGGCCGACCGGCTGCTTCACCCGATCGACGCGGCGGTAGCGCCGCCAGCCACCACCGAACGTTCCGGCGCCACCGCGGCTGCTGGCTACGAACCACCCCGCAACGACCTCGAGCGGAAACTGTCAGAGGTCTGGGCCACGCTGCTGCGAGTGGACGGGGTCTCGGTGCACGACAACTTCTTCGACCTCGGTGGCGATTCCATGTTGGCGATCCAGGCCGTCGCCCGGGGTGTCCGGCTGGGCCTTCCGCTGACGCCGCGGATGATGCTGACCCATCCCACCGTCGCGTCCATCATCGAGGCGGCACAGGAGCGTACGCCCGAGCCCGAACGGGACGACGACGTCGGACCCGCTCCCGCGACGCCCGCCCAGCGCTGGTTCCTGACCGAGATCGCGCCAACCCTTGGCCAACCCTCGCACTTCAATAACCCCTACTACCTGGAGCTGCGCGAGCCGATCACGGCCACCCATCTTCGGCGTGCCGTGACGGCGCTTGCCACCTACCACGACGCGACGCGATCCCGGTTCGACGTCAGCGCGACCGACTCGACCTTCCTGGTGGCACCTCCCGGGACGGAGGTGCCGTTCGCCAGCTACGACCTCGCCGATGTGCCCGCGGACGCTCGGGAGGAGCGGGTCGTCGACCTCGCCACGCGGGAGCAGCGGAGCCTGGATCTGGCGTCCGGGCCGGTCATGCGGGTCGCCCACTTCACCTTCGGTGGTGAGTTGCCGGACCGACTGCTCATCATCAACCACCATCTCGTGGTGGACGGCATGTCGCGCGGGATCCTCCTGGAGGACCTGGAGAGCCTGATTCGGCAGATCGTCGCAGGCGAGACGCCGTTCCTGCACCACCGGACCACCTCGTACACGGCGTGGGCGCGGCGCCTGGACGCCTACGCCCGCTCCGGCGAGGTGATGGAGGAGTTGGACTTCTGGCTCGGACAGGGCCGGCCTCCGGGCAGCGACCTCCCGGTGCAGCCTCTGGGCAGACCGATCGCGATCGACAGCATCGACATCGCGACCAGGACGCTGTCGACGGGGGCCACGGCGGCCCTGCGCGCGATGGCGCGACGGCTCGGTATCTCGCTCGCCGAACTCACGGCCACCCAGGTGGCCGACCTCGTCGCCGGCTGGACGGGCGCCACGAGCAGTGCGCTGGCGATGGCCACGCACGGCAGGGCCGAGTTGTTTCCGGACCTCGACGTGTCGCGGACGGTGGGCTGGTTCCAGGTGCTCTATCCGATGAGCTTCGACGTGCCCGATCTGCCTGCCGGCCCGGAGCGGATCCTCGCGTTGCACCAGCAGCTCAGCCGGGCACCGGGTGGTGGTCTCGGCTACCCGGCGCTGCGCTACAGCGGGCCCACAGCGGAGGTGCGTGAGCGGCTCGCCGCGCTGGTGCCACCTCAGGTGTCGTTCAATTTCATGGGTGACTTCGGGCTGACCGACGTGCCGGGCGCGACACGCCTCTTCGCCACCCCTCCGGGTTGGCACGGCCCCGCCATGGATGAGTCCGGGGACTGGCCCTACCTGCTTGACTTCAATCTGTCGGTAGCCGGCGAGAAGCTGCGCGTCGACCTCAATTTCAGCCGTGATGTGACCGGACCGCGGGACATCGCAGAACTCCTGGACCGGCTGGTGGTTGCACTCGAGGACGTCGCCGGTATCGGTGACCCGAACCTACTCAGCACAGGGAGTTGAACGTGTCGTTCCGACGTCCTTCGGGACTGTCCGCATTGATCGCCATCGCGGTGGGGCAGTTGTTCTCGGCGGTGGGTAGCCGCATGACGACCTTTGCCCTCTCCATCTGGGTGTGGGAGGCGACCGGGCGGGCCACCGACTTCGCCCTGCTGACGGTCGTCGCTCTCGGCGCCACGGTGCTCTTCAGCCCGATCGCCGGAGCGCTGGTCGATCGCTGGAACCGCCGGGTCACCATGATCCTCAGCGACTTCGGCGCGGCGCTGGCGACCGGTGTCCTGCTGCTGCTGTTCCTCACCGACTCCGCCCAGGTGTGGCACCTGTACGTGGTGAACTTCGTCAGCGGCGCCTTCATGGCGTTCCAGGCCCCCGCATACACCGCGTTGATCGCGGTGACGCTGGAAAAGCGCCACTTTCCCCGAGCCGGAGCGGTGTTCTCACTTGTCACCTCGGCGCCGGCGATCGTCGCACCGGGCCTGGCGGCGGCTCTGCTCGCCGTCACGGGCGTCTACGGAGTTCTCGCGATCGACCTGGTCACCTTCGCGGTGGCAGTGGCACTGATCTTCCTGGTGGCCGTTCCCCAGCAGCCCACGTCGGCGCAGCCGGAAAAACGCCAGCACGTGTTGCGGGACGCCGTCTTCGGATTCCGTTATGTCTGGACCCGTCACGTGCTGCGACGGCTGCTGATGGTGCAGTTCTCGATCGCCATGTTCTCCGGCTTCGGCTGGGTGCTCATGACCCCTCTGATCATGGCGCGGACCGGCGACGACGCCAATCAGGTAGCCATCGTCAACATGGTCGGCGCGGTCGGGGGTGTCCTCGGCGGTCTGGTGCTCACGGCGCTCCCGTCCACCCGTCGTAAGGCGGTCCGGATGCTTCTGGCGATGCTCGTGTTCGGCGCCCTTGGACGGGCTTTGTTCGGGCTCGGCTTCAGCACACCGATCTGGTCCGCCTCGCTCTTTTTCGCCTGGGCCTGCCTGCCGTTCATGAACGGCTACGGCACCGCCATCTGGCAGGAGAAGGTGAACCCGCAGTTGCAAGGACGCGTCACCGCGACCCGCCAACTTCTCGAGGGCGTGTCACTGCCGCTCGCCATCGGGGTCACTGGTCCGCTGATCGACTTCGTTCTCGAACCGGCGATGCGACCGGGTGGAAGCCTCGCGGGCGTCTTCGGCGGTGTCGTCGGCACCGAGCCGGGCGCGGGCATGGCCCTGGTGTTCCTGGTAACGGGAGCGCTCGCGTGCCTTGTCGGCGTGTTCGGACTGGCGACCCGCGACGTACGCGACATCGAGAAGCTGGTGCCGGATCACGATGCGCCGTCAGAAGAGCCTGCCATGGCGTCCAGGTGATCGTGCCTCACATCCCGCGACCTCAGAGAAAGGGTGACGCGCAGTGGAGATGAGCTATCGCGTCGTGCGTAACGACGAGGAGCAGTATTCGATCTGGCCGGTGGACCGGGAGATTCCGCCAGGCTGGTACGACCAGGAGGTGGCCGGCCCGAAGGAAGAGTGCCTGGCCCACATCGATCAGGTGTGGACGGACATGCGACCGGCCAGCCTGCGTGCTCGAATGGGCGGTTGAGCGGTGCATCTCACTGACCTGGTCGCTACCGTCCTTCAGGTCGATCCCGCCACCGTCACGGATCACACGGACCGGGCGAACCAGGGCGCCTGGACAAGCATGCGGCACCTGCAACTCGTGGTCGCGATCGAGGAGGCGTACGGCACCTCGTTCACACGCCGGGAGATCCGGTCCCTCGCGTCCGTGGCCGACATCCGCCGAGTCCTCGAGGACAAGGGCGTTTCGGTCGCCGCAACCACGGGCGACGCCCGTGGTTGATCTGGACGTCGACGCCCGGGGGGCGTCGTCCAGCACCGGTCCGGCGCGCCAGCTGAGCCGACTGGCCGACGCGGACCTCGGCATGATGCTGCTGATCCGGGAGTTCGAGCTGGCCGTGCTGCGCCTGTTCGACCAGGGCGAGGTCAGCGGCACGACGCACACCTGCCTGGGTCAGGAGTACATACCCGTGGCGCTGGCACCGTTGCTCGACGAGCACGACCACGTGTTGAGCAACCACCGGGGCCACGGCCACTACCTGGCGCGGTTCGACGATCCGACCGGTCTGCTGGCGGAGATCACCGGCCGGGTCGGCGCGATTTGCCATGGGGTCGGCGGTAGCCAGCACATTCTGCGGGAGGGCTACCTCTCCACGGGAGTGCAGGGAGCAAGCATGCCGGTGGCCGTGGGAGTCGCCCTGCGTCAGAAGAGGCTCCGGGACGGCCGGATGACTGTCGTCTACGTGGGCGACGGGACGTGGGGCGAAGGCACCGTCTACGAGGCGTTGAACATGGCGTCGCTGTGGCGTCTGCCGTTGCTGGTCGTGGTCGAGCACAACGGGATCGCGCAGTCGACAATCACCGACCGGCAGCTCGCCGGAACGATCGCGGGACGGGTGACCGGCTTCGACGTCGACCATCACCTGGTGACGTCAATGGACGTGGAGCGGATCCGCGCCGAACTCGCTCCGGTGATCGAGCGCGTCCGCGTCGATCACCGGCCCGCTGTCGTGGAGTTCCGAACGGTGCGAGTCGGTCCACACAGCAAGGGTGACGACACGCGCCCCGCCGAGGTGATCCAGGAAGCGGAGAGGAACGAATGGCTCACCCGCTACACGTCGGCGTACCCCGAGCAGGTGCGGATGGTGCGGGAGCGGGAACGTCTGCGGATGGCCGCTCTGGTGTCCGACGTGATCGCTCGGCCGCTGTCCACCTGGCCAGACATGCCGACCTCAGGTGAGGGCGGTGCCCGGTGAGTCCCACGTCGTCAGGAGTGCGCACGCGGGTAGCCGAGAACCTGAACCAGGCTCTTCACCGTGCCTTCGCGGCCGACGAGTCGCTGCAGCTGTTCGGCGAGGATGTCGAGGATCCGTACGGTGGCGCCTTCAAGGCCACCCGAGGGCTGTCGACCAGCTATCCAGGCAGGGTGATCAGTACCCCGCTCAGCGAGAGCGGCATCCTCGGGGTGGGCGCCGGATACGCCCTGGCGGGCGGGCGCGCCATCGTCGAGGTGATGTTCGGGGACTTCCTGCTACTCGGACTCGATCCATTGATCAATTTCGCCAGCAAGTCGGTCGGGATGTACGGCAGCCCGCAGTCTGTGCCCCTCGTCGTGCGCTGCCCGGTCGGGGGAAACCGTGGCTACGGCCCGACCCACAGCCAGCATCCGAGCAAGCACCTGATCGGTGTGCCGCATCTCGCGTTGTACGAGATGTCGCCGCTGCACGACATCGCCACGACGTTCGACCGGCTGCTGAGCCTGGGCACGCCTGCCGTCTATTTCGAGGACAAGGTCCTCTATACCCAGCAGATGTGCCGCGACGGGCGAGTGGACGACATCTTCCGCTTCGACCACATCGGGTCCGACCGGGGGATCGCGCGGGTGTACGTCGACGACCCGGACGAGTACCGGCACGTGATCGTGGCGCCGGGCGGGTTGACCTTCCGGGCGCTCGACGCGATGCGTCGCCTGCTGCTCGAGGATGAGATCGAGTGTGTGCTGCTCGTGCCGTCGCGGCTCTACCCGCTGGACGTCGAACCCATGCTGCCGTTGCTGACACGTGCCGAGAAGATCCTCGTGGTCGAGGAGAGTCCACCCGGAGGCACGTGGGCCACCGAACTGGCCCACGTGGTGACCGAGCGCCTCTGGGGCCGACTGACCCGTCCTGTCCAGGTGCTGCACTCTCAGATGTCCATCATTCCCACGGCTCGGCACCTGGAGAGCCGGATCCTGGTTCAAGCGAACGACATCTATCAGGCGCTCATCGGGGGAGCGGATGGCTGACATCGCCGTGCCGAAGCTGAACAACAACGACGACGAGTACACGATCACGGAGTGGCTGGTTCAGGAGGGTGAGAAGGTTGAGATCGGCGATGCCCTCGTCGTGATCGAGACCTCCAAGGCAGCGGAGGAGATCGCCAGCACGGACACCGGAATGCTGCGGCGGTTGAGACGCGAGGGTGAGCGGTGCCGGCCCGGCGACGTGATCGGCGAACTGGCGACCGAGTGGCCGGCCGGGGGTGTGCCGGCATCGTACGTTGCCACGTCGACGGCGGCCGTCCCTGGCTCGACCGAACCGGCCGACCTGGACGGTCTGACCGTGACCCGGTCGGCCGCCGACTTGATCGAAGAGCATGGAATCGGCATCGCGGCGTTGCGCAACCTGAACCGTTCGGTGATCCGCCGGGTCGATGTCGAAGGGCTGCTGCGGGGGGCCCAGGAAGACCGGCGGCAGCACCTCAGCCAGCACCAGGCCCAGGTGGCCCAGGTCGTCTCCGCCTCGCACCGTGAGATCCCGGCTGCCTTCACCATGGTGCGGGTACCTGCCGATGCCGCCCTCACCTACGCGGCCGCGCTCACCGAACGTACCGGTGAGCCGATCGGCATTGTGGAACTGGTGGTGGCTGCGGTTGCGCGTCAACGGGACATCAGCCCGATGATCTTCGCGTCGTTCGCCGAGCCCGACGTCGTGACCATGTCGTCGGGTGCGCATGTCGGCGTGACCGTCGACGCGGGCAGTGGTCTGTTCCTGCCGGTTCTACGTGACGCCGACAAACGGTCGCTGGAGGACATCGCCGACGCGCTGACGGACTTCCGTATCTCCGCTTTACGCAACTCCTTCCGCGAGTCGGAGCTGGCCGGTGCGACCGTCGGCGTGTCCATCAGTGGGGAAGACGGAGTTGTCCTGACCGTGCCCATGATCTTCCCTGGGCTGGCGTGCATGGTGTCGCTCGGCGCGATCTTCGAAGAACTCGTGCTGACCGCTCCTGGCCAGGTGGGAACGGCCAGATACCTGAACCTCGGAGTGGCCTACGACCACCGGCTCGTCAACGGGCGGGAGGCGACAGCCTTCCTGGTCGCGATACGCGACGTTCTCGAGTCCGCCGAGCGACTCACCGAACTGGACCGGTGAGCGCATGAACAACCGATCCGCTGGCGACTCCAGCATGCGGGTGTGGGACCGGTGGCGGCAGCTTGACTCGGCCCCGGAGGACCTACGGGTGGCACTGCTCGCCACATACACCGTGGAACCGCTCGTGCCGCACCTGGGCGTGGGCCTGCACGGCGGGGTGCACCTCACGTCTCGGATCCGGGTCGGGCCGTTCAACCAAATCGTTCAGCAGTGCGTTGACGACGATGGTGACGTCGCTCGGTGGGGGCCGGACGTGCTCGTCGTGGCGCCGCGGTTCGAAGAGGTGTGGCCTGTGACCCCGGTCGCGGATGACACCTCGGTCGTCGACCACGGCGCCGAACTGCAGGCCATCGTGGCGACTGCGCTGGCGGCGGCGACGCGCTGGCGTGCCTACCTGGTGGTGGTGCTACCTGCCCTGCCCGACGAGCGCCCGTACGGTGTCGGTGACGACGGTTCGCGCTTCGGTGTCGTCGCCACCGCCACGGCGGTACGGGAGGGACTGCGTCGACTGGTCGCCGACCGTCCCAACGTTGGCGTGGTGGACGCCGAGGCCATCGTCCGCGGCCTGGGCCGAGAGGGCTCGTACCACCCGGTGCTCTGGCACACCGCTTCGATCCCGTACACGGAAGCCTTCTTCGCGGCTCTCGCCGACCGGCTGGTGCGTCTGCTGCGGGTTCGGTACCGGCCGCGGCCGCGGGCGGTGCGGGTCGATGTCGACAGCCTGCTGACCGAGCAGGTCGGCGCCGACGAGGAGACGAGATTCGGCGCTGAGCTGCTCGGCCCACTTCTGGCGCAGATGCGCCGGGCCGGGGTCGTGGTGACGCTCGACAGCGAGCGAAGCCACGAACGGGCGGCGACGTTGCTGCGCGCCGTCCTCGGCGACCGCTGGACCGAGCTGGCCGACGACTGGCGGTTCGGCCAGGGGCGGGACGACGACCTGCTCGCGCCGCTGTTGACCGTGGATGGCTTGCCGGGCGGGTCGTCGGCCGGCGAGCCGGTGGTCGCTCTCGGCGAGGACCCGGAGCTGTGGGCGACCCGGCTGAGCCTAAGTGCGGTCCTGGACGGTCTGCCCGTACCCCGCGAGGACGACGCCGACCCCGGGGGAGACGGCACCCCTGCTGTCCGCGCCCCCATGTCATTGCGGGACTACGTCGCAGGCCTCGATGTGTCGGTCCGATGGCAGCCGCTCAGCTCAGGCACGACCGAGCAGGCGGTGGATCTGGTGACCCGCGCGAAGGACTTCACGCTCGGCATTCCGTTCGAGGAGGTGCGCGGTGCGACGTCGATCGATGACGGCCTTGAGATATGGCTGGGCAGTGTCCGGGACCGGATCGGCGACTACGGCATCGGCGTCGCGATTGGCGGGCGCGTTGTCGGGGCGGTATGTCGTGTGGAGCTGTTCTCCGTGAGTTGTCCCGTCCTCGGCAAGAACGTCGAGCAGGAGGCGCTGCGTCGGCTCGCGGAGCTGGCTCGGCGGCGTGGTTGTGCCGAGCTGAGCTTCTCGGTGCGGGACACCGGACGTAACGGACAGGCCCTGCGTCTCGTGCAGGGCGTGGTGTCCGGCGAAGCGGACACCGACCTGAGCGGACTGCGATCGACCCTGCGCCGGAGAGACGCAGAGGTATGACCTTGGCCTGCCGTCGCACACCTGTCGTCGCACCCATCAGCCAGCCCTCTAGGGACGGGATTTCGCATGCCGCAGTATCGCGTCGCGCTCTCTGAACCTCTCGTCGCGAACCACGTGGACGAGCTACGACGTCGCCTGTTCTTTCTGCACCCGGCACTTGTCGAATTCGGTCTTGAGCCGGATGCGGAAAAGGTGGACCTGGTCGTGCTGACCACCAGCGAGCCGGTGGACGAAGGCGTCCTCGGCGCGCGGCTGCGACGGATGATCGATGAGGAGGTGAGACCTCAGCCGCAGGCTGCACCCGAGGTGTTCTGGCGCTCCTCCGCGCGCCGTCAGGTGCCGGGGGACGTGTTCGACGACATGGTGCGCGACGGCGTCGTGGTCGAGGTCGGGCGGGGGAGGGTGAGCCTCGCGCAGCCCGCCGTGGCGCTGCTCGACGCACTCGACGCGCTGGTATCCGACATCGCGATCGACGGTCTCGCAGCCCGGGAGTTCCGTTACCCGACCCTGCTGGCGCTGGACGTCATGCAGCGCAGCTCCTACCTGAGCGCCTTTCCGCAGTACCTCATGTTCGTCACGCGGCCCCGGGCAGACGTCGATACCTACCGACAGATTTCCGAGGCGTCCCGGAACGCCGCCGACCAGGGTGCCGCACCCCCGCCGCTCCTCGAGTACTGCGCCGATGTGGAACTCGTGTTGCCGCCGACCATGTGCTATCACACGTTCCAGCAGTTCGCCGGCACCCCCTTGGGGAAGGACGCGGTGTGTGTGACGGCGAAGGGTCCATCCTTCCGGCACGAGTCGCGATACCACCGAACGATGGAGCGGCTGGCCGACTTCACCATCCGTGAGATCGTGTTCATGGGACCGGACCGTTACGTGCGCGCCGCGCGCGACAAGCTGCGCCAGGACGCGGTTGCCCTGGTTGAACAGCTCGGCCTCACCGGGCACTGCGAGGTCGCCACTGATCCGTTCTTCTCCGGACGAGCCGGCGCCGAGCGCAGTTCCCTCCAACGGGAGTTGCAGCTCAAGCACGAGCTTCAGCTGGAGATTGCGGGCGGACCCATCGCCGTCGCTTCCTTCAACCTGCACTACCGCCACTTCGGCACCGCGTTCGGCATCCTCGGTGAGGACGGCGGCCCGGTGCACACGGGTTGCGTCGGCTTCGGGCTGGAGCGCTTGACCTACGCTGTGCTCTGCCAGCATGGCTGGGACCCGGCAAACTGGCCCGATCTGATCCGGAGCCGTCTTGACCCGCGTGCGCTGGCTCGGCGCGAGTAGCGGAACGTCGCCACGTAGTCGGCGCTGCGGTCGTATCCGGGCCCGCCGGACGCGCGGTTGCCGCCGTTGAGCGAACGGATCGCGGCTGCGCGGAAGGCCGCCGGTTCGGCGCTGTTCATCAACGCCCGGATCGACACCTACCTGATGTCCCTCGGAGATCCCGCCACCCGACTGCGGGACACGCTTGACCGGGCGGCGGCCTACATCGCCGCCGGCGCGGACGGCATCTTCGTGCCCGGCGTGGCCGACGCCGAAACCATAGCGGCGCTCGCCGCCGAGCTCGCGGTGCCGTTGAACGTCATGGCCGGGCCGGGCTCACCCTCGATCAGTGAGCTTGCCGGCCTGGGCGTCACGAGGGTCAGCCTCGGCCCGGCGATCGCCCTGGCCGCCTACGCGGCGGCGCGGCGCGCCGCCCGCGAGTTCTGGCCGCTGGGACCTACCAGGCCCTCGACGGCTCACTGAGCTTCGCCGAGACCGATGCGCTGATGGCTGCGCAGGCCTGACGGGTGACGAACTGAGTGCAGCAGTGAAGTACCGCAACCAACCAGATCAGACGGGACCACGCTGACCACCATCAGACCGTGGACCAGCGGTCCAAGCCGAACCAGGCCGCGTTGCCGATCTCTGGGGGTCGCGGGGTCGTCGGTTCGAATCCGGCCGTCCCGACACAGATCAGAGGGCATATCTGATCGGCGGATATGCCCTCTTGCCGTAGTTGGGTGACTGCTCGGTGCCGAAGATCAGGGCCCGGCGGGCAAGGGGAGGTCCACGCGTCGTCCCATTCCGAACTCCTCCGCTTCGTCGTCGGTGACCATCGCGAAGGCCCCGGCGGGCACCCGGTCAAGAGCCGCCACCCGGGAGGCGACAGCGAGCATGGCCTCCTCGCAAATGCCGGTCACAAAGAAGACGTAGACGTCCCCGTGCTCTTCACCGTTGTCGTACTCCTGGACGTCGCCCTGTTCGTCCAGGTCGGCGAGGAAGTCTTGGACGTCGTCGATCCATGGGAAGGCGTACTCATCCTCTGCGATTCCTGAAGCAGCCACGAGCGGGACATGAATCTCAACAATGGTGTTTGGCACGGAGCCATCTTCGTCCAAGTCGGCGGAGACGTTGAGGGATACTCTGCCGTAGTGATCAAGTTCCGGTTCGAGCTGTACCGGCTGGACGAGGTGTCGCCGTGGGGCGGTCACCAGGCGGTGCTCCACTGGTTTGGACTCACCGAGGGCTGGTACTGGCTCGAAGCAAGGGGACAGGAACTGCTGCGCCGCACCCGGCAAGTCGACCCGCATCCCTACATCGACTACTACCTGGCCCGGTTCTGGGAAGACCTCATCGCGCTCACACCCGAGGTGCTGGAGCCGGTGCCCGATGATCTGCAACCGTTCATTGCCTCCGACCAGGCAGAGTGGACAATTCACCCGCTCGACTTCGTACGGGAACCGGATGAGGAACGGCCCGACGGCGGGAGCGCGGACATGCCCGACCATCCGGTCGTTACAGCCGCGATCTGGCACGGCAACCACTACCTGGATTTCGGTTATCTGCGCAATCCTCCCAAGCTTCGGTTCTGGCGCACCATCCGCGGCGATCGCGACGAGATCACGATGGATTGGCGACACGAGGACGACGGCGAGATCGGCTTCACCGCCGACCCCAAGGTCCGGCTCAGCGTTCCGGCCACCGCATACCTTGAAGCCGTACATGTCCTCGACCGTGAGCTGATGGACGCCATGGGGAAGCGGGTCGAGGATCTGGAACACCGCGGTGGGCTCCCGGGCGTGGACCTCGACCTCGCCCATCTGCGGCGGGAACACGAAGACCGGCGGCATTGGCTCGCCAAATACCTTGACCGCTCCCCGAAGACCGACTGGAACGTCGTCCGCCAAGGTGCCCGCCTGCTCCTCGGTGACGTTCAACCGGATCTCAGAGGGATCGGATGACACCGTCATTTCGCGACCACCCCTGGCCTCTTGGAAGTCGGACTACGGGCGGTGTCAGCGGGACGAGGGCGGGCCTGCCTTGACGCGAGCCGATGAGGTGATGCGGTGGACACCTTCATCGAGGGCCTCGGCGAGGGCTCGCGTGACGTCGTGCTCGAAGGTGACCCGGTGACGGAGACAGCGGCATCGGTGGGAACGCGGTGCTGGCGAAAGTGAGAAGTGGCGTCCCATGGCAGGCATGCTCCATGCCGGCCCGACGACCATCATTAGTGATTCAGATCGTCGCGCGGGGTGCCTGGTGGGGCACCCCCTGCTCTTCCCGGCGCACCGGCAGCCGGGTGGAGATCGCTGTGCCGTAACCGGGCTCGGATTCGACGGTTAGGGTGCCGCAGCTGCGCTCGGCGCGCGCCCGCATTCCCTCCAGCCCGAAGCCGCCGTTCCAGTAGCGCCGGGGTAGCCGTTGCGAGTCGAAACCCGACCCGTCGTCCCGGATGTCGAGGGTGACCTCGTCGTCCATATAGCTCAGGGTGACTCCGACCCGGGAGGCGCCGGCGTGCTTGGCCGCATTCGTCAACGCCTCCTGGGTGATCCGCAGGATGGCGGCGGCGGTCTCGTGGTGCAGGTCCAGGGCCGTGCCGGTGAGAGTGAACTCGGCCTGGGTGTGGTGCCGCTCGGCCCACTGGACGACCGTGTTGCGCAGCGCCTGCGGGAGTGTGTCGTGGGCCAGGCTCAGCGGGGCCAGGTTGTGCACCGACCGGCGGGCCTCGCCGAGGCTGTGCCGGGCCAGCTCGGCGGCGCGGTCGAGGTGATCCCGCGCCGCGGTCGGGTCGCTCGTCGCGGACACCGCCTGCAGTTGGGTGATGATGCCGGTCAGGCCCTGGGCGATGGTGTCGTGAATCTCCGCTGCCAGCCGCCGGCGTTCCTCGACGACGCCCACCTCCCGGGCCTGCAGCAACAGTTGGGCGTGCAGGCCGGCGTTTTCCTCGATCGCCGCCTCCAGGGCGGTGTTGGTGCGTTCCAGCTCGGCGATGGTGGCGGCCCGGGCCCTAGAGCGCTCCTCCTCGTGGCGGACGAAGTAGGCGATCATCGTCAGCAGCACGTTGTTGGCCAGCAGCAACCCGAAGAAGATGACCCACTGCCCGGCGTCCTCGAAAGGCAGCCCGCCGGCTTGCGCCGCCGCCATCGGCAGCGAATGCGCGAAGGTGCCGACCGCCTGCCAGCGCCGGCTGCGGATCAGCACGGTGTTGTCGATGTAGCCGGTGGCCACGTAGAACGCGAAGAACGGGTTCAGCCCGACGAGCACCGCGCTGATCAGCCAGCGCAGCGTGAAGTACGTGGCCGAGGTGGCGTCCGGGCCCGTCCGCGAGCGACGGGCCCGGTCCCACCACAGTTGCAGGACGACGGCCGCGACAATCACCGCAACGGTGATCAGGCGCTGGTCCGTGCCGGGGGTCAGGTCGAGCTGTGACGACACCAGCAGGACGCTGGTGGCCAGCAGGTAGTAGGGGTGCCACCTGAGGGCGAGCTCCCACCGGCGGTCGAGCTTGGTGCCTGCGTCCGTCACGCCCTCAGTCTGCATCACGGTCTCCTACTCCCATCGAAACCAGCGGATGGCGGCGGCCGAGGTGACCACGGCCCACACGGCCGGCACGACCAGGAATTTCCAGTCCGGCCAGTCGCCCGTCGAGGCCTGGCCGAGGGCGTTGGCCGCGGCACCGAATGGGGTGAACCCGACCACGTTGCCGAGCGCCTCCGGCATGGCTCGGACCGGGATCCACAGGCCGGTGCAGAACAGCGCCGGGAAGTACACCGCCACGCCGATGCCGGTCGCGTGCCGGGCAGCCTTGGCCACGGCGGCGACGAGGGCACCGATGGCGAGACTGGCCGCGCCGGCCAGCAGCAGCGCCAGCACGTAGCCGAAGACCTGGCGGGGCAGGGCCACATCGAACACGAGCCGGCCCACGATCAGGCACAGCGCCGCGGTGACCAGTGCCATCACGCCATTCAGCCACATCTGCGTGAACAGCAGGGTGGACGGCCGGATCGGGGTGGTCGACATGCGTCGCAGGATGCCCAGCTCGCGGTAGCTGGTCAGGATCGGCGGGAAGATCAGCAGTGCCGCCGTGATCAGCGAGATCAGCACCACCACGGGCACGTACAGGTCGATCACCCGCAGGCCGTCGAGGTCCGGGTTGACCTCGCGGAACGACGGCACCAGGCCGAGGATCACCAGCAGCAGCGGCGGGAAGACGATGGACAGCAGCACATTGGCGAGGTCCCGGCCGTAGAGCCGGATCTCCGAGCGCAGGACGGCGGAGCGGGCGGACGGGCCACCGGGCGGGGCGGGCGGCGCGATGGTGGTCACCTGGTCAGTCATCTCATTCTCCAGTCGGGTGGTCATTACGCCTTGGTCAGATCAAGGAAGGCGTCGTCCAACGTGGCGTCGGTGACCCGGAACTGGTGGGTCAGGATCTGGGCCTGGGCGAGCAGCGAGATGACCGCGTTGACGGTCTCCTCGGTGCCGCGCAGCGTGATCCGGGCGTCCTGGCGTTCGATCGTCGCCAGGCCGGGCAGTGCGGCCAGAGTCTCCTGGTCGATCGGCCGGGACGGCGTGAACGAGATGACGGTGGAGGTCGACGACTTACCGATCAGGCCGGCCGGGGTGTCCAGCGCGCTGATCTTCCCCTTGTCGATCAGGGCGATCCGGTTGCAGAGCCGTTGCGCCTCCTCCATGAAGTGGGTGACCAGGAGGACGGCGACACCGCTGTCGCGGACGTCTTCGATCAGCGACCAGGTCTCGCGCCGGGCCCGCGGGTCGAGCCCGGTGGTCAGCTCGTCGAGCACCACGACGCGCGGCGAGCCGATCAGCGCGAGCGCGATGAACAGCCGCTGCTTCTGCCCGCCGGAGAGCTTGCCGAACCGGGTGGTGAGCTTGGCGGTCAGGCCGAGCCGCTCGGCCAGCGGCCGCCAGTCGAGCGGGCGGGTGTAGAAGGAGGAGTACAGCTCCAGTGCCTCGCGCACGGTGAGCTTGGCCTGCAGGGCACTCTCCTGCAGTTGGACGCCCAGCACGTGGGTGACCTCGGCGTGGTCGGCGACCGGGTCGAGTCCGGCGACCCGGATCCGGCCGGAGTCGGGGACCCGCAGGCCCTCGATGCACTCGACGGTGGTGGTCTTACCGGCGCCGTTCGGACCGAGAATCCCGAAGACCTCGCCCTCCTCGATAGCGAAGGAGACGTCGTCGACCACGGTCCGGCCGCCGTACGCCTTGCGGAGCTCGCTGACTTCGATGACCGGCCCGCGGGTGGTTCGGGGAATTCTCGTTGTGGTCATGGGATAAGCGTCCTGTTCGTACCACCCGTCCCACATCGCCCATCGCGCTCGACGCAGAATCAATCAATCGGATGATCGCGGTACGACCCCTCACCCGTTCCGAGCGGCTTCGCCGGCCAGTCTGCGGCGGTCGAACTTGCGGTTTGCGTTGAGCGGGAAATCGGCCAGATGCCAGTACGCCTTGGGCGCCGTCACCGCGCCCCGGCTCGGGCGCTGAGGGAGAGTCAGGGCCGGCCGAGGATCCCGCGGTCGTAGCCGGCGGCGACCGCCGCGGCCCGGTCCTTGACACCCAGATTGCTGTAGATGTGCGTCAGGTGGGTCTTCACTGTGGCCTCGCTGATGAACAGCTTCGCCGCGATCTCCCGGTTCGACATGCCCCGGGCGACGAGGGTGAGCACCTCACGCTCGCGCCCGGAGAGCGTCTTGTCCACCGGCGCCGGCGTCCGAACCGCGTTGAACAGCCGCGACGCCACCGCCGTGGACAACACGGTCCGGCCCTCGGCCGCGGCGCGTACGGCGTCCAGCAGCTCCTCGCGGGGCGCGTCCTTGAGCAGGTACCCGGTGGCGCCGGCCCTGATCGCCGGAAACGTGTCGGTGTCCGTGTCGTACGTGGTGAGCACCAGGATCCGGGCGCGCGTCCCCCGGCGGGTCAGCTCGGCGATGGCGTCGGCACCGTTGCCGCCGGGCATCCGCAGGTCCATCAGGACGACGTCGGGGTCGATCCGGAAGACCATCTCCACGGCCTCGACGCCGCTGGACGCCTCACCGAGGACGGTGAAACCGGGAGCCGCCGCGAACATGCCGCGCAGCCCGTCACGGACGACGGGATGGTCATCGACTAGCAGCAGCGTGATGTCAGTCATGGCTCGCTCACCATACGTGAGTAGCGCCGGTCCAGGCCCGGGCGAACTACGGCGAACCGGGTACCCGGCGGTGGCGGAGTGTCCGTCCGCGGGGTGTTGTACCGGGCGGTGCGCCGGAGCGCGCTTCCGTTACCGGCGAGCAACAGGCGTGAGCGTGTAAACGTTGGCGGAATCGGTCCTTGTGGACTCGGGGCGAACTGCAGGTTGTGGTGACTGAGTACCAGGTCGAGTTCACCGGTAGCCAGGGTGGCGCAGGGGACTCCGATGACTTGTTGCTCCGCGACGTTATATGGATAAGTGCGCGCGGCGATCGGGCTGCAGGCATCCACAGCCCTGTCACGGTGAACGCGGCGTCGGCGTCGAGTTCCAGTAAGTACGAGGGGTTTGTTGTCGCCCAGCACCGCGCCGGTCACAGGTCGTGGCGGATGACGCGGAACTGCTCGGCGCCGAGGCGGCCCTGATGTACGCGGATTCCGAGCTTCATCCGGTGGCGAGCTGCGCGCGGGCGTGCATCAGGGCGAACCCGAGAAGGTTGCGGCCGCGCCACTGGGCGGGATCGTGGACGCGTGGGTCCGTGGCGGTCAGGCCGATGCCCCAGACCCGGTCCACCGGACTGGCCTCCACCAGTACCCGGTCGCCGGTGCGGGACAGGTACTGCCCGAGGTCCGGGTGCTGGCCGAACTTGGCCACGTTGCCCGCGACCACCAGGTCGAAGGCGTGCTCATCCCAGACGGCCTGGTCGAAGCCGCGGACCGTGCGCCCCAGCGCTTTGACCGCACCCGGGTGCCCCGTGGTGAGCATCTGCTCGGCAATCGCTTCATCGCCGAAGAGACGGGCCTTGCCGACCATCATGTAGTGCTCGGCCGTGGCGTACCGGATGCCCTCGACGACGAACGGGGCCGGCCACCACTGGCTCAGGCAACCCGCTCCGATGCTGCCGTCGGGATGGGCCTGGTGACCCCAGAAGAACAGGTACTTGACCCGCCGGCCCTTAGCGGCGAGTGCGCGCAGTTCGGGCAGGTCGCGGGGCGGAGAGGCGAGGTCGGGCATGTTCGGCAGGGTGGCAGAACCATTTGGGCACGCGCCACAGGTTTCTCAGTGAGTAGGGCCGTGGCCCTGGCCGTGGATCGTGGCATCTCCAAGTGCCGGGTCCTGCTGTCCGAGTCGTGTGCCGCCGGCGGACCAGCGCGAACAGCGCGTTGCTGGCGGTGGACGTCCCTGCGTGTGCCAACCTTTCGCGGGCTGGAGACCGTTGATCCGACAGGCTCGGCGTTGCGATACCGTCAGGGTGCCCACACCGGCGTCGAGTACTTCGCGTCCGTCGGCTGTCGATGGCCGACAGGGCGCCCCACGAATCCAGGGAGATACCGATGCCGGAGCCTGAGCTCGTCCAGGACGACCACGTGGCAGATGCCGACGCCTCGACCACGGGTGAGACCGACCAGCCTGCCGTTCAGGAGAATCGGGCTGCCCGACGCGCGAAGGGCAAGGCCACCTCGCCCCAGCCGTTTGGCAAGGGTCAGCATTTCGGCGGCCGGGGCTCGGTCCAGAGCCCGCGCCAGTACGGTACCCGCCGAAGCGGCTGATTGCCGGCAGTCATCGGGCGGTGGTGGCCCGGGTGGCGCGTTCCGAGGCCAGGATGCCGACGCTGAGTTCGTTCACGAAGGCCCGGACGTCGTCGGCGTTGCCGTGGTCGGTGTCCCGGCCGCCGTCGTACCACCAGTCGCGTGCCCAGATGATGAGGTGCGCCCATTGCGGGTGGGCGGTGACGGTCTCATCGGTGGCCTGCCGCTTGGACAGTTGCCGGCCGTACTGAAGGCGTTGGAACGCTCGGCAGAGGGTGAGCACCGCGTAGGACTGGGCTCCGGGGTTGGTCATGTCGGTTACCCACGTCGGCCAGTCGCGGACGTGGTCGAGCAGGGCCGAGCGGACGAGCTCGGGGTCAACGGCGGGTAGCAGTGCGTCGGCTTGAGGGCCCAGGAGGCTGCGGCCGTGGTCGCGGACGGCGGACCAGGTCACGACGCGGTGGGTGGTGGCGGGCAGCAGGTGCAGCAACTCGCCGGGGCTGACCCGGGCGATGACTCGATCCCGGCCGGTGCCACCGTGTGCGGCGTGGCAAACGGCAGCCAGTGACACGTACTCGACCTCGATCCTGCCGGCCCACTGCGGGTGCCGCCGGTCGAGGTCGGCGTGCAGTCCGGCAAGCAGGTCGAGGAGGTTCTCGTCCGGGTCGTCGTCGAGTACCGCGAGCAGATCAAGATCGCTGCGGTCCGTGGCGAAGTCGCCGGCTACGAGCGAGCCGTGCAGGTACAGGCCGAGAAGCCTGCCGGCCAGCGTAGACCTCAATGCGTCACGAAGATCGGATAGAACCATCTCGGGTGGTGCCATCCGGTCATCCTGCGCTGCCGCCCGTCGGCCCCGCCACTGAATAGTGGGGGAGGCGGGCTCGGCAGTGGCTGAGCCGTAACACCGGCGACGCAGCAGCACCCGGCGGAGTTGAGGGCCTGTTGCGGGGGTGTTGCCGAGCGATCGGTCCGTTGCCGTGGCGGTAGTTGCCGGTCCAGCGAACCATGGCCAACTGGGGATCGTCCTCGACCTCGGCGAGGAACTCGGCGGCGCGGCCGCCTCGCAGTTTCGCGGCCACCCGGCCGTGGTGAGTGATGATCTGGCTGCCGTCCGCGCGGCGTACGTATTACCGCGGTGGACAGCCGGGAGGAGATCCGCTACGAGTGGTCTATGGAGCATCTGTACTGGGACCTGGGATCCTTCGCCGGCGGCGCGCAGTTTGAAGTCAACCTGCGCGGCTCCACTGCCAGGGTGTGCCTGATGGAGGGCGAGCACTACCAGGCATACCTGGACGGCGACGAGTATGAGTACTACGGCGGCTTTTGGGACGTCAGTCCCGTCGTCCTAGAGGTCCCTTACGATGGATTCTGGTGCCTCGTTGTGGACAGCAACATCCAGCGGGTAAGTGTCGAGGTAACCCAGATCTTTGACTGACCGCAGGATCCTGCGTGTAGGGTCACGGCACCTGGAGCCAGCGGGTGTGGATGTCCTGGTAGCGGAGCGGATCGATGGCGGCCGGATCGTCGAGGAGTTCGACGAGTAGGGCACCATTCGAAATGCCTCGAACGCCGCCTCCGGGTCCTCGACGGTGCGTACGTCGCCTTCCGCATCGAACAGGTTGATCAGCCCATCGGAGCGTTGCTGACCCAGCCCGTGGTCGGCGGCCAGGGAGTGCAGCTCACGAAGAGCCGGCACGGTGACCGTCGGTACGCGCAGTTCCCAGGTCCAGTCCGATCCCACCACCGCATTCTGCTGCGGCGATCGGATGACCGGCATGCGGGTTCCTGGCGGCTTCTGCAGGACCACCATGAGACGGCGTGGATCGAATTCGATTGACGGGGTACGCGATCGGGTCCTACGGTCGCGCCGATGCGTCCTGGAGAGATCGTTGTCGCTGTCGAGCAGGTATGTGCGCTGATCGAGGAGCAGTTTCCCGAATGGTCGGATCTGCCGGTCGTCGCGCTGCCGTTGAGCGGTACCGACAACGCGTTGTTCCGGTTGGGTGACCGTCTGACGGTACGACTGCCGCGGGCGCCGTGGGCGGTCGATCAGGTGGCGACGGATGCGTCCTGGTTGCCGCGGCTGGCGCCGCATCTGCCCGTGCCGGTTCCGGCGCCGGTCGCGGTGGGCCGACCCGGTGCGGACTATCCGTGGCCGTGGACGGTTGTCCCGTGGCTGGAGGGACGTAATCCGCAAGCGGGGGAGGACCTGGTCGACCTCGCCGTCGACCTCGCAGGATTCGTGCGCGCGATGATCGCGATCGAGCCGATGGGCGCTCCGGTCAAGGACGGAATCGAGCGCGGCGTACCGCTGGGGTGGCGGGACGAGCTGACCCGCCGGTCGATCGCGGCGCTGGGCGACCGGATCGACGGCCGGGCGGTGGGCGCGGCGTGGGACGAGGCGATGGCGGCCGACGAGTGGCCCGGACCGCCGTTGTGGCTGCACGGGGATCTCCTGGAGGGCAACCTGCTGGTCGATCGGGGCAGGTTGACCGGGGTGATCGACTTCGGCGGTCTCGGCCGTGGCGATCCGGCGGTGGAACTGCGGCCGGCCTGGAGCCTCTTCGACGCCCGTGCGCGGGCCGCCTACCGGGAGGCGCTCGGCTTCGACGAGGCGACCTGGGTACGCGGGTGGGGCTGGGTGCTGTCGGTCTCGCTCTACTGGCTGGCGGACCTGTGGGACTCGATCAGCCCCGATGATCGCGAAGAGACGATCCGCTACATCGACCACGTCGTGCGCCACCGCCACGACTGATCGTGCGTCAGCGGGGATGAGCCCCTTGCCGGATGACCCGCCGATCGGTGAGTTCCCGATCAGTGCTGCGCGGGGGTGAGCCGCAGGGTGACGACCTGGAACGGTCCCAGGGTGAGGTGCACCGCGTTGCCCTCGACGGCGACCGGGGCGAGCGCGCCGATTTCGGGGTTGTCCCGCTCGAGCAGGTCACAGACCCGCGCCTGCGCAAAGTCGAACGACGCGGTCAGCCGGGTACGGGCGCGGCCGCCGAGCGCCTCGTAGAGCCGGATGACGACGTCGCCGGACCGGTCGTCGGCGAGCTTCACGGCCTCCACCACCACGGCGGGGTTGGTGACCTCGATCAGCGGTGCGGCCGGTCGTCCGCCCCGGTGCCGGCGGATCGGCAGGTTCGCCCGGTAGCCCTCGCGTACCGCGTCGGCGATCTCCGCGCCGCAGACCAGCGCGTACCCGAACTCGTGCGAGCCCTGGTCGCTGTTCGGGTCGGGGTAGCGGGGACCGCGCAGCAGGGAGAGCCGTACCGTGGTCGGCTGCGCCCCCAGCACGTCGCCGGGCGGCTGGCGGGTCACGTCGTGGCCGTACGTGCCGTCGTTGACCAGCGCCACGCCGTACCCGGGCTCCCCGATGTGCAGCCACCGGTGGGCGCAGATCTCGAACCTCGCCGCGTCCCAGGATGTGTTGGTGTGGGTGGGTCGCCGCACGTGGCCGAACTGGATCTCCGAGCTGGACTCCGCGGCGTGGACGTCGATCGGGAAGGCGACCTTGAGCAGGGTTTCCTGTTCGTGCCAGTCCACCTCGGTGGTGAACCGCAGCACGCGCTCGCCGGCCGTCAGCGACACGGTCTGGACGTACGCGGAGTTCCGGTCGTCGCGGTGCACCCGGACCCGGGCCTGCCGGGGGTCGTCCGTCTCGACCACGATCTTGGTGACCTCGGTCAGGTCACGGCACCGGTGGCGATGAAATTCGTCGATGTCCCACGCGTCGAACCTGTTGGGCCGGTCCGGGTGCAGTTGCAGGACGTTGGCCGCGGTCCCGGGCCGGAGCACGTCGCGGTCGGCGACCAGGTCGCGGATCGCCGACACCGTCCCGTCGGGGCCGAGGTGCACCCGGAGCAGGCCGTTGTCCAGCACGGTGCCGTCCGGTCCGGACCGCACCGATACGTCCGCGGCGTCCGCGGCGCCGCCGCCGTGGCCTGCGGAGACCCCGAGCGCCGGTACGCCGTCCCGCGCGTGCGGCGCGGCGTTCGCGGTCAAGGGAACCGACCCGGGGCCGGTCAGCGCGGTCAGCGCCGCCTCGACCACCGCTTCCAGCCGTTCCGCCAGCTTCGCGTACGTCTGCCGTGCCTCGCGGTGCACCCAGGCGATCGAGCTGCCGGGCAGGATGTCGTGGAACTGCAGCAGCAGCGTCTCCTGCCAGATGGCGTCGAGTTCGGCGTACGGGTACGGGTGCCCGGCCTGCAGCGCCGCGGCGGTTGACCAGAGTTCGGCCTCCCGCAGCAGGTGCTCGGTGCGCCGGTTGCCGCGTTTCATCGCCGACTGGCTGGTGTAGGTGCCGCGGTGGTATTCGAGGTACATCTCGCCGCTCCACACCGGGGCGTCCGGGTATTCCCGCTCGGCCTCGGCGAAGAACTCCGCGGGGGTGCCGATGGCGACCCGGGGCGAGCCTTCGAGGTCGGCCACCCGCCGGGCCGTTTCGAGCATTTCCCTGGTCGGACCGCCTCCGCCGTCCCCGTAGCCGAACGGCAGCAGCGACACGGTGGAGCGCCCGTGTTCGGCGAAGTTACCCACCCCGTACGCCAGGTCCTTCCCGGACAGCTCCGAGCTGTACGTGTCGGCGGGCGGGAAGTGGGTGAAGACCCGGCTTCCGTCGATGCCCTCCCACCAGAAGGTGTGGTGCGGGAAGCGGTTGGTCTGGTTCCACGACATCTTCTGGCTGAGGAACCAGCGGAACCCGGCCAGCCGGGCGAGCTGCGGCAGCGCCGCCGAGTAGCCGAACGAGTCCGGCAGCCAGACCTCCCGGGGCTCGACGCCGAACTCGGCGGCGAAGAACCGTTTGCCCTGGGTGAACTGGCGCACCATCGCCTCGCCGCCCGGCATGTTGGTGTCGGACTCCACCCACATGCCGCCGACCGGGAGGAACTGGCCGGTGGCCACCTTCTCCGCCACGCGGCGGAACACCGTCGGATGGTGCTGCCGCAGCCACGCGTACTGCTGGGCGGAGGAGCAGGCGAAGACCAGTTCCGGATAGTCGTCGGCGAGCGCCACGACGTTGGAGAAGGTCCGGGAACACTTGCGGATGGTCTCGCGTACCGGCCAGAGCCAGGCCGAGTCGATGTGGGCGTGCCCGACGGCGGTGATCCGGTGAGCGCTCGGCACGGCGGGGGAGGCCAGTACGCCGGACAGGCAGGCGCGGGCGGCCGCAGCCCCGCCGCAGACATCGGCGGCGACGTCGAGTTCGTCGAGCATCAGCTCGAGGGCCCGGCGGATCTCGTGGCGACGGGGGTCGGTCTCGGCCAGCTGCAGCGCCAGCTGGTGCAGCACCTGTACGTCCAGGACGAGCGCCTGCACCTGCTCGTCCAGCACCGCGAGTTCCGCCCGGTCCAGCCGGTAGAGCGGGCGGTCGGGGATCGTCGCGGGATCGCCGAACGGGGAGACGCTGCCGTCGAAGCGGGGGTTGGCGGCCGCCTCGACATACACCTCGACCCGCTCGCCGCCGGCGGCGGGCCGGGCGATCGGCACGTACGCGGTCCGCGGCTCGATGCCCTTGATCGGGGTGCCGTCGGCGGTGTACGCCAGGCCCTCGGACCGGAATCCCGGCCCGGCCCCCTCGAAGCCGAGGTCGACGAGGAGCTCGACCCGGGCGCCGCGCATCCGTGCCGGTACCTCGCCGGTGAACCGGAACCACGTGGTGCTCCAGGCGCGCCCCCACGGCTGGCCCACCGCGAAGGGCTCGTACGTCACCGCCAGCGCTTCGCCGGCCGGCACCGGCTCGCCGGGCAGGTGCGCCGCTTCGACACGTACGGGTTCGGTGTCCCGGTACAGCGCCGGCATGAGCCGTTCGTGGAGAGCGCGTTCGATCCGCTCGGTCAGGTGGGACAGGGACCGGTGCATCCGAACTCCGGGGGGTGGTGCGGGACTGCATGGGGTCGGGGATTGCCACCCTACCCGCTGATTACGCTTCGTGACCATGCCGGTGCGCTCAGGTGTGGATGCTCGTCGCGAAGCCAGCCCATCCCGGTGACCTTTCCAGCCCCGTATCTGGTATCGACTCCATTGGGCGAATCCCAGCGGGTGGTTCCGGCAGGGGTGAGCGTGGCCCCCGCGTTGCTCCTCGGCACTTGACCCGTCACATCGATGGATGTAGTTTTCGTTCTGGTTGAGAAATCGATTTCTGCTGCTGGGACTCTCGAGATTTCCCTCCATCCACGACTAAGGACGGTCAAGATGATCACCCGCCGCTCACTTCTGGGCACGGTGGCCGCCGCCGGTGTGGCCGCGGTCGGCGCGCCGATCCTGGCCCCCGGTACGGCTCACGCCGCCACCTGGCGCAAACGCCTCACCGGCGCCGACCTCGACACCAACCACCGGTGGCGGGTCGCGGGCACGGACCTCGGTATCCCGTACGTGCTGGAGAACGGCTCCATCGGTTACCTCTTCGGCGACACCTTCGACACGCCGTGGCCGGAGGGGCCGCCGCTGCCCAACGACTGGCGTTCACCGGTGATGCTGCGATCGGCCGTGCACCCCGGCGCCGCCGGTGGAATCGTCTTCGACAGCGCTGCCCGCGTCGCCGGCAACGGCCGCGCCCCGGAGTTGATGCACAACGGCCACAACGGGATCGGCATCGACGGACTCTGGGAGGTGACGGTCATCCCGAACGACGGCATCAGCTTCCCGGAGACCGGCCGCCAGCTCGTGTCGTACATGAGCATCGAGAACTGGAACTCCGCCGGCCCGATCGGGCCGCACTGGCGGTCGCGCTACGCCGGGCTGGCCTACAGCGACAACGGCAACGACTTCATCCGTACGCCGCTGAAGTGGTGGAACGACGGCCCCAACACCGACCCGTTCCAGATGTGGACGATGCAGCGCGACGGGGACTGGGTGTACGTCTTCTCGGTGCGCTCCGGCCGCCAGTTCGGGCCGATGATGCTGCGCCGGGTCCGCTGGGACCGCATGTTCTTCCCCGAGTCGTACGAGGGGTGGGGCCACAACGGCAGCAACTGGGGTTGGGGCCGTCCGTGTACGCCCATCATGAACGGTATCTTCGGCGAACCGTCGGTGCGGCGGCTGGCCGACGGCACCTGGGTGATGGCCTACCTCAATGGGCTCACCGGTTGCATCGTCACCCGCACGGCGTCCGGGCCGGACCATGCCTGGACGGGGGAAAAGATCCAGGTCACCTCCTTGCAGGAGCCCGCACTATACGGTGGCTTCATCCACCCGTGGTCCAGCCGGCGGCCCAACGACCTGCACCTGATGGTCTCGAAGTGGACCAAGACGCCGGACAACCGCAGCACCGCCTACCACGTCAGCCAGTTCGCCGGCACCGTGTGAGCGGTGCTGTGGGGGATTGCTGCTCGCGCAGCGGTCCTGCCTCCGGTGGTGGCGCGCGACGGAGGAGCCGCCGACCCTGCCGCTGCGTGACGGAGGAGGCGCCGGACTGTCGCTGCGCGAGGTGGCCGCCTGCCACCTCGCGCAGCGGCGGGGCTGTCGGACGGCGCTACCGGGTGCGCTAGCTGCCGTCCGCCGGGTCGTCGACGTAGGGCGGCGACACCTCACTGTTCCAGGAACGTTGCACGTGACCACCGGTGAGGTCCTGGAGGTGCAGAGTCACCTCGATCATGGTGTTGATCTCGTCGAGCGCCTCGTTGAGATCGTCGAAGGTGACCTCGAACCGGCGGTCGTAGGCGGCCATCGCGGGGATGCTGTGGTCCTCGGCGACCTCGGCGGCCTCAGCGACAATCCGCGGCCCCGCGGCGGAGGTCACCTCCATCCGGGGGCCATCGCCCCATTGCACGGTGAATCGGTCGCTCTCCTCGGCCACCATCATCCACTTCTTCAGACGCTCGGCGGCGTCGGCAAGGGTGGCGGGTCCGCTGAAGTAAACCCGAAAACCGTCGCGCGGCCAGATGTACGCCGAAGCGGGACCGTCCTCGACAAGCACGTCGACCGCGGCGTCGAATGTCGCCTCGGCTTCGGCCAGCGGCACACCAAATTGCGGAACGTAGGCGACGAGACCCGCGTCCCACACCTGCGGATCGGGCGGCCCACCCGAATCTCTCCGTTCGCCGTGTGTCGCCTCCAGCCACGACTCTCCCACGGACTCGGGTAGCAGGATCAGATAGAAGATCATGCCCGTCAGGCTCGGGCCTGTGAATGCAGCTGTGGGGGCCGCTGCCGCATCGGCACTCGCAGTTTCAGGTCAGTCCGTATCGACCAATCTGCCCTTCGCCCCGCACCGGCCGGCCTGGTCGGCGTCGGCGATGATGCGGTCATGGCCGATACCACGTGGATTCCGTTCGCCAGCACGGCGCTGGGCGCCGTTATCGCCTTCGGTGGCACCGTTCTGGCCGGAGTGCGCAATGACCGCAGCCAGCGTCGCCGGGACCGGGAGTCGGACCGCCTCAGGACGTACATCGACTTCGCCGTGGCACTCGATGAAGCTCACGCAGCTCTGCGCGAGGTCGCCCGCACCCCACCCGACGAGCCCGGGCGGAGCGCCGCGGCGTCCTCCGCGGTTCAAGCGAGCGGGATGTACAGCGTGCGCGAACGGCTGCTCATGTCGGCGAGCCCGGCTTTGGTCACGGCCGGAGAGGCTGCCTTCGACCGGCTGATCGGCGTCCGCAACGCAGTCCGGTCCGGCGTCGTGCTCTCCGCCCGCGAATACCACGACGCTTACCACCCGTTCGCCGAAGCACTGTGGATGTTCCGGGTCGCCGCCAGGGTCGAAGTCGGGCAGAACCGTCTTGCTCCGAACCATCTCGACCGCGAGTCATGGTCCGAGCGGGAGCGGTGCGCGCGCTGCGGTCAGGTCGGAGATCTCGTCTGAACGGGAACCCGGCCATAGGATCGGGCGATGATCTCCGAGTCGTCGCATCCGGTGCCCTGGCCGACGGCCCGGAGGCCACTGCGTCGACCGCGCAGCATCGTTGCGAGCACCGTGCTGCTGGCGCTCTGGTGGGCGTACACGCTCGCCGTTGACGTGGCGCTGCTCGCCGAGGTCGGCGGCGCGGGGAACTGGCTCGCACTGGCCGTCTGCACGGTGGCGGTGGGTGCCGTGCTCCGCGGGCTCTGGTACGGCGGGTCGTTCGCCTGGCGGGTGATGCACTGGTTCGCTGCGCCGGTCGCGGCCGCGTTCCTGATCGGGATCGGCGGCCTGCTGTACTTCGGGCCGCTTCTCGAGGTGCTGCGCTCAAGTGAGACCGGCCTGGCCGTCGCCGCTGCCATGACGTGCAGTCTGTCTGCTCTGCTGGCCAGCGGCCTGCTGGTCCGCACCCGGCCGGCCCGGGCCTGGTGCGGTCGCTGACTTCTGCCCCGGGTTGAACGTCCGGCCGGCGTCACCGCGCCCCGTGACCAGCGCTGCGGGCAGCCTGGCCGGGTGAGCAGGCCGGAAGTGAATCCCGGTTGCGCGGTTCGGTCGCGTGGCTGATCGTGTCCGCATGATGTTGCTGGTGCCTGCCGATGTCCTGCGCCCTCGCCGCCCCGATGAGCACTTCGCCGAGGAGGCTGAAGCCGCTCGTGAGGCCGGGATCGAGGTCGCGGTGATCGACCACGACGCCGTCGTACGTGGGCGGCCGGACGGGGCCGCGATCGCCAGGGTGCCCGAGGGTGCGGACGCGGTGTACCGCGGGTGGATGCTGAGCAGTGAGCAGTACGCGGCACTGGCGCGTGCCCTCGCGGATCGGGGCGTGACCATGCGGACCAGTCCCGAGCAGTACCGGCGTGCACATGAGCTTCCTGGTTGGTACTCCGAATTGGAGGACCGCACTCCCGAGTCGGTCTGGACCTCCGGCGATGACCACGGCGACTTTCTCAAAGCGTGCGCGGCCCTCGGTGCCGGTCCCGCGGTGCTGCGTGACTACAGCAAGTCGATGAAGCACTACTGGCATGAGGCGGCGTTCATTCCGGACGTGGCCGACGGTGACGCGTCGTGGCGGGTGGCTGCCCGCTTCCGGCAGTTGCGCGGCGACGACTTCGCGGGCGGATTCGTGCTGCGCCGGTTCGAGTCGTTCGTCGAGGCGGAAGTGCGGAGCTGGTGGGTCGGGGGTTCCTGCCGGCTGGTCACCGCCCACCCGGACACCCCGGAGCACCGGCCCGATGCGGAGTTCGATCCGGCGGCCGTGGAAGCGGCGGTGCGGGCCCTGGACCTGCCGTTCGCGACCGTGGACTTCGCGCGGCGTGACGATGGCCAATGGCGAATCATCGAGGCCGGCGACGGCCAGGTCAGCGATCGGCCGCGCAGCACCCCGGCGGCCGAGCTGATCGCGGCCGTCAATCCCGGCAGCAGTTGACCACGTCGGGGACGAAGAGTGGTGGGCCGCCTGCGGCCTGGGAGACGCGGATGCAGGCTGGACACCGCCTGCCACCATTTCGAGGTGACTCGCATGCCCGCACCGCCTGCTCAGCCGTTCGTCGGTGTCTCCGTGGTGCGCTGGCGCAGTCCCGGTCTCTGGTGGTGTGTGGCCGCGCACGTCGGAGTCGCCATGCTGCTGGCTGTGGCGGAACGGATCGCGGGCCCGTGGGAACCTGTGCAGATCCACTACCTGGTCGCGGGGCTGGCGGTGCCGCTGCTGGCCGCGGTGGTGAGCGTCTCCGTTGGAGCGCAGCCGGATCCGGGCGGACCGATGCTGGCCGCTTCCGTTCTGGCGTTGCCGCTCGTGGGGGTGGGCGCGGTGGAAATCGTTTTTGCGCTCGCCCTTGGTGGGGACCTGGCGCTCATTGCCGGGGCGGGTTGTTTCGTCGGGGCGGCGGTAGCCGCCGTGCTCTTCGCCGGTGCCGGGGTGTCGCAGCGCTACGCGGGTAACCTGCCGGCCGGTTCGTTCTGGGCCTGGAAACTGGTGCTGCCCGGACTCCTCGTCTCTGTGCTGCTCATCGCGGTGTCCACGCAGTTCGCGGTCGAGCGGGCGCCGGGCCGGCGACTCGGCGCGGTGATCGGGGTGCTCTTCGATCAGCAGGCTTCCCAGAGCCTGTGGTGGTGGGCGGGATGGCTCGGGGTCGTGTGGTGCGCCGGATCATTGGTGCCGCTGGCGCTGATGGAACGTCGACGGCAGGCTCTGCTGAACGCCCGTCGCCCGGCCCGCAGGCGGCCGAGCCGAAGCCGCTGAGCGGATCGTCAGGGCCACCACCCTGCGGCGCCTCTGAAACCCGGTAAGGAGAGACATGCAAACGGTGGCGGACCCCGATGACCGGCAGTGGCGGGTGGGTCGACGTCGGCTCGCCTGGCAACCACGCGTGCCGGATTGGCTGAAGATGTTCGTCTGGATAGTGGACGGCCCCGGCGACCCGATCCTCTGGCTGCCGGCTCTCGTCTCCCTCGTGGTGGTGATTCCAGGACTGCTCTGGTACGGGCTCAACTGGCTCGTGTGTCTCCTGGTCACCCCGTTCACCTGGCTCGGTAGAACGGTCTTCGGCCGGCCGTGGCTGGTCGTCGCCTACGCCGTCAACAACTATGGCGCCGAGTACCGGGCGAACGCAGCGGACCTCGCCGCCGCGGACGCTCTCGTGAAGCAAGTAACGGCCGAGATCCGGGACGCAGGACGACCGCGGTCATTGCGGGCGCCGGGTCTGCCGCAGACGCTCCGGGTCTGGCGGCAGGGCTGAGGCTGGGCATCAGGCTGAGGCAAGGGCACGGATGCCCTGCCGCCTGCGTTGTCCGATTCGGGTCGCGGCGAGCACGATGACGAACACCAGGCCGTAGAAGACCGCCATCCCGGCGCTGGTGGCGGCGTCGAGGACGTACGCGGTCCAGAACCCGGCCAGGGCGCCGGCGACCGCGATGACAGCGGTCAGGGTGATCATCGCCGGCAGGCTCTGGCTGAGCAGGTAGGCGGTCGCCGGCGGGACGATCATGAGCGCGATGACGAGGATCGCGCCGGTGGCGTTGAACGCCGCCGTGACGGTCAGCGAGACCAGGAACATGAACGCCGCGTTCACCCGCCCCGCGCGGATGCCGATGCTGGTGGCGAACTGGGCGTCGAAGGTGGTGACCTTCAGCTTGGTGTGGAACACCCCCAGGAAGATGATGTTGAGGGCGAGCACACCGAGCATCACGTAGAGGTAGGCGGGGCCGATCGAGGTGCCGTTGACGATCAGCTGTTCCCAGGCGGCGAGATTGAGGTCGCCGACGAGGACCGCGTGGGTGTCGAGGTGGACGTTGGCGAAGTTCAGGGTCACCAGGATGACGCCCGCACTGAACAGCGCCGGAAAGATCAGTCCCTGCGGCGCGTCTCCGGTGATGAGCCCGGTGCGGGTCAGCCATTCGCTGCCGAGGACGACCACGAGGCCGGCGAGGGCGGCCCCGATGATCAGCAGCGGTGAGTCGAGGTCGCGGGTGAAGAAGTAGCCCACGACGATCCCGGGCAGCACGGCGTGGCCGATCGCGTCGACGAGCATGGAGCTTCTGCGCAGCACGACGAAGACGCCCGGCAGGGCGCAGGCGAGAGCGGTGACGACAGCCAGCAGCGCGGTGCCGACGACGAAACTCATCGCGCGGCTCCCTCCAGCACGAGCTCCCGTTTCAGCGCCGTGCGGGCCCGTCGGCGGGCGGCGACGCGGGTGATGATGCTGCGGCGCGGTGCTGCGAGGAGCGAGACGACGAAGATCGAGAAGAGGGTGAGCACGATCAGCGGCCCGGTGGGGATCCCGCCGAGCACGATCGACAGGTACGCCCCGATGCCGCTTCCCACCGCGCCGAACACCGCCGAGAGCGTCACCATCCCGGGGAGGGTGCGGGTCCACTGCCGGGCCGCGGCGGGTGGGGTGACGACGAAGGCGACCATGAGTACGAGGCCGACGGCTTTGACGCCGATCACGGTGGCGATGACGATCGTGGCGAACATCAGCGTGTCGACGGTGCGGGCGCGGAAACCGAGCACGGTGCAGTGCTGGGGGTCGAAGGTGCGCAGCGCGAATTCTTTCCAGAACGCGAGCATGAGCACCAGGGCGAGTGCGCCGACGGCGAGGCTGGTGGTGAGGTCGGCGACGGTGATGACCGAGGCGTTGCCGAAGAGGTAGTCCTGGATGCCGCCCTTGCCGTGGAACGCGCCGTTGGCGATGATCCGCAGGAGCAGCATGCCCGCGCCGAAGAAGATCGTGAGGGCCACGGCCATCGCGGTGTCGATGCGGATCTTGGAGGTGCGGGCGACCCAGTTGGCGAAGAGCACCGCGATGGTGCCGATGATCACCGCGCCGACGATCAGGCCGATCATGTTGCGCCCGTTGGTGCCGAGCACGACGACCGCGGCCAGGAACGCGAGCAGGGCGCCGGGGAGGGCGGCGTGCGAGATGACGTCGCTGATCAGGGACTGCTTGCGCAGGTAGGCGAAGCTGCCAAGCGCCCCGGCGACCAGCCCGATGGTCATGGTGCCGAAGAGCACCATGCGGTAGGTGTGGTCGTCGAGGAACTCCAGTGGGCTCATGACGCGAACTCCAGGAACGTGTCGTCGTCCGCGGTCACCTCGTACGCGGTGCGGATGTTGCCTTTGGTGAACGACTCGGCCGCGGGCCCGCAGGCCACGACACGGCGGTTGAGCAGCGTGACGTGGTCGCAGTAGTCGCGCACGGTGGTCAGGTCGTGGTGGACGATCACCACGGTCCGGCCCTGCTCGCGCAGGGAGTGCAGCACCGTGACGATGGCCTGCTGGCTCTTCGCGTCGATGCCCTGGAACGGCTCGTCCATGAAGTACAGGTCGGGTGCCTGCACGAGGGCGCGGGCGAGGAACACCCGCTGGCGTTGTCCGCCGGAGAGTTCACCGATCTGCCGGGCCGCCAGATCCGGGATGCCAGTCTGTTCGAGGGCGGCGAGGGCACGAGAGCGTTCGGCGCGGCCGGGCCGCCGGAGCCAGCCCAGGGACCCGTACGTGCCCATCGTCACGACGTCGCGCACGGTGGTCGGGAAGTCCCAGTCCACGCTCGTGGACTGGGGCATGTACCCGACGCGTCGCCGCACCCGCGACAGCGGCTGCCCGAAGAACTCGCTGGCGCCGGTGAGCGGTTTCACCAGCCCCAGCATCGCCTTGATCAGCGTGGATTTGCCGGCCCCGTTCGGGCCGACGATCCCCATCACCACGCCCTGCGGGACGCGGAAGTCCACGCCGCGCAGGACCGGCTCGGCCCGGTACGCCACCGAGAGGTTCCTGGTGGCGCACGCGAGGGCGCAATCCTGCCCCGCCGCTGTGGTGCTCTCGGCCGCTGGGGTGGACATCGTCACTCCGTTCCGAGGGCGGCGGCGACAGCTTTGGCGTTGTGGCCGAAAACCCCGAGGTAGGTGTCCACGCCGGGGTCGGCGCCGAGGGAGTCGGCGTAGAGCTCCTCGGCGGAGATCTGCACCTCCCAGCCCAGCGCCCGCACGGCCTCCCGCAGACTGGTGACCGCCTGCGGGTTGGCCTGGTTGTCCTGGAAGATCACCGGCACCCGGTTGTCGGCGATCAGGCGCGCCAGCTTCGACAGCTCCTCGGCGCTCAGCTTCGCCTCGGTGGAGACGAAGTCGGTGGCGTGCACGTCCAGGTCGTAGGTGTGGCCGAAGTAGTTGAAGGCGTCGTGCCCGGTGATCAGGATCCGCGGCGCGGGCACGCTCGCGAGCAGCCGCTCGGCTTCGGCGTCCGCCTTCGCGATCTCGTCGCGGTAGGCGGCGGCGTTCGTCTGGTACTCGCTTCTCCCGTCGGGGTCGATTTCGCCGAGCTTGTCGGCGATCTGCCGGACCACGCGCGCCCAGGCGTCAGGGCTGTTCCAGATGTGCGGATCGCGCAACGGCCGGCCCTCGTCGTCGGTCTCGGGCCACGACAGGAGCAGCTCTGCGGGGAGTCGGTCGCCGACGGCGATCTGCCGGTCGCCGAGGCTCTCCAGCTGGTCGATCATCTGCGCCTCCAGGTGCAGCCCGTTCCACAGCACCACGTCGGCGCGCTGGATTCTGCCGATGTCCCTGGTCGACGGCTGGTACGTGTGCGGGTCCCCGCCCGGGCCGACCATGGTGGTGACCACGGCGTCCGGGGCGATGTTCGCGACGGCGTCGGCGAGATAGCCCGTGGTGGCGTACACCGTCAGGGCGTCATCGTCGCCGCCGTTCTGCGAAAAGGCGGAGCAGCCGGTGATCACGAGGGCAGCGGCCACCGCCGATCCCAGGCCGGTCATCAGTCTCGAGCGCGTGCGCATACCGCGCCTCTCTCGGGTCGGTTGACCATGTGCGGTCCGACAGTTGTCGAGCCTAGCGACGCACCACCTCGCCGTCGGCGTTTTGGGCAGCCGTCGGCCGCACGGGTGAATACCGCTCACGTGTCATGGCGCGGCGCCGTCGGCTACG
>Ga0233365_1000070_pt1 | contig 62192 bp, 44 predicted proteins | sample ElkDunMinimDraft_27_FD_191535 | JGI IMG/M metagenome (GOLD analysis project Ga0233365, IMG submission 191535) | Fecal eukaryotic communites from dung pellets of Tule Elk in California, USA - Elk Dung C36 | ecosystem: Host-associated > Mammals > Digestive system > Large intestine > Fecal | place...
AATTGTATTACAATTGGGGAAGATTTGAAAATAAAAAACGCCTAAATCTTTTGAATCTAGGCGTTTTTAAAACTTTTCAATCGTCAAAAGTGACGCATTGTCTTGCAAATGTGACCAGAAGGAGAGTCGAACTCCTATACCCAAACGGGCACTACCCCCTCAAAGTAGCGTGTCTACCAATTCCACCACCTGGCCGTGTTAGCGTGGTGCAAAAGTATATTTTTTAGCTATTTCTGCAAAGATTTTTACCGAAAAATATACACTTACACCACTACTTTTTTATAGGCCTTTCATCGTCAGTGCAATACGTTTACGCGCCAGATCAACTTCTGTTACTTTTACTTTCACTACCTGCGATATTTTAACCACTTCGTTCGGGTCTTTTACAAATTTATCGGCCAGTTGTGATACATGCACCAGTCCGTCCTGCTTGACGCCTACGTCTACAAACGCCCCAAATGCCGTAATATTGGTCACAATGCCAGGCAATACCATACCCACTTTCAGATCTTCCGGTTTACGGACTTTGTCGTCAAAACTGAATTGTTGCATTTGTTCACGCGGATCCCTGGAAGGCTTTTCCAGTTCTTTCATAATATCCTGTAAGGTAGGAAGCCCGGTGGTTTCAGTCACATACTGATTGATATTGATGCGTTTTCTTGCGTCTGTATTGGTCATCAGTTCTTTCACTTTCACACCGCTATCTTTCGCCATTTTTTCTACCACATTATAACTTTCCGGGTGCACAGCGCTGTTATCAAGCGGATTGACTGCCTGATCTATACGTAAAAAGCCGGCAGCCTGTTCAAAAGCTTTTGCTCCCAGGCGCGGCACTTTGAGCAGTTCCTGTCTCGATTTGAAATTACCATTCTTGGAGCGGTATTCCACAATATTTCCCGCAAGCGCCGGACCCAGTCCTGATACATACTTCAGCAGGTGTTTACTGGCGGTGTTCAGATTGACCCCTACCTTATTTACACATGATTCTACCACCGTATCCAGGGCGTTTTTCAAAGCAGGCTGATCCACATCGTGCTGATACTGTCCTACACCGATAGATTTCGGATCAATTTTGACCAGTTCAGCCAGCGGGTCCATCAGTCTTCGGCCAATTGAAACGGAGCCTCTGACGGTCACATCCTTTTCCGGAAATTCTTCACGTGCCACGTCTGAGGCAGAGTAAATGGATGCTCCCTGTTCACTCACCATATATACGCTGATCTCTTTTTCTTTACCCAGGGTCTGTAGCAGATTACGCACAAAGTCTTCTGTTTCTCTGCCTGCTGTGCCATTGCCGATGGCTATCGCCTCAATATTGAATTTCTTGAAGGCTACGGAAAGGATATCACGTGCCTGGTCTTTTTTGTCCATCGGATAAATCACCGAGTCAAACTCCAGATCCCCATGTATATTCAGCACCGTCACCTTGCAGCCGGTCCTGAAACCAGGGTCAATGGCCAGCACAGTTTTTTGTCCCAATGGCGGAGCAAGCAACAACTGGCGCAGGTTTTCTGTAAAAATCTGAATCGCATAGGCATCGGCTTTTTCTTTGGCCAGCCGGGCAAATTCATTTTCAATGGCCGGTTTCAGCAGGCGTTTGTAGCTGTCTGAAATGGCATCTTCCTGCTGATCTTTGCAGGAATTGGTACCTCTCACAAAAAGCCGGTCCAGTTGTTCAATGGCACGATCTTCATCGGGTGAGATATCAACGGACAGGATGCCTTCCTCTTCTCCTCGACGGATCGCCAGCAAGCGGTGGGAGGGTATTTTAGCAAGCGGTTCGGAAAAATCGAAATAATCGCGGAAATGCACACCTTCCTCTTCTTTTTTCTTCTTAACCTTGGAAGTAACCACAGCGGTTCGTTCAAATACCTGACGCATTCGGTTACGTGCATCCATATTTTCACTGATCCACTCAGCCATTATATCCCTTGCACCCTGTAGCGCATCCTGGGTGGTGGTAACCTGTTCATTCAGGAATTGTTCAGCCTTTCGCTCCGGATCGGCCTCTTTGCCCGTAAATAGTGCCAGAGCCAGAGGCTCCAGCCCTTTCTCAATGGCCATTGTGGCCCGGGTTTTACGCTTCTGTTTATACGGCAGGTAAAGGTCCTCCAGTTCGGTAAGCGTATACACAGATTCAATTTGTTTTTGCAGTTCCGGAGTTAGCTTGCCTTGTTCTGCAATACTTTTCAGAATAGCCTCCCTGCGTTTTTCAACTTCCTGTAGTTTTTTATATTGTTCTGCAATCGCGCCAATCTGTACTTCATCGAGTCCGTTGGTAGCTTCTTTGCGATATCTGGATATAAAAGGAACAGTTGCTCCTTCATCTAACAACTGTATCGTATTTTTTACCTGACGTTCTGCAATGCCTGTCTGGCTGGCGATCCATAGATAATTCATCATGAATGGTCAATCTTTATTGGTGGTTATGTGTTTTCCTATGCAAAAAAAGCAGAGTACGCGATGACCACCAAAGATTTTGTAATTAATAAACAGCAGTTTTGTTATTACTTTGGTAAATATTTATCTTGTTATGATTAATCAACTTCGAAACTGAGTGAATTCAACATCTAATCTAAAGCATCCACGACAGCTCTATCTGCTGTTTTTTACAGAAATGTGGGAGCGGTTTTCATTTTACGGAATGAAAGCGCTGTTGCTGGCCTACATGGTTACGGAACTTGATTTCTCCGAATCGAAAGGCTATTCCATATTAGGGGCCTATGTGGCCATGGTGTATACAATGCCCTTATTCGGTGGTTTATTGGCCGACCGTTTCATCGGGTATCAGCGGGCGGTTCTTTTTGGGGGTATACTGATGACCATCGGGCATCTGGTACTGGCGCTTCCGCAGGAATGGAGCTTTTTTGCGGGTATGGCCTTTATCATTTGTGGCAACGGTTATTTCAAACCGAACATTTCCAGTATGGTGGGGAAGATCTACGAGGAAAATGACCCGCGGCGGGACAGCGGTTTTTCTATTTTTTATATGGGAATCAACCTGGGAGCTGCCTTAGGAGGCGCCTTATGCGGATGGGTAGCACAGGCCTGGAGCTGGCATTATGGCTTCGGTCTGGCTGGTATATTTATGGCCCTGGGTACGGTGGTGTTCTATGTGGGAAGGAAAATGCTGGGTGAGGTAGGAACTGTACCAGATGCAGCAAAAATAAGGAAAAAATTAGGAGGCTTTATTCGGATCGATACGACCATATATGTCGGAACATTTCTGGTGGTTCCGATCGTGATATTCCTGTTTGGCTCTTATGAATTAATGGATGGCATTATGTTATTTCTGGCTGTTGCATCCATGATCTATCTGATTTACGAATCGTTCAGGTTGGAAGGGGAAGCGCGTACCCAGCTTTTGGCGGCTACCTGGCTGATTGCTTTTTCTACCCTGTTTTGGGCATTTTATGAACAAAACAGCGGTTCGTTGAATCTCTTCGCCATGCGGAACGTGGATATGCACGTGGGCGGTCTGGAGCTTCCTGCACTTTCAGTCAATAACTTTCTGCCACCTGCGTGGGTGATTGCGCTGAGTCCGGTATTTGCCTGGCTGTGGGTATGGTTAGGAAAAAGGAACCTGGAGCCTGGTACTTCGCTGAAATTCGCACTCTCATTTATTCTGGTAGGTGCAGGATTTATGGTATTTTATGCAGGTACTCAGGCAGCCGATTCCGGGAAAATCAGTTTATTGGTTTTTTCGATGGGTTATTTTTTTCTGATATGCGGTGAGCTGTGTATTTCGCCCATTGGATTGTCGATGGTCACCAAGTTGTCGCCCGCCCGGATGGTAGGTATGATCATGGGAATCTGGTTTCTGGCCTCAGCACTGGGAGATTTCCTCGCAACGAAAATCGGAAAATTAATGGTGGTGCCGGAAGAAGTGGTAGGAGACCCGGTTTTGTCCCTTCCTTATTATAGTGACATACTCCAGAAAATAGGTTTTGTTTCAATAGGAGTGGGTATCGTAGGAATACTGGCAGTGCCGCTGTTGAAAAAATGGATGGGCAGGGTGAGATAACGAAAGCTTAAGTAAGATGAATAGAATACTATTGGTTGAAGACGATCCGGTAATTAACCAGAATATTAAAGAAACCCTTGAAACGGAAAATTTTGATGTTCACACGGTTTTTGACGGGTTGATGGCTGAAAAATTGTTGCGGAAAAATGACTTTGATTGTGTCATTCTGGATCTCAATCTGCCTCATAAAAACGGATATACATTATGCAGGGAGTTCCGAATGTATAATCAGACAACCCCGGTGTTGATTCTGACTGCATTTGATGAACTGGAAGATAAGGTAGAAGGCTATGAAAGTGGGGCGGATGATTACCTGACCAAGCCATTCTACATGAAAGAATTATTGTTAAGGATTCACTCCTTACTAAAAAGGAATACTTTGCATGCCATCAAAAATGAGGAAGTAATGCTGATGACGGACGATATTTCTGTCAACCGGGCCACCCGGCAGGTGTGGCGGCAGGGCGAGGAGATTATTCTTACCCCGCGCGAATATCAGATTCTGGTCAGGTTATTGGAGGCGAAGGGAGCCATGGTATCCAAAAAAGACCTGATCAATGAAATATGGGGAACTTCCCTGGACGTAAATACCAATACCATAGAAGTGTACATTAATTTTTTACGTAAAAAAGTGGATAAACCCTTTGGCAAGGATTCCATTCGCACTAAAATTGGTTTTGGCTATTATTTCGCAATAAAATGAGTATCCGTACCAAAATACTGCTCAACTTTTCGGTAACACTGATTCTGCTGATCGGGGGGGTATTTATTTTTATCTATACCTTGTTTGCCGAATACAGAGAGGAGGAATTTCAAAAAAGACAAAAGGAAAAAATTACTTCGACGCTGAGTATTCTCAGTGAGATCAGAGAGATAGAAAGTAATCTGGTACAGGCGATGGATAAAATTGCCATCAATGAATTCTACGACGAAAAGCTGCTGATATTTGACGAAAATAAAAAACTCAGGTATTCCAGTCTGGACGATGTACCGATTCCCTATTCAAACAATATTCTGGAAAAATTGTCGCCCCAATCACCCTGGACAGAAAGTAAAGATGATTTGTATGATGTGGTAGGGGTATATGTCGAGAACGACAATAAAGGATACTACGGGATCAGTAAAGCTTATGACAGCTTTGGCTACTCCAAACTGACGTTTCTGAAATATGTGATGATTTCTACTTTTCTGGCTATTTCAATGATTATTGTACTGATTTCCTACTATCTGGCAGGGAAAATAGCCCAGCCTATCGTGGACGTGGCTAATCAGATCAATAGTTATTCTTTTGAAAGTCAATCCGTGCCGGTGGTGTCTGGTTCATCAAATAAAGAAGTTTCACTATTGGCTGATCGATTTAATGAGCTCATGTCAAAAATGAATGAAGCATTTTCCTTTCAAAAATACGCCATTCATCATATTTCACATGAACTGAAAACGCCGATCGCGATACTCGTTTCCAATTTTGACCGAATGGAAAGAGAACAGGATCAGGAAATGGTGAAAACCATGATTCTGGAGCAGAAAGAAGGAACGAGGGCATTGGGAGAAATTATTAATTCTTTGCTTGAAATGGCTAAGATTGAATCGGGTAACCCGGGAACCATGACGCTTATCCGGATAGATGAGTTAATTTATGACGTAGTGGGGGAAGTGAATTTGTTGTATCCCGATTTTCTTTTCCAGATTGAATACGGAATGGAATCGTTTGAAGAATTAAATCTGACAGCAACGGGCAATTTAAGGTTGATTCGTTCGGCTTTTACCAATCTGCTGGTCAATTCGGTATTGTATAACCTGGAAGGTGTAACCAAAGTCATCATTTCAGAAAATAGGGACATGCTCACAATTCAGTTTATAAATAAAGGTATTGTGATACCCGATAAGGAACAACCGTTTTTATTCCAGCATTTTTATCGGGGAGAATCCAGTAAAGGTATCCGGGGTTTTGGATTAGGACTGGTTTTTGTGCAGAAAATCATGGCATTACACAAGGGAGATATCCATTATCAGAGTGATGCTGGTGATACAAATATTTTCTCTGTTACACTTCCTTTAAGCTAAATTTTATTTGATTTAAGCCCATTTTAAGGTGCATAACGGGTTCTTTGTAATTCATTATAAAGTAACCCGGATTAAATGTTCAGAAAGTATAAATTAGTCACTCTTTTCACGCTACTATATTGCAGTGTTTCTGCCCAGGATACGCTGAAAGTCAATCTGAAACAGGCCGACAGCCTGTTTTTGTCGCGTAATTACTATCTGTTGGCAGCAGGGATGAATATTGAGGCACAACGGGCTGCAGAAATTCAGGCTGCTCTTTATCCAAACCCGGTGGCATCGGCCAATCTGAATATGTATGATCCTGAAAACAGGAAAATACTGCATACTGGTAATACAGGTCAGAAATTGTTTCAGATCGAACAATTGATTATGCTGGGCGGAAAAAGGAAGGCAGAAATTGAGTTGGCTAAAACAGTGACTTCCATTGCCGAATATGAATTCCAGGACATGGTCAGGGAGCTGAAATATCGGCTTCATTCAGGACTATTCGCTGTGGGGCAGCACCTGAATCTGCTCAACATGTACAATAGTCAGTTGCAATTATTGGATTCTCTACTCTCCAACACCAAAACCCAGGTGGATAAGGGGAATATACCGATGAAAGATCTGGTCAGGCTGAAGGGGGCCTATCTTACACTGAATAATGACCGCGCAGAGTTGCTGAAAAGTTACTATGAGATTCAAACAGAATTGAATACAATATTGCAGTATGATGGCCCGGTAGTACATACATTTAATGAGGAAGATATTCAAAAATATATCAGTAATCGTTCCTTTCCGGAACTATATGAATTGGCGCTGGATAACCGTCCGGATTTGCATATTGAGTTAAAAAACAGGGAATGGGCTGAGCAAAATCTGATATACCAGAAAAAACTGGCGATACCTGATATGAATGTATTTGTTTCTTATGACCAGAGAAGCGGAGCCTTTAACAATGAAATCAATGCCGGGGTGAGTATTCCGTTGCCCTTATGGAACAAAAATCAGGGGAATGTCAAAGCAGCCAGATACCGTATTGAAGAGGCTTCCCTGAAGCTGGACGGAATGAAGAACCGACTGTCGAGCGAGATCAGGAACAGCCACCATTTATATAACCAGACAGTGGCAGAATATCAGCGGGCCATACGATTATATGATCACGATTTTGAGGTAACATTCAAAGGGATGACCGAAAACTTTAAAAAAAGAAATGTGTCGATCGTGGAATTCATCGACTTTTTCGAATCCTATAATGAGGTGTTGAACGAATTGGTCAGGATAAAAATTCAGCTCGTTTCGAGTGGAGAAGAACTTAACAGGTTAATTGGTAAAGATGTTTATTAATATGAGTAGTGTGAAAAACTTCATGCTGGTATGTGCAATAGCGGGCATATTGTCCGGTTGTGCTGACGAGCAACAAGAAGAAATTGTGACCGCATTTTCTATGAGTGACACGATGATGGAAAAGTGCCGGTTTGAAAAGTCGGAACTGGCAGACGTGAAAAATGAAATCAGACTTTTCGGGAAAATTTCGGCAAATAACAACAAACTCGCGCAGGTATATCCTGTGGTCAGTGGCGTCGTAAAGTCCATTAATGTAGGCCTGGGAGACTATGTCAGGCAGGGCCAGGTGTTGGTTACTATTCAGAGTGGAGAAGTGGCATCTTTCAGAAAAGAAAAAATGGATGCTGTAAACGAACTGGCAATGGCTGAGCAAGGACTACAGGTAGCAAGGGATCTGTTTGAAGGCAAACTTAATTCGGAACGTGACGTGAAGGTAGCGGAAAAGGAAGTGGAAAAAGCACAGTCGGAGCTGGACAGGATAAACGAAATCTATACTATTTACGGGCTGAATAACGGTTCCAATTTTCAGGTAAAAGCGCCTATAAGCGGTTTTGTGACAACCAAAAACATCACAATCAATGAACAGCTACGTCTTGAACAGTCAGAACCCTTGTTTACCATCGCGGATATCAATGACATTTGGGCCGTGGCGAACGTAAACGAAAGTGATATATCCAAGATTGAGGTCGGGCAGAGTGTCATAGTCAATACCCTTGCATTTCCTGATATTCAGTACAAAGGCACTATTGAAAAAATTTACAACGTGATGGATCCTGAAACCAGATCGATGAGGTTTCGGGTCAATATTCCCAATGCAGATCTGAAACTGAAACCCGAAATGAACTGTACGGTTGAGGTTCACTACGCTGAACCTCGGCAATTGGTCTCAATTCCTTCATCATCCGTGATATTCGATAAGAGTAAATATTGGGTGATGGTTTTTCATGACAAGTACAATATTGAAACCCGGGAGATTGAGATTTACCGACAGTTAAGGGATATAACGTATATAACCGCAGGTTTGAAGGCGGGCGAAACAGTAATTGCACAAAATGGTTTGCTGATTTACGACGCTATAAATGATTAACACCCATGAATAAATTTATTAAACAGATCATAGGTTTTTCTCTCAAAAACCGGATGCTCACCTTTTGTTGGGTAGGTGTGATGGCGGTTGTGGGAGCGATCAGCTTTAAAAACATTCCCATAGAAGCATTTCCAGATGTAACGAATACACAGATTATTATTGTTTCACAATGGAACGGCAGGAGTGCGGAGGAAGTAGAACGTTTTGTGACAACCCCCATAGAAATTGCAATGAACAGCGTGCAACGGAAGACCAATGTACGCAGTGTGACCATGTTCGGATTGAGTGTTATTAAAATTATTTTTGATGACGATGTAGAAGATTTTTTTGCAAGGCAACAGGTCAATAATCAGCTGGTAAATGTTCAGCTTCCGGAAGGAGTAGACCCTGACGTTCAGCCGCCTTATGGTCCTACGGGTGAAATATTCCGGTATGTACTGAAAAGTGAATCAAGAGATACACGAGATCTTTTGACTATCCAGAATTGGATGATCGATCGGGAGCTGCGCCGAGTACCCGGAGTAGCGGATGTGGTGGCTTTTGGCGGGCAGGAGAAAATATATGAAATATCTGTGGACCCACTGAAATTGCAGCAATACGATCTGACACCCGTAGAGTTATACGATGCAGTCAGCAAATCAAACCTCAATGTGGGTGGTGATGTGATAGAAAAGAATTCTCAGGCATATGTAGTCCGTGGAATTGGTCTGCTGGATAGTAAGACAGATATTGAAAATACAATTGTCGATATTTTTAATGGCAACCCTTTGCTGGTGAAAGATGTGGCAGTGGTTCATGAAGCGAGTGCTCCGAGGGTAGGACAAGTTGGCCTGAACGAATTAAATGATGTGGTGGAAGGAATTGTAGTGATGCGGAAAGGGGAAAATCCCAGTGAGGTGCTCAAATTGGTGAAGGAGAAAATAGGGGAGTTAAATGAGTCCATCCTGCCGTCGGATGCCCGAATGGAAACCTTTTACGACCGTGACGACCTGATGGCCTATTGTACCCGGACGGTCATGAATAATCTTGCCGAAGGAATAGTGCTGGTTACTGTCATTGTACTCCTCTTTATGGCAGATTGGCGAACAACCGTTATTGTTGCCATCGTCATTCCTCTGTCATTGCTATTTGCTTTTATGTTGCTACAATGGCGGGGAATGAGTGCCAATTTACTCTCGTTGGGGGCGATAGACTTTGGTATTATCATTGATGGAGCGGTGGTGATGGTAGAGGGCATTTTCGTGGCTCTGGATCACAAGGCGCATAAAGTTGGCATGCAGCGATTCAACAGACTGGCGAAGATGGGGCTGATCAAAACCACAGGCGTACAAATGGGTAAGCCCATATTCTTTTCCAAGCTGATTATAATTTCGGCATTATTACCAATATTTTCTTTTGAAAAAGTGGAAGGAAAAATGTTTTCTCCGCTTGCCTGGACTTTGGGTTTTGCGTTGTTGGGGGCATTGCTTTTTACGCTGACGCTGGTACCGGTGCTATGCTCATTTCTTTTGAGTAAAAATGTGAAGGAAAAGGAGAATTTTTTCACCCGTTTTATTAATCGTTCTATCAAAAAATCATTTAGCTGGACTTTTGCCAGAAAAAAACTTACGTTGTTTTTGGCACTTCTGGCATTTGCAACCACGGTCTTTTCTACCAGATGGCTGGGAACAGAATTTTTGCCGGAACTGAATGAAGGTGCATTATGGGTAACAGCCGAACTACCTATGAGTATCTCGCTCAATGAAAGTGTGAAAATAACGAATGATCTCAGAGCAAAACTCAGGTCATTCCCCGAGGTAGAAAATGTGCTTTCGCAGACGGGTAGAAGTAATGACGGAACCGATCCGAACGGTTTTTATTTCGTACAATTTCAGGTTGATCTGGCCGAAAAAAATCTCTGGCGAAAAGGAATGGGAATGGAAGATATTATCGGTGAAATGGATGCTGAATTATCTGAATATTCCGGCGTTGTCTTTAACTATTCCCAACCTATTATTGACAATGTAGCGGAAGCTGCTGCTGGTATCAAAGCTTCAAATGCGGTAAAAATTTATGGGGATGATCTGGAAATGCTGGATGAATATGCCAATCTGATCATCGATCAGATCAAGAATGTGGAGGGTGTAAAGGATGTAGGTATTCTCAGGAACATTGGACAGCCGGAAATCAGTATATTGCTCGATGAAGAAAAAATGGCAATACACGGCATTACCAAAGCTGACGCACAGGCGGTGATTGAAATGGCCATTGGTGGTAAAACAGTAACTCAAAAATACGAAGGTGACCGTCGGTTTGATATCCGGATACGATATGAGGCAGATTACCGGAAAAATGAAAACGATATCATGATGTTGATGATTCCCACCATTACTGGTAATCGTATTCCTTTACAAGAAATTGGCATGATTAAACAGGTGACTGGTCCAGCCTTTATCTACAGAGATAATACCAAACGTTTTATAGCGGTAAAGTTTTCAGTCAGGGAGCGGGACCTGGGTAGCACAATTGCCGAAGCGCAGAAAAATGTGAAAGATCACGTCCAATTACCTGATGGATATTCTATCGGCTGGACCGGTGAGTTTGAAAATCAGGTGCGTGCCAGTCAAAGATTGGCCCAGGTAGTTCCTTTGAGTCTGGCGCTGATTTTCGTATTGTTGTTCATTATGTTTGGCAATGCCAGGGATGCAGGCTATGTGCTAATCAACGTACCATTTGCGTTGATCGGTGGGATACTCGCGCTTCACGTAACAGGAATGAACTTCGGAATATCTGCCGGAGTCGGTTTTATTGCCTTATTTGGGATCTGTATTCAAAATGGTGTGATTCTGATTTCAGAGATCCAGAAGCAATTTAAACTCACTAAAGACCTGTCAACATCCATTTTTAAATCGGTTAGTATCAGGACCAGACCCGTAGTAATGACAGCCTTAATGGCCGCTATTGGATTGCTGCCGGCAGCTTTAAGTACTGGAATCGGCTCTGAGAGCCAGAAACCATTAGCGGTAGTTATTATTGGCGGTTTGGTAACAGCCACGGTTTTTACATTGTTAGTGTTTCCAATCATCTATTTTATATTGATGAGAAAAAGAATCTCGCTTTAAATGAAGACATAAGTGATAGAAATCAATTAATATCGTTTTTATAATTGCCTTATACCTGATTAATGATGCATCAATGCATTTTAGTCAGGTATTTGTTTTGGGAGATGTGAACCATCGGGCTACTAACGTCCGTTGGGTTGGGGTATCTGAATTATCCGGCTAATATTAATTGCAAAAAACTCTTCGAATTTTGGAAGAGTCATACTGAAATCTTAATATTGTCTTAAATAAAATAATATTAAGAAATTATTGTACAATATGCTCTTAATATCTAGTATTAAATAGATACCCTCTTTTAAATTATTTGATGAAATTTGTAATTAAAATGTTAAAATATTTTCCCTCCAGGGCTTAGAAGAAGGCTGTACCTATTTAATGATAGAAATTTTTGTATTGCAAACATCTCTATTTATTAAATATATGAAAAATGGTAAATTCGTCATTTCCCTTGATTTTGAACTCATGTGGGGTGTACGAGACAAAAGAAGTATTGCCTCTTATGGGCAAAGTGTAATGGGGGTACATCAGGCAGTACCCAGGTTATTAGAAATATTCAATAAATTCCAAGTGAATGCTACATTTTCAACTGTTGGGCTATTATTTCTGAATAATAAGGATGAGTTGCCTATATACATTCCAGAAGTTAAACCTGAATATGTTGATATGAATCTTTCTCCCTATAATGGATATTTCGATACATTTGATGGAGATGAAAATCATGCTAACTATCATTTTGCACCGCAACTTCTAAACAACATTAGGGATAATCCCGGGCACGAGATTGGCACCCATACATTTTCTCATTATTATTGTCTGGAACAGGGGCAGACCATAGATGCGTTCAGAAATGACTTGAAAAGTGCAATTTTAGTGGCTGAAAAATCAGGTATAACGCTTACTTCCCTTGTTTTTCCACGGAATCAGTTCAATGATGAGTATCTGAATGTTTGTAGAGAATTTGGAATTATCTGTTACCGAGGAAATGAACATTCCTGGTTATATAAAGCTAAAAGCGGTGAAAATGAAAGTAAAGTCAGAAGAGCAGTCAGGTTATTGGATTCCTATATCAATATATCAGGCCATAATTGCTATTCAGATGAATACTTATTGAGTAAAATCCCAATAGATATCCCATCCAGTAGATTTTTGAGACCTTATACAGCTAAATTGAAATTATTGGAATCTTTACGATTAAATAGAATCAAAACTTCCATGACTTATGCTGCAAAAAATAATCTTACCTATCATTTGTGGTGGCATCCTCATAATTTTGGTGTCAATCAAACGGAGAATTTTGATTTTTTAGAGAATATTTTAGCTCATTATCAATATTTAAATTCTACCAATAATTTCCAGAGTTTTACAATGAGTGGACTGGCAAAAAAAATAATTAATGAAAGAAAAAAGAATAGTTATACTGGGAGGGAAGGGGTTGTCAACTAACATTGTATATAATTCAATTAATATGAATTACAATGTTTGCCTTGCTATTATTGAAGATAAAGAACCGTTGAAACGGTTTATTCTAAGACGTATAAAAAAGTTGGGGTTGATCAAGGTTAGTGGTCAATTATTGTTTCAGGCTTTAATAGTAAAAATTCTACAGAATAAATCACGTACCAGAAAGGCGGAGATAATTAAGGATAACAATCTTGATATATCAGATATTCCTGATGAGAAAAAAAAGCTAGTAAAATCGGTGAATACCGCTGAGACAATTAAGCTCCTTCAATCCCTCGACCCGGATTTGATCATTGTAAATGGTACGAGAATTATTTCTCAAAAGGTTTTGTCATCTGTCAAATGCCCGTTTATCAATACACATGCTGGAATTACGCCTAAGTACAGAGGAGTGCATGGAACATATTGGGCTCTATATAATAACGATGCTGAAAATAGTGGTGTGACAGTTCATTTAGTAGATAAGGGTATTGATACAGGAAACATTATTTTTCAAAAACATGTTGTCCCAGGGGAAAAAGATAATTTTTCAACATATCCTTTGTTACAACTTGCAGAAGGTTTAAAGATATTGAATGAGGCTGTTATGGCATTTATGAAGCACGAACTTCAAACTCAAAAAGTAAAATTGACCGAATCAATACTATGGTATCATCCCACCATTTGGCAATATCTTTATGGTAGAATTGTCAAAGGAATTAAGTAGGAAATAAGTTTCAATTGCAGGTCGATATTGTACGGATATCAATACCTTGGATTGAATTTTGCCTAATTCGAGGGTTTTAATCTAACAAATTTCTTCTTTGTGATAATTAGATTCAATAAGGAATAAATAATTTTTGCAACCTTTCACATAGTCTGGTCATTTCCTGTTGTATATTGGTAGTTTTAGCATTAGCATATAAACAACCAAATCAGATATGGCCAGTACTTTTGATGAGATAATAGATAGACGCAGTACCAACAGTTACAAATGGGATATTTTTAGCGATCCGGAGGATATGATACCCATGCCGGTAGCAGATATGGATTTTCGCTGTCCGCCGGCAATTTTAAATGCTTTGCAAAAAGTAACAGATCACGGTGTGATGGGTTATTCATTTGTTCCGCAAGAAATGAAAGAAATTTTCAGGGAACGACTAAAAGAGCATTACAACTGGCACACACAGATTGAATGGCAGGTATGGATTCCAGGCCTGGTACCTGCTATTACTGCAGTTTGCAGAGCAGCGGGAGGGATGGACTACGATAGTGAGATCATGGCAGGTATTCCGGTTTACAGACCCATTTTTGCAGCTCCGGAATGGGTAAATAAAAAATCAGTCAGGTTTCCTATGAAATATTCAGAAGGTCGCTGGTCCTATGATTTTGACGCACTTGAAACATCCATTACTCCCCAAACAAAGTTGCTGATTCTCTGCAATCCACATAATCCGTTGGGGACTGTTTTTACCAAGGAAGAACTTGAAAAAGTGGCGGCCATTTGTTCTGAATATAATTTAATGATCTGCTCTGATGAAATCCATTGTGACCTGATTCTGGATGAAAATAAGAAACATATACCAATAGCCAGCTTGGGAAATGACGCAGAAAACAGGTCTTTTACCTTGATGGCACCCAGTAAAACTTTTAATATTGCAGGTTTAGGATGTTCTGTAGCAATAATTCCAAACCCCGATTTGAGAGAACAGTTTCTGGAAGCAAAAAATGGTTTCTTTCCTGAATTATCTCCATACGCTATTGCAGGGGGATTAGCGGCCTACCGCGACTGTGAAGATTGGAGAAAAGAATTGGTAACCTATCTGAAAATTAATCATGATTTTCTCTTTGAAAGAATCAATCAGATAAAGGGGCTATCAATGCACCGGCATGAAGCTACTTATCTGGCGTGGATTCAATGTGAAGATGAGGATTTTTCCAATAAGCTTCTGGAATATGGTGTCAGGGTGATAGATGGCACTGTTTACGGACAAAAAGGATATTTTAGACTTAATTTTGGTTGTCCTAGGGCAGTTTTGGAAGAAGCAATCAATCGTATAGAAAGAGCGGTTGGATGAGATAATAATTTAAAATTTAGTGGGTTGCAGGTATACTGATAGTTCGATGTCTTTCTAATTACATAAATGAGAAAAGGCTCTTAACAGAATCTCAGGAGGAATAAAATTCAAGAGGTAATCCATCCGGATCGCTGAAGAACGTGAATTGTTTGCCTGTAATCTCGTCTGTTCTGATGGGCTCGCATGCCACACCATGAGCATGTAAATGAGCAATTGCACCCAAAAGATCGGGTGTTTGGAACGCAAGGTGCCTTAATCCCGCTGCCTCTGGCCGGCTGACTCTCGGTGGAGGAGAAGGAAATGAAAACAGTTCGATGATATAAGTTCCCTGTAGGGCCAGGTCCAGTTTATAGGACTGTCTTTCGGCTCTGTAAGTTTCTTTTATAATGTCCAGTCCGAGAATGTGCGTATAGAAATATTTTGATTTCTCATAATCAGACGATATGATCGCAATATGGTGGATGCTCGTTAATGATAACATAGTTTCCCGGACTGGATTGAATTGTTTATTTTCCCCAGGTATCTGGTGACACGCGCCATTGTTGAAGTGCTTCTGTTTGCTCCTGTGAAATGTAACCATCTTCCAGGGCAGCGTCCATTAAAAAGCTATAATCGCTTAATACACTTAGCGGCACGTCATATTTTGCAAAATTCTCATCCGCTTTAGCAAAACCGTAAGTGAATATGGCAATCATTCCAACCACTTCTACGCCAAATGCGCGCAGTGCTTCTACTACCTTAAGTGAACTGCCGCCTGTTGAAATCAGGTCTTCCACGACCACCACTTTCTGTCCGGGTTCTAAACGACCCTCTATCTGATTCCCCATTCCGTGCTTTTTGGGCTCGGGGCGTACGTAGGCATAAGGAAGATTGAGGAAATCAGCAATCAATGCACCTTGTGCAATTCCAGCCGTTGCTACGCCAGCGATGGCTTCAGCCTCCGGAAAGTCTCTTTTTACACGTTCTGCGAGAGCCACTTTAATTTCTGATCTAATATCCGGATAAGACAAAGTAACTCTGTTGTCACAGTAAATGGGAGAGTTCCAGCCGGAACTCCATTGAAATGGTTTGTCTGGGCTTAGCTTAATTGCCTTAGCTTTTAGAAGAAGCTTGGCAATTTGAATTGCCATCTGCTTTTGATTTGCGTCCGTCATGTGAAGTGACCTGATAATTATATTTATTCTTCAGTATTATTTTCAATCTTACTTAGAAGTAGCATGTCAATCCTGCTTTTGTCCATGTCCACCACTTCGATTTCAAAGTTTTTCCAGGTGAATTTTTCTCCTGGTCTCGGGATATTTTCGAGTACATGAAGTACAAATCCACCAAGTGTGTTAAAAGCATTAAATTCCTGACGTTCCTGTTCGTTCAGAGATATATTGAAATAGGTTAAAAAATCATCGAAAGGAATCTGGGCTTCAACAAGGAAACTCCCATTTTCACGCTCAGTGATTTCTGGAGCAAGGTTTTCTTCATCGGAGATATCACCTACCAGCGCATCCATAATATCATGCATGGTGACGATACCCAAAATACCTCCGTATTCATCCACAATAATTCCAAAAAACGTTCGTAGTTCTTTGAATTTTTCCAATGCCTGATAGGCCATATTGGTTTCTGGAAGGTACAAAGGCTCACGCTTTATAGATTCAAGGTTGCCCAGGAGGGTATCAATATCCGCGCCAATGAGGTCTTTTATATAGATCAGGCCGATTACATCCTCGATGGTACCCTTACAAAGGGGGTAGATAGCATGTTTCGTTTCAAAAATTTTCTGCTTGTTCTCTTCAATTGTATCTTCTGTATCCAGCCAGACAATTTCCTGACGGTTGGTCATCAGAGAGGGCACCTTCCGGTCACCTAGCTGAAAAACATTATGGACAATTTCCTGCTCAATTTCTTCAAAAATCCCACCTGTTGTTCCTTCCTGAATCAATGTTTTGATTTCTTCTTCGGTAATGATATTATCAGTTTGCTTTAGATTAAGCAACCGTATAATGGCATCACTGGATAAACTCAATAAGGTGATGAAAGGCGAGGTAATTCTTGAAAGTACGTTCATAGGCAGGGCAACCACTTTTGAAATTGCCTCTGGTGCTGCCATTCCAAGTCTTTTGGGTACCAATTCACCCAAAACCAAGGTAAGGTAGGTTATAATAAATACGATAATTGTGGTGGCTATCGTGTTGCTGTAAGGTTGCAAAACCGGTACACTTGCTATATAAGGTTCAAGGATAACTGTAAACTTTTCGCCTCCGTAAATACCAGTCAGGATACCAATCAGGGTGATACCAATCTGGACTGTCGAAAGGAAGCGGGTAGGAGAATTAGCCAGGTCCAGGGCAGCTTTGGCTTTGATGTCGCCTCTTTTCGCTTCTGTTTCCAGACGAGATTTCCTGGAGGATACCAGTGCAATTTCCGACATTGAAAAAACCCCGTTAAGCAGGATTAAAAAAAGGATAATAACTAGTTCCACTAAGTAAATATTGGTGACGCTGCAAATTTATCAATAATTGGTGCTTTCTATGACAAAGAGATTAATTAATTTTGGCATATCAATCAAATCTTGGACGAATGATTATTTTTATTGATGATCGCCCTTTAACTATCACCAGTATTCAAAAGTTAAAAAAGCGCGATTTTGGTCAGTTTGACCATGTGGTAGATCTTCGTCTGGAAAAATTACCGGGTGTTAAGATGGAAGGCCATGTATTGTTATTAAATGCAACGCCGGTGGTTGCTTCCTCTGTGGTCAAGCTGCTTGATATTAAAAACTCACCTGATTTACAAAGTCTCACACTTTCCTGTATTGATAAGGAAGCTGTGGAACGGAAGGTGAAAAGTATGTTTAATGTCCTGAAAGCTGCGGGTGGAATAGTTACAAAAGACAAACAATGGTTGATGATTTATCGTCGGAAACTTTGGGACCTGCCTAAAGGTAAGATGGATAAAGGTGAAAAATCAGAACAAACTGCAATTCGGGAAGTAGAAGAAGAAACGGGTGTGAAAGCGAGGATCGGGGAAAAAATATGCACCACATGGCATACCTACACGCATAACAACAATGCTATTCTGAAACGCACCAAATGGTTTCAAATGATTTGCGAGGATGATAGTAAGATGGTGCCTCAGGAAGAAGAGGATATTGAAAAACTGGAATGGGTAAGTAGCGATGAAGCACAAAGACTTCTGGTTAATTCTTTCAGTTCAATACGCTATGTTATTAACTGTCATAAAAAGAAATTGGAGTCTGTTTCAAGGAGTATCGGGGAATAATCCTCCTGAAATAGGTTCGGGGTTTATCTGGACAGGCTTAACAAAAAAATCGGGGTTAATTTACTAACCCCGATTTTTTTGTGTTTAGACCTTAATTATATCCCGGATTCTGTGTCAAACTTGGATTGAGCGTCATTTCACTTGTTGGAACAGGGTATATTCGTTTGGTGATATCAGTATTGGTTTTAAAGCCCCACGAATCTTCGAATTTTCCGAAACGTATCAGATCATTTCTTCTCCATCCTTCCCAGGCAAATTCCCTGGCCCGTTCATCCAGCAGTTCATCCAAAGTTATATTTGTGATAGGTTCAACTTTGGCTCGTACTCTGATTTTATTAACGAGTTCAGCAGCGGTTTGCAATTCACCGCCAACAGTCGTAGCAGCTGCACCTCTGAGGATGGCTTCTGCTTTCATCATATAAATATCTGCCAGACGGAATACCGGCATATCGTTGTTTTGATAACGGGTACTCGGGTGAGCATTCTTGTCGGGATAATATTTGATGTTTCTTACTCCGCGTGCTTTGCCTAGTTCATCGTTACCCACATCCATCGTGGCCGTGTTGCGCAAGGGCATTTCAGGAGTGAAGTCCAGATGATAATCGACAGGCGCAGTGCCGTCTGCCCCTGTGTAGCCAACGTCCAGTCCTTTCTTTGTTGTCTTGATAATTATCGGATTTCCCACCTGGTCATATTGTTTGCCAGCCAGCCAGGTCTGATTGCGTACATCACCCGGAATATTGATTTTTTTATAGAAATCGGCAATTGTACTCAGGGCGATACTCGGGCGGAATGGTAGTTCATATTTATCCTGAATAGCAGTATGCAGACCGAAACGGCTGAAATGATTGCCTTCCGCAACGTTGGCATCGTAGGGTATGGCAAAAATAGTTTCTGAAACCTGCGGACCATTATCCGGTTTAAAGATGCTCAGGTAATCATTATCCAGTGAAAATTTGCCAGAACCAATGATCATATCGCCCATGGCAACCGACTCGGTATATTTGGGCTGTCCAATGTAATACTCAGCATTCAGATACAATTTTTGAAGTATTGAATAAGCAAGCCACTTATTTGCACGTCCATAGGTTAGCTGGCCCGTGGTTTCAGTCAGGTTAGGAAGTGCGGTTTGTAGTTCGTTATCAATAAATGCATATACTTCTGCGCGACTGGAAGTTGAAGGCTGATTGCCTGATCCGAAATCCTTGATGATCGGAATGTTTCCGAATGAGTCCATCATAAAGAAGTAATACAGGGCACGCATGGTTTGAACTTCTGCCACAGTCGCTCTTTTATTATCACTGTCTGCTACTGTTTCAAACAGTTTTAAAATCCGGTTGCAGGTATTGATACCACCAAAGCCCCATTCCCAGATACCTTTTACAGTAGGGTGGTCGGGTCCCCAGGTATGCAAATGAAGAAAGCGATACTGGCCGCCGTCGTCGTAGTTTCCGTCTCTTGCCGGAATGATCGCTTCATCAGTAGAAAGTTCCTGTAGCCGCCAGTAGTTTACGCCAAAACCCGAGCGTACGGAGGTGTATATGGGGCCGGTAGCAGCAATAAACGACTCGGTTGAACTTGGGAAGTTTCCGGGTGTAAGTTCTGACTCAATATCTACATTCAGATCAGTACAGCTGCTCATCAGCCATATGGTCATTAGTGTAATTAATTTATATTTTCTCATGATTTTCAAGACTAGAATGAAATGTTCAAACCTACTATAAACGACCTGGTTTTAGGATAGAAATTAGCGTTGTCAATTCCTGGGGTCAATCCTCCAATGTTGATTTCAGGATCAATTCCTCTGTATTTGGTCAGCACAAATAAATTATTCGTTGTAACGTACATTCTTAAAGGATTCTTGCCTGCTGTTTTTAGTGTATATCCCAAAGTTGCATTGTCCAGCCGCAGGTAAGAGCCATTTTCAATAAAACGGTCTGATAGCAGGTAGGCATTATTGTCCTGGGTTGATTCATCCAGCGTGAATACCGGAATGTTGGTATTGGTAGCATCATTAGGACTGTTCAGGTCGGCCAATGTTGCATTCAGAATTTTGTTTCCTGTCACACCTCTGACAAAGAAGTTAAAATCAAATGCGCCGTATTTGAACTGATTGTTCCACCCATACAATAATTTGGGCTGTGCACTGCCGGTGTAGGCAAAATCATTTGAAGAGGGCGATATGGTAGGCGTGCCATCTTTTGAATATATCTGCGTGATGCCATTCTCATTTTTACCTGCATAGCGCCAGGTATAGAATGTTCCAATTGGGTATCCTTTTTCAACCACCTGGGAAGTATTACCCGACTGTCCTTTCCCTCCTAAATAGGCAGTATAAATAAGCGGTAAATCAAAATTATCGTTCGAAAGCGAAACCAACTCGTTTTTATTGTGGGCCAAATTGATACCCGTTTTCCAGCTGAATTTTCCTGAGTTGATCAAGCGAATACCTAAATCTAATTCTACCCCTTTGTTGCTCACTTCACCGGCATTGGCTGTAAGGGTATTTACAAAATATTGGGTAGTCGAAACGGGATAGGTCCAGATCAGGTCTGTGGTGCGTTTATCATAAAAATCAAGTGAACCCGTTACCAGTCCTCTGAGGAAAGTAAAATCAAGACCTGCGTTGACCATGGCGGTACGTTCCCATTTCAGGTTCGGGTTTTCATTTTGAAAAGGTCCGATTGCATTGATAAATTTCCCGTTGTAATAGAACCTGCCTGCTGTTCCATAAAGTAACGTGGAGGTAAAGGCATCAAATCCTTGTGAGTTACCAGAAACACCGTAACCAACCCTCAGTTTCAGATCATCAATAAAGGTAGAGCCAACCAGGAAGTTTTCTTTACTGATTCTCCATCCACCTGATACAGAAGGGAAATATCCCCATTGATTATTGTTACCAAATGCCGAGGAACCGTCACGCCGCAAGGAAGCCTGAAACAGGAATTTGTCATTGAATGTATAATTAACACGGCCATAAAATGAAATCAGCCGCTGTGTTTGGATACGGATGTTACCATAATCGACCACCACACCAGCTGGCGGATCACCCAATCCTGGATTATAATAAGTCAGGTCGTCGGTGACAAAACCCTGATTGGAAGTCTGGAATCCATTGCCATAACGGTCTTCCTGCCATGAATAACCAAGCAAAAATTTGAATGCATTCTTACCGAATGTTTTATCATAGTTGAAATACGTTTCCAATACCTTCTTGGTGTTGTTAATCGAATTTCGGACTGCCTTTCCGTTGGTGTTCAGAGCGAGTCCGGATTGGCGATTGTAATACAAGTCGTTGCCAATCTGCTCATCCTGCAATGAGACACTCACGGTATAATCTAACCCTGGAAGTAAATTAGCCTGCACCAATCCGTTGACCAGAAAAGTTTTTGTTTTGGTTTTCATGATATTATTATCAATCAGTGAGACCGGATTGAGGTACCCCCGGGTACGGGAAAAATCCTCTGTATAAGATCCGTCTGGTCTTTTAACAGCTACCGTCGGCAGGTATTTCAGCATATTCGGGTAGACTTCTGCAGGGATATTGTTATTGTTGGTATTACTGTTTGTCAGAGACAAATTCAATTTTAACCGATCATTCAGGGCTCTTTGCTGAATATTGGCTCTAACAATATACCTTTCCATCGATGATCCTTTCAGCACACCATTGTTCTTCAGGTAATTGACACTTGCTCCATAAGAAGTGTTTTTGGAACTTCCCATCATGGATAGGTTATGGTTATGGGAAATACCAGTACGACTCACCTCATCCATCCAGTTGGTATTACTTCCGTCATCATCACTTGGATTGAGGGATTTGCCGTTTGCTTCAAGGTAGGACCTTAATTGGTCACCTGATAGCATGTCAATTGTATTCGAGATTTTTTCTGCTGCCACATAGGCGCTATAGGAAACCCTCGATTGGCCTTCCTGCGCTTTGCGGGTTGTAATCATGATAACACCGTTGGCAGCGCGGGAGCCGTAGATAGCAGTAGAGGAAGCATCTTTTAAAATGTCGATACTGATTACATCATCCGGTGCCACGAGGTCAATCGATGCACCCGGCACTCCATCTATCACATAAAACGGTTCCTGAGCACCTTCACGTAAAGTGGAAGGCCCCCGGAGAATTACGGTTCCTTTTGAGTTGGGGTCGCCACTTTTGGTAATATTTAATCCGGGTACTTTTCCTTGCAGCATTTGTGAAGGTGAACTGAAAGCTCCTCTGTTAAATTCCTCTGTAGAAATAGAGGATATGGATCCCGTAAGTTCATTTTTGGTAGTATTGCCGTACCCCACCACTACCAGTTCTTTCAGGGCTGCCACCGATTCATTCATTGTAATTTCCGGTAGCTTATTATCACCTGCATTGATCAGATAGGCGTTAAACTCATGGGGTTCAAAACCTATATAACTGAAAAGAATATCATACCGTACGCCAGATTTGAGATTGGCCACCATAAATTTCCCAGTCTCATCTGTCATTGCCCCCTGTTTGGTGTCTTTACCCGTTTCATTGAGCTGAACCGTCACACCAGGTAATGGTTCTCCGTCCTGTGTCCTGACAATTCCTGAAAGCTGGGCAGCTGCTTGCGCCCAAACTTCTCCTGCTGTAAAAGCCGTCATTGAAATCATGAGGTAAAGGCTCATGAGTTTTCCTGACAGTTTTCTGATTTTGGAGTGTTTTTCCATTGCTGAATACATTTTGATAGTTTAATAGATATACTTTTAAATGGGTACTTGTTGTAATAGAATAGCTTGTCGGCCCGTTCCCTGATGGTATTTTAAGTCTCTGCAAATTGGGAAGCTATCTGTCTATATTAATAACTAAGTAGTAATTGGTTTTGAGGAAATCGGGCATTCAAAAATAGTAAGTTTATTCATGATAAAATATTTAGATTATATTTGACTTATCAATGCAAACGTTTGCATAACATTGCAAACGTTTGAAAAAATTTCCCATTTGGAAATAAAAATTACCCTGAATATAAATTACCTGAAAACAGGTTCATTTAATATTCAGGGTAAGCTAAAAAATACATGTAGGTGATTAATTTGTAAGAGTATCCGCTTTAGCAGCTTGTTTAGCTTGCTTTTTGAAATACTTACGGAAGAGAAAATTGCTACGTAGCGCTAACATATTTTCATCAAGCTTTTCAGTACTCGACTCCAGGTTGCGAATAGTCTCCTTTAATGAATTTGCTGTGGTGGCATCATTTAGTAAAACACCGGCAGGGCTGGAGTTGCTTTGTAGACTTTTGTTAAGTCCGGCAGAAGTTTCATTCAGGTTTTTAATCAACTGATCGGCATGGCCAGTCAGCGTATTAATCTGTGAGGTTGCCTGCTTTAAATTAACCATGATGGTGGTATCCGTAACAAGATCATGTGCGAAATTGCCTTGTTTATTCAGGTTTCCGGTAAAGGTATTCAGTGATGATACCATTTTGTTCGCATTCACGGAAGCAGATTTCAATGTGTTTAAAGTGGCAAACAGTTCATTATACAAGGCATCATCTGCTAATACCTTGCCAATGGTACCTTCGCCTTCTTTAATTTTATTGCTCAACACCTTAAGATTTTCAGTAATGGCAAGCAGGTTGACATTATTGCTTTGCAATGTATTCATCATTTCCTCTGAACTGAAAGTTTCTTCTATTCTCAGCTTATCACCGTTCTCAATAGCCGGCACATCAGTAGAGCCCCCGGTAATGACCAGAATTTTATTACCAATCAGACCATCGCTGCTAATTTTTACCCGCGCATCCTTTCTGATAAAATCCTTGGACTTTTCTTCGATATTCATGATTACCTCTACTTCAGAATTACCATGAAACTGAACTTTCTTCACCGTTCCTACTTTCACACCCGAATACCAGATATTGTTACCGGATGTGAGGCCATTGACATCTTTAAAAATGGTACTGACAGTTACGTTGCTGACAAATGCTTTTGTAATACTGCCCACAGCCAGGATAGAGGCTGCCAGGAATACCAATCCAATGAGTATGAATAAGCCTACAGTAATTGCACGTTTATTTTCTGGCGTCATATATTATTGTTGTATAAAATTATATTCATAAAAACTTTGCACTCGTTCGTCCGGATCGTTAAAAACCTCCTCGAACGTTCCTTGCCGGAGAAATTGCCCATCCAGCAACATGGCGATCCTGTCACCGGTAACTTTGGCACAGGTCAGGTCATGGGTAATGATTATGGAGCTTGTCCGGTATTGTTCCCGAACCTGGTTGATCAGGCTGTTGATTTCTCCACTGGTGATAGGATCCAGTCCTGCCGTTGGTTCATCATATAGAACTATTTCAGGCTTTAGAATCAAAGTCCGGGCAATCCCGATACGTTTACGCTGACCTCCTGATAGTTCAGAAGGCATTTGGTTGATAGTCTGTAACAGTCCTACCGAATCCAGTACTTCCTCAATAGCGTATTGTACTTCTTGTTTAGAAATATTTTTTGTGTTTCTGACCAGTGGAAATTCCAGATTTTCTCTGACCGTCATAGAATCATAAAGCGCACTTCCCTGAAATGAAAAGCCAACTTTCATTCTCAATGCTCTTAAATCCATAGGGGAGAGCTCATCCACTTCCTGACCAAAGGCTTCCACTACTCCTCTGTCTTTCTTCAGTAACCCGACAATTATTTTGATGAGAACTGATTTTCCGGTACCAGAACGACCTAGCACGATCAGGTTTTCACCACGATACAAATCCAGATTGATGCCGCGCAACACGTGCAGGTCACCAAATGATTTGTATAAATCAGCAATATGTATAACTACTTCTCTCTCCATATTTATTTTGTACTTACCAACTTACATGAAGCGGATCCAGTTTGCGATTTGTACGATCAGAATTTCTTCAATGAAAATATAGAACATGGAAGTTACAACTGCTGAATTGGCAGCTCGTCCTACACCTTCTGTTCCCTGAGAAGTGTTGAATCCTTTATAGGTTCCGACTATTCCAATCGTAAATCCATAGAATACCGCCTTTACCAAGGTGGTGTTAATGTCAAGAAACGAAATACTTTCAAACGCTTTTTCAATAAATAAAGGAAAGCTGGTATTTTCATTCTGATATACATTGAGAAATGCCCCCATCATAGATACAAATCCACAATAAAATGTAAGAATGGGGATCATTAAAGTTGTTGCCAGCGTACGCGTGACTACCAGGTATTTAAATGGGTTAATAGCAGACACTTCCATGGCATCTATCTGCTCAGTAACTTTCATGGATCCCAGTTCGGCCCCAATACTTGACCCGATACGGCCGGCACTGATCAGGGCGGTTACCAACGGCGCCAGCGCGCGTATAATAGCTATGCTTACTAATGAAGGGAGCCACGATGTTGCCCCGAACTCAGAAAGTGAAGGCCTGGATTGTTTTGTGAACACGACGCCGGTAATAAAACCGGTGAGGGTAATCAGTGGAAGTGAGAGGTAACCAATCCTGTAACATTGCAGGATAAACTCCCTCCACTCAAACGGCCCTTTAAATAATTCTCTGAAAAACTGGGCTACGAATTGATAAGCATTATAAACTGAGATGAGTATGTTATCAATTTTTGTAGAGAACAATTGTTTTTTTTCGTTCTGCCCTTTATTCATTCCTGGTGGATATTAATTCAAAATCTGTATTTAGAATCCGGTAATTCTCGAATAGTCGCCTATTTTTACTATTAACCGTTATAGGTAAACTTTTGTTTGTATAATTTTTGCGGAAAGTTAGGGATATTTTTTCTGAATAGTAATGAATGATTATTTGTTGGTGGATTTATTAAATTAAATATAGGTATGATTCTATGATGATCAGGTCATTTGTGACGTTTTAGTCAGGTGTCTGTTCTCATTCATACTTATCTGATGCTGGTTGGTAATTAGCGGCTGAGCACTCTGACTATGGATTCCAGCTTTAGATTATAATGGTAATAATATAAAATACTGCAATAAACATTATATTTTTGAGCACTCAATCAAATCACATAGAAAATGACTCAAAATAAGAATGAGGAAACAGAAGGGCTTCCGCCCTTTGTTAAGTCGTGGAAAATGATGTACTGGTTACTGACATTAGCGTTACTGGTTCAGATAGTTTTTTATTTCTTATTCATGAATAATTTTCAATGAGCTCTTTAGATTGGTTGGTTCTGGCACTCACTATTTCATTTATTGTTGCCTATGGTATCTACCGAAGCCGGATGGCCAACAGTATTGAAGGTTACTTACTTGCAAATAAATCGCTGCCGTGGTACCATGTCACATTGTCTTTGATGGCTACTCAGGCAAGTGCAATTACTTTTCTTTCTGCCCCAGGTCAGGCATATACCGATGGTATGCGGTTTGTACAGTTTTATTTCGGTCTGCCTCTGGCCATGATCGTTTTGTGTGTCACTTTTGTTCCAAAATTTCATAAGCTGAACATTTATACTGCGTACGAATATCTGGAAGGTCGGTTTGATGTAAGGGTACGCACATTAACTTCACTGCTGTTTTTATTGCAGCGTGGTCTTTCCACCGGTTTGTCCATTTATGCGCCCGCAATCATTCTTTCTTCTATTTTAGGACTTGATATTTTCATTACCAACATTATCTGTGGCGGTCTTGTCATGTTATATGCTGTTATGGGTGGTTCTGGTGCGATTTCACATACCCATTTACAACAGATGGGCATAGTTACCGTGGGAATGCTCATTGCGGGTGTTATGGTAGTGTATCTGATGCCAGCTGATGTTTCATTTACTGATGCCATACATATAGCCGGCAAAATGGGTAAAACCAACCTGATTGACTTTGAATTTGACCTGAACAGCCGGTATAATGTCTGGTCCGGAATTATAGGTGGATTCTTTTTGCAGCTATCCTACTTCGGCACTGACCAGTCACAAGTAGGACGTTATCTAACCGGCAAATCCGTGGGTGAGAGCCGGCTGGGGTTAGCGATGAATGGGTTGCTGAAAATTCCGATGCAGTTTTTGATCCTATTGGTAGGTGCTTTGGTTTTTGCTTTTTATCAATTTACCCCGCCGCCTTTGTTCTTTAATAAAGTACAGACAGACCTTATTGCCCAGACCGAATATGCAGGAGCCTATGAGGAATTGGATAACAAGCATAGCCAACTACAAGCACTAAAAAGAGAAAAGGTATATACCTTGACTGATGCATTACACGCTGGAGACGAGACTTTAATTGAGCAATCGCGTGAAGAGCTTGCACTCATGGAAAAAGAAGTGCAGGATATGAGGAAAGAGGCACATGGACTCATTGGCCAAGCTACTGGCGGAACCGTGAATGATGTCAATTATATTTTTCTGCGGTTTGTAATGGATTATTTACCTGCAGGGCTCATCGGATTATTAATTGCCGTCATCTTGTTGGCTTCAATGGGATCTGTTGCCGCCGCTTATAATTCATTGGCATCAACCACTGTAATTGATATTTACCAACGGTTAATCAGAAAAGATGATACGTCAGGTCATTATGTGCGTGCATCGCGATGGTCTACATTTTTTTGGGGAGTATTCTGTATCATAGTAGCGCAGTTTGCCAGCCGGTTGGGAAGTATGATTGAGGCAGTAAATGTTTTGGGATCCTTATTTTATGGGGTCATTCTGGGTATTTTCCTGGTTGCCTTTTATTTTAAATCAATCGGTTCCAGGGCGGTTTTTATCGGTGCCATCATTGGTGAGATGTTTGTGGTATACAGTTTTATGGTTGAGCTGACGGCCTTTTTATGGCTGAATCTAATCGGTTGCGTGATGGTAATTGTATTCGCTCTATTAGCTCAGAAACTTTGGCCTGAAAAGCAAAACTAACAGCTATTTTTAACAGACTGGTAATAAATATTTTACTCTGTTTTAAATCAAAAATGCATAGAATCTTCTAAAATATTTTTAGTGATTTTTTTAATTCAGCGAAACTATTATTCATCAATTTGCATTATTAATAAGATTCCTTGACAGCTTTTCGTTAGGGAATACTACTACTCTGCTTAGGAAACAATTGTGAATTTTTCGTTACATGGGGGATGTGCAATTGTACATATGAAGAATCTTTACGTCGCAATTCGGCAGAAAAGATCATATTCTTTTTATCCGGTTAATTTTTTGTTTTATTAAATGAATTTAAATTCTTTCCTGACGTCGTATAACAGGTTTGTACGCAACGTTAAATGGCTTTTAATTTGTACTCCAGTACCTCTTTTTGCCCAATCGGTTCCCAAAACTGAATTACCAACAGATGCGAATCTCGAAAGTCTGATTCAATATGCCCTCGATAACCAGGCGGGTATTCAGCAATCTAAAATTGACGAAAAAATTACTGACACCCAGATTCGAAGCCGTTTGTCAGCCTGGTATCCTCAGGTAAATTTTAATTATAATCTGCAGCATAATTTTATTGTCCAGACGAGTATAATTGGGGGCAATCCGGTCAAGCTTGGGGTGGATAATACATCCGGGGCACTTTTCTCTCTTTCGCAAAATATTTTTAACCGGGATGTTCTGCTGGCACAGAGAACTAAGCAGGATGTCAGGCTTTTGGCAAATCAGGCAACCACTGATACTAAGATTGATGTAATTGCCAATGTAACCAAAGCGTTTTATGATGTGCTGGCGACGAGAGAGCAAATGAATGTGACTTCAGGAGATATTCTGCGACTGGAGCGCAGTCTTCAGGATACAAGACATCAGTATGATGCAGGGGTAACTGACAAAATTGATTACAAACGGGCAACCATCGCGCTGAATAATACCAAGGCGGCACTCAAAACTTACGAAGAAATACTGAAAGCAAAAGTAGACTATCTTAAATCACTCTCCGGGTATCCCACCAGCAAGCCATTGGAAATACAATATGATACCCTTCAGATGGAGCAGGCGATATGGATTGATACCCTGGCAGGCCCAGACTTAAGCCAGCGTATTGAATTTCAATTACTGCAAACCCAGAAAAGGCTGACTGAAGCAAATCTACGTTATTCCAAGTGGAGCTATCTGCCTTCCTTGTCATTAGGTGCAGCTTACAATTTTAACTATTTGAGTAATACCATTTCTGATCTATACAGCATTAACAGACCGAATTCCTTCGTCAATCTGACATTTTCCCTACCGATTTTTCAGGGTGGAAAAAGGAAAGCAGATATAGATCAGGCTAACTGGCAATTGAAGAGACTTGATTGGGATTTTGATGCCCTTAACCTGGGTATCAGCGCAGAATATCAGGCGGCACTTGCCAACTACAAAGGTAGCCTGATGCAATACCAGGCGTTGAAAGAGAATATGGATATAGCAGAGGAGATTTATAATGTAGTTAATCTACAGTATCGGTCAGGAATCAAGACCTACCTTGAAGTTGTCACTTCCGAAACAGATCTGCGGCAGGCAAGAATCAATTACTATAATGCGCTGTTTCAGGTATTGTCCAGTAAAGTGGATGTGCAAAGAGCAATGGGTCAGTTGAATAATTAAAGAATCGGTAAATATTAAGTTATATATGTATAGTAAATTTTCTTCAGGATTTCTCGTGGCAGCCACGCTCTTATTAGCGTTGACCAGCTGCGATAAAAAAGATGGGCAGCAGCAGGCCGCTTCACAAGCACCAGCGCCAGTTGCAGTCACAGTGACCACTACCCAAAAAGTGGATGTTGCTTATTATGATGAATATCCGGGAACAGTAATTGCGCTCGATGAAGTAGAACTTCGACCACAGGTTAGCGGCTTTATTACAGGGGTTCATTTCAAAGATGGATCAAGAGTGAATAAGGGTCAGTTGCTTTATACGATTGACTCCCAGCTTTATTCTGCAAATTTTGATCAGGCTCAGGCAAATCTGAAAGTGCAGGAGGCAAATCTTGTCAAAGCACAGAAAGATGCTGACAGGTACCACCAATTGGCGGAACATGATGCCGTGGCCAAACAACTCGTTGACAATGCCGATGCTGCACTTGAGGTGGCAAAGAGTCAGGTAGAGGCTGCGAGGTCTGGTATTCAGGCAGTGCAGACCAATGTGCGTTATACGCGTGTGGTGGCACCATTTACCGGTTTGATTGGAATTTCACTGGTAAAAGTGGGTGCCGCAGTAACCGCTGGTCAGACGATCCTCAACACAGTTTCTACTGATAATAACCTGGCGGTAGATTTTAATGTAGATCAGAAGGAAATATTCAGGTTTGCGAACATGCTTAATAATCAGGTGCAGGATTCTACCTTCCAGCTGGCATTTACTTCTGAAGTGTATCCTCATCCAGGAAAGCTTACCCTGATTGACCGGGCGGTAAGTCCTACCACCGGAACTATTAAAACACGTCTTGTATTTCCCAATAGCGATGGCTTACTCAGATCTGGTATGAATGGTACTGTAAAAGTCCGTAACCAATCAGCTGATGCAGTAATCATTCCTCATAAAGCTATTACCGAGCAACTGGGAGAATTTTTTGTATATGTACCCAATGATAGTAATATAGTAACGCAGAGACAGGTTGTGTTGGGTAGGACAATGGGTGAAAATGTCATTATCAGAAATGGATTAAATGGCGGAGAAAAAATAGTGGTCGAAGGTATTCAAAACCTGAGAGAAGGAAGTTTGATCAGAACAGACAATTAATAATTAATTGTTGTTTTGTTTAAATAATTATTTCTGATTGATTTTATTCAGTAATTCATATGATTGCAGATATTTTTATTAAAAGACCTGTCACCGCTATTGTAACATCAATTGTTATAGTGCTGGTAGGTCTTATCGCCATGTATAACCTTCCGGTTGCGCAATATCCGGATGTATCGCCACCTACTGTATCTGTAACAGGAAACTTTACAGGTGCCGACGCAGAGACGGTGGAGCAAACCACCACTACCCCCATAGAGACACAGATCAATGGTGTGCCTGGAATGACTTATATGTCCAGTACAAGTACCAGCAGTGGGCAAAGTAGCATTACTGTAAACTTTGAGGTGGGGACCAATATTGATATTGCAGCCCTGGATGTACAAAACAGGGTGAGTGTGGCTGAACCTGCACTACCAGACATGGTTAAAAGATTAGGACTTACTGTCAGGAAGCGACAGCCTGCCGTAATGATGGTTCTTGGGCTTTATTCACCCAATGGTACCCACAGTGCTCAGTTTGTGGGGAATTATGCCAATATCTACCTCAAAGATGCCTTGCAAAGAGTAAAAGGAGTAGGGGATATTTTTGCCCGTGCCGATGACTTTGGGATGCGTATCTGGCTGGATCCAGAAAAGCTGGCTACCCTGAGAATGACGCCCTCTGATATCTCCGCTGCTTTGGCAGAACAAAATCTCCAGATAGCCGCAGGTACTGTAGGGGGAAATCCACAACCGTCAACCCAGGCATTTGAATATAGCGTACTGACCAACAGTCGCCTTAATACAGTCGACCAGTTTGAGAATATAGTGGTGAGGACTGCACCCAACGAAGGGAGCATTGTTTTCCTTAAGGATGTGGCCCGGGTAGAGCTAGGGAAGTTTGATTATGGTGTGAATGCCTTTGTCAATGGAAGACCTGCCGCATTTATGATGATCTATCAAGCACCTGGCTCCAACATTCTTGATACCTATAAAGGTGTGATGAAAGCGTTGGAAAATGCGAAAAAGGATTTTCCGAACGATATTGATTATGTATTGCCTACTGAAAATGCTTCTGTAGTTCAGGTTTCTGTTGAAGAAGTTTTAAAAACTCTCGCTGAAGCGCTCATACTGGTTACGCTCGTTGTGTTTTTATTCCTGCAAAGCTGGAGAGCTACATTCATCCCGCTTTTGGCTGTTCCGGTTTCCTTGATTGGTACATTGATATTTTTTATTCCATTTGGTTTTACAATCAATACGCTGACGCTTTTTGCCTTTGTATTGGCGATTGGTATCGTTGTGGATGATGCTATTGTGGTGGTTGAAGCAGTACAGCACTACATTGATGAAAAGAAAATGTCAGCCAAAGAAGCGACTATTCAAGCCATGAAAGACATTTCCGGCCCGGTAATCGCCATTGCACTGATTCTTGCTGCGGTGTTTGTACCGGTTAGCTTTGTGCCCGGAATTGTAGGACGTTTGTACCAGCAATTTGCAATCACTATTGCGGTATCAGTTTTGTTATCAGCATTCGTTGCTCTATCGCTTACTCCGGCACTTTGTGCTATCATGCTCAAGCCGTCGAAGAAGGAAGGGGATAAGAAAAATATTTTAGACCGCTTTTTCGATCGCTTCAACAGATGGTTTGATGGCCTGGCGATTGGTTATACCCGGGGTGTGGCCAAATGGATCAAAGCCACACCGCAAGTAATGATTATGATGGTCTGTCTGTGCGTGGGTTTATATTTTCTCTTCGAAAACAAAGCGACAGGTTTTATTCCGATTGAGGATGAGGGCCGTATGTTTGTAACCTATGAAATGCCTGAAGCGACATCTACAACCAGAAACGTAGCCATGCTTCAGGAGATTATGAGCAGAATTGAGGATATTCCTGAAATCAGGGTAGCCGGTGGACTGGCGGGACTTAACATCGTTACGTTTTCTAATAAGTCCAATGCAGGAACACTCTTTATCAATTTGCATCCCTGGTCTGAACGGAAAGGGAAAGACCAGCATGTTCAGGCGGTAATTCAAAAGATTATCGAGCGAACAGCAGATATTAAAGAAGCCCGGATTATTCCGATTGCTCCTCCTGCAATTCCTGGTTTGGGTCAGACTTCAGGATTTACATTCCAGCTTCAACAAACATCCGGCGGAGGGTCTGTAAAAGACTTGGAAGCGGTGGTGAATGATTTTGTCAGAGAAGTGAATACCCGTCCTGAAATCGGCAGAGCCTATACTTTCTTTACAGCCCGTACACCGAGTTACCAGTTAGACGTAGATCGTGAAAAGGCAAAGCGTTTAGGTGTCAGTGTATCAGATGTATTTAATTCTCTCTCGGTGTTATTGGGAAGTGGATATGTAAATGATTTCAACCTCTATGGCCGTAATTTCCGGGTAATGGTTCAAGCAGATAGTACTTCGAGATCATCAATGGAAAACATCGGGAAATTCCACGTCAGAAATGGTAATGGGGATATGCTGCCACTTAGCTCTCTGGTGAGCTACAAGGTGGTAACAAATCCCGCTGTAATTTCTCACTATAACATTTATCGGTCTGTGGATATAAACGGAACCCCTGCCGATGGTTACAGTTCCGGGCAAGCTATTCAGGCGCTGAAAGAAGTAGCAGATACTAAGTTGCCTGATGGATACAGTTATGAGTTTAGTGGTATGAGTCTTGAAGAAATCAAGTCAGGTAATAGTACAATTATGATTTTTGGAATCTCAATTGTGTTTGTATTTTTGTTCCTGGCGGCATTATATGAAAGTTGGACAGTTCCGTTTTCTGTACTGTTTGCCGTTCCGATTGGTGCTTTTGGTTCCATTCTCACGCTTACATTTCTTCCTTCATTATCGAATAATATTTATGCGCAGATCGGGTTAATTACACTGATTGGACTGGCTGCAAAAAATGCCATTTTGATTGTTGAATTTGCCAAAGAAAGGGTAGATGGCGGTATGGAATTAATTGCAGCAACGCTGGAAGCTGTTAGGTTGCGTTTAAGACCCATTATTATGACTTCCCTTGCATTTATATTAGGTGTTTTACCGTTGGCATTTGCCACGGGTGCTTCATCTGTCTCCAGGAACACGATAGGCTGGACGGTATTTGGCGGTATGTTGGCTGCTACTTCCCTGGCTATATTTGTGGTTCCGGTATTCTTTGTGTTGATCGAGAGATTTGCAGGAGGGAAAAAAGTGAAATTTGATAAAAAAGCACTTGATTCGAAGTCGCATTAATGCCAATTCGGGTTTATTGATATTAAAAATGGTTGTCTGTTGCAGGCAACCATTTTTTTTGGCTAGGATAATATCAAAAGATATTCTTACGGCAGCTTGATTTCGTCAATCTCCTTTTAATATATCTTTAACCTCTTTGTTCCGATCTACCTTTAGCGCTATGATTCGATAGCAGGTATGGTTTATTTTAACCACCTCTGACAGGACATCACCATTTTACATAAGTGTATTCCATATGCCGCAATCAGGCACTTTTCCAAAGTTATAGTTCAGATGATTGTAATCTTACTTTCTGTTATAATTTTTGAAGAAAACCTGCGTTTATATTTTGTGATTTTGTTTAACAAAATATAAATTTTTATAAACAAAAATGCCGACCAAATGGTCGGCACGTTTGCATCTATTAGCCATGAAAAATAAATTACCCTTTCAACTGTCCTCTCAGCGCACGTGGGATATCCACTGAAGCTACTGGGTTGCTAAGTGGGCTAAGGATGGTAAATCCTTCAGCTTTAATAGCAGAAACTTTGACAGATTTTCCTAGATCAAGGTTGGTAACATCCACTTCGATATAATCTGGAATGCTTTCCGAAGGACCTTGTACCTGCAATTTAAGTAATTTCTGGTTTAATTTACCACCTTTCATTACTCCTGTTGAAGTACCTGTTAATTTCACAGGAACTTTTACTTTAATATCCTTACCCGGCACGATTTCAAGGAAATCGGCGTGAATAATTGAATCATTTACAGGGTGAAATTGAGTTTCCTGTAAAATTCCCTGATAAATATCACCTTCGATATTGATAGTGACATTGTATACATCAGGCGTGTAAAGCAACTCACGGAACAAAATTACTGGTGAATAGAAATGAATATGATCTTTTCCTCCGTATAATACGGATGGAACATATCCTTCTGCACGTAATCTTTGAGCTTCCGTTTTACCGAGATTCGCTCTTTTATACCCTACAATCTCATGCTTTTTCATAATATGGATTAAATTTAGTAAAAAAATTAATTATTTGTTATAAATAGTGAACTAATAGATTCGTGATCACGAATTCGGCCAATTGCTTTTGCAAATAACTCAGCAACCGACAGCACTCTAATTTTAGGACTATATCCTTTTAATGGTATAGTATCAGTGACAATCAATTCTTCTAAAACTGAATTATTAATATTGTCATATGCCTTTCCGGAGAGAATAGGATGGGTACAAATCGCCCTTACTGACGTAGCTCCTTTGTCCATAATAATCTCCGCAGCTTTACAAATTGTACCTCCGGTATCCATCATATCATCAATCAGGACAACATTGGCATTTTCCACATCACCGATTACCTGCATTGAGGCAATTTCATTGGCTCTTTTCCTGTGTTTGTCACACAGCACCATATCAGCATTCAGGAATTTGGCGAATGTCCTGGCTCTAGCCGCTCCACCTACATCAGGTGAGGCTATCAACAGATTGGGTAAATCCAGCGCCTGAATATAGGGAACAAAAATGGTAGCTCCTTCCAGGTGGTCTACCGGAAAATCGAAGAACCCCTGAATTTGACCGGCATGAAGATCTAAGGTAATCAATCGGTCTACCCCACAGGCAGATAATAAATTGGCAACCACTTTGGCACCAATTGCTACCCTTGGTTTATCTTTTCTATCCTGACGGGCATACCCAAAATAGGGGATAACAACAGTAACATAATGTGCAGATGCACGTCGGGCTGCGTCAACCATCAGTAATAATTCCATCAGGTTATCTGCCGGAGGAAATGTTGATTGAATCAGGAATACATCACAACCGCGAATTGATTCCTCAAAACTTGGCGAAAGTTCTCCGTCACTAAAGCTACGGAGTGTATAGCCGCCAAGATCCTTTCCAAAAAAACGAGCTATATCTTTGGCCAGGTATTCCGATTTACTACCGGAAAAAATCTTTACTGTATTTATCGAACCCATCAGTACTTAAAAAGTTTTGCAAAATTATAGAAAATCAGGCAATTATCTTTGCAAATTTATTTATTTTTAATGTTTTGTGTATTAATAGTGCCACAAGTATTCCTACTATAGCACCCACCAGGATATCACCCGGGTAATGAACTCCTACGTAAATTCTGCTGTATGAATAGATTAGGGGCCATATAAACAACCATTTCATCCATGGAAGCTGGTGTCTTGTAAATAACCATAATGATGTAATTACAGCAAATGAGGTAGAAGCATGAGAAGATGCAAACCCAAATCGGCCACCGCAACCGGTCACCTGATGTACCAAATGACCAATTACCGGATCATGACAAGGTCGTGGTCTTTCGAAATAAGGTTTCATGATTCCGGAAGTAATGAAATCAGCCAGTAAAACGGCTACCACCATTGCCGAAAAATAAATCCAACCTGTTCTTCCATACGTTCTGACTATTTTAATTAACAGCAACAGATAGATGGGAATCCACGTGTATTTGTTCGTGATACAAGCCATTACAGGATCCCAAAAAGAATTATTAAATCCGTTCAGCCACAAAAACAGCGCTTGGTCTCCCGAAATCAGATTGTCTATGGTTTCCGTCATAATTAAAATCCTAACACTTCCCGGATTCTCTTCATGGTAGTCTGGGCAATTTCCCTTGCTTTTTCCTCTCCGGCTAGTAGTTTGTTTTCTAATTCAGACGGATTTTCTTCGAAGAAGTAATTAAATTTTCTTCGAGGTTCCTCGAACTTATGCATAATCAGTTCAAAAAGTGCCTGTTTTGCATGTCCATACCCATAACCGCCGTTCAGATAGTTTTGCCTCATGGCTGCTGTTTCATCCGGTGTCGCCAGCAATGTATACAGCTGAAAGGTAATATCCGTGTCAGGGTTTTTTGGCTCTTCTATCGGAGTGGAGTCTGAAATGATTTTCATAATCGTTTTTCTAAGCTCTTTCTCCGGCAGGAATACATTAATATAATTGTTGTAAGACTTGCTCATCTTTTGACCATCCACACCTGGAATTGTCATCAGCCTTTCATCTATGCGCGCTTCAGGGAGTACCAGCAATTCTTCTCCTGTCTGACGATTAAAAGTACTGGCAATATCCCGAGTCATCTCCAGATGCTGTTTTTGGTCTTTTCCAACAGGTACGATATTAGCATCATACAGCAATATGTCGGCTGACATGAGTACAGGATACGTAAATAACCCCGCGTTTACTTCTGCCAATCGTTCAGATTTATCTTTAAACGAATGAGCATTCGATAGCATTGGAAACGGTGTGTAGCAACTCAGGTACCACATCAATTCTGTATGCTCCTGTATCCGGGATTGCCTCCAGAAGACATTCTTATCGGTGTCAAAACCCATCGCCAGCCAGGTCGCGGCCACTGCCCTGACATATTCATTGCGTAGCTTGCCGTCTTTGATGGAAGTCAGTGAATGGAGATCTGCAATAAAGAAAAATGATTCATTGTCTGGATTTTTGGAGAGCTCAATAGCGGGTTGAATTGCACCCAATATATTGCCTAGATGGGGTCTTCCACTACTTTGTATTCCCGTTAAGATACGTGCCATGAATGGTAAAAAAGTTATTCTGATAATGATGAAATACAAAAATCGTTAAATTGCCCGGGATTTTAAAATTGAAAACCAGTTTCTGTATGCCGATTTCGCATTTGACTTTTGATTTTCTGCGTGATTTGAACGAAAATAATTCCCGGGAATGGTTTAACAGCAACCGGAAACGGTATGACGCTGCTAAGTTTGAGCTGGAACAACTGGTTGATATTCTTATCACAGAAACCGCAAAGATTCAGCAACTGGGTCCGACGCAGGTTAAAGATTGCCTCTTCAGGATTAACCGTGATATTCGATTTTCAAAGGACAAATCTCCTTATAAGAATTTTTTGAGTGCCGCCATTGGTCCGGGCGGCAGGAACTCAGGAAGGATGGATTACTATTTACATATTCAACCCGATGGAAATTCATTTCTGGGTGGGGGAATGTGGGCTCCGACACCTGCCCAGCTTGCCATGTACCGACAGGAAATTGATTACAATGCGGCTGAGCTCAGGTCGATTATTGAGCAAAAAGAGTTTCGGAGTTATTTTCCCGAAATATGGGGTGATGTGATGAAAACCGCTCCCAAAGGATACCCTAAAGACCATCCTGATATTGATTTGCTACGCCATAAACAAATGTTTTTTATGCACCGGTATACTGATGCGGAAGTTCAGCAAGCTGATTTTCCGCATCAGGTAATGTATGGGATTGGTTTGGTGAAACCTTTTTGTGATTTTTTGAATTTTCTGTTTTTTGATGAAGATCAATCATTGATTCAATGAAACCTCATTCAATGCATCGGTAATAATTTGACAGCCTTGAAGAATCCGTTCCTCGGTAATAATAAGCGGTGGTGCCAGGCGCATGGAATTATCACAAAAAAGAAACCAGTCTGTGATTAATCCTTTTTGAATGCAGCGATCTATTACTTTTTTGAGCAGGTCAAAATTTTCAAGTTCAACGGCTATCATTAACCCTTTTCCTCTTATTTCTTTGATGAGCGGATGATTGAGATTTTGTCTGAGTATTTCACCTTTATGTGTTGCTTGTGCTGATAAGTTCCCTTCCTTTATTATCTGCAATGTGGCTAGTGCAGAGGCACAACTGACAGGGTTTCCTCCGAATGTAGTTATATGCCCCAGAATTGGATTATTTTTAAATACCGACATCAGTTTCTGGGATGCCATAAATGCTCCTACCGGCATTCCTCCTCCCATCCCTTTTGCTGCAAGGACAATGTCCGGGTATATTTCTGCACCTTCAAATGCCCAGAACGTCCCTGTCCTGCCAAATCCCGTTTGTATTTCATCCACTACCAGAATTGTACCTGTTTCCGTACATCTTTCTCTTAAAAGTTTCAGATATTCTGGATCACTCAACCTGATTCCTGCTTCTCCTCCTATTATTTCGAAAAATACAGCAGCTGTTTTGGTGGTTATTTTTTGAAGGTCTGCGATGTTATTGCGCTCTATGCAGCGGGTGTCAGGCAGTAGCGGACGGAAATTGGTTTTGAAATACTCGGCACCAGCCATGCTTAATGCACCTTGAGATGCGCCATGGTAAGCATTGAAAAAGGAAATTATTTCAGTACGGCCGGTGTACCTTTTGGCGAGTTTCATGGCTCCTTCAGTCGCTTCCGTTCCTGAATTCGTAAAGAATATATTATTGATTAGTCCAAATGGGGACGGATGCGGCGTTTCTACTTGTAGCGTTTCTGCCAGTGCTGCTGCCAGTGCTGTTTGCGGTGACTGAATGTATTCACCGAAAACCATCAGGTGCATGTATTTGTCCAGTTGCTCGTAAATCGCCTTTAAAACCCGGGGGTGACGGTGCCCTACATTGCTTACACCTATTCCTGAAATAAAATCCATGTATGTCTGACCGTCAGGTCCATAGAGATAGACTCCCTCGGCTTTTTCAATTTCAATAGCCAGTGGAAAATCAGATGTTTGGGCGAGGTAGTCAAAAAAGTGTTGTCGTGAAGTTATATGCATTTTATTTTATTTGGTGAACGGCCATGCCGATCAGAATTGTTATTGTAAAACTCAATAAGGTGCCTACCAGCACATATTCTGTTAGTTTCAGATCTTCGTCTTTGAAGCGAAGCAGTGCCTTGGCTGCAATCAGGAATCCGATGGCTTCTAATTGGTTATTAAATAAAAAAGTCAGGATCAGTATCCTTTCTGTGATTCCTATCCATTTCCCTGCTGCCTGCAAGGTATTGCCGGGGTTTTTTATTTGTTGCCGGAACCGCGCAGTCATCAGCCCGATTGTTATCCCCAATGGAAATGTACATATCGTATAAGCCAGTGCCACCCCCCAGACTCTCGGTCTTTCCAGTTGCTCTTTGGCAGCACTTATCAATGCCTCCATATTCTGGGTTAACAGGATCCATGCTACTACTAATGCCAGCAAATGAAGCAGCTGGTCAATGAGGAATACTTTTGTCGTCTGGCTCTTCTGATACACTTTCCAGAGGTCTGTCGCCAGATGCGCTGCAAAAATACCGAATCCTACCCATATATTTTGGGTAAAAGTGCCGGCTAGTATTCCGGCTGTCAGACAATGAAGATACAGTGGAACCGATTCCAGTCTCTTTGTCTGCTTGCTTTTTACCCACCGATCCGGCTGAAAGAAAAAATCTGTGAGGATATGGGATGCAATGAGTTTCAGTAAGACGATAAGTTGTATTTCAGCCATTGGTTTGGATATTCTGATTTTCGAAACGCTGGTATCTTTTCAATATTTTCTCTAATAGTGTCCATCCCGAACCTTGAATTCTTTTGTTGACGGATGGTTGTGAAATGCCGATGATATCTGCGATCTGTTGTTGGTTTTTCTGGTGTAATAACCAATAAATCACTTCTGACTGGTGCTGTGTTCTGCTATTTTCCAATTGATCTAATACTGCACTGTGGACTATCCATTCGTCATTAAAATCCTCGTCTCCGGAAGTTACCCGGTTCCATATTTTATCTTTTTTCATGGTATCCAGCCCCCGACCTGAATATTGGAAGGCCGGTCCGTCCGAATCCGACAGCTTTTCTTCTGAGAAATAGGTGATTTCTCCCAAACCTAAGGATATGCGTGTTCTTATTCCACACTTGTAATGCAAGTAGGTTTTTATTAGCTGAGACTCTTTTAATCCTTCATTGTTCAGGTAAATCTGAAAACTATCCCCTCGTATAAAGTAATCATAGGTCCCCTCGCTTTGATTTTCCAGGTGTCTGAATGCTTCCTGCAATTCTCCCCGCTGAAGTTTCGAAAGCCGGGTAGAATCATGAATATCCCCTGTTAGTACCTGTTTCATTTCAATATAGATATTCTGTTATATAATTTTAAATTATTGACTAAATACTCTATAAATATGTATAGAAATGTTCCTACTTAATCCTCAGTTTCCCCATATCCACCGCCGCCGGGTGTTTCAATGATCAGCTGGTCTTTGGGTTTTGATTTAAACTGATAAACGCCGGGTAGTTTTTTTACAGTTCCTTTGTACGGGATGAATGTATGCTCGCCAGTTTTGCCTGGGCGACCGCCATTGATACCATAGGGAGCAAAAAAACGATGCTGTCCGATCAAGGTAATTTCCAGAGGTTTTAGAAACTCAAATCTACGTATTATTCCATTGCCGCCATTAAATTTCCCTCGACCACCCGAATTCTCCCGAATACCAAATTCCAATAATCGTATAGGATATTTTCTTTCCAGGTCTTCAGGATCAGTAATCTGTGTATTGGTCATATGCTGATGGACTGCTGAGCGTCCGTGAAAATCAGGTCCGGCGCCAGTACCCCCTCCGATGGTTTCGTAATAGCCGAAAGAATCATTGCCAAAAAGAAAATTATTCATAGTTCCTTGACTACAGGCCACTATTCCGAAAGCTTTGAGGAGTGTATCAGTAAGTCGCTGACTGACCTCGGTGTTTCCACCGACTACGGCTGGACAGATTTTTGGATCGTCAGAAAATTCAGGATGCAATAACGAGTCAGGAGGAAGGATAATTTCAACATGCTCCATCAATCCATCATTTAAAGGGATTTCTTTGTCAATTAAAAGGCGAAGTACGTATAATACAGTGCTGTACACGATAGCAATAGTAGCATTCAGGTTATGGGGGTGGCGTCGGCAGGTGCCGGAGAAATCAAAAATATATTTACTGTCTGAAATAGTAATAGAAACAGCGATTTTGCTGCCATCGTCGAGGTATTCAGCAGCTTTGAGCACCTGATTTGAAAAAGGAGTCAGAGCCTGCTTTAACTGCAGGGAGGCATTTTCTTTTATGAGAACCATATACTGTGCCAGGGTAGTCAGACCATGCTTGATGACGAGGTCTTTTAGCTGAGCAATTCCTTTTTGTAACGATGAATAGGCGGCAAGTATATCAGCTTCATTAGCGGCATAATCACGGGTAGGATAACGGCCGGAAGTGAAACATTTTCTAAGCGTATCAGACTGAAAATGATTGCCTTTAAACAAGTATTGGGGTAAAATAACTACGCCTTCTTCTTCGAGGTTTACCGCGTCAGGAGGCATAGATCCAGGAGATTTTCCTCCGATTTCAGCATGGTGTGCACGGTTGATGACGTAGCCTATCAATTTACCATCGTCCGTAAAAGCACCCGCTAGAAGTGTGATGTCTGGTAAGTGGGAACCTCCGTAACCCGGGTGATTGGTAATGATGACATCACCCGGGCCAACCTTAATTTTATCCAGAATAAGCCGTGCACAGATCCCCATACTACCAAGGTGAACAGGAATGTGCTGGGCATTTGCTACCAGGTAAGCCGCAGGGTCAAGTACGGCGCAGGAGAAATCCAGACGTTCTTTGATGTTCACCGAAAAGGCAGTGCGCTGAAGTTGAACACCCATCGATTCTGCAATGGAGCTGAATCGGTTCATAAATAGCTGAAGATTAACTTCCTGACTTTGGTGAATAGGCCCTTGGATGCTTAGGTCAGTTTTTTGAAATGCTATTATATCATGTGATTTCTGCACTACTCCAAACCAGTTGGAAGGAAGAAAGGAGGAGGAGGTTTCGCTTAATATGACTGCAGGCCCACTGACTTTATTGCCGGGTGTCAAAGCACTCCAATCATACACATGGGTGTATTCAACACCATTTTCTTGCTTATATACCGGGTAGATTTTTTTTAGAGGTGTGGCTGAAGCGCCCTCTGAAATAAGGTGATGATATGCCACCTCTTCTAAAGATTCCTCCAGCATTGTGCGTATGCTCTCTATTTCAATGATTGCTTGCTCCGGAAAATAGCCAAACTGCTGCGAGTAAAATTGCTTGAATTCAGCTTGAGGATCCTCAGACAAAAAGTTGATTTCCAGGCAGTTATCTTGTCCGGCCAGTCGCATACGGAGAATGGTAAATGTTTCAGTAAAATGAAGCACACCTTTTTGTTTCAGATCCAGTATCGCTTTTGCTCTCAATGTTTTGACAATACCTGGTATTTTTTTTCTTATGTCCTGAAAAGGCATTAAAATCTGAACAGAAGCAAGGGATGTGATTTTAGCAATTCCAATTCCTGAAGCACTGAAAAGTCCGGCATCAAAGGGTATGATAAGCTGCTTAATCCCCAGAATATCAGCAAGCTGGCATGCATGAAGGCCACCTGCTCCTCCGTAAGCTATAAGTGTATATTCGGCAGGGTCATAACCTTGCGCAACCGATATTTTACTGATTGCTCCAGCCATTTTTTCATTGGCAATCTGTTGAAAACCAGTAAGTATCTCATAAGGTGAAACTGTGTTTCCGGTTGTGATAAAAATATGATTAATCAGATCTTTCAACGCATCCACCGCGGCTTTTTGTCTGATAGGTATACTCATACGGGACGTATCTAATTTCCCGAGCAATAAGTTTACATCAGTCAGCGTCAGCGGACCACCAGCTCCGTAGCAGGCAGGACCTGGAGTAGCTCCGGCACTTTCGGGACCTACTTGTAAACTATGTCCATCAAACCAACAGACAGAACCGCCGCCCGCAGCTACAGTTTCTACTTCCAGAGCAGGGTTATGTAAATGAAAATCAGCAATTTGTGTGGTGTATTTTAGGATAGGGGTTTCATTAATCCGGGCAGCATCAGTACTGGTACCTCCCATATCAAAGGTAAGGACTTTCCGCATGCCAAAGTGTTGTGCCAGGGCTGTAGCGGCAACTACTCCACCAGCAGGTCCGCTGAGCAAGCTATCTTTAGCGGTAAAATTGCTGTGGATAGTAAGACCACCTGTACTGGTCATAATCCTTAATTCACTATTTCCTAGTTTTTCTGTAATATGGCTAATGTATTGTTGCAGAACAGGTTGTAAATAGGCATTGGTAACGGTGGTTTGGGTTCGCTTCAGATAATGTGAGTACGGAGCCAGGGTAGAAGATACCGATATATTCTTTATTCCCGCTTTTTCCAGTGTTTTTTTGATAAGTAATTCTGCGGACGGATTAAGCGGTGAATGAAGTAGTGAAATGGCAATAGATTGGGTGTTTTTTAGGGTAGATAAAGATTTCAAAAATCCTTTAGAAATAGTATTTATTTCTTTACCGTCAGCACTGATACGCCCATCAGCCTCCAGTGTGTTTTCGTGAATCAGGAATGGTTCAGGGATATAATTCGTAAATAAAGAAGGCCGTTGTTGTGTATTGATATACAACAAGTCACTGAATCCCTTGGTAATAATGAGGGTGGTAGGTGCACCTTTTTTTTCCAATAGGGCATTGGTACCTTTGGTTGTTCCCAGCCTCATGTCAATGATAGGCAGATTTTCCTTCAGCGGTGTTTTTGTGATTAGCCTGGCAGCAAGAATGGGAGCTTCTTCTCCTGCAGTCAGTTCAAAGTCCTGATTAATTATCGCTGTTAAATTATCTTCAATGGTTAATGTGTTTTGTAAGTAATTGATATGCAATAACTTGCTTTCTAGTTTGGTGTCGGGAACCAGGAAAGAATAGTGTTCAAGCAATTTACTGTCGAAACTCCAGGGAGCTTCAAATTCATAAACAAACGGATTGATTTTTCTGATTATTCTTCCTCGTATGCTACCGGTACTTAGCACTTTTAGTCTGGATTTTTCACCCTCAGGATCGATGCCGATGCAATCTGTAAAAGTGCCTCCGGTATCGATCCATATTTTCCAATTATTGCTGTTTTGCATATATATGCCTGGGGTAAGGTATTTTCTTAATCAGTAGATAGTTTTTAGGATTTGAATTACCTGGTTTTACAGGCGATGCCAGCATGGCATAATTATTTATTTCCCTGCTGAAACAAGATTGGCAAACAACCGGTAAGCACCTGTTACTCCGGCAGGCAGTTCCCTGAAAAAAGACAGTCCCGTATAAACAAAGTTTCCTTTCCCATATTTGGCATGGAGCAAGATTCCCTTTTTCGCCGCCTCACCTGTATCATTGGCAGACAACAAAGCTGAATATTCCGGTGCCCATTCTTCAGCAAAATACAAGCCACGCTCTTGAACCCAATGATTGAAATCATCTGTCGTAATTTTATTGGGATGATTCAATAAAGGATGATCTGGCAATAAAAAATTTACTTCTGCATCTTCTTCTGCCACGCGGTCACGACCGATAGTCAATGGGAATGGACCCGGGTTTTTTACTTTCATGCCAAATGAAGTATTGTATTGCACAACCAAGGTGCCACCGTTTTTTACATAATCAAATAACCTGGGTTGAAAATGGGCTAACCGATCATCTGTGTTATAAGCCCTGACACCCAACACAATGGCGTCGAGGCCGGAAAGATCAACATTAATATCGGAAGTGGAAATATCTATAACCTGTGCGCCCATCTGTCTCAGTGCTTTAGGAATATCATCGCCTGCACCTGCAATGTAACCAATTTTGGCGGCAAGATTCTTAATATCCGATTTGGCTAGTTTGGTTTCTGCCAGTGGAAAAATGGTTTGTTGCGGAATATGTTTGTAAGAGATGGTACGTACCGATCGTGCTTTCTCTCCGTGCTTGTTGTCGAGGCTGACGATTGCACTGATTATTGTTTCCTCTGATTTCTCTGGCGGCGTGACATTAAAACTTATTTGTTTTTCAGTGTTCTTTTCCTGGATACTGAATGAAACTGACGCTGGAACTGCCTTCCAGCCTGTGGGTAATTCCAGGCTAACTGTGCCATTAATATTTGATTTACCGGCAATTATGGTGAGCTTAACTGTTTTTGGAGTCCGGTCTGTGAACAAATGAACCGGATCATCAAAGTTAACCATTACCGGAGGACGTACCTCAAAAGGTCGGTATATTTCTCCGTCGATTGGATCATTTCTCTTGAATGTCAGTGGTTTACGGTATTCAAGTTGAATGTCTTCAATTGCGAAAATATAGGAAGTAAAAATATCGGAATTCCCTTCGGGTTTACCAATCATTCGGGGATTCTCAACGTCAAAGCTTCCGCGAAGCATGGGTTTGAGAAGCCAATAAGGTTGTGTAATCTGGAGCGTAGCCGGCAGGCGAATTCCAGTGGTAAAGTTACGTGCCTCATTCAATTCCAAAGGTTGGTTGACTAATGAATCTTCACCAGTTGGGTGCCACTGAATTTTCTTAAGCATAACCGGGAAATCCGATTGTTTTACAACGGAGGATTTAATGTCAACAAATTCGCCGGGAGAGGAAGAAAAATCTGAGCTGGTAGTTTCGAACCAAAGGCCCAGGCAATCTTTAATGATTTCTTTTACCTCTTCTTTTTTTGAGCTCACATATATATTAGATGAATCCAGCTTTAATAACTCTTTATATATTTTGACCAAAAGCGGAACAGACTTCTGAGGGAACGCTATTTGATATTCGTTTGTCAGTTGTCTAATAAGTGCGGAAACTGCTGCACTGCCTGGTACTCGTTGCCAACTTGGGTCAATATCATCTAAGATGCTTTTTGTTGCTGATTTTCCGCCTTTATGAATGAGGTATTCAATTCTTGCATCGCGGACAGCAGTAGAACCAAAGCCCTGACTTTTATGCTGGCTTCTACTTTGCGCAGCAATTTCAGTATATGACTTCCCCATAAGCGGATTGAATAACCCTAACTCAATCGGTATAAAACTGGCTTTTTCATCTTTCGGAGGCTGATTGGAAAAACCCGGTGAATAGGTATTCCATACGATCCGGGTCGCCTGCCAGGGTTTCAAATATGTCAATTGTTCAGGAAATATATTTTTATCTGCTGCCTGATGAAATGCTTTTTCAGCAAGTAAAGCTGAACTCTGATGGTGGCCATGACCAGCACGAGGGTCAGGAGGAAAGCGGGTAATGATGACATCGGGCTGGAATTCCCGGATTACCCGGACCATATCACTTAGTATTCTATCTTCATTCCAGAATTCCAGTGTTTCATCTTTGGTCTTGGAAAATCCGAAATCATACGCCCGGGAGAAAAATTGTTCTGCTCCATCAATTTTGCGGGCGGCTAATAATTCCTGGGTACGGATGATTCCAATATTATATCCTTGTTCTGTGCCAATTAGGTTTTGTCCGCCGTCACCTCTGGTCAGTGAGAGATAACCGGTGCGAGCCAGTTTTTCTCTGGCAAGGTATGTTAGCATCAGGGTGTTTTCATCATCGGGATGTGCTGCAACATACAACACAGTAGTCAAAACATTTAGTTTTTTTACCTTTTGGTAAATTTCCGAAGAGGGCACCGGAGATGTTTGTGCTGATAAATGATTAGTAAAAAAGAGACAAACGAAAAGGAAACAGATTTTTTTCATCGTGCAATAAGGTTCACTATAATTTAAGATATCAATATACGGGCTTTCTTAATAGTCTGCTGTTAAATCCACCCATAAATTTGAAATTAAATAGTGCAGGCCAGGGTATAATCCTCCCAGATTTCATAATAAAGTTCCAGCGCTTCAATAGGATGATGATCCGAAGACAACCAGCTTCTAAGGGTCCCGGATTGACCTAACATAAAAGGAAGAATTGTAATATCCTCTTTCAAATTCAGGTGAGGGTTTGCCGCCCATTTATAACAAGCTTCCTTGACACTCCAAAAAAGATGGAGTGCTGATCGGTTGGACAGTTCAGGCAAGGATTCAAGCTCGATATTGTTGATAAAATAAGATTTTCCTTTTATAATATTATTTTTGGCAATTTTTTGAATATCAACACCTGTTTTGCGCTTTTCATTCAGTAATATTGCTACAAAATCACCGGAATGGCTGATGGAAATATTTGTCTGATTATGTAGCATTGGTCGCCCGTCTTCTAAATAAGACAATGCAATTTTTTCATTGTAATAGGTATTAATTAATGCCCGGACTGAAAGCCATTGGGATTGCTTTTTTGCAGAAGTGATTTTTGAGTAACGGATCTGTTCACTTGTATCCAGACAGGCAAGTTCAAAAAGAGCAGGTAAAGATTCGTCGATTTTCCAGGTAAGTAACAGATTCCCACCTTCGAGTTCCTTACAGTGATGTAAACCCATGATTTATTGCGGAATGAATATTTTGAAACAAACCTTAAAGATAGTATTAATTGTCACCGGTTCAATTGCCTTCCTGATCCTGATGACGATAGGAGTGCTTGAATATTATATGCGTTTTCCTGAGCCTGTTCAAAAAGGAGACAGGATCAACCCTGCTTCACTTAACCGGATGGTTTTAGGAGAGAATCACTTCCGTGTAAATAATTCATGGCTGAGGAAAAATGAATATGGTATCTGGGAGATGTACCTGGAAGGTGCTCCCTATGAAAGAGGTGTTACCTATGGTGTGCTGGCAAAAGAACTCATGGAAAATCAGGAAGTTGCTTTTGTAGAGCAGATCCGGGAAATGATCCCGAATGAATGGATGCTGCGATACCTGAAATATTTCATTGCCTGGTTTAATCGCGATATATATCAATATATTGAAGAAGAGAATTTGCAGGAAATATATGGTATATCTCATTCGTTTTCAGATGAATTCAGCTTTATTGGTGAAAATTACTTCAGAATTCTTAATTACCACGCTGCCCATGATATAGGCCATGCACTTGTCGATATGAACATGGTAGGGTGTACCTCATTCGCTGTTAATGGTCCTTTTTCAGCGGATTCCAGTTTGTTAATTGGCCGTAATTTTGATTTTAATATGGGAGATCGGTTTTCGGAAGATAAACTGATTGTTTTTCTGAATCCCGACAAAGGTTATAAACTGGCATATTATACCTGGGCTGGCTTCACTGGTGTTGTTTCAGGTATTAATGAAAAAGGATTGACCGTGACTTTGAATGCGGCTAAGTCCAAGTTGCCATTCTCAGCCAAAGAGCCGATTTCGTTATTGGCAAGAGAAATTCTACAGTATTGTGCCACAATTGAAGAAGCTAAAACATTGGCGGCCAAAAGACAAATTTTTGTTTCTGAATCTCTGCTCATTGGATCAGCGGCAGAGCAGTCGGCCTCGGTGATAGAGAAATCCCCTGAAAAACAGGACGTTTATCATTTGAAAAACAATTTGTTAGTATGCTCAAATCATTACCAGAGTCCAGCCTTTGAAAATGACAGTACCAATATTGAAAATATGCTGCAAAGTGATTCAAAGTATCGTTTCGACCGAATGCTGGAGCTAATCAATCAAAAAATTCCACTGAACTACAATGAAGCGGCGGAAATTCTGAGGGATCAGCGAGGATTGGATGATCAGTATTTAGGAATGGGTAATCCCAAGGCAATAAATCAGTTACTGGCGCATCATGCTATTATTTTTAAGCCTGAAAGCAGGGAGTTTTGGATATCCACTCAGCCATATCAGTTGGGTGTGTTTTTGCATTATGATTTAAACACTGTATTCGAAAATGCCGCACTGATGGATAAAATTACTTCAGATAATTTTTTGATTCCGGAAGATAACTTTTTAAAATCTGAGGACTATACCAGGTTTGAGCAATTTAAAATTAGCAGGAATGCATTACAGACTAGTTTGCTGACAGGTAAAAGTATTACGCTTTCAACAGACCAAATCAGTGAATTTATTGCCAGCAATCCTGAAAGTTATATCACTTACCAGTTATTAGGAGATTATTTTTACCGGAAACAGAAAAAGACTGAGGCGGTGGAATATTATAAAAAAGCATTAAGCAAGGAAGTTGCCTCATTAAAAGAAAGAGAAGCCATCTTAAAAAAAATGACCTCTCTTCCGGAGGCGTTAAGCCATTAATTTATTGTTGAAGTGTAACCTGACGGTTATATTTCTGCTTATAAGTAGAAATCGAAATAAAAACTAGAAAAGAGCCCCGAAAATTCAGGGCACTTTTACTCTTTACCCATCTATTTTAAAATCTTTGACTCAGTAGACCGTTTCATTGTCCCGGTTGTCTTAAGTCTTGTATGCCAACTTAAAGCTTCATCCAGCAAGTGCGGTGTATGACCACCTAGCTGGTTAGCCCTTTCTATATATGATATCAGATCATCCTGATAATCAGGATGTGCACAATTCTGAATAATGACTTTGGATCTTTGATGAGGAGTTAATCCTCTTAAGTCTGCAAGCCCTCGCTCTGTTACAATAATATCGACATCATGCTCCGTATGATCAGTGTGTGAGACCATCGGTAAAATTCTTGAGATCGTATCGAATTTTGTCGTCGATTGTGTCACAAAAATACTCAAATATGCGTTTCTAGCAAAATCTCCGGACCCTCCAATTCCATTCATTATGTGCGTACCACCAATATGAGTTGAATTGACATTGCCATAAATATCACACTCTATGGCTGTATTGATGGCTATCACGCCTAAACGTCGGATCACTTCCGCTGAATTACTTATATTCTGAGGGCGCAGTACCAGTTTATTTTTGTAATGCTCCAGGTTGTCCAGTATTCTCGTATAGTAATCTGCAGAGACAGTTATTGATGAAGCAGAAGCAAAAGTCATCCTACCCGAATCAAGTAAATCAAATGTGCTGTCCTGTAGCACTTCAGAGTACATTGTAATATCATGGAAATTACTATTCACAAATCCGTGTAATACCGCATTTGCTACTTTGCCTATGCCAGCCTGCAAAGGTAGTAATCGGTGATTCAGCCTTCCTTTTTTAACCTCATAGTCAAAAAAGTCAAGAATATGACTTGCAATAGCCTGCGTATTTAAATCCGGCGCAGCAATTTCAGCAGGACTGTCAGGGGTATCGGTGAACACGATTCCTATGATTTTCTCAGGATCAACCTGTATCGCTGCATTACCAATCCGGGTATTTACTGAAGTAATCGGAATAATGGGTCGGTTGGGAGCCCATCCGGTTAAAAATATATCATGCGCTCCATGCAGATTTTCCGGCATGGAAGTATTGATTTCAACAATTATTTTTTTTGCCAGATAAAGAAAAGTAGGAGAGTTGCCCACGGATGTGGTGGGTACAATGCTTCCATCTTCATTTATCTGGGTAGCTTCTATGATCGCCAGATCAATTTTAGGGAAATGGTCATTCTTGATTAACTCAGCTGTTTCACCCAGGTGCTGATCAATAAAAGCCACTTCATTATTATTAATCGCTTTTCTAAGAATGGGGTCCACCTGGAATGGTAAACGTAGGCTCAGTGCGTTACTTTTTGCCAATGCGCCATCAGTGCCATGTCCCAATGAGGCTCCGGATAATAAGGAAATTTTTAATGGATTCGTTTTTGCATATTCAGCCAAGGCGGGAAGAACAGCTTTACTGTCCCCAGCTTTGGTAAAGCCGCTGGTAGCTACAGTCATCTTGTCCTTAATAAAGGTGACAGCTTCCTGGGCTGAGATAACCTTGGACTTTAAAAAAGGATTTTTTATCCTGTTTAATGACATAGATTTATAGTTGATTGGCTCCTTATTACAGATGAGTGATGCAAATTTCGTCTTTTTTTCTGAGGCAGAATTATTTTATTTGGACAAAAAAATATTAATTTCAGTCATGAGCATCGTTGAAGATCGTTTGTACCTGACTGAAGTGGATAAATATCCCGAAAGCATCTATTGTTTACATGATATCCTCGGGGAAAAATCTGTCCCGTTCCATGTGCACAAAAAAGGTCAGTTTGTGTATGTAGAAGGTCGTGGAATATATATTTATACTGACCATCAATCTTATTTTTTACCTTCCAGGCATTTTATGTGGATCCCCGCAGGTTTAGCACATAGCTTTGATGTTTACAATAGCAATGTCCTTGTCAGGAACCTTTATATTCCGGTTATTGATACTGACCCTGGTTTTTTTAGAAAATGTGGTATCTATCCTGTCAATGATCTTTTGATTCATATGATCGTTCAGACGAGTAACTGGTCTGGTCATATAGAAAAGGATAATCTTCCGGCATATCACTTTGTGATGGCCTTTAAATATATGATGGCTGAAAGTGAAAATCTCGCATTGAATCTGGCTATACCTACAGCTTCAGACCAACGATTGAAAGCCGTGCTGATCTATTTGGAAGAAAATATTCAGGAAAGCGATAATTTTCCGGTAATTGCCCGACATTTTCATTTTAGTGAACGAACGCTCTCAAGATTATTTCAAAAAGACCTTGGTATGTCATTTGTTCGTTATAATACGATACTTAAAATGATTAAAGCAGTTCAGTTATTACTTGAGGGCAGGTTGCCCGTGAATGAGATTGCCGAAAAAGTAGGCTATCATAGTATCCCAACTTTTAGTAATTCTTTTAAGAAACTGACAGGATTGCGACCTACAGAATTTGTAAAAATGCGCAATGTGCTATAGAATATGGACCACGATGAAATAAGAATTTTAAAGAAGAAACCCGTTTTTCCTGTCAATAAGGAACTGAAAAAATATTTGTTTCAATACCAGCGGGAAGCCAGACTGCCTTTGAGTTATGACGATTTGCTGGAATTCAGGGAATCTGTGCCACTCATTGATAAATATGGCAAAGATACCCTGTGGGAATCGCCTGTGTACCCACACTATCTGATAGACAAAATTCATGAGGGGTTGAAGAAGATCTATGCCATGCTCAACACCTCCGGCAATGTCAATATCGTCCAGCATAAATATATAGATCGTATCGATTATTGTACTTTCGGAAATACCAGGCCGTTCAGAATCAGAATTGTCAATCCATTGAATGACGTCAATGATTACTTCTATATTAAAAGAGCAGATGCCTCCAGAATATATGGATTGGAACTGGAGGATATCATTTCTCCGAATCATGTTAGCTACCTGGTGAATGAATCGACGCTTGTGGAAGAACATATTGCTGGGATTCCCGGTGATTTATTTGCCCGAAACCACCTTGGCAACCCTGAGTATAACCATACTAAAATTGCGAAGGAATTTGTGAAGTTCAACGAAAGGTGCATGATTACCTTGTTGGGCGATATGCGCTCTTATAACTTTGTTTTACAGATCACTCCGGACTTTGATGACTTCCAGTTCCGAATCAGACCGGTCGACTTTGACCAGCAGTTTTATGAGGGAAATATGAAAGTTTATATGCCCCAGTTTTACAAGGAAAATTACCAATATGTAAAACTTGCCATGGAGCATCTGAGCGACCGTACAGTGTGGCAATACCAGCAAGAGGAGCGGTCAATGATTGTGCATAGAGTACGTGGAGAAAGGCATAGATTAGCAGCGCTACGACACGCTGCTTATCTGAATCCTGTTTCTACTTTTGAAAACACCCGGGAACTGGCCGGACTGTTCTCAAAATATTATGATGATGCCGAGTATCTGAAATGTGCCAACATGGCTGATATTGTTGCACAAAATTTAAAAAGGGTCATTCGGCAAGTAAAAATCAACTAGCATTTTAGATGTTCAGTAACGGATCACTCATACTTTCTTTGCCGTTTTCTACATGACCGGCAAATCTTTGGAAGAAATCCTTATTGTCGGTTATGGAAAGGTCGTACCAGCCAAAACTGTTATTGGTGTCCCACGATAGTGAGGAGGTTTTTCCTTTGGCTATATTGAGTTGCTTCACGAAGCCCGACTGGTAAGACTCGTCCTTTACCTGCAATGAAAGACTAGTGCCTGTCGTATTTTCAATCGTTAAAACAACCTGTCCACGAGGCGCGGTTTTGGTTATTTCTACAGAAAGTCTGACAGCAGGCACAGTACTGCCTTTGCCAATATTAAATTCGCGATGAAAACCATTTGGCCCACTGACTACCAGTTGTAAGTTTTCACCTTCAAAATTTTCTGTTTTCCAGGTATGTTGCAGATGTTTTCCTTTGGCTACTGCAAAGTCCCAGGCTTTGCCGTTTTCCCACTCTCCATCCTTATTCTTATATTTGGCTGGTGTGTATGCCTTAAAGGGGGAACCAGTTGCTTTGTTTCCTAAAATCTTGTCAGATGCACTGAATGTTACCTGAAACTGACCTGGGGAAATCAGTTTTCCATCAGCATAGAGGTCATAAGGCAAACCACAGGCCGGACGTGTACCTTTTTCCTGCACAGGTAATAATTTGCTTGCTTTTGGCTCTGCCCTTAGTTTTTCTTTTTCATTGTCTGAAAACGCATGAAAACCCGTGGGCAGATCTTTGAATTGTGCGCTATGGATGCTTTCCATAAACGTTTCCTTCCCGGTAAACTCAGGTAGTTTGATCGCTTCTCCGTTGTAAGGCCTGAAGACCGAAGACATATCTCCGCAAACAGTTCTTCTCCAATCTGTAATATTGGTTTCTTCGATTTTTTTGCCAGTTTTATGGGACAGAAACTTCTCCATTAGTTGTAAAACGGACGTGTGGTCAAACACTTCAGAATTGACATATCCGCCACGGCTCCAGGGTGAAGCTATTATCAATGGCACCCTAAACCCAAGTCCGATAGAATTGCCTCTGGCATTTTCCTTAGCATTTTTACCCGTTCTGGCATATCCTTGTTCTATTGGGGAGTATTCAATAGATGTGTCTATTCCATCGGTAGTTGCGCCTGTATCCGGGCCCTGGGGGTACGGAGCAGAATAGGGCGGAAGGTGATCAAAATAACCGTCGTTTTCGTCATAACAAACGATGAAAATAGTCTTTTTCCATACCTCCGGGTTTTCAGTCAAAACATCCATAACTTCTGACAGGTACCACGCACCATACCAGGGTGCTCCGGGGTGGTCAGAAAAGTTACGGGGAGCCACAACATAAGAAATGGCAGGTAGTTTTCCGGTTCTTACATCAGACCGGAACTGATGCAAAATATCACCTTTCGGGAGTTCCATTTCCCTTTCTGTTCCATTGTCATTGTATTCAAATCGGGTGGTCCTGTGATAATCCGGATCGTTGTTGTTGGTAATAAAAGCTTTGTTGTGTAGATTTTTTTCTTTTTTCGTCAGCTTTTCCCAGCGTTCAGGAGTCCATTCTTTCTGAACAGATTCTGCCATGCGGAGCTGGGCTTTGGCTGCGCTTAATTCTTTTTCAAGCTTTTCTTTGTTGGGTCCCGTTGCATTTTCTGCCTGCTTACCGAGCAATTCAATTTTTTCCGGATTTTCTTTTAAAACCTGCTTTATGTGCGCCTGGAAACCTTTTGAAAACCGAACATTGTACTGAGAACACCATTCAAGTGGCAAATTGGTGAAATTGGCTAACCAAGCTTCTTCCTCCCCTTGCCAACCCATGGGTAAACTTATTTCATTCTGATAAATTCCCCAGCTTATGCCGTTTTCTTCCAGTCGTTCCGGAAAAGTGGTCCAGTTAACTTCATTTGAGTAATTGACATCCGAATTGAGCACATTGGCTTTGGCATCGATATGCTTTTTGTCGCGTATTGTACCACTCCATAAATAGAGTCGGTTAGGCGTTGTACCTGTGAGTGAAGAGCAGAATGCATGATCGCAAACTGTAAATGCATCCGCCATGGCGTAATAAAAGGGGATATCAGCCCTGTTATAATAACCCATGGTCAAGGGCAGTTTTTTATATTCCTGTCTTCCTGATTGTTTTACATCCAGCCAACGGTTGTTGCGTCCCTTGTTAAGCGCATCTACCTGGTCAGTCCAGGAGTGAGGTAAAGCACTCATCCAGGTAGATTTTGTGTCTTTGATGTTCAATCTGAATGGGGCGTATGTGTTGCCTTCAGCATTGGTTTGTAGCCAGACGGGTAATTTATCAGGTAGTTGCATAGCCCTTGGGTCATTGAAACCCCTGACACCTCTGAGGGTTCCGAAGCTATGATCAAAGCTTCTGTTTTCCTGCATGAGTACTACAATGTGTTCTGCATCAAGAAATGTTGTTCCTGCTTTAGGGTCTATTGCCATGGCTTTTCTGATTGAATCAGGAATCATGCCAAACAAACCCGCTCCTGTCGATAACAAAGTGGCTTTCTTGATGAAATCTCTTCTTGAATCCATATATAAAGTAATAATTTAACGTATAAGGGAGGATTGCACGTTTCACGTTTTGCAGATCCAGAACTAATTTAACATTTCTCTTATTATACGACTAAACTAAGTAAAAGTACTCCTAAGAGCCCGACAACAGAAACAATTGTCTCCATCAGTGACCAGGTCATGATCGTGTCTTTGATACTCAGGTTAAAATATTCCTTATAGATCCAGAAGCCACCGTCATTTAAATGAGAAAACATAAGGCTACCTGCGCCAATTGCCAATACGATCAGTTCTGTAGAAACAGCCGCTGTTTGTAAAATAGGTGCAAGGATTCCTACTGTTGTCAAGCCAGCTACAGTCGCAGAGCCCACGCAAACCCGAATGATGGCCGCCATTCCCCAGGAAAGAAGAATTGGAGAAATCTGAACATCTTTCAACATTTCGGCGATATAGGTACTGACTCCGCTTTCTGTCATCATTTGCTTGAAAACCCCGGCTCCTGCAACGATCAGGAGAATAACAGAAATGCCTTTAAATGCATCTTCAAATGATTTGGTGATTTGTGGCATTGATTTGCCACGATTCAGACCCAGCGTCCAGGTAGCAAAAAGCACGGCTACAAGCATGCCTATATAAGGTTCTGCCAGTAATTCTACTAACGTATTTCCTGGAAAAAGGCCTTTGACAGATGCCATGACGGTCAGCAAAAATACTGGCAGGAGTGCAGTGGCAATACTAATTCCCAGTCCAGGCAGCTGCTCCTTGGGCAAGGGCTTTATTTCAAAGAGATCGCCCGACGGTTTAGGGTTGTATTTTTTCAGTGTGCGGCCAAATATCGGTCCTGCAATAGCAATGGCTGGAATAGAAACAATGATGCCATACATGAGTGTTTTGCCAATATCTGCATTCAATTGTAGTGCTACAGCCGATGGGGATGGGTGAGGAGGCAGATATCCATGAGCCACCGACAGTGCAGATAACATGGGTATTGCCACATATAAAATAGGAAGTTTCACCGATTCGGAAATCATGAAAATCAACGGGACGACGATCACGAATCCGGCACTGTAAAAAAGTGGGATTCCAATCACAAATCCCGCCAGCGCAAGCCCCCATTGAATATGTTTGACGCCAAATAATTTTACCAAAGCATCCGTAATTTGCTGAGCAGCACCGCTTTCAGCAACCAGCTTCCCCAGGAGCGCACCAAAGCCTACTATTAATATCAGATCACCCAGTGTGGATCCAATTCCAGTTTGAATAGCCACGGTGATTTGTGATACATCCAAGCCACTTGTAAGTCCCAATAGAATGGAAACAAGCAGAAAAGAGATGAATGTATCAATTTTTAGCCAGGCAATAAGCAGTATCAGCAGTACTAGTGCTATAAGAGTTAATAACAGGGGCATATAATTCGTCGGTTAATTACTGTAATAATTAGTAAAAGAAGTGGGATAACAAAATATAATCAGCTGTAGAGTAAAATACCATGATTATTCAGGGCGTTGAATTTGTTAAAGCTAGCAAAAATGATGAAATTTGCTTGTTAGTATAGAATGTGACAGGACGACTTTTGCATCTGTACTTTTTTATTAAATTGAAGTATTGATTTATTAATTATTTATGTCTGAATCAATTAGTGGCAATATTATCCCTATTAATATAGAGGATGAAATGCGGGGAGCGTATATTGATTACTCTATGTCAGTAATCATATCTCGCGCCTTACCTGATGTCCGAGATGGCTTAAAACCTGTACACAGAAGGGTTTTGTATGGTATGGACGGGTTAGCAGTAAAGTATAACCGGCCACATAAAAAATCAGCTCGTATTGTTGGTGAGGTATTAGGGAAGTATCACCCACATGGTGATTCCTCGGTGTATGATACAATGGTTCGTATGGCGCAGGAATGGTCGTTACGGTACCTGTTAGTGGATGGCCAAGGAAACTTCGGTTCAGTAGATGGTGACTCTCCGGCGGCAATGCGTTATACAGAAGCACGTCTTAAAAGACTTGCCGATGAATTGCTGGATGATATTGATAAAGATACAGTTAATTTTCAGCCCAATTTTGATGACTCGCTGACAGAGCCAACAGTATTGCCGGCACGTTTCCCCAATTTGCTGGTTAATGGTTCTTCGGGTATTGCAGTTGGTATGGCCACTAACATGGCGCCTCATAACCTATCAGAAGTGATAGATGGTACCATTGCTTATATTGAAAACCGTGATATTACCATTGCAGAACTAATGGAGTTCATCAAAGCTCCAGACTTTCCTACAGGTGGAACTATTTACGGGTACCAGGGTGTACGTTCGGCATTTGAAACAGGACGTGGCCGTGTGGTTGTTCGTGGTAAGTCACATTTTGAAACGTCCAAAACGGGAAAAGAGCAGATTGTCTTTACGGAAATTCCGTACATGACAAATAAAGCACTCATGATCGAAAGGATTGCTTCGCTGATCAATGAAAAGAAACTGGATGGTATTTCAGATATACGCGATGAGTCTGACCGTGATGGAATGCGTGTGGTATTTGATCTGAAAAAGGATGCAATCCCCAATATTGTACTCAACCATCTTTATAAGCATACCCCTCTTCAGTCGTCTTTTGGGGTAAATAATGTGGCTCTTGTAAACGGGCGTCCCGAAACGCTTAATTTAAGAGACCTCATTTTACATTATGTCGATCACCGTGTTATAGTAGTTACCCGCAGGACAGAATATGAACTGAGAGAAGCTGAAAAACGTGCTCACATTCTTGAAGGATTAATAATAGCACTTGATAATCTTGATGCTGTTATACAGCTGATCAGAAATTCACGTGATCCGGAAGAGGCGAAAAATGGTTTGATCAGTAATTTCTCACTTTCAGAAATTCAGGCAAAAGCAATTCTTGAGATGCGCTTGCAACGCCTGACAGGTCTGGAGAGAGATAAAATCATTAAAGAATACGAAGAGATCATGGCTCTGATCACTGATCTGAAGGATATTCTTGCCAACGAATGGCGTAAATTTGAAATCATCAAAACTGAGCTTCAGGAAATCAAAGCGCGTTATGGTGATGACAGACGTACACAAATAGAATATGCAGCTGAGGAATTCAGCGATGAGGATATGATCGCAGATGAAGAAATGCTGATAACAGTTTCTCATCAGGGGTATATCAAGCGTACTCCGTTAAATGAATACCGTTCTCAAAGCAGAGGCGGAGTGGGTGCCAGAGGGGTAAAAACCAAAGATGACGACTTTACAGAGCATCTTTTTTCTGCCACCATGCTTAATTACCTGCTTTTCTTTACCGAATCCGGCAAACTCTTTTGGTTGAAGGTTTACGAAATTCCGGAAGGTAGTAAAAATGCCAAAGGTCGGCCTATTCAAAACTTAATCAGTATTGAGCCGGGTGATAAAATCAGATCAGTGATCAATGTGAAAACATTGTCTGATGCTGATTATATCAACAATAATTATATTATTATGTGTACTGCACATGGTACCATAAAGAAAACATTGCTGGAGGCGTACTCTCGTCCAAGGCAAAATGGTATTATTGCTATCTCAATTAATGATGGCGATCGGTTGTTGGATGTAGCCTTAACCAATGGAGACAATGACATTGTGATTGCTTCCAGCGCAGGACGAGCGGTTCGATTTAATGAAAAAGGTGTGCGCCCGATGGGAAGAACTGCTGCAGGGGTAAGAGGAATTAATCTGGAAACCACCAGTGGCGAACAAAATAAAGTGATTGGCATGGTTTGTATTAGCCGGGAAGATACCCAGTTGCTGGTTGTGTCTGAAAATGGTTTCGGGAAACGTTCGCCAATAGAAGACTACCGGATCACGAACCGTGGAGGAAAAGGTGTAACGACTATGAACTCTACTGATAAAGTTGGTAAACTGGTGGCCATCAGTGAAGTAACTGAGGAAGATGATCTGATGATTATTACCAAAAATGGAATTGCAATCAGAATGGCTGTTGAAGATATTCGTCAGGCAGGAAGAAATACGCAGGGTGTGAAGTTGATTAAACTGTCTAATAGTGACGAAATTTCATCAGTAACCAGACTTGCCAAAGAAGAATCTGAGGAGGAAATTTCCGAGGAAACGAATGGTGTTCTACCCGAAGCAGAAAAAACCGGGGACGAAACAGGTACTGATAATATTGAAGAAAATGAAACAAATGATTAATTCGTTTGTTATAAAACGGGATACAATATAAAACCAATTAAACCATTTATGAAAAAAACCGTAATAGTTTCTGTATTCAGCTTATTCATGGTTCCTGCGTTTGCTCAGGAAGTTTTGGACCAGGCTCTATTGGATCAAATAAAGAAAGATAAAGAAAAGAGTGATAAGAATATTCAGGATCCGAAAGCCAGTGCAAAGGCCGCTACATGGATGGAACGTGCTAAGCTCTATGAAAATATAGCTTTACAGCATACAGCTATTGATTCAAACGCTGCAAATGAAGCGAAGGAATCTTATAAAAAAGTTATTGAGCTGGATGTAAACAAAAAGGGAGCGCCTGGAAGAAGTTCCCAGGAAGCTGAAAAAATCCTACAGGGAGCGGAGGGTACTTTTCTATACAATGCATTTGTAACTCAGGGAGCCCAATACTTTCAGGGTAAAAACCTAAAGGGAGCTTTAGATGCATTTACTGCTGCGCAAGAAATTAATACGAAAGATACAACCGCAGCACTCTATGGTGGAATCGCGGCTCAGTCTCTTGACATGCAAGATGAGGCAATAGCCGGATTCGAAAAATATGCTGCTAATGGTGGAGTTGACCCTTCGGTATATTATGGATTATCTCAAATGTATCGGGTGAAAAAAGATTTTCCAAATGCAATGAAAGCACTGGAGAAGGGTATTGAAAAAGCGCCTGATAATAAGGACCTGAAAGCTGAAGTAGTAAACGTATTGCTTGATTCAGGTCAGGAGGATGTTGCGATTGAAAGACTAAAAGGTCTCGCAGAATCAGATCCTTCGAATGTTACTAATGTTTTGAATCTGGGGATTTTGTATGACAATTCATTCTCTAAACTAGGTAGTGAAATCCGTAAGATTGAAAACCAGCTAGGAGCAGGAGGAAGTAAAAAATCAGCAATTGAGAAAGACATTGAAGGTGAAAAAGGAAAGGCTGAAGCATTTGCTGACGAAATTAAGCGTTTGACTGGCCGCGTCAAAGCACAGCCTAAAAATGCAGATTTGAAGCGCCAATTAGCTGATGCTCAAGCTTCTGTGAAATCATCAGAAGAGGCGTTAACTAAGCTTAATGCTGATCTGAAAGCATTGGAAGAGGAAAGCAAAGGAACGGATGCGACAGCGTTGCAAAGTGAACTTGCTCAATTGAAAGCAAAGCAGGCAGAGGCCAAGAATAACACAATTACTTATTATGAAAAAGCGATCAGTGTGGATCCTAACAACCATGACGCTTTAAATAATATTGGTATCTTCTACTACAATGAAGCAGTAGAATTGAAGAAGGAAGTTGATAATATGAATATGACTGAATATTCTGCTCGTGGAAAAGAAGTGGAAGGAAAAGTATGTGGTCGATTTACAAAATCAAAACCTTACTTTGAGAAGGCAGTAGCAGTTAATGCAGATTCAGATGCAAAAAATCACCTGGAAAACGTGAATATGATCCTTCAACAATTTGAAGGTAAAAGTATTCAATGTGTAGATTAATATTCTGCTGATCTAATATCTTAGAAAAGAGGGGGACTGTTCCGCAAGAACAGTCCCCCCTCTTTTTGTAAGCAATTTTGATATATCCTGATAGTGCTATAACAACATATCCACTAAAATGTGGGATGTTTAAAGAAGCAGAAGTTTATCTATATTGAGTTTTCTCATTAATTAGACTTCATTCGTGAAAGGTATCCGCTCGACCAATTGCATATTGTTTAGGCTGATTAAGCGTGGGATCTTTGTGTGATGAGCATACAAGCAAAAAGAGAAAAGATGCTTTCCATGGTTGAGGATTGGAAGGCAAGCGGGTTGACACAAAAGTCCTTTAGTGCTTTGCACGGGATCAAGGTCGCTACCTTGGGTTATTGGGTGGCCAAGTCCAAAGAAACGGATGTTCACAGCTTTATCCCGATATCAGATAATTCAAGCAGAAGCTCCGAGCAGGTCGAGATTATTT
>Ga0233365_1000071_pt1 | contig 61016 bp, 96 predicted proteins | sample ElkDunMinimDraft_27_FD_191535 | JGI IMG/M metagenome (GOLD analysis project Ga0233365, IMG submission 191535) | Fecal eukaryotic communites from dung pellets of Tule Elk in California, USA - Elk Dung C36 | ecosystem: Host-associated > Mammals > Digestive system > Large intestine > Fecal | place...
GTGTGGAAGCCGTCGACCTTTGGACTTTTGACCTACCCCCGGGTCAGCTGCGAGCCTGTGGCGCCACGAACGGCACGACGTTGTCGACCTCGCCCATCACGACGTGCTGCATCGGAATGAGGAACACCGCGCACATCCCGTCTGGGTATGCCTGAATGCCGCCGAACTTGGCAGCAGATGCCGGCTGGCCATTTACATGCAGAACGACGTCGCCCTTGTGTGTGCGCTTGAGTTGGATCGTCATGTGCTCTCTCCTCGCACTAGATTGGGTAGCCATCCGCGCCGAAGTAGATGATCGACTTGCCACGCTCCTCTGCGGCCTTGTCCCGGTCATGGCACGGCTTGCATAAACTTTGCAGGTTGTCGGAATCGAAGAACAACGCCTCGTCGCCCTTGTGCGGAACGATGTGGTCAACCACCGTTGCTACCTCGACGATCTCGCGGCGCAGGCAGAAGGCGCACAGTGGCTGCTGGTTTAGCTGGTTGTTGCGCAGCGCCTTCCATCGAGCGCGGCCATAGAGGTGGCGCCAGGGGCGGGTGTCGGTCAGGGCTACTGCACCACACTAAGCGCAGCGTCGGGGAACACTCCGAACGAGATATCGCCCTCGGGATCAACCCACGCCACATCAACGTCGCCACAGTCATTGCACACGTCGAGCACCACCATGTTGGGGCCGCCGATCACCAGTTTGACGATCTGCCCTTCAATGAAGGTGTTATAGGTATCGGAGATGGGGCTGTCGTTGTGAGTAGCGGTCATGGTGGGTTCCTCTAGAAAGCAGAAGGCCGACGCTTGCGTGTGCAGTGGCGCCGGCCGTGTTGGAGATTGAGGCGAGTGTGTAGCGCGGGGCTCATGCTGCTGGACTGCCCAGCCAATCCTACCCTAGGAGCCGCTGCTCACCTCAAACTTGGTGCGCCAAGCGCGAAACTGTGCCGGCCTCAACCGCACAGGGCAGGAGGCCGGCGATCACCTGATCGCGGAGGAGGCGCGCTCAAGGGATGGGGGAATAGTTACGCCCGGCTGATCTCTCGCCGAGCGTCTGTCGCTATGCGCACAGAACTTGCGCAGGAACCTTGCCCTGCTGTTCTATACGCTCCGCAGGAGGGATTACCCTAGGCTGCCCGATCTTCCCGATCCATCACGGCCAACTCGGCCTGCACGATTGCAAGCCCATCCATGACGTAAGCCCGTCCGATTGGACCGCTGGAAACGGTGTTGCCGCCCTTCCCTTCGCCAATTGCCGACAAGGTCTCGCCATGCAGCACAGCATCCTCAAATGCGCCAACCAGCGGCCCTAGTTTCGCTTGCAGGCGGCGAATGCCTTTGCGGCTGTCGATCGCGGCATTGATCAGGCGATCGCCGTTCCACTTCTTCATTGCCGGCGACTTAGGGCGCATGGGGAATGTGGATGTTCCGCTTTGCATTGCGGTGCGGATGGTTTCATTCATGGGCACAACCTTGCTGGCGCCGTCATCTCCATCCAGCCTGCCGATCGCTCCCTTAACCCGGCGCACGCCCTTGTAGCCCACCGTACCGTCTTCGCGGTTGTGGACCCTCTGGTCTAGCGGCGCCGATGAGTTCTCATCCGGCATTGCACCAATCAGCGGAACCTCAACGATGCTGGCGTCGTACATGGCACGATAGCGCTCGGCCACGCGAAGCAGCACCTCGTTGCCGTCCTTGCGCAGCCACTGTGCCAGCGGCCATGCCTTGTTGTCATTTGCCGGGCAAGTCGTCCAAGCTGGCCGCTTCGCATCGAGTTTTGCCAGCCGCTTCTTCTGTGCCATGACGCCCGCCCTGTCCCCTGGTGCATAGATGAAGGGCGCAGGAAGATCGGACCCGTCGCCGGAGAGTGTTGGAAAGCTGCTAATCATTGTCATTGGCGTACTCCCCATCAAGATTCATGCGCGCAGACGTGTCCTCATCCGCGGTGAATAGTCTTGGACGAAGGGGCCGTGTAACCAATGCCACTAGGTCTGGCTCGGTGTCGTAGCTTTCAGGGCGATCACCTGTGTCTGGCACTTTGCGCTTCGCTGGCCCGAGGTTGGAACGGCTGTATTTTGGCGCTGCTTTCACTTCGCATCTCCCGGTAGCTTTGCGTGAAACCCGATCGGGTTTGGCTTCTGTCGAACAATCACCGCGAAGGTGCGGTCGCCGTTGCTGTAGGTGACCTTGGCCTCCCGTGTGTCGGTGTGCACGGTGCAGGTGGCGCGCTGGTGGTGGCCCCAGCCGTCAACGAAGGTGCTCATGGGGTGGGGGGCATGGTTAGGCGCGCCATTGTCTCTGCCTCTATGGTGTTTGGGTGGGGGTGTTATTCGCCGCGGAGCGAATGAAGCGCGCCTGATAGCCTGACAGCGGCGTCAGCGGTCTTGGCCGAGAACCGCCGATCTCGTTCTGCCTTTGGCACGCCCGGTTCGTATGACCCGCCCTTGAGCCTGGTATCGAGCGGCACGGCGTTCCCGGACTTCATATTGTCCCAAGCCCGCTGCAAACCCCGTTTGGTCTTGGCGCTGATCGGGTCTTCCGTGATGGCCCGAGCAAGATCGAAGATGAGCATGCTCTGCCAAATAGACAGGTTCTGCACCGCGTACCTCAGCTCATCTTCCGTCGCATCGCCGCCTTCGCGAACCGCCTCGATGACTTCGTTTGTAGTCTTCATCCCTGCTTCTCCTTGTTGGTGTTCACGCGTTGGGTGGGGTTACATACTTTGAGCAGCGGCATGCATTTCTTCCCCCAAGGCTTCCTCGGGCGCCATCCCGTCCTCGAACATGTCGACCCAAGCCTCCTTCCCGCAGTCGTTCACATAGGTTCCCGGCCACCCTGCTTTGGCGAACAACGCCTGCAATTGGCTCAGCCATTCTTCAAAGCTCTCTGTCTCGCTCATCCCTGCTTCTCCTTGTTGGTGTTCACGCGTTGGGTGGGGTCATTGTCATTCGCTGCCGAACCCGCCAGCCAAGCCTGCACCAGAGCCACCACATCAGCCGCGCCCTGCTCGATCGTCTTGCCGCGCACCACCTCAACCTGAAAGCCCAAGTGCCGGTGCAAGGCGTGCCGCTTGTGCTGCTCCGGCCTGATCGGGGTCTTGGGGCCTTTCATCTCGATGAGCAGCATCCGGCCACCCATTCCGTAGAATCGCAAATCCTCCTCACCGGCCACGATTCCGGTTGCCTTGGCCTTCACGCTTTCCTGCATACCTCGGCGTGCGGCGTTGAAGTCCCCGGCAAGGGTGAAGGTTACGCCAGGGCCAGCCTCATCGCCGAAACCGGGCAGCGCACGGCACCGCCTCACCGCCTCAGCTTGAATTTCCCATTCCTGGACGTTGGCGGGCTTGAGCCTCGTGCGCACCACCTTCGTGCCATCGGCCAGGGTCTTGGTGGTGCGGGAGATGCGGGTGCGAGTGGTCATGGGGTGGACCGGGAGCGGATGGCGCGAGCAATTCCAAAGCCGACGACATGAGCCGCCAGGCTTGCCTCCCACTCCACCGGGGTAAGGTCGTCAGCCACCGCTGCGCACGCTTCCCTCTCCGCTGCGACAGCATCGGTGATGGCGCGGGCTATCTCTGCCTGCACATGGCCATACGGGAGCACCAGGTTGATACTGCTCGCCGCATCCCATACCGCCTGGCTAATGTCGTCTGGCTTGCTCATGGCACCCTCCATCCAGTGCCCGACAGTATGCGCATATTCTCGCATAATGTCAAGGTTTATCGTGGGTGGGTATTCCTTCTCGCATTCTCTGCCACAAACGAAAAACCCGCCAGCTCGCGCCAGCGGGGTTAGTTTGGAGGTCTGAATATGCCATCCTGGCACGATCACGAGGTGTCTAGGCTTTTCATGGTCGCATCCAATCTTGTTCTTGGTTTCGCGGTATGCCGGATTTAAAGCGCATATATTCGGAACGGTCAAGCGATTCTCATTCCGGTCTGCATTTTTTCTTCACCCCCCTACACGTCAGAAATTTAGGTCAACATGGCTTACCTAACGCGAAAGCTGCGACATCGTCACTTTCGCGCGCACAAGTATGCGCAATCACTATAGTCGATTGCGCACTTGCGCACTTGTGGAGGGAGATCACTTGCGCACTACTTTCGCGCCACTTTCGCACTTACTTTCGCAGGCACAAAAAGTAACTAATGGACCCGATTTTGGCAAAAAAAGAAGGGTGGCCGAAGCCACCCCGTTGCGTTCAGACCGCGTCGCGCGGTTGGTAATCCGACGACCGGATGAACACCGCGTCCTTTCTGGAGATGGGGTCGCGCTCCCGGACCTCGACCAGCTCGCCCTCCTTCAGCATGGCCTTCAGAATGCCCGCGGAGCGGTGCCTGGCGCCCCTGTCCTCGTTGTCTATGCCGAGCACCCAGGCGATGGCATTGCCGGCCCAGTTCTTGGCGTTAGGCGCAGGCTTATAGTCGATGTTGTCCAGCGACGCCCTGATCTGCGCCTTCTGCTCGGGCGTGAGCCCATCGACGATCTCCTCCGAGCCTGGCCACTTCCATTCCGTGACCACAGGCGCGTCATCGTGCTTCATGAACGACAGGTTGCCCCCTCCGCCATTGCCGAGCGATTGGCCCACCAGCTTGCGCCAGTGCTGCTTATGAGACAATGGCGTCAGGTTCGACTTACCATAAGTGATGGAGAAGTAGCCAAACCGGTCCATCGGGTTGAGCCCACCAGAGACTGCCTGGTCCTCTGACATGCGGTTTAACACCCTCACCGAACGCGCCGCCCCGATGAGCGCCACGGCGCCACGCGCATCCTCTACAGTGGATTCCCGTCCGTCCTGCTGCTTCCGCAAATGGTGGACGACGTCGATCGAGCAGTTCGTCCGGTCAGCGATGTGCGCCCACAGCTTGGCCACCTTATCGATGGCGCCGTTGTCGTTCTCGTTGACGCCATGGGTAGAGACGAAGGGGTCGACGATCATGACGTCGATTTTGTTTTGCAGGATCTGCGCCACGACGGCCTCGACGATCGGCTCATTGATCTTGACGCCCTGCTTGTCGTCCCGTGCAATGACCATCTCCTGCTCGCGGCCGGTATCAAGGAACAGGTGCCCATTGATGTGCTCCGGCTGCAGCTTGTAGTGCAAGCACGCCGCCATAATTCGCCGCTCGAGCTCGTCTCGCGGATCCTCGGCATTGAACAACCACACCCGCAAACGCTCACTCGGCTTGGTGCCGGCAAGGTTTTTCCCAGACCCCATGGCAAGGGCGTCAACAATGCTGTTGGCGGTCTTGCCGAGTCCGCCCGGCGCCACAGTCACCGAGACGTACTTGCGGATGTAGTGGATGCCGAACGCGAAAGATCGGCGCGGGATGGTCTTGGGGTCGATCCAGTTAAAGGGCGTAGCTGCGAATGGACGGGAAGCCGGCTTTGTGGACGCGGGCGGTGGCGGCGGGTCTTCCACCGGCGCGGCATCGATCTCTGCCTCGCGGGCCTTGCGCAGCCCGTTCTCGATCATGCGGCTGACGTCGATCAGGCGCGTGTTGTCCTGCTGCGCGCCGCGCTCGGGGATTTGGCGCGGTGACTGCATGCCCTTGCTCAGACCGCTATTCATGGTCTGCCGGGCTGCACGCTCGCCGTCTTTGGCCACATAGCCGTTGGCATGCGCGGCAGCCATGATGTGGGCCTCCGCCTCGCTGCGCGACAACGCCCCTGCCCCAACCAAGGTGCCAAGGTTGAATGCCGCGTCATTGATGCCAGTGTTGCGGTTCGACCTGGTGGCGGCAAGGGCATCCATCTCGCTGCGGATGACAGCCTCGACATATGGCGCGTTGTCGCCGGACGTGTGAACATATGGCTGACTGGACGGTTCGCGAACCGGAGCCAGGAGTAATTCAATGAGCCAGTCCGGTGCATCCAGAATGGGCGGGATGCCCTCACCCTCATAGTCAAACCACTCATAGTGACGTCCATCCGCCAAGACACTACCCGGCAGAATGCAGTAGCCACCCTCCCCGCGGATGTCGCAGAGCGGGCCAAGGTTGCCGCGGTTCTTGATGCCCTGCACCATCTTGAAATAGTAGTGCCGCCCGCCGTTTACCGTGGTGACACGGGCAGTTTCAGGCAGCTTGCCGTGCTGGACCTCCATCTCGTCGAGCCAGTCAAAGCCGCTGCCCACGCCAGGCTTGACGTCGATGTCGAGCACAAATGCGCCCATCGCTTCGCCCGTGGGTCCGGCGATAAGTGCCGTGGGATTGCGGCGCCAGTATTCCCTGACGATGCGTTCCGTCTTGGAGGCGCCGCGAAAGCCATTGCTGATGAGTGGCGTCTTGATGCCCGCCAGCACCTCGCCCGTTGTGGGGTCGATGTCGTCATCAGCCCGACACGGAAAAACCGGCCAGCCTACGGAGGAGTAGGAGAGTGCGATGTCTAGTGGAGTCATTGGATGCCCCTGAAAAGGTCAGAATGGGTGCCGTTGTCGTTGGCAGGCTTTGGGGCTGCTCGCTTGGGCTTGGGTGGCGCGTCGATCCTCTGGCGCGCCATGGCTGCGTATTCGGGATTGAGTTCCAGCAGGATAGCACTGCGGCCATGTGCTTGTGCGACAAGGCCGGTGGTACCTGCCCCGCCGAATGGGTCGAGCACTGTTCCCTCTGGTGGGCAGCCGGCAAGGATGCAGGGCTCGATTAGGTCAGGTGGAAACGTGGCGAAGTGGGCGCCCTTGAATGGCTTGGTGGTGACAGTCCAGACGGAGCGCTTGTTGCGGGTGTCGGCAGTGCCGATGTCCTTCATATCCCGCCCATCTCTGTTGGCTGGGCCGCCGCCGTCACGCATATGGCCTTGGCCGCGAAAGGCGTTCTTGCCGCCCCGCCCAACTGCCTTCATGGGGCCGTTCGTCTTGCCGGGCACCCGATAGCTGCCCTCCTGGCTCTCCAGGTTGGGCTGGGACAGGCGGGCTATGCTGGACGGCGCTACAGGTTCCTTGATCGCCTCAGCATCGAAGTGGTAGCGCGGCGATTTACTGAACAGGAAGATATACTCGTGCGCCTTGGTGCAGCGGTCCCGAACCGACTCCGGCATCGGGTTGGGTTTGGACCAGATAATGTCCTGGCGCAGATACCAGCCATCGGCTTGGAGCGCGAAAGCTACTCGCCACGGGATGCCGATGAGGTCTTTGGGCTTAAGGCCGGGAGCACTCCTCTTGTAGGTGGTGCTGCCGCAGAGAAGCTTATCGCCGACCCCGCCTGGGGATATGGCCCCCACACTCTTGTTTTCGTTCCGGCCCTGCGTTGCGGTGCTCGACCAATAGCTATCCCCCAAGTTGAGCCACAGCGTGCCATCATCGCGCAGCACACGGCGCACCTCAGCAAACAGCGCAACCATGCCAGCCACGTATTCATCGGGCGTTTGCTCCAGCCCCATCTGACCTTCGACGCCATAGTCGCGAAGCCCGAAATAAGGCGGGCTGGTCACACAGCAATTCACGCTGCCGGCGGGCATGGCCCGCAGCAGTTCGCGGCTGTCGCCAATGCGGATTTCCACTCCCATCACGCCCCCTCCCCACCAAACATGAATGTGGGCACTGGCGTGGCGTTGTCGTTCGCGGCGGGAGCGGCCACGAACATGTCGCCTTGGGCGTAAGCCTGCTCGATGCGGCGGCACGCTATGTCGAAGTATGACGGCTCACGCTCGATGCCGATGAAGGCGCGCCCGGCTTTGGCGCATGCCACGCCGGTGGTGCCGGAGCCCATGAAGGGGTCGAGGATGGTCTTAGCGTTCGGTACGTGGGTAAGGCACCAAGACATAACCCCTTCGGGCTTTTGTGTGGGGTGTTCTCGGACGTCGTTGCCCTTCCGGATCATTCCATTCCACCGCCAGTAAATGCGGCGAACGGCCTTTGGAAGGTTGGTCCATGCGAGCTCGCAGTCTGCGAAGTCGTTGGAGCCATTCTGCTTGTCCCACACCAGCCAGCACGATGTTGGCGGCAGGTGAAAATAGTTGCCCCCGAAGATAATCTGATGCTTGCTGATGGCGCGCATCAGGTCGATCACCTCTTGGGCGGGTGGCGCTTTATCCCAGTCATAAGTCCCGTAGTCTTTTGGCGCCGCCAGTGTTCCACGCGATAGATTCTTCTCGTTGCTCTCGCCAATCCCATAAGGCGGGTCCGTCACCACAGCATCGACCTTGCCTAGACCGGGCATCACCTCCATGCAGTCCCCGTTGTACAGCGTGCAATCGCCGATCTTCTCTACGCGCATGCCTATGCCTCCCCATTATCATTCGCCGCCACAGCCTCCAGCCAAGCCACGAACAACCGCTCGCGCCCCAGCATCAGGCTGGCCAGGTACTCGTGCCGCCCGTCGCAGACGACGAACCTTGCGCCGGACCAGTGCCCAACCGGGGGCGGCCACGAGCCTCTGTCCCCGAGGCAGAGCAGCTTGCGCAGCGCTGCATCCACGTCGCCTGTGCCCATGCGAACACGGCTGCCGAGCACGGCCTGGTTGATGTCGATCCAGGCGGTTCTGACGTGCTGCCCGGGTTGAACGGAAAGGGATCGGTCTTGTGCGGTCCAGACTGACATCAGAAGGGGCTTTCGTTCTTTAGAGTCACATGCAGCGCATGCCGATAGCCACCAACCAGCCGGCGACAAAACTCCGTCCATTCGGCCTCGCTGAGCGCGTCCAGCGAGAACTTCCCGAGCTCGTCGAGATACGCCCCCGCCTCCTCACCACCTGCGACGGTGGCGAGTTGCTCGAGGTGCTTCCATTCCTTTTCCGGCATTTTGTAAGTGTCCTGTACAACGAGGTAGCAATCAGGCTCTCCGCAGCACCAGAGCACCTGGTCTTTCCATTTCGCGACGACCCCAAAGCCGACGGCTTGGCCAGCACAACCTGCGCATATCCGATCGCTGGCGCGGGGCACGGTGGGGAGGGTCATGCGGCACCTGCTTGGGTGGGTGCGAACAGGTCGCCGTTGTCATTGGCGGGTGGTTGTTGCTCCGCGGCCGCGGCGGCAATAACGGGCTCATGGTCCACGACGCCGCCCGCCTTTCGCAGGACAGCCCATGCGATTCGAGCCTCGGCGATCGGCATGTATTCGTCCTCGCGCTCGATGCCGACGAAGTTGAAGCCCTCCAGCACTGCGGCCTTGCCAGTCGAGCCCGAGCCCATGAATGGGTCGAGGATGGTGCCGCCTGGCGGGGTGATGAGGCGGCAGAGGTAAGCCATCAGGCTGGTTGGCTTGACGGTGGGGTGGGTGTTGGCGCGCTTAGGCGTGGCTATAGGCGTGCCATCTCCGGCCAGCGGCTGGCCGGAGACTAAGTTTCCAGCCATTGCTGCTGCATCTTTGATGGCGAACCCGTCCAACCCCTCGTCGCGGTCCTTCCGGCTGGCCTTTGCCGCGTAGAAGAAGCGTGCGGCGGATCCACCGTTATCGGTATGACCGCGCACAGTGTTTGAACCTGCAATTGTATCGCTGGCAGCGTTGAACTTATTGCCGCGCATGTCGGCCAGTTCCCCACGACTCGCCGCTTTGCTCGGTGCAGTCTCAGGAAACGCCGCCAGCACTTCATCGCTGCCGTCGTGGATGATGTTGGCGGGCCAGCGGCCCCTACCATCATGGATGTCAAATCCTGCGGATGGCTGCCAGCCAACAACACCATTGCTGGCGCCGCGCCCTCCTGCCGTCTTGCCTTCCGGCGCATCCACCCGACACCCATCCACATTGAGCGCCCCCACACCCCACTCGGCGAGGTTGCCCGCAACAGTTCCCGACAATGGCCTGCGCGCCAAGCAGATCGGCTCCCACGCGGGCTTGAGCGCAGTACCCCAGCCTTCCCATTCACCTTTCTGGTTGTGCGACTTCGGGAATCCACTTCCAAACGCCCAGCCGATTTGGTCACGAATCTCGAACCCTGCATCTTCGATGGCGCACACCAACCGGTGGTAGGTGCGTGTGCCGCCGAACGCGACGACATGGCCACCCGGCTTCAGGACGCGCAGACACTCGGCCCAGAACGTTTCGGCAAATGCCGTGTCGGCGACGTCCCAATCCTTGCCCATGAAGCCACGAGAGGCGCGGGCATATAGGCCGTCCTTGCCATGCTGCGCCGGCGCGCTGCCTGCCTTGCCGAACCGCTTCTGGATTGAAACGAGGGCATAGGGAGGATCGCAGACGATGCTATCAATTGAGCAATCCCCCAGCCCACGCAGCACATCCCGGCTGTCGCCTTGATGCAGGCGCACCTGGCCGTTGTTCATCTCGATCATCACTCACCCCCTCCATACCGCTGCGCCTTGCCACCATGGACAAGCGCCCGGTGGTCACGCCGGTTGATGCTCCGCCCCCAAGGCATGTCTGCCACGGGCATGGGTGTGCCACGCGGCGCCACATAGGCCCGGGCAGCATGGTGAGCGCAGTAGCTGCCCTTCGCCTTGGGCTCGCCGCAGCACAGCTTGGCGTCGTCACCGATGGGCCAACGACAGGCGTTGTCCGGCGCGGTGATCCACGGGATGGGGTTCGGTGCCTGCCAGGTCGAGGCGGGCAAGCCGCCATCGGGGCCGATATCCTTGAGGGGCTGGCGCGGCTCGTCAGTGGTCCGCTGCGACAGGCCGTGGCGGAAGATGAAGCCTTGGACCGCGTCCCGCGTGGTGCCGAGAATGTCGGCGATTTCAGCGGGGGTTATGGTGCCGAGGGCGGTGATGGCCTGCTTCTTGGCGTCGATGTCCATGTCGGCCCACACCAGATGGGTGGGGTTGGGGAAGTGGTGGGTGTGCGGGTGGCTGGTCATGGAGCCACCGGCAGGAAGACGTGTTGCGCCACAGTCAGGTGGGCCAGATGCCCACTGAAATCGACGGCCACCTTGTTGCGCCAACGCGCAACAATCGTGCCGTGCCCATACTGCTGCCCCAGAAAACTCGTCGGCACCAAGCAGGGCGACGGCAGGTCTACTTCCATAGCGGCGCTCATTTCCCGCCCTCCTCTTTGTAGGCCCGCACAATGCGGGCGACGAAATCGCCGGGGCTCTCAGCGGGGCCGGGGCGCAGGCACATGCGCCGGGACGCATTTATTGCAGCGTCTGTATCGACGGGTATGCGGATTCGCATATCGTCGGGCGTGCGAAAGGGGATTACGATGCCCATCAGGGGACTCCGTTGTTGCTGACTTGCGGCGCGGTTCGCGCCTCGTGCTGCCTGACGCCGTACAGCACGGTGGTATGGTTATAGCCACCGGTACGGCGCCCGATTTCAGAAAAGGAAAAGCCGCGCTGCCGGAGCTCGGCCCAGAACGCTTGCCGGGCGATCACCACGCGGCGGGAGCGGTAACGGTCCAGCATTTCCCTGACGCCCATGCGGTGCTTCTTGGCTACCGCTTCGGCAATGGGACGCCATGATGGGCGCAGGCTGATAATGCGTTCCCGGTTCTGGCGCAGTTTGGCCAGGGCAGCTTCGTGCGCTTCCTTCCGTTTGGCGTCGAGATCAGCCATTACGGACAGGATCAGAGTGGCGCGTTCAGTATTGCCGCAGCGGCGGGCGCTTTCCAGTTGATCGAGGGCGGCTTGGGTTCCGTGTATGCGCCTGATATGGCTCGCCGTGCGGGCCTTTTGGGATTGGGTCATCGGCGCCCGGCCCTTGCGGGTCTGCACGCGGTGGCGGAAGAGCTCGTGCATGGCGATGGGTTGGGGGTGGGTCATGGGGTCAATCCCTGACGCGCGACTGATCGCATGTAGTCGCGCTCACCGTTGCTTCCGTAGCACGCTGCATAGGACATGGGGCGGTCACTTAGTGTGCCGTCAGATTTGCTCCAGAACTCGCCGGTGGGTGGGAATTCGCCATGCCAGCGTTCGATCTTGGTCAGTGCAGCTCGGGCCTTCGCAAGCTGCGCGTGCGCGGTTGCCAGTTGCTCGCGCAACTCCGCAGCCTCTATGGCACGGGCAACAACTTCGGAATGGGACGCAAGCGGGTCGCCAAACCAAGCGTCACCAGGAAAGCCGAGGGCACGCGCCAACTCGGCATATTGATCTTTCAGGACCATGTAGTCCTGCTCGATGGCCTTGTATTCATCGCGCCACATCACGCCACCTTCCTCTGCTCTGCTGTTGCACCAGCAACAGCCACCTCGTTTGCGCCCCAAGCCTCTGCCCATCCCGCACCCTTGCGCTCCAGGATTACCGGCGCGAGGCGCCAATTGCCTGCCGTGTCGCAGGTCCATTTCGTGGTGGGGGTCATGCTGCCTCCCTCTCATAGCTGGCCATCAGAGCTGCCCATTGGTCTGGTGAGATCGACCCCTTCAGGTGCTGAACGAGGCGCGTGTCCTCCGCTTGCAGGCGGGCGGTTTTCACTTCGGTGTTGATGGCCGATCGACGATTGGCGACGATCTGGAGGGCGGCCCGCTTGTACTTCAGGGCGCACCTTGCCTTCGCAATCCACTGACCGCGCTGTTCGGGGAACGGCAGCAACAACTCGAGTTCGACCTGAAGCTCGATGCTGGCAATTGCTGCCATCAGGTACGCATATGCGTCGTCACAGTCAGAGATCGTCTTGCAGTCTTCGGCTGCCCAACCCTCGGCAATCTCAATGACCGGGATCGTGATGTCTGCGAGGTGTTGATTCATCACACACCCTCCTTCACGGGCGCCAAGAGGTGCCGGAACATCGCGACGTCCTGCTCTTGCGTGCGGGTGGTTACAGGGCGGAAGCGATAGACGCCGTAGCCGCCTATGCCGCCCGGCTTTGATACACCCACGAGGGAAACCTGCAGGCCGTCCCTGAACTCACCATTTGGCCCCAATGCTGGGCCGCCGGCGAAGACACTTTCGATCACATACTTGCGGTTGAGTTGCAGCCCGGTATCTGGAACCACGACGCTGGACGCATCCACACAAACGACCCTCGCCCCCGGCCTTGCCCACGCGCTCACAGTGCACCTACCTGCCGAGCGACGGCGCTAAAGACCAGCCAGGCGGCGGCCAGAACTACCCACGAGGCAGCAACTGCGGCGAGGAACATCCAGCCGGGTGGCAGGTCAGCTAGGGACCAGCGGCGGGGCTTGGCGCGGCTTGAAATGGTGCTCATGGCTGGGCCTCGGCGGCATTCCGAGCATCGAACGGGCCGAAATCAACCTTGTGCAAGTCGTGGAGCTCGATCTTGATCTTGTGGATTGCGCCATCGACTTCGCACAGTGCGTACATCCCGAAGTCGCCGGCAAAGTCGGCAATCACCTCTGTCCCCGCCGGCACGACCGGGAGGCGGTCTTTGTGGTAGTCGTTCGCGCAGTCCTCCTTAAGGGTGAAGATTTCGCCCTTGATGGCGTGCTCCGTTCGCCCACCAAAGCGGTTAACCCGCGAGATGTTCTGGTACGTCTTAAGCATCAAGCTTTCAGTCATTCAGCCATTCTCCTCGGCTCTCGATTCCTATCGCATTATGCGCATATATTCCCGCTCACTTCAACCATTATATTCCTTTTAGCATATCTCACGTCAAAACGGGATGTCGTCCTCGAACTCCTCCGCCATCTGCCGCAGCCTTTCGCGCGCAGCCGCATCGCCGTTCGACACCACCTTGCGGGGCATGAGGGCGGCGAGGTTGCCCTTGCGGGCCGGGGCGTTGTCGTTGGCGGCTGGTGCTGGTGCTGGGGCTGGGCCGGAGCGGTAGGCGACGACATCGGGGTATTTCGGGTTCTTGGCGAAATCCAACTGCACCTCGGCGGTCCAGGACAGTTCCTCGGCGCGGTCCAGGAACTCGTCGACGGACTTCGGGAATGGGCGCTTGCCGCCGTGCGCAAGCCAGTACCGATCGGCCTTGCCCTTGGGGAAGCCCTCATGGGCGGGGCATAGCCACTCGTTCACCTTGCGGCCTTCCACCTCGTAGGTCGCCTTGACCGTGGGCAGCTTGCCCTCAGCCTTAGCGGGATGGAACGCAAACGCTCTCCCCAGCACCGGGAACCACGGCTTCTCGGTGGAGAGGATGGGTTCGGCCGCAGCCGTGGCCGTTATCTTGGACTCTTCGTTCGGCGGAAATTCGTAGTCGCAGCACGGACAGACCATTACCGAAATGTGGACAAGCTCATCGCAGCGCACGCCGCCCACCAGGTTCGGACACATTTTCACGGGCGCGTCGCCCGAGCCCTTGGTCGGCGCCTTCGGCTCGACACGATCGACAGGTCCATGCTTGCGCACAAGGCCGGCGAAGTCCATTACCAAGCATGACGGCTTCGGCCCGGCCGCAATGCCGGCCAGCCTACCCTCCTGGGTGGAGAGGTCAGAACCCGGCGCATAGATCGGGCGGGTTCCCCTGCCCGCCATCTGAATATAGAGTGACGCCGAAAGCGTGGGCCGCAAAAACGCCAGCAGGTCCACGCCCTTGTGGTTGAACCCGGTGGTCAGCACCGAGTTGTTGGTCAGGCAGCGGATCTTATAGTCCTTGTAATCCGAGAGGATGCGGCGGCGCTCGTCCTTGGGCGTCTCACCCGTGATGGTTTCGCAGGTGATGCCGTGCGAACGGATCTCATCGCGCACATGAAGCGCATGCTCCACGCCCGAACAGAACGCCAGCCACGAGCCGCGGTCCTGGCCTTTGGCGACAATCTCGGCGACCGCGGCGCGGGTGACCTCGTCCTTGTCGACGGCGGCCTGCATCTCGCTTTGCTTGTAGTCGCCACCCAGCCGATGCACGCCGGTCATGTCGAACCCGGTGGCAGTCGGCTTGTTGGACAGCGGCGCGAGGTAGCCCTCTTCGATGCCCCGGCCGACGCCGTACTCGTAGACGACCCGGTCAAACAGGCGGTCATCCCCTTCATCGAGGCGCCCACTGTCGAGCCGGAATGGGGTGGCGGTCAGCCCCAGTATCTTGAGGTCGGGGTTGATCTCGCGCATGGCGGCGATGAACTTGCCGTACATTGTTGCGCTGTTAGCGGGAACCAAGTGTGCCTCGTCGATCAAGAGTACGTCGATGTGGCCGATCTGCTGCGACTTGTTCCAGACTGTTTGGATGCCCGCAAAGACGATTTGGCTATGGGCGTCGCGGCGACCAAGGCCGGCCGAATAAATGCCTGCCGGCGCGAACGGCCACGCGCCAATGAGTTCAAGGTATCCCTGTTCAATCAATTCCGCGACGTGGGTCGCCACCATGATGCGCAGGTCGGGCCAACCATCCACCAGGCGCTTGATGATCTCGGCCATGCACAAGCTCTTGCCTAACCCCGTCGCTAAATCTATCAAGGGGTTGCCGGGCTCTTCGGACCAATAGCTGAAAACAGCTTCAACCGCTTCGGCTTGGTATGGGCGGAGTTGCAACGCCATTTTTGTCACCTCATTATTGCTTGCGACTACGCCTGCGGCGCTATTGCGGGCATCTCCATTCCCGCCCCATCCGTCCACTGCTCGCCAGAGCGCATGGCATAGGTGATTGTCTCGGCGCCGGCGTCGTAATCGACCTGCTCGCCATCCACGAAGCCAGGCAGGTAGAGGTGGGCCTCACACCCGGCGCGCTGCTCGTCGATGGAGATGGGCTTCGACCACCGGCTGCAGCTCCAGTGCCCGTCGCCCATCATCTCTGGGGTGCTATGCAGGCACGAGCGGCAGGTCACCCGAGGCAAGGCGCGCTCGTGGCAGACGATTTTGTGCTTGCAGAACATGCAGCCAAAGAAGTCTGGTTTCTCCGAGATGCGCGGCGGCGGGTCTTGAGCCTCAATGATGCGCTGCGCCCGCGCCAGGAGGCGGAGGCAGAACTCGAGATCGTACTCAATGCGCTCCAGATAGATGTCCTCATCGTTCTTGTTGGTAACGACGTAGGCCGCACGGGTCAGCCCAAAGGCGTGCATCCCCAACTGGCACTGGACGTAGTGCTTGGGTTGCGCTGCCTTGACGCCCTTCTTCTGCAGCACCCGGAAGTTGGCGGCGTTGCTCGATTTTGCCTCGAACAAATGCTGGGTTTTCGGCGCTTCAAGCAGCCCAATGAGCCGCCCGTCGGCCTTGCCGCGGACGTGTCCATGCAGCAGCCGGATTCGGTCTTGCTGCCCGAACACCTCAACGCCGATCGCCTCAAGGTCAGCGATGAGCCTGGATTCCTCCAGGTCACCGCGTCTAAAAACACGAACCTTGCGCCCCTCTGGCGCTTCCGGGGGCGATGCCCACCGGAAGGTATAGAACAGCGACCTGTCGCACTCGGCACCGAGCTCGCCAACGGAGAGGCCCCACGAATCCCAGGACTCGTTGGCGGCCTCATACGCGGCGTAGATGGCGCGCACCGTTGGGCTGGTCAGTTTGGGCAGTGGGACCATCAGGCGACGGCGCCGGGCGCCGCCTCCTTGTTGTCGTTGGCTGGCATGGCAGCGCGGAGCGCGTAGCGGCTTTCATCCACGCTCTTCCACTTTGGCCAGAACTCGCGCTCGAGCCGCAGGATTGCCTCCTCCGCGTCACCAGCCTTAATCAGGTCGATGACTTCACGAACGGTCGCGTGCGCCTCGTCTGGCATGTCCAGGTTGCGGCGCTTCGCTTCGGCAAGTAGTTGCTTGTCGTCGATTTCGTAGAAGACTTCGCCGATGTCGACTTCGATGCTGATGGTGCTCATGGTCACGACACCCGCATCGGCATAAGGACGGACAACCAGTTGTCGTTCTCGCCCGTGATGAGGGATGGGGAGTTGTCCTCGCTCCACTTGAACGTGACCCTCTCGCCGCCGGCCACGCGGATGATTTCGGCCAAGTAGCCGGCGTTGTAGCCAATGGCGAAGTTGACTTCGGAATCCACCGACACGTCTTCGGTGGCGCTGCCGCCCTCAGAGTTGGTGCAGGTCAGTTCGAGCCGATCCTCCGCCACAGCGACCTTCACGGCTTTGCTGCCCCGATCATTCGCAACGATGGAAACGCGATCGAGGGCAGCCGCAAACTGCGCCCGGTCTACCACCAGAACCTTGTCGTTGTTTTTCGGCGTAACACGATCATAGTCTGGGAACGTGCCCTCGATCAGCTTGGACACAATCACCACGTCGCCGGCAACGAGCCGAATCTTGGTGGCGGACAACTGCACCTGCACAGTGCCGGGCGGCACGATGGCTACGGTCTTCTTGGGCACAATCACTCCCGTGAACTCGGGCGCTTCGGAACCGTCATGGCGGGCCAGGCGGTGCCCATCGGTTGCAACGGCGCGCAAGCGGCCGGCAACGGTGTGCAGGTAAATGCCGTTTAGGTAAAATCTGGTCTCTTCATTGGAGATGGCGAAGGCGACAGGCGCGAACAGGCTGGCAAGGTCGGTCTCGAATGGCTCGCCAAAGTCTCCCCCGGACAGCGTGGGGAATCCACTCACGTCCAGCGTGCCCAACTTAAACCGCGACCGCCCCGCCTTCACGGTCAGCGTCTCTCCCTCAAGGTCGAGCGTCACCTCAGCGCCGGCTGGGAACTTCTTGGCGATGTCGAGCAGCGTCTTGGCGGGTGCAGTCGTGGTGGGCAGGTCGCCCTCGGCGGGCACCGAGGTGGTGATCTCGATGTCGAGGTCGGTGCTGCGCACCGTGAGCCGTCCGTCGGCTACGGACAGCAGGACATTGGCCAGAATTGGGTAGGTATTCCTCGACTCGACCACACGGGCCGTCGCGGTCAGGGCCGCAACGAGGTCGGCACGCTCCAGGCGTAGCGCCATGGGTTTCTCCTCTGAATGGGGGAGCGGGGCGCGAACGCCCCGCAGGGGTGCTAGTGGTGCCAGAACCGGATAGCGATCAGCACGGCGGCGACGGCCACTATGATCGCGACGCAGCCGCTAACGGCGTAGGCTGTGGCCCAGTCCATCAACCGGCCTTGGCTTTGGACCAGGGCTTGGAGCCGGCGGCCGCCGCAGCGGGTGCCGGGCGGGAGTTGGTGTTGGCGGCAGCGCGGTTGTCATTGGCGGGGGTGGCTGGTCGGGCAGTGACTCCGCCGGCGATCACGCCAATCTCGGGGTACTTGTCCGGCTCGTTCGGGAAGAAGAACTTCTTGATCTCGTTCTTGTCCTTGTACGTGCCGCCCTTGCCATCTGGGCCGCCGACGTTGACGCCAACCTTGGCAACGAACTGCTTGAACAGCAGGTCGTCAGTATCTTCCGGGTCGCCATCAATGCCGACAGCCTTGGTGAGGCGGTCGAAATTGGGCTTGCCGTACTTGAAGAACCGCTTGTTGTCCTGTCCCCGAATATTGTCGCGGATGGGCCAGTAAGCCCACATCTTGCGCCCCTTGAACTCCTCAGGCTCGATTACGTCGATGACGAGCTTTGCCTCGACGTAATCGGGATCCTCAGGGTCATCGCCTTGGGTGTCGAGCTCGCAGGCTGTCACCTCGAGGACGGCGTACATCTCGGGCATGAGCCCGAAGTCTCCACCTTGGTTCTCGACGTTCTCCGTCTCGACTTCGTACTTAAATCCAAACTTGGCCATGAAAGGCTCCTCAAATGCGCTGTTGCGGCGCAACAGCTAAAAACTGGGTGGTTGGTGGTGGGGTTAGGCTGACTGCAGGGAGGCGATCGGCAGGACGAACGAGCCGCCGGTTTCGAGCACCACCATGGCGTTCTGCTTGTCGAAGCCGGTGATGCGTGCTGGCGCGGTGAGAACGACCTTGTTGCCAACAGTCAGTTTGTTGTCGTTGGCTGGCGCTTCGGTGCTGACCGCTGGTGGCGCCAACTCGAAATGCTGCTCGCCCCAACGATCGGACACGCCGTTGTCATTAAGCGCGGTGACAAAGCCGTCCTCGTTGGTGATCACCGTGTAGGTCTTGCCCTCGGCGAAGCTCCACGCGCTGCCGTCCTTGGCGATGACGCGGTCGCCGGGCTGGAACTTGGTGGCGAGCCTCCACTCGCCGAGCAAACCGCCGCTGTGGCGCGTCACGCCCTCGTTGTCGACGATCTTGCCGTCACCAGCTACGGCGTAAGTCTTGCCCGAAGTGAACAACTTCCCAGACCAGCTAACGCAGAGCACCCGTTCGCCTGGTTTTGCGTCGGTGATGGCCCAAGCCTTTGCGGCTGTTGCGGGAGCAACCGCAGGCTCGTCGGCCCACTCGGCAACGAGGTCGTCTTGGTCGCGGTGGTCAGCTGCAACGCCGGGGCATGAGTGCCCATTGGCGCGGAACCAAAGCTTCCCATCGGCAGTCTTCGTTGGCCAAGGCTCGCCTGCCCCCTGCGCCTCAACAACAGGCCCCACCTTGCGCCCGTCGCGGGTGCGGTAGAACTTGCCGGCCTCGATGGTGAGGGGCGCCGGTTCTAGTTCGCGGGCATAGGCCAATGTGTCGCTCCCGCTGGTCGCCCGCAGAACAAAGTCAAACGGAAACGCGTCCGTGGACTCGATCACGGAGCCATCGAACTCGCCGCGAACGCGGGTCCAGTTGACCCGGTCGCCGACCTTCGGCACCCAGGTTGTTGCGTCAGCAACAACTTCGGTGGGGAGTGGCTCGAGCTCGCGGCCTTTGAAGGCGTAGGTGTCGGCAACTCCGCCATCAACGGCGACCAGGTACTTGGCTCGATAGCTGCGTGTCTTGCCGTCCGCGCCAACCACGGTCCCGGTCATTTCATCGCCGATGTCGTCGCGGCCGGCATAATAAGGATGCCCCGCCAAAATCTTCACGCGGTCACCCGCCTTGAACTTTCCCATTCACATATTCTCCTCGCCCCTCAGGGCCTGAATATTCCGTTTCGCATATCTCTAGGCGTGCTTGTGCCCCGCTTGGGGCGGTCTATTCCTCCGGCTGCTCGTTGGGCTCTTCGTCCTCTACTGGCGGGCCAGCATCGGGGAAGTACTGCGAGAGCACCTTGAAGCCCTGCCCTTCCTTGAACGGCAGCGTGTCCTTCGGAATCTTGAGGCGATTGCCCGCAATGAACCCGGGCCGCTCCTGAACTGCGATCAGGATCTCGCCGCCACCGGCGCCGCGCTTGTTGACCTTCTTGAAGCCAACCTCCTCCTTCTGGATCGACACCCGCTGGTGCAGGAACCCGATCAGGTCAGAGGCGTCGACGATCGCACCAATGGCGTCGTCACGCAGGTTCGGCATCCACCGGGGGTAAGAGTCGGTGGTGACGCCCGGCACTGTCTTTGATTTGACGTGGGCAATCAGCACCACATAGAAGCCGCCGGCCTTGAGCTTGAGGCACTTGCGCACGAACTCATGCCAGATGGCGAGCTCGGCGCTGTACCCTTTCCCGAATCCCGGACTTTCGATGTCAGGCCAGCCGTTGATGGCGCAGACATGGGCGCGGATCAGCTGCTCGAGGCCATCTAGGCTGTCCACCACGAAGGTCTTGCAGTCGTGCTCGGCATCGAGCATCCAGTCCATCTGATCGGTGACGTCGGTGTAGCTTTCGGACACGCCAAAGCTGACCATATCCACGCCGCGAGGGGCGTTCTCGCCTTCGCCGGTGCGGCAGTAATAGGGGGACGGAAACTCGCTGGCGAGCGTCGTCTTGCCGTTCTTTGCACCTGCGTAGAAGGTGCAAATGGGTGGGTTGTTGTCCCTGGTGGACCGCAGGCTATCCCAGGATAGTGCCATATCAGAACGCTCCAAACCAAGAGCCGACACCATGCACGATGGCGATGGGGAAGAAGATCGCGCCAGCGATCAGGAAGCCCCAGTTGCCGGTCTGCAGGCACACCAAGATGTGGGTGAACCACGCAGCAATGCTGCCGAAGAACAGACCAAACGCCACGAGCGCACCAAACGCGCCTACCTGTACTTTCACTTTCGTTTTCATCTCTCTACTCCTCCGTATCCAAGCTCACTGATGGATGACCCCGCCCCACGACGCCCAAACGAATGGGGCGACCGCGCAGGATGTGCAGGATCTCGACCGGTGAGGGGCGCCAATAGGAGTAGGTCGTTTCGTTGCTGACCCGCACAGGCAGGTCGCGGTCGTCGTATCGATCTGCGTCTGGCGGCATCACCAGAAGCGTGTTGGTTGCGGCTGTCTGAATCGGGGTCAAGCGAAGACCCCCACGGTGGCTAGGCCGGCAGCGTGGTGGCGGTGGGCGCTCATGCGGGCACCTCGTCGAGGGCGTCGGCCAGTTCGATGAACGTGGTGGCGGCGGCGCGGAGTTCGGAGGCGTCATAGAATCGCTCGCCGCCCGCGCTTGAGCCGAAGTTGATCGGAATGCGGGCGCCACTGGCGCCGACAGTGCCAACGCTCAGCACGCCATAAGTGCCCGGTACAATCTCCGTTCGGGTTACGGTGCGAACGGGGCCGTCAGTCCATTCGGCGGTGAGGTCTAGCTCAGGACTATTTGCTACGCTGGGCTCGCCGTTGGAGCCGCTGCTGCTCCAGTAGGTGCCAGAAAACTTTCTGTCCTCGCAATCGTAAAGCGGAGCACCATCTTTGTCGGTATATTTCCCCCACACAGACATCGGCCCAACCTTCCGGCCATCCCGCGTGCGGTAGTACTTGCCTTCTTCAATCTTGATTGCCATTCTCTTCACACCTCCCCTGCGCCGTAGCGCTGCGCCACCGAGCGTGGCAGTTCGACCAGGACAGTCCGTGTCACGCGCCCCACGATCTGGAGCCCACAGCGAACCTCAACCTTCTCTTCGTCGTCCAGAGACCGACGCCCACAACTGGATATCACATTCTGCATATTTCCTCCGCCTCATGGCTCCGAATATGCGAGATTATGCGCAGAGTCGTTTTGACATTGCAAGAATAAAAGCGCATTTATTCCGGGATAGGGTTGCGCCCCCACGCCAAACCGCATATCGGAGGCCGCAACAACAACCGATTATGGGGCGCAGAACCATGGCAAAGACGACGATGAAGAAGTTCCCGCAGCGCTTAAAGGCGTACCGGCTGAACAAAGGACTCACGCAGAAGCAACTCGCAGCCAAGCTGGAGGTGGAGCAGGGCACATACTCCCGATGGGAGGCTGGCAAACTCATGCCGTCGCCCGACAATATGCTGCGACTGTGCCAAGAGCTCAGTGTCAGCATCGAGCAGATGATGGCTCCCGACGAGACGGAGCCGTCAATCAAGGTGCGCGTCATCGGCAGCCTGGCGGCAGGCAACTTCAAGGAAGCCGTCGAGTGGCCCTATGGCGACCAGTACGACGTTCCTGTCGTGCTTCCCGATGATCTAGTCGGCCTGCCGCTGCAGGGCTTCCGAGTCGATGGGCCGTCCGTCAATAAGGTCTACCCAGATGGCTCGGTCGTGTTCGCTGCGCCGGTCCATGCCCTGCCCGGCCATCCTCGAGATGGCGACTTCGTGGTGGTGATGCGCCGGGACAAACACGGCCTCACCGAATCGACGCTCAAGCAATACGAGGTCGATGCCAAAGGCCGACAGTGGCTGTGGCCACGCTCGGACGATCCGGAGCACCAGGCACCGATCGACTACCTTGGCGAGAAGCCCGACGACATTGAGCAGGTGCACATCACCGGCGTGGTAATGGCGGCGCTGACCTTCACCAAACGATAGACGCATAATTCTGCATATTTACCGTTGACTCTCTGCATAATATACGTGATTATTCTCCTCAGCAGCGAGGAGATATTCCATGTACGCATCGAGTCTTCCACATCAGGGCAGCGCCGAGCCGATCCGGCGCCCCGACTACAAAGCCAAGCCGCATAGCAAGCCCAAGAAGTGGGTGAAGCGGCGCCCCTCCGCCCTTGAGATCATGCACCAGCGGCCCACCACCTGCGCTTGGGTGGTGTGCGTGGTGATGATTGTGCCCGCCTGGCTCCTGACCGGCGACGTCGGCGTGGTGATGGGGGTGGTGCTGTGAACCATCCTGAACAAACCGCAGCGCATACGCCGGGGCCTTGGGAGTGGATAGATGACGGCCTGTTCCAAGAACGGAACGGCGATGCAGTCATGGTGGCTACTTTTGAGTACGACAGAGGTGCCGACATAGAAGTTTCCGATGCAGACGCTCGCCTAATCGCCGCCGCTCCTGATCTGCTGAACTGCCTGAAGCTGTTGGAGCAGCGCGGCTTCACACAAGCGACTCGGAACTTGTGTCTTGCCGCCATCTCCCGCGCCGAAGGCCGCACCGAGCCAAAGGCAGGTGAGTGATGAGTGACGTAAGGAACTGCTTCTCCTGCCCCGAACCGAACCCGGCCACCCATATTGCAACTGTGCCCCACAAGGACGGGAACGGGAAGGTGGCGTTCGGAGCCCCGCTATGCCCATCACATTCCAATTTTGCCCTCGTGGCGGGATGGATTCCTGTCCACACAATCGGTTCGACAGAGGGCGCCAAGCTCTGGACCGAGCACGGGTACGGCAACACCTCCCTCAAGGACTCCAGCCATGAATGAAGAAAATGCCGAGCGCGTGAGCGAGGAACGGTTGCATAAAATGATCGCTCACGCTGAGCGGCAGTACAAACACGCCGTGCGGGACGATCATCGCAGAGATTGGTGCGGGCCGTCCCGAGAACAACTCCGACAGGAGCTATCGGTCCTCACCGAACTGCTCGCCCTCCGCGCCGCAGATCATCCCGCAGTGGGGGTGATAGCTGGCTGGCACGCGCACGTAGTCCATACATCCCTTGCGGAACTCAAGGATTGGCTGGAGAGCGGCGATGGACTGGCGGGCAGCATCAAGAACGAAGTGTCTTTCGGTGAGAGCGTGGCCACCCTCGTAAGTGTCACCGAGCGGTTGATCGCTGCCGAACCCCTCACAGCGACAGGGCAAGCCGGTGGTGAGGTGGTGGGTGATGACTTCCAGCGAGGCGTGCAGTTCTGCCTTGGCGTGGTGGACAAAGTGGAGACGGCTGCTCGCGAGAAAGGCTGGGAAGACGAGGCGACGGGCGCAATCGACGTTCGGGAAGCCATTCTATCCGCCTCCCCACCCTCACCAGCAGCGACCCAATCTGCCGTGGTGAGCGGCCCGACCCACCGGCACGTCAAGCGCGGCAGTGAATACGTGCTGCTCGGCATGGGCAAGATGCAGGCCGAGGATTGGCGTGACCTATCAGGCGAGCAGGTGCTGGAAGACGGGGCCGAGGTAGGGAAGTCAGTGGATATGCGCGAGGTCGCCATCTATCGCAGCATTGCCGATGGCTCACTATGGGTGCGCCCCCGCGAGGAATTTGAAGACGCCCTCCTCGCCGCCCTCTCCAACCCCGGAGCCTCCCAATGAGCACTGAGAAGAGGATCGCGTGGGGCATGGAACGCGCATTTGTAGACGCCAATGGGCAGATGTTTTTCGCCTCATCCAAGGGTGATTACGCAGAACGCTGCCCTCATGGGAATGGCATCTGGTACGACCCGCGCCAGACCAAGGATAAGTGGGACGCACCCTACAGCTACAGCCCGTTCTTCATCCATGGCGATCCGAAGTCCATCGAGGGGTGCGGCGCAGACTACACCGACCGATATCCCCTCTGGGATCAGGACAAGTTCAAGGCTGCGATTGCAGCAGTCGGTCGTTCCTGCCGGTGGGATCAGATGACCCGAGCCGACTTTCAGCGGTTCGTCACGGCCTACTACGGCGAGGGTCACACCTTCACCGGCGCGGTCGAGTGGTGCAACGTCAGCAATGGCTACCCGTGCTGGTCCATCCACTTCACCAAGGGAGCCTCCCAATGAGCACTGATGAGCAGAAGGAAGACGTGGTGGAGCGGTTGCAGCGCGGGGTTCAGGAGTATGAAGTCCGGTGGGCGAAACACGACGCCCCGATCCGTCATTGGGACATTGGCGGGGCTGATGATGCCATGAGGGAAGCCGCCACCACCATCACCGCCCTACAGGAGCGCATCAAGGAACTGGAGGTGGCGTTGAGGCCATTCGCGAAGCTGGGCGAGCAGGTGGAGCGCGATTACCCCGACTATGCTGATCACATCCTGCTGTTCTTTCACCTGACGCACGGAGATTTTCGCCGCTCAATCGCCACCCTCAAGGATAGCGGTAATGGCTCGGAGGTCGCGCGATGAGCAAGGTGGAGGTGGGCCAGAAGCTTTGGTGGGTGCCGGCACGCCAGCGGGCGTTGCCTGAATATGTCGAGGTGGTCAAGGTCGGGCGCAAATGGGCGACCCTGGACAACAGGGAGCGGTGTGATGTCGTGACGCTCGCAGTCGACGGTGGCGACTATTCCCCAGCGGGGAGGCTGTACCTATCCCAGGCGGATGCGGACGCAGAAACAGCACTGCGGCGCCGGTGGGGCAACCTCAGCCAGCAGGTCAGCCAGCGATACGGCAATGTCCCTGAGGGGCTCACCGTAGCAGATATCGACGCTGCACTGGTGCTCCTAAAGCTGGAACCTGCTCGCCCCGGGGATGGCAAAGGAGGGGTGGAGTGAGCGAACATTCCGACGACGGCTTCGACCGCTGGCTGGCTGCGGAGGATGTCCGCTTCGTCCTACTCGATCAATGCGAGGAGGATCGTACCAAGTGCGACTGGGAACCTGACGAGGATGGGCTACTGGCCTGCAAGACCTGCGGAAAGGTCGTTGATATATGACCAAAACCAAGTTCCAGCCCTATCGCGTCGTGCCAGGTGCCGACCCGGTGGTGGTCCAATTGTTCGCTCGAGCCAATGCCAAGCAGGTCAGCCGCTCCGAGCTCTCTAACAAGTCGGGCGTCGATCGCTCGGCCCTTCGCACATGGGAGGGTGGAGCGCGACCCAGGATCGACATGATCGGCTCCTGCATCCAAGCCCTTGGTGGCACACTGGAGGTGAAGTGGTGAAAGCGGCGAATGATAATGTGTTGGGCGTGCCGCCCGGCATCTACACCATGGAAGAAGCGGCTGCCTTTATGAAGGTTAGCCGTCGCAAGATGCAGGATCTGGTTAAGACCTACCCGTTCTATGCGCTCAACGGGAATCGCAAACTGTTCAGCCAAGCGCAAATCGAACAACTCTATGAGGCGATGACATGTCGAAAGGACCATATCTCACCCAGCGTCCTGGCTCCGATCGGTGGTACATCCGTGGCACCGACAACAGCGGGCGATCCGTATTCCAATCTACGAAAACGTCGGACCGCCAAGTCGCAGAAGCCCTCCTCACCCAATATAAAGCGCGCCAGCTAACAGAGCGCGTACACGGCAAAGAGGCAGTCACTACCTTTAAGGAGGGGGCCGAAGCATACGTCGCGGCTGGCGGTGAGAGGCAATACCTGTTCCGGGAGCGCAAGGATGGAACGGTGGCAGGACTGGTTCCGCACTTCGGCGACACCCTGATGAACAGCATTACTCAGGCTGACCTCGACAAGGCAGCCATGGCGCTATGTCGCCCGGGGGCGTCTCGCGACACGCTAATTCGCAATGTCTACACGCCCTTCATATCGGTGTGGAACTTCTGCTCCCTGGAGAGTCGGAAGATGGCTTTTCCGCGCCGTTGGGAGCGCCCGAGGCAAGTCAAAGGCACGGGGGCGGGACGATCGCGTCAATCCCGTAGCGGCGCATCGCCAGTGAGCTATGAGCGTGCCTGGCAGTTTGTGTCGGCAATGTCGCCGGCACCCGCAATGCTGTTTACCAACTTCTTCTATACCGGCATGCGCCCCATCGAGGCGTATGCACTCGATGTCGACCAGGTGGACATTGAGGGCCGGTGGATCGTCGTTCTTGATTCCAAGACCGGCGAGCCACGCGGCATCCCGATGCACGAGATGCTGGTGCCGTTGTACACCGCTCTCGTCGAGCGCGGCGGAAACGGCGTCGGACGGCGAGTCTTTCTAAACCGGCACGGCAATCCCTATCCAATTACCACAGACGAAAAGAAAGGGCAGATGAAGAACGCCATCAATGGCGCTCGAGGTCGGCTGCGCGCAGAGCATGAGCGACAAGTCAGGGCAGGCGGCAAGATAACGACGCACCCGATCGAAGATGTGTCCACCTATACCGGTCGGCACACCGTTTCGACCCAGCTCGTCATTGCTGGCGTGCACCCATACTTAAAGGACCAAATCTTGGGGCACGCCGTAGACGACATGAGCCGCCGGTATACCAACGTGCCGCAGGCGCCACTCATCGAAGCGATCAACAAGCTGCCCACCATTCCCGAGTGGCGAGACGCGGAGTGGCTGAACGACCCTATCTATTGGCAGGGCAAGTTGCTGCGGTGGGAAAACTATGGGCGCGGCGGCAAGCCCGTCGACATGCAGGAGGCAGCGTGAAGAACGGAAAGACATCGCTCTATCGACATTGGGACATAGAGGGGAACCTTCTCTACGTCGGCATCTCATTGTCCGCTGTCTACCGGCTGTCGCAGCACATGTCGGGCGCAGCCTGGGCGGACCAGATCAACAAGGTCACGCTAGAAACCTTCCCCACCCGCGCCAAGGCGCTTGCAGCCGAAAGGCTGGCCATCCGCCAAGAGCGACCCAAGTGGAACAAGGCTCACAATGCGGCCAACCAGAACGCCCCCGAGGCGAGGCCGAAGCTAGATGCAGCACTCGATGTCGCTCGGGATCTTTATCGCCGCTGGTCCCAAGATGAGGGTGACATTGACGGTATCGAGATGGATGCGTTGCTCAGCATCTTCCCAGAACTCGCCTTCTTCCCTCGCCCCGCTCAGCCCAAAATGGACAAATCCGCCTAAATGTGCACAATCGGTGCAGCAAAATGCGAAGTCCTCGTAAGTACAAAGGAAACAACTTCGCTTTTTGCTCCGGGGATTTCCCTTGGTAAGGGGGAGGCCGACAGTTCAATCCTGTCCGGCAGCACCATTTTTCCCAACAATATCAAGCACTTGAGTAAACATCATCCGGCATGCTTGCTCCTCATCCGGCGCATAAAAGCGTATAAAAGCACGCGTTTGCACGTCCCGGCGTGCAATATCCGTGCAGTGCACGCGAATGGTCCCGTATGTTATGCGGCTTTGTGTTGGTTGTTTATTCGGGCTTGCATAAACGGGTTCATGGGGTGCAGGGAAAGGCTACCCCTACCCCTTAGCCCCAGCCTGCAGTCCCTGCGGCGCCGCCAGACCCGTATTGCCAGGACTGACCTGCAACTGGATATTCTTCTCACCGCACCGAGCACAACGCAGGAGTGCCATCAGCGTTAGCCGGTTGTCGCCATAGAGCGACCAGTCGGCGCCGAAGCGCTGCTCGAGCGCGTCCAGGTCCACGGTGGCAGAATGATTGCAGGGTATGCCGCCATACTGATGCAGGCAGTACGCCGTCAGCGTGTATCCCTCACGCTTGAAGTCGCCGATCGTGTGTATGCGGATCATGCCTTTTTGTGCCGCGTGTGCGGGATGGAAGGCAAGCCACGGCTGCGCGAGGGGGGTGGGCGCCGCTAAGCACAACGCCCTAGCTCAGAGTATATATTCGCATATATGCAGTTTTCTCTTGCGCCGACTCGTTTGTTTGCATATTGTCAGCTCATAGCAGAGGACGACAACATGACCTGGGATACGAGCTGAGATGGGTGAGTGGAACAAGCCGAGCGACTGCAAAATGAGGGAGTGAGTTATGGTGAGGGAAGACAAGAAGCCGGGATGGCTGGCGCGACTAGGCTGCCAAAGTGCCCACACAGGAGGATGAGATGCTTCACCAGCACAACATCATGGCGCAGCCGTACCGCCCCGACCTTGGGCCAGGGTTCTGGCCGGAATACCAACCGCCCGCCACTCGCGTCGGCGCAGCGGTGCAGTTTCCCGCGGATGAGCGGTTCGCCGAGCGGATGATAACGGCCTATGCTCAAGACGCGGCGCAGTCGAGAAAAGACCGGAGGAAGTGATGACCGTGAGGGAGCTAATAGAGCATCTGCAGAAATACCCGCAGAACCTACCTGTCGCCTACCGGTTGTACAGCGAAAGCTGCTTACTAGTGGCCAAAGACATCGAGGTGGTATCCCTTTGTGAGCCGCGCCCAGATGGTTGGGTAGCAAACAAAAGGCCAGACAAACCATCGATAGATTACCTTCTGCTTCCGGGGAATTGACCATGACCCCCATCCCAAAGCCCCAGCCCGCACTTCGCCGCCTAAACCCCAAGCTGCACGTGCCCGTTACAGCGGCACAGAAGGCCCTGCTGGCGCGACGCCGCGCCGCTCCTACGCGACCCCCTAGCGATGACTGGATCGCCGCCCAGCTGGCGCACAGCCAGGGCAGGCCATACCCGGGCGACACGATCGAGGCCGCTGCGGGTGGTGAAGTTGAAGACGAGATTGACGCCGGCTATCTGGCCGCCGTGCGCAAGGCGCCAAGGGTGGCTGGCAACGAGCCGGGCCAGGTGCCGATGGCTGTGGCGCACCGGCTTTATGATGCTGGATTGGTTAGGCGGGTGGAGAAGTGAGCATGCAGAGCGACAATATACCGCCCGACATCATCGCCATGGCGGAAACGATCATCCCTGATGATTCTTCGCACCATCAGCGCGAATTGCTGACGCTCGCCATATCCTACGGTGTGCAGATGGAGCGCGAGCGCGTCGAGCGAGAGAAGCGGCTGGAAAGATTTAAGCGCAGCATTGAGCGCTTCGCCCAAGTAGCCTAGCCCCAACCACACCCCCGCCCATCGGTCGGGGGTTTCTTCTTTAGCGCGCGGAGTTTGCGTGCGCCGGCGGACGTCACACGCGCTGTGCCGGAAGGCCCGAAGGCCGTGGTCGGTGCGGCTAAGCCGCGTACTGGCTCTCGAACTCTTCGGAGTCCCCGTACTCTTCCGAGGCCTCGCAGTCCTCGTTATGCGCTTCCCATTCTATCATAAACTCCAGTAGTATAGCCGGTATCTCCACCATAGCGGCGCACCCGTTTATCCGCAGAACGTGCACGCTCTCAATAAGCACCCTTAGCAACCTAGTAGCATCGTCCGGCATTACCTCAACCAGTCATGTGTAGCCCCACAGCTGGAGCTTGAAGAACGCACCTCTTCTTTTCAACCACGAATATTGACCGGTTAAAGTCTGGTTAAGCGCAAGTAGCTGCTGCGACTCTATATTTTGCCACTGCAGTAACGGCGTCGTGATCTGTGGAAAACCCTGACGGGGCTGGGGCAATGGAAAACGCCCGCTGGTGAGGCGGGCGTTGTGGTGGTGGTGGAAGGGCGTGCAGGTTAGGCTGCCTTGGACAGCCTCGATATCGCCTCTGATGTGCTGGCGCACTTCGGGCGGTCGTCCACTAGCTTGCTGCTTGCTTGCGCATCCAGCAAGATCGCCATGCAGGCCCGTACATGCGCCAGGTGTGACGCGCCACTCTCCGGGTCTTTATCCTCGCCGGCAAACCAAGACATTAGGTGGCGCATGGCTGCGCTATAGTAAGTAGTAGCGTCCACGGGGTCGTCCTGCCAGTTGTAGGCGCCGTACTTGGCTGCACCTAACGCCATGACCACCGATTCCTCGATGATGGCTATGGGGGGTACAAATTGCGGACTGGGCTTGCGAACGCCGAACGCCCGCTTGGGGTTGGTTGATGGCGTCGGGTTGTCGTTCGCGTGGTGGCGCGGCTGAAGCTCTTCGAATGTTTGCGGTCGACGTATCTCCGCGTGTGCGGGCCGCACCCCTTGAGGGTGGCTGCTGCTTTTGCTTTCCATCAAACTCTCCTCGTTTCAGCGATCTTCCAAAACTCATCCAGGAACTCCGCCTTGGCCTGCTCGGGCGTCCAGAACTGCAGGGTGACGCCCAATGGCCGGGTGTCGGGCAATGCCCATGGAAGGGGCGCCGGACCCATGGCCTGCGCCTTCTCGTCGTTGAGGATGCGGTTGTCTGCTTCCTTCACGATGTCCGGCATCTGGCGAGGCAAGCCGAAGCGCTCGCACACCGCCGACATGACCGCGGACTCCAGTGCTTTGTACCCAACGAAGAAGGGCTTCACCGGACGGATGATGTCGGCTAACCCCTTGCTCTCCGGCGCGTCGTGCACCAACGCCCACAACTGCTCATCGGTAGAGCCACCCTGCCCGCGCACCCACCGGGTCATGTGGACCGAGTGCTCGCCAGTCGAATAGAATGTGTGGACGTGGCCGCTATAGCGAACCATCATCCCGAGCGCGTGGGCGATAGCCTCGATCGACACCTCGCTTGCACGCGGGTCTAGCGGCCAGAAGGCCGTGCCGTCCACCAGCTGCATCCAGTCGCCAATGCGGGGGTGCGATAACGCTGCGAATTGCTCGCTGGGCATCATCTTGTGGCCGTCATATTCGTAGCTGACCATCACGCCGCGGCCCCCATTTCAACGGCTGCCCTACGGATCGCATCGGCAAGATGAACCGCCATCTGCGGAGGCAGGATCAGCCTGCCGTACTCGTCGCCGCCGTCTAGTTCCAGCAGGCCCAATCCGTCGCGGTCTCGCTGCACTGTGATGCTCCTGCCGTGCTCATTGTCGAGCACCAGGCGCACCACTTCGATTGTGTAGTCTGAGATGTCGCTCACTGCGCCTTCTCCTCAGTCTTCCCAACTGTGTCGGCATAAAGCCGATAGGCGTCCCACATGCGCTTCGCCGTGAGCGCCTGGGTCGCCATGTGCCGGTAGTGGAACTTGTCCCTCAGCCCCAAGGCGGAGATGCTAGGCAGGCGGTCCCAGTGCTTTCCATCCGCCCGCGCTATTTGTTTGGCGACGAACTCCCGCTCGTTGAAGTCTCGCGACGCCCTGCCGGTCTCCGGCATCATGTCTTCCGGGCTTAGGTTCACGCCGCCACCCTCCCCGGCTCGTTGTCATTGGCTGCTACAGGCGGCCCGCCATCCAACATCGCTGCCGTGACGCGGCTCACCTCGCCATACGATTGGTGGTAGCTGATGCTCTGGATCGACCGGCCCGACAGATACCCGGAGCCAAAGTGCCATGCGTCTTGCGGCGTCGGTGTCTGGTGGACTTCGGAGATGCAGCCGTGCCCCTCGGTCGCAAACTTGGCCCGGTGGTGCAGGTGGAATCCGTGGATGTAGCGGAATGACGTCTCGCCCCAGTCGGCTGCCCGACGGTGAGCCATTATGGACGGCATGGCTTCGATCTTCGCGGCGTGCCCATGCGTGGCGCCGATCATCACCTTGCCGAAGCGGTGCCAGAAGAACAGGCTTGCGTCTGTATCGACTGTGACGCGCGGCTCGTTGCGATACCAGCCCTTGAGGAAGTAGCCGATGGCGACGCTTGAGTGCTCGTCGTGGTTGCCCTTGAGAATGCGAACGGTCACATGGCCGTGGTGGCGCAGGTGTGCATCGACCGTCTTGACCACCAGCCGGCCCGCTACCTCAAGGCATTTATCGTACCTGCCGTCGACATCGAGCACATTGCCGGATCGGGCGGTCTTGTTCTCGTTGCTGTCCGAGTGGAGCAGGTCCCCGCCACCCAACACGATGGCTCGCTCGGATGGCGGGGAGCGCCGCACCACCTCTTCGATGCCCTGCCCGATCACGTCCTCGGCGATCGACAAATCCCAATTCATGCCGGTGTCGCCCGACCACGCACGGAGGCCCACATGCCAGTCGGCCAGGGGCGTGAGCGTTAGCAGGTTGGCAGCGGGAGTTGCTGGTGGTGCAATCGGCGCAGCTGCGCCATAGCCGTCCATGGCCCGCTTCAGCGCTTCCATGACAGCTAGCGGGTCGGCGCCCTTGTGTTCAGTCCGCTCCATCACATGCTGCGTGATGATGCGTCCCTCGGCGTCGATCAGGCTGGTCTTGCCCTTGATGGACAGTCCATCAGTCGGCTTCCACTCCTCGCCATGTTCCTTGCGCTGTTGCACGAACTGGCCATTAGGGGTGTCCGTGATTTGGGTAATGGCGTACCCAGGCATGGTCTCCTTCGGACCCAACAGCCCCCGCTCGCTGGCCTGCCGTAGCAGCCGCTGCACCGTCTCTCGAGAGCAGCCGATGGCAAGGGCGGTGCGGGACTGGTTGTTGTCGTTGGCGGCGAAGGCTTCGGCGATTTGTTCTGGGGTGTAGGTCATGGGGTGATGCCCGCCTCGATGCCCACGGCGACGCCTTCCATTAACTCCACCCATTGCCTATCCCTGTCTGTCTGCATCGCCCTACCTCGAGCAGCGGTCGGCACCATCCGTGCGATCATCAGGCAACGCTCACGCTCTGCGAGGATGGCGCGAGAAGCCCCCTCCCTGACTGACTGGATGTATCCCTGCATCTCATGGCCGCCGCCCACGCCAGGGACGCTTGCTGTCGCCTCCCACACATCCTGTGTGCACCAATCTGGTTTCGTCATGCTATTCCTCCCCACGCTTCAGGATATGAAAGCGGACATCATTCGCGGAGATGGCCATAGTCTCGAAGTCGCGGGCCTCTCGCTTCTTTCCCACGGCCACAGCTTCGCCCTTTTGGCGCATCCGCCCTTCGGCTATATCCCAAGCGAGTTGGGCACACGCCTCGCGCTCTTCTTCCTTCGCAGCAATGATGGCGCGGGAGATGCACTCGAGCGGGTCGGTCGGTTCTGCCAGCATGTGAGCCTTGATGTTGGCCTGCATCAGCGCCTTCTCAGCCGCCTCCCAAACGTCCTGCGGAATATCCTCTGGTCTGCTCATGCTGCCTTCTTGCCTTCCTCAACCTTGAACCCAGGCACGCTGCGCGCACCCGACCTGACGGCTTCCTCCGCCATTTGCTGAACCAGTGCCGTGAACCGCTCCGGCGCCTGCTCGTAAGCCCATGACAGCGCCGCCTCGCCATCCACCAGCGTGGTCAGCCAGACCGTGCGGAGGCCCGTGCCTGTGGTTGCTGCTCGCTCAGTGCGGCGCGCGAACCGGTCGGCCTCTTTGGCAAGCGCGAGGGTATCTTCGGCTTCTTCCCGCTCGGCGAGATTGCCACTGCTGGCGCGCATTTTTTGCTGGGCTGAGGCTGTAAGTGCGTCGGCCTCCTCGCGCGCCTTGCGGGCGGCTTCCTCCTTGAGGCGGGCCTGTTCCGTGCGCCATGCGGTGAGGAGTGCGCCGAGCGCTTCTTTGCCCAAGGCGACCTTGCCGCGCTTGGGCTGCACATAGGGATTATAGACGCGCTGAATTGCGTCGATGGCTTTGTCCAATGGGCGCTTCTCGGCGACGCGCAGCTCCTCGGCTTCCTTGCCGGCTTCGTGCAGCCCCTCGAACAGAGCGGTGATAGCCTCGGCCATTTCGGGGCTGTTGATTGGCTCGCCATCCGCGAAGTTCTTGGCCTCCTCGTAGAGGTCGTCGATCTTCTTGAAGGCGTCCGTCGGGTCGATGATGGGCGGGCCACCGTTGTGGCCGTGTGGGGTGTCGGTGGTGAAGGTCATCGCAGCACACCCACGGACCACAACAGCCCGACGGTGGGGAGCACCGTGATCCACGCCAGAAAGAGCAAACCAAGACTGAAGGTGAACACCAGCCCGGCGAGGATGGTCATTGCTTCTACGAGGCGGGTCATTGCTTGGACTCCACTTCGACACCGAGCGCCAGAAGGCCAGCGACAAACTCGGCGCGCTTCTTGGTGACCTCGCGAACCAAGGAGGCGTGCGTTTCCGAAATGAAGGCTTCGCTCACGTACCGCGTGCGATCCCCGTACTCCGTAACGATGCCGCCCCTGCGGCTGTGGATCGAGATTGATCCCGGCCCCTCCTTGAGCGTCGCCAAGTGGAAGTCGCAGTCGTCTAGGCCGCGATGCAGTTTCTTGACCTCTTCCAAATTCTCCAGCTTCATCCGTCTCTCCCCTGCGCCGTGCGCAAAAACGAAAAAGCCCCACCAACCCGCGAGGGCTGATGGGGCAACAGGTCAGTAATGGTAAGCTTGTTCTGTAATCATGCCGCATATTATGCGCGGCTTGCGCGGCAACTCAACGTATATATTCGCATTTATGCGTCATTTTAGGGCTTGATCAGCACCGACTCCGGGGTCAGGTTCGGACTGTGGAGCGGCAATAACCTCAAGGTCGTCCGTTTCCACTAGCAGGGTTTTGGTAATCTGCGACTGCGGCTCGGTCATCAGGAAGCTGAGGCGGACGCGATACCGCCCGACCGGGAAGGCGCAAGAGTCCAGCCCAGCTAGCGTTGATAGCCGCGAATCCACGGTAACTGGAACGCCGCCTTCGTACAGGATGGTTCGCCCGCCTCCCGAGCAAACCACATCCCCGGTGTTAGCCTCGCGTGGTGACACCGCGACTCGGATGAGCATGTCCATTGCCGGGGTGCCGACGAAACGCAGCGTGGGCTCTTCGGGGACAGTTGCACCCTTCACGTCAATCCGGCTCAATTCCAGCCAGTCGCTCGGTGCCTGCTCCTGCATTTCCGCAAAGCGCGCTGCTTTCCGAATGTTCTCGTAGGCATCCATGGCGGTCATAACGCCCGCCGCAAGCACACCCCCGACCAATGCCGATATGATGGTGCGCCTCATTTTGTTATACCCCCGAGGCCGAGCCAGTCGAGCATGCCCAGCCTTAGGGCGGCCAAGAAAGCCAACGCCCCACCAAAGAAGAGGATAACCTGGCGGAGACTCGCGCCCCACTTTCCGAGGGTTTTCCACGCCATCATGAATTTTGCCCATTCCTGTAGAACCTCGGCTTCGTCTCGCGTGAAGACCACCACCTCATCCGGCTTTTCTTCGCCGAGAGCTTCTGCGAGCCGGGTCAGGAGACGCCGCTCGGCTTCTGGGTCTAGTTCTTTGTTCACTGCTTCGCCCCGATCCATGCCGCTTAAACAGCCGTTAATGGGTGGTCGGCATAGTCGTGGTCAGCCATCGTCCGGTCCTTATCCGACTGGGTGGTGGTAGGCCGGTGTTTGGGGTTGCTGCCCTGCTCATCGGCCGTTTTGCTATTTGCCCAAGAAGAGCTCGAGCAGTGTCTTGCGTGGCGTGGGCGCCGACTTGGCGATCGCCTCAACCTGCGAGGTGGCAACGCTCCGCTGCGGTAGAGCAATCTTCTCGCCGTCGGTAGTGACAACCTGCGGACGAACCGTGGCCTTCCAGGACTGGAACTGGGTCCAGAGATACCAGGCGATACCGAGGGCCGCAGAGATGGTCAGCCCGCCACCCTGCCCCGTGAAGATGGCCCGCACGTCCTCTTGCATGGCAGGCGGCATAGCGAGGTAGATGGGGACGAGGACGGCGCTGAGGGAGCTGATTTCCTGGGCGCGGCGCCACAGCCATCCGAAGACAACATTTTGGCCAACCGCCACTGCGATAGTGGTGAACATCAGAAACCTTTCCAGAAGACAGCGCCAGCAAGGGCGCCGAGAATGAGAATTGCGAAGGCGACCTTGAGCCAGGCGGGTGTCTTGCCGCGGGCTGGGGTCGAGTGTGTGGTGGGTGTGTATGGCTTGGGAGACGCAGGCGCCGGCTTGGGCTTGGACGCCCCAACCGCAGTCAGGCCGGCGTGGTACTTGAGCGAATAGCTGGAGATCTGGTCGGCCTTGTCGGTGCCGTTGACGATGGCCCGCGCGCCTTTCCAGTCGGCGTTGTCGGCGAAGTAGTCGCCCAGCTTCTTGCCAGTGAAGGTGCCGAGCATCATGCCCTGCACGATGATCCGGGCCGCTACTGCGGGCTGCTCGGCAAGCTGCGGCTCCTTGATAAGGTCGAGCCCGAGCCGCCGTGCCCAATCGGTATAGTTGCGCCGGCCGGTGATGTGGACGAAGCCCCGGCCCATGAACTTCTTGCCGTCGCCGGCAACCGAGTTCCCAAGATCCGCCCTGCCCTCGTATCGCTTCTGCGCCGGGGTTGGCCCCCAGATTTCGCGCAGCCACCGGAACTTGCCCGTCTCATGGTGCGCAGTGCCCAGGATGTAGGCCAGCTTGCGCGGGTCACCGTCGCCGTATTGCTCCCACGCCTGGTCGATGGTCTGCAGCATGCTGACCTCGTGCTGTGAGAGCGAACCGCCAAACAGAGACGATCGCACTGCGTCAAAGAACGCCGCGTCCATGGTTCACCTATTGGATGGGGGAAAGAAAAACCCGGCTGACTGGCCGGGTGGAATTATCTAGTCTGCGCCGCCTCTGGTTCGAGCCCGAGGTGGGCGCCTGCTGCGACCGCCCTCGACGGCAGGCGCCCTGTTAGTCGGGGGGGGGGAGCGTTGTGAGGCGCCCCCTCAGATGAAGTTGGGGCGTGGGGGTTAGCTAAAGAGGAACACCGGCTCCATAGACAAAGCTACTGTGTCACCGGCAATGCTCACCACATTGCCTCTACAGTCAGTCGCTCGCTTAGCATGGAACGCCGCCGCACTTACGCTCGTGATTTTCCAGTCGCGACACCAAAGGGCGGCAAAGCTCTCACCCAACCCAGTTTGACCCTTCATTGCGTAATAGCTGCCGTTGTATTGCACCTTGCCAATACGTCCACCTGGTAGGAGCCCTGCGAGATAGCTAAAGGCGTATGCCGCTGGCTGCTTGATCGAGCGAGTGGCATAGTCCAGCAGAGTTGGCTTCATCAGGTATGTGCCAGCTGCCTGGCCATCTGCCGTATAGTGAAACGACTTGGCGAGACCATAGCTTGCGGTCAACAGCAGTTGCCGCGAGACGTATGCAGAACCCTGCTGATCGGTCATCGCATCCGAAGCTGTGTGGGTTGCAACAAGCGTCCCAGCCTGGTTCACATAGTCAACCCATCCACTTTCGCTGTCCCAAAGCGGCTTGGTGACGCCCGCCACGGCCAAGACGCCCAAATAGCATTCGGCTAAATGGGCGAGATATTCAGGCGGGTTGGAACCACAGTAGGCGTGAAAGGCAACCACGTCGCAATAGTTGGCCATCCCCGCTTTGATCAGGTTGGCAAACCACGGCACCGACAAGATGCCAGGGCAGCAGGGTGACACCACTATCGCATCCGGATCGATGCTCTTGATGATCGGGTATGCTAGGGAACACAGGTGAACAAGCTGCTCAGGCGTCCCGTTCCAGAACGTGCCCGCGCTCGGCTCATTCCACAACTCATAGGCATGAATGCGACCCTGAAAACGGGTAGCGACGGCAGTTACCCACGTAATCCACGCAGCGTCACTTGGCACATAGGGACTATACTGGCTACCGCCCGTGCTCGCACCGGTAGCCCAGTCTGGCGCTGAGCCAATGCCCATCACCATCTTCTTGCCGTGGCTCTCCACGATGTTGACCACATCGTCCAGCCGGGACCAATTGTAAACGCCGTTGGCGGTGTTGATGAGCTTCCAGGTGGTGTAGTTGTCCCAAATGCGATGCCAAGCCTGCCCTAGCTCGCACCAGGGCGTCTGAAAGTCGATGGGCTGGCTGGTCGCGACCTTGTTGATGTGCAACCCGAAGAAATCATCGGGTATACGGACCATGGTTGACCCATAGAACATGGCTCAGGCCCTATAGGCTGATGTCAGCAGGAACGAAGTTTGGAGCGTGCTGCCATTGGTGTATTTTGCCCGGTAGTCCGGAGCAAACACGGGAACGCTCAACCTGGTGGCTGTGCTGGCAGTAACAGCGATGCTGCCGACAGAAAACCATACCGTGCCGCCATCGACTGACTTTTCGATGATCAGCGTGCCATCATGACTAGCAATCGCTTCCGCCTCAAACGTCTTGAAACGTGACCCGATCGCGCCTTGCTGGCCACCATTGGAGCGCTTGGTGCCAGTGAAAGTCGCAGCGGCGGCAAGGAGCGCCGTGCTCTCGGTATACGACAGCGACCCGCCCGGAACGACCGATGGCGGAACGGCCAATTGTGTCCCCGACACTTGGACTTGCGTGGACCCATCACCGACCTTACGCACACGCATAAAGCGGGACCCGACAGGGACACGGAACTTGGTGGTCGATACAATCAGCGAGTTCCAGCCAGGGTTACTGACCTGATCTAGATCGTAGCCCGGTAGAGAGGTCCAGCGGTTCACGCCGTCGACGGATGTTTCTACGCGCAGAGAACCCGAGTTCAACTGCTGAACTTCCAAGATGATGGAGTTGTAGTTGGTGGTATCGAGCGTGAACAGAACATCGTTCGATAGTGCCGCCGTGTAGACACCGAGCTGCACATTGTCAGGAAAGACGACCCTCGACGCACCGGAAGTGTCCAGTGGGAAACCGGTCACAGGATCGATCAGAACCGAACCCTGAATAGGAGCCTGACTTCCATCGGCGAACTCAACCCACCGAGCCGTTGTTGCGGATAAAGCAGCGAGCGCCTTTGAAACGAAACCTGCTGGCATTTCAAATTACTCCTGCAAAGTAGGCACGAAGAAGAAGGGCTTGCACCCCCACGCCCGTACCAGAGGCGGCAACAGCTCTCCCCGGCAGGCTCAAACTTAGTCCCAGGTGCATGGCTTCGCTCCCGCGTTAAATGTCGGCATGGGTGGTCTCCGGTGGTGGATGGGGGAAAGAAAAACCCGGCTGACTGGCCGGGTGGAATTATCTAGTCTGCGCCGCCTCTGGTTCGAGCCCGAGGTGGGCGCCTGCTGCGACCGCCCTCGACGGCAGGCGCCCTGTTGGTCCCGGCGAAGTAAAAGACCCCCGGTTAGGGAGCCTTCCAATTTCGTGAGTGATCTTGTAAGAGGACGCCCTTCTGCTGGCTTTGGCGCAAAGGTTTGTCGTGAACATTTCCGTAGGGGTTGTCTGGTATGGTAATGACGACGTCGAAAGGCTTGCTTGGCTGAAAAGTGTAGAGGTTGCCGCCTCCGAACTTCACCCGAAAGACAGCATCAACATTTCCATCTTTTCGATCGACAATGGCACTGGGTCTGGTTGCCCAGGTTCTTCATCACTTTCTGTGTCCGAACTCCCAACTGCGGGTAACATTGGCTTCGGTGCAGCACACAACATGCTCGCACGGGCAGCCTTTGCAGGCGACGCAGAATTTTATCTCGGGGCAAACCCTGACGGGCGCTTCCACCCGCGAGCCCTGCAAGAAATGACACAAGCAGTCCTCCGGGGGACCCAGCATCTCTATGGCTTGCGTCAGTTCCCTGTTGAGCATCCGCTTCGCTACGACCAGAGCACAGGAACCACTGCCTGGGTCTCTGGTGCCGCGTTCATGTTCTCGCGTGATGGCTTCGAAACCGTAGGTGGCTTTGATGAGGCCTTCTTCATGTATTGCGAAGACGTTGACCTGTCTTGGCGTTATAGAGCGGCTGGCCGGGAGTGCATCCTGGTCCCCGGCGCACTCTACTACCATGACACTACTAATAGACCGCCTTCTCCTGTCATCGACCACCGGACGCTCATGTCTGGATATATTCTCGGGAAAAAATGGAGAGGCCACGGTTTCGCCGAGAAGTGCGAAACAGCTTTGAAGGAAAGGGGCGTTCAAACGACGCCGAATACAGACACAATCACACCGATGCCTGAAAGCGCCGCGTCTGTCGCTGATTTCGACCATCAGTTCCACTTTGGTGAAGTTCGGTGGTGAATGATGGACGCTAACTTGGTTTCTGATCGGATCAGCGTGCTTGTTCGTTTCCACGATATGGGCGGATTAAGCGACCTGGACCTCTGCCTGTTTTCCCTTGCCCACCAGAGGTATCATTCCCTTGAGGTTGTAATCTGCTGCCAGAACCTCTCAGAAGCCAACCTCGCCGCTGTCAGGCAGGTTGCGGGGCAACATCTCGAGCTCTACGGCCGTACCTTTCAGCTCATCAATCTTGATCTAGGTGAAGGTGATCATCGTGCTGCGCTTCTTAACGCCGGCATTGCTGTTGCCAGCGGACGTTATCTGGCTTTTCTGGACCACGACGACGTCGTTTATGGTGACGCCTACCAGACGCTAATAAGCGCACTTCGAAGAGATAAGACCGCCCTCGCAGCGACCGGCGGAATTGATGCAACCCACGTATGGGGCAAAGGTCGCCACCGCTATGTTCAAGGGCGAAATCCGATCCTCAGGGACTTCCACAAGTTCCACATTTTCTCCGACAACATTTACCCCATCCATTCGGTGGTGATCGATAGAAAGCGTGTAGACCCCGCCCTGCTCTCGTTCGATGAGGGTATGAGTAGGAACGAGGACTATCTTTTCTATCTGCGCATCTTCTCGAGTGGGCACTGGATCGACAGAAGAAAATACCTCACGGTCGGCGAGTATACGCACCACATCGATGGCTCAAACACCACTCTAGCTTGGTCGCAAGATATCGATAAGCACGCCGCTTGGCGCATGGCTGATCGTGAAATGCGGCACAAGCGCGACAATCTCACGCTGCACATCCCTCTACACGAGTTCGTAGAGTTCTATCATGCACATGGTCACGCTCATCCTGAGCGAAATACCGTTGAGGCAGCCAGGGCTATTCTGATGAGCCGTTCTTGGCGGTTTAGCCGACCCTTGCGCAGGATGTTTGGCGGCAAAGAGATAACACCGCCAAACTCAGAGGCTGAGGCAATAGGTGTGATCTACGATGTTATGCACTCGGCATCTTGGTCTCTGACCTTGCCTCTGCGCATCTTAAGCAGGATGAGGCGCAGAGGTCGCTGAGTGATATGCCCTTACTTGGGAGGAATACTCGCGCGGCTGGTCAGCTTAGCATCACGACATGAAAGTCGAAAGCGCCGTCAGCGGTTGTGGCAGTACCGAGTTGACATATAACCACGTCAAAGCTGTTCACGTCTTTCGCAACGCGCGCAAAGTGATTGTTAGTAGCAGGTTGTACCATTGACCCGAAAACAGCATACTTTCCGGTGTCAATTCCCATGTTGTGGGTCACCCGATAAAGTCCCGCCGATATTCGGGAACTGGACCAGTTCCGAGGAAGGACAAGAGCCGTTCCCGCATCGCTTATCGAACCTCCATATGATTTTGGGACTGAATGGTTGGAACTAGTGGAAGAAATATCCACGAAGCGAGCGCCGGCCCCCTTCTGCTTGTTGTTTGCCTCTGTGCAATGTTGCGAGGCATTCACAAACGCGACTAGAGCGTCGGGTGTGCGACCTATGTTGTCTCGCACATTGGAATAGGTGCAGCCGTCCAGTTTGACGCCCGATAGCAAGGCATTTCCTGTCCCTGCGCCATCTTCAATGGTGTTTGCGGTAACGAAAACCTGGTTGCAAAGCAGAGCATCCACACCCCAACTTGCGCTAGTAGATGCGGCATCCGCTATAAGATCATTGTTTTGCATCCATACGTCATTCAGACGTTGAACAACGATACCCTTGGAGAAAAACTCGCAATGGTTGTTCTGGATCAGGTTTTGTACGGCGCGATAAGTTCCCGCAGCCTGAACGACCACCCCTTCGTCGCAGTGAATAAGGTCATTGCTATCTATCCGCAGCCCTTCAATACCCACTGCCCCAGTTGAATTTACGTAAACCCCACGCTTGAAATATAATACATGGTTGCCTTTCACAGTGGGCAGGATGGCAAGCTGAGAAGCAACCAGGTATATGCCGGCAACTGTCTTGGCTACGACTGTCGCAGCATTGCCATTTCTCCCGACAACCATGTTCCCTTCGATGACTGGCATTGTGGCATTGATAAGATGGATGCCGCTTCCCCATCCGGTGCTAGTGAACAATGTTCCAGAGATACGGCATCGGGTGATCTTGGCGTCTTGTTCAGAGTCGGTTGGAGCGAATGTTGCCGCAATCGCTGTTGAAGCGGGCGCATCCGCTGACTTCAATATTCCGATATTGTCGATTTCCACCTTTGTGACCGGCGTTGACGCGCCCAAGACGAACCCGCTACCAGTGCCAGAGAAAACGAAATCGGTTGTATCGGCCCCGTAAGCGCGCAAGCGAACTGCCACACCGTCAACAGTGACTGGCCCCGCAAACGAGTAAGTTCCGGGTGGGCAAGTCACCCATCTTCCATTGGCCGCAAAAATCGCAGCAGTAAGTGCCGCTTGGTTTGCCGAACCTGCATTAGACGGATACAGGCCGAACCATCGAGGGTTGATGTCGCCATCAAGCACCCTGACCCAAGCACCCGCCGTAGCTGCGACATTCGTCGCCCTTATGTATATGCCTTCTTGAGTGTCGGCCCCGATCTGTGCGCTATAATTGCCATTGCTCCAGATGAACTGGCCTTCACGCCCCGTTTCAGTAAGATAAGCACTAGTCACCTTTGCTGTGTCCAGCGCTTTGAGTGCTGTTCGGGTGGCAGGAAATTCCTCAACACCCAACCCCGCCCGCGCCGCGGCCCCAGTCGTATCATTGAGAATGCGATCCGACCAAAACGACGTAACGCCGGTGATGGTACCGTTGGATCCTTTCGCAGCCAGCACTTCCCAAGCAGCCGTGTTCACTGGTGGAGTGGCGCTTGATGGCGCCGTTCCGGCCGCGGCAGTGGTCAACTTGCGGAACGATGAGCCGTTGAACGTCACGCCATCGTTGATCGCGTAGGTTGTGCCAGCGGCATAGGCACCACGCCACACGACGCCCGGAACGGTGGACGCAGCCCCCGTTGGGCCGGTGACATAAGCTGGTGCAGACCAATCACCCGATGCAGGGCTGTTCTTGGAATAGATCGCAGCACGCCCGTCACCTACATTCGAGACGAGGACGCGAAAGCTTGCCGCATGATCGTTGTAGGCATCGCGATCAGCAAGCACGTCCACCTGAACATCGTAATATGGACTGACTTCGCCAAGCTTCTCCAGAACTTCACGGGTCTTTGCGGTGCTGCGCTCAATAATCCCGACATACCGGATTTCGTAAGCTTGCCCCGTGATGCTGGTGCCGGGCCATGGTGCCCACAACTCAAGGGCACCGTCGCTGGTAACCGCCTTGATGCGCTGGGGCGGCACTAGCGGCTGCGAAGGAACGCAGAACAGATCGCCGGTCATGACCGCATCGCCGCCCCATAGGGTATTCGTGCCAGACACCATAGCGGAGCCGTTCGCCACCGACGCAGTGCCGGTGCCGTACCAAGTAGGAAGGGCCATTGTATACTCTTGCTGTGGGGGTGTTTGTTAGGCGCTAAACGCCGGGGTTTTGTCTCCCCGGCTTGACCAGCAGAACGCCGGCCCACCGGGAGAAATAGTTGGTGTTGTCGATCAGAGAGGCACCGTTTCTGCCGCCCCTATGTGCATTGTTGCCGCTGGCCCTGATCTCAATGAAGCTAGTGAAAGAACCACGGATGCTAGTGCCATAGGTCCATCCTATCCGCGGGCTGTCGTTCGGGTTCCAGACCTGATTACCGGCGGCCCAGTTCACATTCTCCTGGGTGTCGTTACTCGACTGCTTGCGCTGCAGCACGATGCTATTTCCCACCAGCCCGACATGGATCATGCGGCGATAACAGCCGCCGATCTCGAGAAGGCCCGATCCGCCGCGAAGGTCAGTGTCAGCGCCACGACGAACCGGGCTAATCGCCTCAACAGCTCGGGACGGTGAGGGTCGATTGGTCCAGTCCAGACGGACACGCCAGTCCACATAGTTGATCCCTGCAGGTACGGTGCCCAGCGTGATATCGGGCAACTGCAGTTCCTGGGGGAGCATCTTCACCACCGACATGCCATACCCCTGCGTGGTCACCTGACTGGAGAGCAGGTTGAACCCGTAGGCAATGTCCTTGGGGAAGTCCGGGAACTCGATGGTGATCGGGATTTCGCGCCAGGCATCGGGGATAAGCGAAACCGGAGGCGTAGCCGTGGTCCACAGCCGCCGCCCACCTCGCGAAACCACCAGTTGGCCGTTTTCGGGGAAGACTGCCATCAGACCCCCACAGGGATGAACGGGCTACCGGTGAACCCACCATTGTACCAGTTGTCGCTCCGGGTCACCCCGCCGCTGACCATGCGGGCACCGCCATTGGCGATATCCAGGGTTCTCCCAAGGTCCATGTCGAAAACCCCATTCGGGTCGCGCTTGAGATAACTGCGGTCGGAATTGATCATGCCGCGCCCGATCTGGAAGCTGTCATTGTCGCCCGAGAACAGCGGCAGGGCCGGGTTCGGTGCCGGAGTGCGGAAGACCATCACCTGATAGGTGCGGGCGGCCTCTGGGAGGTCGGTAGGGCCACAATAGGCGCTTTCGCCCAGCCCAACTTCGCTGTTGTTGGCCCAGACGGAGATGAAGCGCGCGCCTTGTGCTTCGACCTGCACCGCCGTCCCCGAGATAACCATCACGTCTTGATAGGACACCATCACCAGCGGCGTGTAGCCAAGGTTGTGGGTGAGCAGGCTGCGGATATCCTCGCGGCCGGTGCCGGTGATAGACACCGAGATCGCCCCGGGTGCCCCCCATACCGTCGTGCTCGTGACCACCCGAGGATGCGTGACCGTGATGGTCTGCATCGGCACAGCCAGTTCATAGTTGAAGAAACTGGAGTGGAACGCCACGCGGTCAAGGTGAGCCATCGGGCTTGCCGCGGGAGCGTTGCATGGCGAGTTGATGTCTAGCTGCTCCGCTTGGCTAGCGGGCGGAACAGGCTCCGTGAAGCAGGCGACGACGCCTTGAGCAGGAAAGCCGCGGAGCACCCTCATGGAGCACCGAAGCTAAATGCGCCGGTAATCATATCGATCAACACGGCATTGTTGGCAGAGCGGAACTTGCCCTCTTCCGTAACCAGGGCGATCGGCACGCCGGCGGAGGTGAAGAACGCGGTCTGTCCGGCCATAAAACCGATCCGTGTGGGTTGAGAGGGATCCACGGGGACATCGAGGAAGAACGTAGCGGAGCGGAAGGTGCCATCATTGGCCGCAGCCTGGATGGCATACCGGGCCGAATAACCGGCAGGCGCCGCTACCGCTTCCCATCGAACATTGACCTCCGCGGTGTTTCCGCCCATGGCCGCATAGAGGCTTTCGAGCTTCTGACTGATCGCCCCGCCCGGCCCCAATGCCACCTCGATGATCTCGGTGAAGCTGGCTTGCAGCCCTTCCAATTCCACAGTGATTTCGCGGAACAGGGCTTCCCGCTTGGTGTAGTTTTCTCGGTCCACTTCCTCGAGCAGCGTGCCCAACTGCTTGAAGCTCTCGATCAGTTGGCGCGGCTTTAAGCCGAGTTGGTCGAGCACGTCCTTGGCGACGTTACCCAGTTCGATGGCGACGTCGTCTGCGCCCAGTTTGACATCAGGCGTCAAGACCGAAAGCCACGCCCCTTCTACTACATTCCCGCTGCCGTCCAGAGACTGGTTCGACCAGAGGGTTGCCCGGCCGGAAAATGGAAGATACTTGCCTCGCACTTCATAGTTTGTGTTCGGCAGCAGGTTGGCGATCGAGGGAACCGCTGAGGGCTGCAGGTCAGCCGGATCGTAGGGCAGATCACCATCAAAGATAATGTTCTTCCCGGCCCAGGACTCTCGTACCTGCACTTCAACAGCTCGCACATCCACAAGCCCAGCGGCCCAGAACACTTCGATGGCCGGTCGGCGGCTGACATTGTTGCTGTCGAGCACGATATAGGGCGCGACATTCCAGCCGGTCATCACCTGCGGCGCCGGCCGCGAGATCACCAACGGCACCACGTCCCACGGCAGCACATAATTGCTCTGCCAGTCGTAGTCGGCGGGATCCTGCTCCTGCAGCGAGACCACCTGGTTGCTGTTGGGCAGATCGTCCTGCGCAGTGATCAGGAAGACCTTGTTGCCATAACCATTGCGCTCGCTGGTCCACAGGGCTGCGTCCAGCGGCTCATACTCCCACCATTCGGGGGGCATGGTCTGGACATGCTTTTTAAAGCGCCGGGTTTCCTCGATCGCAGCGCGCATGAGGCGCTGAACCTGCACTGCATAAGGCACGGCCGCGTAGCTGGTCGAGAACGGCAGGCGCCGGTTGTCGTCCAGCAGTTCAAGGTCGCTGCGATAGCGCGGCGGTGCTTCCTTGTTCTCCCAGGCTTCGGCCGGCTCTGGATAGGTGGCCGTTATGCCGTTGAACGTCGCCTCAAGGCCGGGGAAGGGTTCGAGGCTCTGTCCCTCGGTGATCACGATATCTTCGTCGGTGAAGCTCACCACCGGAGCATCGGGGCCGCCCACCAGCACCTTGTAGATGCCGCCAATCTCCGCAATGCGGCCTTCGCACGCCTTGAGGTATTCGCCGATAACAACGTGCGGCTCCTGGTCGACGGTGACTTCGTAGCCGAAGCGGAAGGCTTTCTCGCCGTCCACAATCACGTCGCACTTGTCCATCTGCGGACGCCACTGTGCCAGAGGCCGCCTGGCGGCGCTGATGCTCTGCGGGCCATAGACCCACTGCCCATCGTAAGAAAGCCCGCCCAACAGGTGGTCAATGGCAACAATGGGGTTATCGTGCTGGGCTGTACCGCCGCGCCTGTCGTTCAGCGGGATGCCTTCAACCTCGATGACGTAATCCGGTATGCCGGAGAACACTTCGCGGTTCACGAGGGCGGTGATGACGACATAAGCCACGCCGCGCCCGATCATGTCGGACTGCCATGGGCGATCGGGATCACTGCCGAAGCGGCTTAGCAGGAATGGATCAGCCTCGGTCTGATTTCCATCGTGGAACCTGATCCAAAGGTGGTCCTTCCCATCGATGCGGTACTCTTTGATCGGGTTTCCGAGTCCCACAAACCCAGGAAGCGTGATCGGGATGGGAAAGCTAAATACTGGGCTACCCGGATCGGGCAATACCGTTACCCGCTCGCTGCCCACGAACAGGCCAGAAAGCCCGCGCACCGGCAGATCCGACACCGAGATAACCTTGGTCAGGTAGGCGTTCGGGGTGTCGCCGTCCTTGCCCCAAGTGCCGATATACTCCAGCTGACCGGCTGTGGCGTAGCGTCCCATGATGAAGGCCAGCGGATTATCGCCGCCGGTCTGAATGGAGCCGCGCACACCGGCTTTGTCCTGCTTCTTGTCCTGCGCGAAGATCTGCTGAACAAGGGTCGCGGCGACGGAGAGGGCAACGCTGATGAGGGCGTTGACGATGAACGGGGCGATAAAGAACATCAGAACAGCCCCGCTCTCTTTTTACGTTTCCCGCCGCCTTCTTCAGAGGCTTTTTCCTCGCCCCAGAAGACTTCGATCTTGCCGGAAATGCCGCTGTAGCGCCGAAACCGATCACCACCCCGCAGCCGCTGCGTTTCGTCGCTGCGCTTGGCGGTGTTGGTGCGGGTGAGTTCGCGGGTGTGCGAGACGATGCGGAGGGTGGTGTCCCCTTCCGCGCCAGCGGCCCCGGTGCGGGTCGGGTTGGTGTTGACCTGCCCCAACCGCCGGCAGCGTGGATTGGCCGCCAGCAACATGCTGGCCGGGTCGAGATAGCCGCGGAATATCTGCACCCGCGCATTGCGGATGTCGTGACCGCGCGTCACCAACTGCACCACCGGATGCAGATGGTTGAGCACGACCTGTGTGGTGTCCACGTCCAGCCCGATCTTGAGCGGAATGGGGTCCATCTTCTTGATCGGGGCATTGTCGCCGTAGAACGTGTAGTTCTCGACGGCGCCAGTCTCCCCATTGACGACGTTGGTGGAGACATCCTCGCCGAAGTCGGTGAGGCCGAAGGGGACTTCCCCGCCCCCGCCAATCGGCTTGGCCCAGATCAGCACGAAGTTGCGCGGAATGACGGCCGAGCGATCGCGTATAGCGCCTTGGGTGGCGACATCAAGAACACGAACCATGTGAGGGCCTTTAGGTCAGGGCGACAATGTTGGTCGCCGTGGTCGCCGCTTTGATTTTCGTGGCGCGGATAGGCAGAGTGGTGCCGTCAGCGACGTTGGTAAAGGTGAAGTCAGTGCCGCCGATTGTCGCCACGACATTGCCGCCATTCCCCACATAGATGGAGCGGACATTTGCCAGGACGGTTGCATCGCTTGGTGTGACCGCAATCGCCCCTGAAGCGGGTGCAAGGCCGGCAACAGCCGCAAGCACCGCCTCCAGCGTGGGCTGAGTGGCGGGATTAACCGGCGCGCCAGCTTGGTCCACCTGAAGTTGCTTGGTGAGGTGAAGCCCGGAGCTCAACTCTTTGGTAGCGATGGACTTCGAGGCGCCCGCCCCATCTTTGATCGGCAGATTATCGGCCATGGGAACCTCTTAGAGAACGGCCAGGTACTGGCTGTTGGTATCGAGAGAGAAATCGAGCGATGGGGACGGGACCGGGACCGGCAAAGGGGGCACTGGATAGTAGATGTCAGTTACGCCGCCTGCAGCCAGTGTTTGCCGCATCGTGAATGACACAGTTCCGGTCACCATCAGATCGTGACTGCTAGAAAGAGACCCCGCCACTATCTTCGCCTTCATGGCAGGTTTACGCAGCCCAATAGGCAGTCCGGCAGTTATCCCAGGGCGAAGGTGGGGACGAGCCTCGACCATTGGCGTCAGGCCAAGATTATTTGCAGCAGCACCCGTCACGAGTCGCACCAAAGCGCGGCGCGGCGGTGTCCCGTAGTCCACTGCCACCATGTCCCCTGCCGTCAGCACATACCCAGGAGGCAGGCCCGTGACCTGAAACTCCTTTCTGTTGTCAGCAATGGCATAGATGGTTGGGGTGGCGGCACCGAGCTTGGAGCCGTCAGGGTCGGCCGCCGGGTACGCCTTGGCCGGGTTGTAAGCATAGAAGGCGTTGACCGCGCCATCTAAGGCGTCGATCCGTGCGAGTATCGCCTGCGCTTCCTCCAGCGGCATGGGGGCGCTCTGCACGGCCGCCTCCCACAATCGAGGCGCTAGGTCGTGAGCGATGCCCTCGCCAGTCCCCAGCCCCGAATATTCCTGCTGTTCAACCAGCAGGAATGGTGCCGATCTGACTTTGAGTGTGTCGAAAAAGGAAGACAAGGAAAGGGGCAGCGCTAAAGCCATATCAGCCCCTTTCCACCAATGAAGTCCCAGAATGATGCCGGATTATATCTGGCAGTCGGAAGCGGATCATGTCTTCGATCTGTTCTGCCACCCCCATCTGCGCTCCACGGGCATCGATGGACACTTTGATGCCGCCGCCTACCCCGCCTAGTTCATGGTTGGGAATAACCTGAGAACCACGAGGCAGGTTGACTAGCTCTGGGCCACGCTCACCCACCCAAGCCATACCGCCGGGCGCGAAGTTCGTGCCGTTGGCGAAGGCGGGGAAGAAACCACCTGGCACATGCGCCTTGGGGATATTCCACGAGCCGCCCGGCATCATGCCGCCCATGAAGGCCCCGAAAAGCATGTCGAACAGGCCCGAAGATGCCATGCTCATTAAGCGATCGGCGATACTACTAAGGGCGTTAGACGCAGCATTGCCAAACGACTGCCAGAAGCCCTCGCCGCTCTTGAGGCCATGGGACAGATCGGAGAAAAAGTCGTTGAATGTACCTCGATAGAAGTCCCACTCTTCCCGTGCAGCCCTGGCGGCCTCGGTAAGCGCGCTCCCCAGGTTTTTTGCACCGCCCGCTGCCCCACCAGAGCCCCCGCCAGCACCACCGGCGCCGCCGTCGAGGGCAGTGCCTAGCGCGGTGATGCCCGCCGCGGCCGTAGTCGCCTCGTCACCCACGAAGCCCAGCGTTTCCGCCAGCTTGCCAATGTAGTCGCCTTGTGCGCCGGCAAAGGCTGCGCTTGCTGCCTCACCAACTGCCTTGGCTTGGCCTGCATAGGGGTTGCCGATGTCGGCATAACCCATCAGGTCCATGCCGCCGATCTGGACGTTTGAGCCCATCGAGGCGAGCGCCCCGTTGATGGTGCTGATGAACTTGTTGATGCTCACTTGAACTTCGCGGATCATATAGATCACGCCGTTCACTGTGCTTTCGGCAGCCTGATAAACCAGATCGCCTAGCGCCGCGGGAAGAGCCGACCACGTTGCCTTGATCGCCTCGAACGCCCCGACGAAGGCGCCGATAACGGTGTTCACCGCCCCGGCGATGATGCCCGCGAAATCAACGCCAATGGCCTGCTTGATCTCATCGCGGAACAGGAACGCAGCTGCAACCGCAGCGGCAAATGCAGTGATGAGAAGCCCGATGGGGTTGGCCGCAATGGCGATGCCGATCGCGCGGATGGCACCAACAACAGCCGTGCTCATAGCCACGGCTGCGGTCGAGACCGTTGCCCAGATGGTTGGGCCAAGAGCCGTCAGGATGGCGGTGCCAGCCACGCCTGCAGCGCGCGCGATCACATCGAAGTTCGCAGAAACGAAGTTGAGCGCCGCAGCGACGGCGGCAAGCGACATTTCCAGGCCCATATTGACCTGCAAAGACCCTGCAATGGTCTCGAAGAAGTCCTCCATGGCCTTGGTGGCGCGCGCCTGCGCCGCGGTAAGGCCGGTAAAGCCAGATGCAGCTACACCTTTGACCTGCTCGTTGAGCGCATCCATCACCACGCCTTGAGCGCCGATGATGTCGTTCGCCTGCACGAAGCTGGAGATCATGGCCTTCTGCTGATCGGTGAACGTGATGCCGCGCTTTGTCAGCATGGCCAGACCCTTCTCAGGATCCGCCAGAGCTCGGGCCAAGCCTTCCATGTTCTGCCGGAGGTCGCCGCCCCAAGCCGCAGACATGTCGTCGGCTAGTTTGATGGCGTCAAAGAACACCTCGCGGCTAAAGCCGAAGGTTGCCAAATTGGTGGAAACCGCCAGGATTTCCTCGGCGGCCCGCCCGGTGGACTTCTCCAGATCGTCTGCGAACTCGGCAACTTCCTTGCCGCTGGTGCGGGCTGTGTTGCCGGTATTGGTCAGCGCTTGGTCAAGCTGCGCAGTGAGCTTGCGAGCTTCCTCGATGCGCCCCACGGCCTGGGTAATGCCGGTGGTGAAGCCAGCGAATATGGCAACGCCACCCAGAGCCGCAAAGGCACCAGAGAGCGCCTTCATCGCCCCGCTGGCCTTCTTCATGCCGCTCTCGAACTCGGCCGAGTTTAGCCCGAGGTTGACGCGGAGAGCGCCGATCACAGCTGCCATTTGCTATTCCTTCGGGATCACATCTAGTATCACGCACATCCAAGGAGGTTTGAATGGTGCGGATGATATTCGCTGGCGCATTGTTTTTGGCCTGGTGCTCGAGCACTCATGCAACTGAATGCAACTCGTCCAGCTCTGAAGTTTTGGCCGTAGAGGATTGGTCCGTTGATGTCAGCCCCGACAGAAACGGCCTGAAAACAGCGAAGACTCACATCGAACTGCGCAACCAAACCGATAAGCCAATTCGAATGGTGGACGGGTCCGTGCAGTTCCTGGACGCCCTTGGGGGATATATTTCCTCGATCAGCATTCAGCGCGACCTGGTGGTCCAAGCTGGAGAGACTGCATCGTGGGGAGCCGAATACGCCGGGGCTGGACTTGAGCGCATCCCCAACCTCCGAGCAAGCGAAGTAGCTGTCGTCGCCTGCGTTTCATCGGTGCTTTACGATGATGGACAACGAGAAGACTTCACCCCCGACCCATCCGAGCCCGACGACAGTCTCGCCGAGGCTCTGGAAGCAATCATCGGTGGCAAGACGCCAAACTGATTACTTCCTCCTGCTCGCCAAGATGCCCTTGAAAATGGCGATCTGTTCTGCTGCGGTTTGCTCCCGCGGCGCCCTGGGCACATCGGAATGGAGCAGAGTTTCAAGCTTCGGCAGCTTTTGGGGCTGGTGGTATGCGTAGGTATTCAGCGACGCTGTGTGCCAAGCTTGGGATAGCCGGTCATTAGCTTCCCGGATAAGCCGCTGCCGCGCCCCTGCGATATGCAGAGACAGAACCCGCGGCGTCAGCGTCCCGAATGGGACGGGGTCGAAGCCGCAGGCAGCATACGAAGTCAGGAGGCTTTCCCAGTCCCACCCTGCTTCGTCTTCGGAGGGTTGCCCGTATCAGCCTTGGCTGATGGGAACGCCGAAGTCATCGCTTTCTGGATGGCCTCTGCGGTCTTGTCGAAACCAGCCTGCCCGATGATCTCGCCGGCCTCGGTTTCCGTCAGATCGGGATGATGTTCGCGCATTGCGTGCATCACGATGGCGCGCAGATTGCCGATGCGCATACCTGCGGGATCCGAAAGCTTTTCCGCAACCTGATTGATGCCCAGATCGAAGTGATCCTCAATGCTGACGATCGCATTGATCGACATGCGCAGGGTGTAGGTCTTGTCTGGGGTCTGGAGGTCAACCTCGCCCCGAAGTGGATTAGCCATTAGACGCCACCACCCGCACCTTCAACATCCCAAGTCTCATCACCCGAGACGGCAACGGTAATCGTCGCGGTCATGCGGTCATCGATCGGGATGGCCTTGCTGAAGCCGGTCACTGCGGCGTCGAACGTCACCCGCTGGCCATTGTTGAACGTGATGCGGTGCTCGAGCACGTCACCGGAGGCGAGCAGGCCGCGCAAGAGCACGTCCGTTGCATTGCCTGGGATCCAGTTGATTTCGAAGCTGGCCTCGCCATTATCGATCAGGCCCGAGATATACTCGCGGCGCCGACCGGGGCTCTGCATGTGGGTGGCGTCCACTCGGTCGGCCGTGGCCTCGCCCGGAGTGACGGTGATCACCTCCGCCACTTCCACAAAGGCGGGAACAGACAGGCTGGCATCCCAGATTTCATACTTGGTGCCATAGCCAATCCTTGCGGATGTCATGTGCGGTCTCCAACGATGTCAGGAAAGCGCCAGCCCACGGCGCGAAAGGGCTAGATTAGGCCGGAGCCCAATGGATGGTGAAGTCGCGGCTGTCGGTGAACCACTTGTCAGGTCCATCCTTGTCGAACCGGGTGCGCTGTCCCTGTTGGAACGCGCCTTGAAAGTGGAAGCCCTGATAAACGCCGCGGAAGCCGGATAGCTTGGCAGTGACCGCCTCAGCTATCGCCCGAGCCTTTGCCGCAGTTTCGCCGCGGCAATCGAACTGCACGCGGGTCATCACGTAGCCGGAGGCTCCGGCCATGGTGTAATCGGTGACGCCGCTGACGACATACATCACGACGCTGCCCTGCGCGGAGCCTTGCGGGAGCGTATCCCAGGCGATGCGGTTGCCGATCAATGTTGCCAGAGGGGCATGGGTCAGGAGCAAGGGCATAAGCTTGGTTTGCATTACTTGCCCCTCGCCGCCCGTTTTGCCGCTTGCTGTGCGGCCTTCTCGATGCCCACCCACAGCTCACCGCCCATGCGGTCCAGCACTTTGTCTTTGGTCTGGTCCCAAGCCGGGCGCATGAACGGGTGCGGAGGCGCCCCGTCGCTGCCGAACTCACGAAGGTGAGCGGACGGCTGGTTGTTTGGGCCAATGAACCGCTCTTGCTCTGCAGCCTTGGTGTGCTCGGACTTCTGCCGCTTGCTCAGCGTGCCCGACACGTCAATGCTTTCGCGCAGGTTGCCGGTATCGACGGGAACCAGAGCGCGCGCCGCTTTCGCAGTGATCTCGCCGGCGTTATCCAGTGCGACACGGCCAATGGCCCGCCGCTTCGTCGCTGTGAATTGGTTGAGTGCGGCATCGAGCTCTTTGCCGCCGGTGAAGGTGACTCGAGTCTTCATGGCGTCACCACCAGCATGTCGTTCGGCCTCGATGCGCTGATCTCGATGCCATCGCGCCGGCCCAATTCCTTGGTCCCAGCAATGTCGTAGGTCTTGCCCTCGCACACGATGCGATCGGCCGCGGTGAGCGTCATTGTCAGGCTGTCCCACCGAACCTGGAAGCGCGTCGTAACCGTGGCGCCCACCTCGGCCGCGCGGATCTTCTCACCGTCGCTCACATCCTTCTTGGATGCCCAGCGCTTGCCGACCTCTGCCCACCCCTCAGTGGGCTCGTTGTCGTCATTGTAGGTGGTGCTGTACCGCTCGATCGCGATAAGTCGGTCGAGTTCGCCGGCTCTCATTGGCAATCCTCTCCGGTACTAATACAGCGCCCAGATGTCTGCCGCCGTGCCGCCAGTGCGCACCTGCCTACAGGCAAGCGGGTTGTAGCCAGCTTGCAGCGGCACATTGGTGCGGATGGTTCCATCCAACTGCATAAGGTTGGCCGTGCCAGCCGTGCCCACCAGTAGGGATCGGCAGGCCCCGCCAGGCAGGTTGGCATCCGCCTTGGTCACCAGCACGAAGGCGTCTGCGGGGCGGCTGCTGGGGTCGCCGTATTGTTCTGAAATTCTGTTGGCCACTTAGCTCACCCCATCGGTTCTGCTGGCGCATGTTTCATCTTCATCGAACCGTCGCCACACACGATAGGGCGCCAGTAGACTGCGGACGCCCCTGGGCAGGATGGCGTCGCCCGTGTCCTTGGGATCAGGCTCGCGCGTGTCGTAGAACTCACCGACCAAAAGCAGAATTGCGCGCTGAATGTCCGGCGTAACGACCATTGCCTTGTCGTCGTCCGGTGGCAGCGGCTCGGCCGCTTGAACAACCCGGTCCAGATACTCGACCACTGCGGATTCCGCGGCGGCCTGGTAGAGCGCGATTTGCGCGTCTTCATCATCGCCGAGGACTCGCAAGTGCCCCTTCACAAGGGCCAGGTCGAGGAGTGGCATTATGGAGTCCCGCCTTCATCCTCTTCGGGATCCGGCACCGGCTCGGGGGCTGGCTGCAGGATCACTTCGGCGCCGATATAGCTGGCAGTCTTGCGCTTGCGCGCCTTATCGCGTGGTGTCGGCATCGGTCTTGCCTTTCTTGCCCTTGCGCGGTTCCTCGGTGGGCTCGGCGGCGGGGGCGGTCTCTGCGGGTGCGGGCTCCGCAGGCGTAGCATCAACCAGCGCAGGGCCTTCGAACGACGAGCCATGCGCCACCCCATCCGACTCACCAGTAACCTCGGTCACATAGCCGGCCTTGATCAGCTTTTTCGCAATCACATCATCGATGTCGTCTTCAGCGCCACGCGCCAAGCGTCCGTAGTCACCGACAATGGTCTTTAGTGCCTTCACGCGCATTTTCGTCTCCTGGAAAGATAGTGGGCGGCCTGAGCCACCCACTATTCGTTAAGCTGGGTTTACATCGCCGGTAACGAAGCTTTCGGGGCGGGGGACAATGAGCGCCAGTCGCTCCTCGATACGGATGGTGGCGAAGTTGCGAACAAAGTCGTCCTCGTTCTCAGTCGACAGGAGAACTTCAACACCCATGCGGTCAAAGATCTGAGCGCCGAGATTAAAGGCGCCAGTCAGGAACTCGCCAGCTGCCATCGCCTGGGTCGCCACGACGGGCAAGTTCCACAGCGTCGGCTGGATGCCCTGCTGCGCGTTGCCCACGATGTAGTTGCCGCCGGCATCCTTGGTCAGCTCAATGCGTGCCCAGTCGATGGGGTTGAGAACAAAGCCAGTGGCCGGGTATTCGGCAAGAACAACCTGCAAAACGGCAAGGCGCAGACGGTCGATTGCCGTCTCGTCGGCAGGACTGAAGGCGGGATTGAAGGCTGTAGCCTGGGGGACAAGCCCCTCGATGTTCTGGCCGGTCCCGTCGCCGTTCAGGATCTGACCTTCCTCGACGTATTTCAGGCCATAAGTGCCGCGAGCATTGATGTAGCTGGCAATCCCAGCGGCATCGTCCAGCATCTGGCGCGAAATCTTAAAGATGTGCGCCAGGGTGCGGACGGGCGCACTCTCCATGTTGAAGGTCAGGTCGGACTTCGGCTTCAGCGCACCCTCAGCAACCGGAGCGGCGCTATTGGTGAACCCCGTTTCCTTGACGTATTCAATCACGTTGGAGGTGGTGGTGCCCTGCGCGAGAAGATCGCGGATGGTGAGCTGGCGCGTCGGAGGAGCGATCAGGCCTGGCACCCGCTGTCCGGGGACAAGCGAAGTCCCTGCGCTGCGGCCCGCGCCTACAGTGGTGTTGGCAGTGGTGATGTCGGCGCGCTCGGCCTTAACGCGGATCGATCCACGCGAGGCACCGGAGAGATCTGCCGCCTTGAAGGCAGCGGACTCAATCAGATGATCACCCAGACCCTTGAAGCCCTGCTCCTGCACGTCCTTTTCACGCGCAGCGCGCTTTTCCAGGTCGCCGAGGCGAGTGGTCGCGTCGCCGAGCTCGGACAGCGCCTTGTCGACCTTTTCGGTCAGTTCAGCGGATGCTTCGCCGGTTGCGGCGAGCTTGGCGGTGAAGTCGGTGCCGAGATTCCCGACGTTTTCCTTGATGGAGGCGAGCGAAGTTGCCAGCTCACCAATCTTGGTGGCCAGATCAGTAGGTTCAGCCATGATGGCTCCCTTAAAATGTAGTGGTGATGGTTTTTGCTTCGGCAATGAGCCGGTCTAGGGCTGCCGAAACAGCAGCATCGCCCTCATCAGGAGCCCCCTGATCAGTCTTGAGGTAGAGCCGGGCGGCCCGCTCTGCCTCCGAGTTTGAAAGACCAACAAGACCCTTGAGGCCGTTCTCAAACTCGCGTTTCGTCACTGGCTCGCCTGCCTTCAGAGCGGCGACCAGGTAATTCGCATCCTCAGCCCGCGCGCTGTTCGCGCTGCGCAGCTGGCGGATGGGTTCTGGGGTCAATTCGGCGCCAAAGCGCGCCAGCGTCTCTTCCAGGGTGCCGATACTGTCGGCCATGCCCTTGGACACGAGCTCTTCCGCGAAGAAAACGCGGCCCTGACCGTAATTCTTCTCAACCTCGACAGCGGAAACACCCCTGCCCTCAGCCACGGCGCCCACGAAGCGGTCATAGGAACGCTTCACGCGCTCCTCAATGAACGCCAGGGCGCCTTCCGACAGCGGCTCGGTCTCGTTGCCCTCGACCTTGTGCTCGCCCGCAGCGATGTACGTGCGCTTCACGCCCGCTTCTTCAAGCGCTGCGGAAATGTCCTCATGGACCGTATAGACTCCGATCGACCCGGCCCGCCCACTTGGCGAAACCACGATTTCATCCGCCTGACTGGCGATCCAGTAGGCTGCACTCGCTGCAAGGTGGTTCACCTGCGCGATGATGGGCTTCTCGCCACCCCGTAGCGCGCGCATCTCGTCGCCGAGTTCCTGTGCGCCTGGTACAGCGCCGCCTGGGCTGTCGATGTCGAGCACCACGGCCTTGACTTCGGGGTCAGACAGAGCGGCATGGAGCGCGCGAGTCAGCCCTACATACGACGTGCCGCCCGAGAACTCGGTCATCATGTCCATTTTGGGTGCCAAAACGCCATAAACAGGGATAACAGCCACGACGCCTTCGCGCCGGGCCACATCACCCGCGTTCTTCTTGGAGATTCGGGCCGCCAGTTCCTCGGATGGAACAACGCCACCACCAGCCTTGAACGCGAGGAAATCCGCGATCACTGCCAGCTTGCCGCGGTCCATAGCCCACGGCTCCGCCGCGAAGGCAGAGAGAATATGCTGATACTTCATGGGGTTTCCTACGCGGCCGCCGGTGGCGCCGGGTTGTTTTGGTTGGCCGTAGGCTGCTGCCCGATTTGGTCAGCGCGCTGCATCGTGCCATTAACGATCAGGTGGTCGCCGCCCGGCTTGGGCGCCTTGTCTTCGTAGGCTCGGGCCTCGTTTTCTGTGTAGATGCCGTGGTCCACCATCTTGGACAGAAACTCGGCCCTGGCCGCGCTATCGCCCCGCAACAGGCCCTCGAGCGAGAACTTCACGCTCAGCTTCTTGCGGGTGGCAGAGTCCATCAGATCACGCCGCACCGACGCCTCAATGCTACGCAGCATCGGCGCCAGACACGTCTTGATGAACTGCAGGATCAGCTGCTCAATGCCGCTGCCCCAGGTCGTGGTGCCGTTGGCTGCGTGGCCGATCATTACCGGCGGCACGCCAAAGACGCGGCAAATCTGCTCGACGCTGAACTGGCGCGTCTCAAGCATCTGCGCGTCGGTCGGATTGACCGTCAGTTGCTTGTAGTCCAGCCCCGCCTCGAGCACCGCAACCTTGCCGGCGCGATCGGAGCCGGCGAACTGCTGCAAAACCTCGCCCAACTGCTTTCGCTGTTCGGGCTTGAGGATCTGGTCGCTGGTCAGAATGCCAGAAACCTGCATCCCACCAGCAAACATCTTGCCTGCGGTCTTTTCCGCAGCGCGAGCATTGCCGATTGTGTTGGCCACGTAACCGATCGGCGAAAGGCCGCGGTCACAGCCCGGCAGAACCGCCCCACGAACGTGGAACATGTTCTTTTCGCTGATCTTGCGGGTCTTGCCGTCCTCGGTGACCTCATAAACACGCTCATTGCGGCTGTTGCGCTGCACGTCCACGGTCGATGGGTGCAGCGGATTGAGCGCAACAAGCTTGTTGCCGCTCATCTTCTTTTCAGCGAAGAAGTTGCCATCCAGGCAAAGGCACAGCGCAACCATGCCCCAGAAGTCCGCAGCAGTATCGTCCAGATTGGGCGCGTCGTGCAGCAGTTCATAGAGCACATTGTCGGTCGCGCGCGTCACGCCGTCCGGCCCATATACGATGCAGGGCAGCGTTTTGACCGAGTTCGCAATGAGATTCACGCAAGCCCAGACCGCATCGAGCGCCATAGCCTTGTCGTAGGTCACGACCTCGCCGCTATCTGTGCCGCCACCGAAAAAGGCTCGCCAAAACGCGCCATCGGTGAGCTTGATGGGCCTTCCGGCCCACCTGTCGAATAAGCCCATCAAATCACCATGACTGGGTTGGAGAGGAAGTCGTCTAGGGAGCCCGTGTCGGCCTCTTCGTAGGTGCCTGCCATTGCAGTCGCCATTGCGAGCGCCACCGCGCCGTCGATGCGTCCACGGGACTTCTGCTTGTCGAGCTTGCGGTTGTCGGATGAGTCCGACCTTACCGTCGCGTTCATCATGCACATGGTCAGCACGGGATGGCCGCCATGGGCGATCTTTTGGTTCAGGATCAGGCTTTCCAACCCGCGAAGGGCAGGCGACATCGACTGAAACCCCTGCCCGAACTGCTCGAATACGGCGTTGTCGCCCTCAAGTTGGTCTTCCGTGAACCCCGCCGCGGCCAACCATGGCTTCAGGTGCCGCCAATTCCACCGGTCGAACGCCAGTTTGCGGACATCCATTGTGTCGAACACTTCGCGGAGGTAGTGCGCCACGAACTCATAGTCGACCGTCGGCCCTGGCGTGGTGTGCAGGTGCCCTTGATCTGCCCAGATGTCGTATGGAACGCGATCGTCCTTAGCCTTCTCCCGCAGGCTGTCGCCCGGGAGCCAGAACCTGGGCTTCACATGCCAGACCGTCTTTCCATCTTCTACCTTTGGGGCCATGAGCACCAACGCGGTAAGGTCGGACACCTCGGAAAGATCGAGGCCGCCGAATACCGGCAGACCCTCGAAGTCGTCAGCCACAGGCGCGTCGCATGCCCGCCAAACGGCAGGGGAAACAAACGGCGCCGAAGCGTCAATGCGCTGATTCAGGAACAGCCAGCGAAAACTAGCCTCCTTGGTCGGCATGCGCTCGGCGAGATGCGAGAAGTCCTCAACGTCCTTGATGGAGCGGAACACGCCCAAGGCCGGATTGGCTGCTGCCCACCCTGCCCTATCCCCTAACTCGCAGTCCGCCGGTGCCGAATAGATGTGCGACACGATGCGTGGGTCTTTCGACGTCTCCGCGTCGTCAATCCAGCGGCTGAAAAGGTCGTTGTCGGTCGCGGCCTGCGTGGAAATCGCAAACAACATCGCCTTGCCTTCATAGGCACCCTGCGACGTTTCGATTGCTTCCACGAAGTCGTCGGTTGGCCCCTTGATCTGCCCAACCTCGTCGAGGATGGCCAGGATAGGCGAGCCGCCGTGGGCGCTTTTGGCTTCCGCAGAGCTGGCCTGGTATTCCACGTTTTTGGCCAAGCCGACAATCATCTTGCCGGACGGCACAATGCGCGCCAGCTTCGAAAGCTCGGGCGACATCAGGATCATTTTGGAAGCGTAATTGAACACCTCAGCGGCCTGCTTGCGAGAGCGTGCGCCGGAAACGATGCGCCCATTCTGGTAAGCCTCCGGCCCAACGATGTGGGCCAGGAGCAAGCAGGCGATGAGGCCCGTCTTGCCGTTTTTGCGGGCAATAGACAGGTAGGCGCGCGACGTGCCGTGGGGGTTGTCGTAAACCGCCAGGATAAACTTACGCTGGAAAGGTAGCAGCCGAACCGGCTTGCCGAGCAGCGTCCCCTCGGGAACTACACAATACCGCTCCACGAACGCGATAACGCGCTCGCCGCGTGTCATCGGTTTGTTGGCCATGGTCTTTCGACCTATGGTCTAGCCAGCAGGTCGTCCTCTAGTGGGTTGTCGCCCTCAATTTCCTTCGCAGCCTCTCGCCGCTTGGCTACGTCCCGGGCCTCTCCCGCTTGCGCACGCGCGTGAAGCGACAGCGAACGGCGGAAGGACAGGATGGATCCAGCGTGCATCTGCACGATCGACTTGCGCGGGTTGGCGACTGGAGTGCCCTTCTCCGAATAGGAGACGCCGCCTTCCTCGCGCAGCAGTTGCTGCTCGCGCGTCAAGTCCGCCATGGTGCGGGCCAGCATCGCTGCGAGCTCAAGTTGGTGGTCTGACCACTCAGACCGGGCGTACTCGGCTATCACGCTGCGGAAGAACGGCTCATCCTCGGGATCGAGGGGCACGTTTTCGGGTGGTGCGATCTCGGTGGTGGCCTTCGCCATGATGCGAACGGCTTCAGCCGCGCTATCAACGCGCGCCTTGCGGTTGCTCATAGAAAAACCTGTGTTTGCGTTATCGCTCGAC
>Ga0233365_1000072_pt1 | contig 60164 bp, 54 predicted proteins | sample ElkDunMinimDraft_27_FD_191535 | JGI IMG/M metagenome (GOLD analysis project Ga0233365, IMG submission 191535) | Fecal eukaryotic communites from dung pellets of Tule Elk in California, USA - Elk Dung C36 | ecosystem: Host-associated > Mammals > Digestive system > Large intestine > Fecal | place...
TTGGGGTCGCGAGTTCGAATCTCGTCTTTCGCTCAGTTGCCTAGGTGGTGGAACTGGTAGACACGCAGGACTTAAAATCCTGTTCCCGTTAAGGGAGTGCGGGTTCGATTCCCGCCCTAGGTACGAAACCCTTGATAACAGATTGTTATTCAAGGGTTTTCTTTTTTATAAGGTATAAAAAAGTGTGAAAGAATAATACAAAACAGGGATCAATCAGATAAAATACCACAGGGAATACTCCTCCTAATTATTTCAATTTCTATTTTTTAAGCACCTAATCATTACGAATTTTTGAATCTAAACAAGAAGTAATGAATCTATAGCATTGCAACTTACTATCTCTCCTCTCAATAATCTTTATTTAGACGTAAATTTTCAACACTGGAATAAACACATTAATTATTTACATAGATGGCTTCAAAAACCGAACATTTTTGGAATCAAATCGCTATTCATGTTTTTTTTACTACTAAAAACGTGATCTAAACTATCTCCTCTTTTTAGCAGCAATACTTGATTAGTATAACCAGGTAAATAATAAAAGCGTCGTATATATATTGATATCTTTTTCTTTAAAGATCATTCGGAGTGTAGATATTGCTTTTGATCTAGCAAAATAGACTGTACTCGCAGATGTGCCAAGTAAATCACAAATTTCTTTTGTATCCATTCCTTCCAGATAAGACAGACGAAAGACATCGGCCTGTTGCTTGGGTAGTTTTTCTAATTCCTCTACCACCTGCATAATCAATTCCACATAAATAATCTGTCCTAACATATCATCATCTTTGCTCTCTATACTAGTCCAATCATCATGCGATAACGATACTTTCTTCTGATAGGCAGAGCCCATATGGTCGTAGCAGGCATTCCGGGTCACTAGATAAAGAAAAGATTTAATGTTTTCATAACTGGTGATTTTGTCTCTTCTCTGCCAGAGTTTACAAAAAGCCTCCGAGACTATTTCTTCAGAAGCTTCTTTATTTTTCGTGATTTTAAAGGCAAAAAAATGTAAAGGTTCACCAAGGTGAGCTATAAAATATTTTAAGCCTACCTCATTTCCAGCACATAGAATATCAACATATTTTAGGTTGTCTTTCACGCGTCAAATGGTTTAAATAATTTTGTTAGCATCACCAATCTAATAAATTTAAATTACAAGATTCATCAATAAACTAAAAAATAAAACTACTAAAGCAGCTATATAAATAAGTCGGTGCTAAATTAGATAAAACCAGTTAGAAACGACAGTATCCACCAATTACATAAACATTAAATAACATGCTCTTAATATTAAGAACATGTTATTTAATGTTTATGTAGTATTATTTCAATTCACCATCTTTCCAAATCAGCTGTTCTCCCCAAAAAGGAAGAATTGTATTTTCACAAGCTACATTTGGAAGGTGCTTTAGCGTTTGCGTAATAGAAGCCTGCCCTTTAGGGTAAGGCTTATGTCTCATCTCGATCAAATGTGATAAGAAGGCATATTTTGTTTGAACCTGTCCTTCACCCAGGCCTAAAATATCATTCTCACGTGTCGCACCCCAACGCAATACAACGAGGTCAACGGGCCCATCTACATTTTTAAATCTCTTTGGGTCAAATCCAGAATCACCGCAATGCAGTAACGAAAAATTACCGGTATCTTCTCCGCAATCAACACGAACCACTGATACAAAATTTGGAAGATCAGGACTTCGCAGATGATCTGATATATCAGTCCGCAAGGTGAAATTACCAATCTTATAGCTAGTAGCAGTCGACGAGAAATACGGTGAATTCTCTATGTCAAAATTGGTGACTATAGGTTTCCCCAATTGCTTCATTGCAGCCATTAATTTCTGATTGGCATGATCACCATGATTGTGTGTGATATATAAGAAGTCCAAATAAGGAGCTAGTTGATCCGCCAAACGATGTTCGACGTCAATACCAAAACAACCCGAAGGAGTTTTAATGACAAAGCCCATATTATAAAGCAACCATATAGATGCCGTTCCTTTTTTGACTTTTGTTGTTTTTACTTCTTGCAATACCTTCTCAAAAGCCAATCGATAAGCATACAGGATCGGCTCTTTATGTTCAAGCTCTTCAGCCTCACTTTCAGATTTCTTCAAATATTCTTTGAATAGCACATCAGAATATGGGTCAGAATAAGTCTCAATAGTCTTCAATAAAGAAATTCGCTCTTTATCTAAAACCAATGGATTGGTTTTATTTAACCTCTTGATAGTCTCTACTCCTGCATTAATGTACCTATTTTGATCCTCTTTAAAAGATCGGTTTTGAGCGGTAGCATTATGAATAAAAATTAGGAGTAATATTGATAGCGTGTATTTTAGCATGTTACAAAATTTTTGGCATGATCTATATGGTTATGTGTTACCCATGATGGGGTCTTGATTATATACCCCATATTATAAACTAACCAGACAGCTACAGATCCATTATCGACTTTGAGATTATTTACCTCATCAAGAACTTTATTGAATCCTTCACGATAGGCATACAATATGGGATAAGTATATTCCATGTCTGTGGATCCATCATCCGAATTCTTTAGGTATTGACTGAATAGCGATGGTGGGAAACTATCAGAAAAGGATTCAAACTTAGTTAAAAGTGCTAATCGCTCTGTGTTCAATTGAAACGGTGATGTTTTGCGAAAATCCTCCACTGCAGTAATACCTTCATTTGTAGGAATCTCTGATTCCAAAAAACTGGTAGCATCTAAGGTATCAATATCAGTCTGATCAATAAGGTACCGAGTCTTTGTTCGGATTATTCCTCCTCTTTTCGCATTGACCAATGGATAACTCTTATCTGTTACAAAAATTTCTTCTGTAAAATCGCCATCACTTTTCTCATAGCTAACGATATTACCTACCGCTCCAACACGCTCTTCAAAAAGTACTTCGTCCACACTAGGAGAAACTTTAATTGGTGCATTCACTAATGAAGAAACATATTTATCCCCATAGATATTGACACTTATCGTTTCTAATAGAGACCTGTTGCCAAAACGATCTACATTCCTCGCCTCTATTTCCAAAGCCCCTTCTATCGAAGGAAGATCTACCATCATAAAATAACATTCCAATTCTTTATCAAAATTTGCTGGTACATAATCTACACGGACCGAATCTCTACTTTCACCAGATTTATTCCAACTCAAGTTACAGTAAGAACGATTTACATCCTCTGTAGGTAATAAATTCACACGAACCCGATAGTATCCTGACTGGGAACTCATTTCTTTGATTTTACCAGCATAAACAATAGGCCCATCTTTTATATGCTGATTCAGCAAATCATTGGCATCCTCACACCCACTAAGGAGCAAGTAGGTAATAGCCAATGTTAATATATATTTAATTCTGCTCATAATTTCTATTTATAGATAAAGACAATTTTTAAAATAACTTCAAAATTTCTCCAAACATTGCAAATTCATTAATCGTATAAAATGCTTCATTTTGATTGTAACTTTCCATTAATTGTATTCTCATATAGCGAAATGATTCCGTAGGATGTGCCTCTGGATTTACATTGTCCTCATTAATCAAATATTCTTGATTCAAATTGAACCAATCTAATTCATCTTGCGTTAAAGTGGCCAGATTTGCAGGAGTTCTACCTACATATTCGCCAATCAATGTCCAGGTTTCTGGAAATTTGGCCCACCGCTGACTATTGCTATCATTGGTACCCCAAATACGGAATCGTTTCGGACTAGATCTTGCATAAGTATAAGATATATGTACACGTGGTGATATTTTTACTCTATTCAAGCGTGCTTCCATATTTAGGTCAAAAGTTGCATATACATCATGCACAATCTCTCGCTTAGAAGGGTCAGGATTTGATAGGTTTTTGACAAATTTATACCCATAATACTCGTTTCCGGACGGAACTCCATTAAACATCGTCTGTGGCGCATTTCCTGAAGCATGAGCATTACCATCGTTCTGTATACCAGTCGCCCCATTGATGCCATAAATTCCAAAATCTCGAGTACCATTAAATAATGTTGGGTTGAAGAACGATATTGCTTTTACATATTTCCAATCTATCACTTCCTCCTTAAAAGGTGTCAGGGAACTAATTAACGTATCGGATCTATTTCCCCATTTATCCGACACTGTAAATCCGAATTTTAGCTCCGTAGAGGGATATTGACGAACAAAAGCAAACGTATTCAGCGAATCCCTGTTGTATATTGTTTTTGTGGGGTCTTCTACAAGAGATATGACTCCCAACTGTAGCACGTCTTCGGTTAAAACATGTATAGCTAAAGGATTAGCATTACTATTTTCCCATTCTAATCTGACTCCTCCAAAAGCAGGTTGTACATTAATTGTTTTATAGGCCAATTCGAGTGGTGAAAGTAATGGCGCAGAAGTTACGATGGTGGCATCCGATTTATTGCCACTCACATCAATACAGACTACCGCTACATCTTTGGGCTCAGTACCTGTAAACCCTTCCACAAGAATAGAAGAACTGTATCTAGATACTTTAAATTCCATTTTTTCGCCTCTTTGGTTTACATAAGACGCAACAACCTGATCAATATTGGGGTTACCAGCGGGCAAACTAAAATTAATTTCCAAAGCTCCCGATTTCGATACTACCTCCTTAACGATGACCTTATCTGGTCGATCTGAATTAACAACTACTTGTTCAATTCCCAAATATTTATCACCACAGCTAACAAGCAGTAAAATACAAATAGGTAAGATTGTAAAACTCCTTAATATTCTTTTCATTTTTATCATTTCTATGAATTAAAAAACAAGATAAACTACTACCATCCTGGATTTTGAACAAGGCTCTTGTTCTGCAACAAAGTATTGGTACGGATAGGCATTAGGTAATCTTTCATTGAAAACCGAGGTTGCAATAATACACGTACATTATAAAAATCACTCTTATTTTCTCCATCTTTATTCCATCCTAAAATGGGTTGATTAAAGAGCTGTTCAGCCATCAGCCACCTGCGTACATCATAATAGAAATGACCTTCAAAAGCCAATTCATTTAATCGCTCGCGACGAATAATATCACGCAAGCCATTAACTGTGCTAGGTTTAGATTTGAATCGAGCAGAAGCAAATTTATTCCAACTCTCTACAACACCTTCCATCCCTGATCTATTACGAATTACGTCCAAATAATAAACGGCATTGTGTCCTTGAGAATCGGTCATTCCAGGTCCACCAACCTCATTCAAACTTTCCGCTAATAAAAGGTACATATCTGCCAACCGTATTATTGGAAATGAATAGTCCTCACGTATCAGTGTAATTCTTGTATCAGTATATGTGGTTTTTAAGTGACTCAACTTCTTTGCTAAATAACCCGAAAAAGGATATCCACCATAAGCTTCTGAATGTTTAAACCCACTTCCAGAATGACGCATCATATTTGGGAAGGATGCTTCTGATAATGGCTTTTCTCTTCCCTCCCATATTCCTCCATCAAAACCGACTGATGCATAAAAACGTAACGATCGGTTGAAGTGTAATATGGCAGTTTCTTGCCCATCTTTTATAAAGTATTTGGCATGCTCTGAATCAGGGAATTGTCTATTGTAGCGACCTTGATACCAGCCATTTACTTCCCATTCAGCATCTTCTTCGATAGGAACACCATTAGAAGAATAGAACATCTCAACAACATTTAATGTAGGACTTTGACGTTGACCGATATCAGCCCCTCCTGATCCCGCTAAATTAAAATATTCATCGTTACTCAACATGGTTGACCAGCGTTGCAATACGGTAGTACTTTCATTCACAGCCCAAATTACCTCTGGATTCCAAGATTCCGTAACGGCCTGGCGTAGACTCACCATGGCCTTTGTTGTATCATTAATATTTGTACTATTAATTCCTCTAATTGCATTGTTTCCGCCATCAGTAGATATCAAAATGATAGCACCATCTTCCTCTGCAGCGCGAACTGCAGCATCAGATGCTTGTAAGGCTCTTTCCCATAACGTTTTACTATCATTGGAAGCGAATAACTCTTCACCTCTATTGTCTTTAAAACCGTTATAATTATTATTGTTATTAAATAGTGGGCTTGCCGCTAATACCAATACTTTGGCTTTAACGCTTAATGCAATTGTTTTAGTGAATCTACCGTATTCGCTCACGATATCTAATTCGCTAATATTTGGCAAATGTACTATAGCTTCATCTAGCGTGGTCACAATATAGTCCACAACCTTTTCAACTGGCTCTCTGTATATAGCTAATTCATCGCCTTTAGCTGAAATAGGCATTACCTCATCGACAATCGGAATAGGTCCATATAGCTGAAATAAATAAAAGTGTAAGTATGCTTTTATAGCTTTTACTTCGGCTATCCATTTTTCACGCGTCATTTCATCTAAATCACGTGGCCCTCCATTTTCGATTTGAATATGTTCCAAAAACACATTACAGTGTCGGATTCCTTGCCAGATATTTCGACTTGCCCCATTACGGCCATCCCAAAAATTGACATATGGATCTGCCACATTGTTTCCTTTTAAAAAGGCCATTTGTGTAGCAGGTGGACCAGAAGAAAAACCACCGCCTGTATTTTTTTCAGAGTAAATAATATCTCCTCCTCCAGAGATACCTAAGGTATTAGTTGGATTTACCACATTAGGCAAACTGCTATAGCAGGTGAACAAATATTTCTCGGCGTTATATTTGTCTTTAAAAGCATCTTCTAAGACCGGCTTATCATCAGGCAAAATATCTAAAAACTTATTGCATCCTGAAAGAAATACGATCAGGGTTAATGCAAATAAATAGGGTATATTTTTCAATGTATACATCTTTCTTATTTAAAAATTGATCTGAACTCCTAGGTTAAACACTCTTTGTAAGGGATAGGCTAATCCGTTTCCACGCATCTCTGGATCCCATAATTTAAAATCTGATAAGGTTAGTAAATTCGTACCACTCGCATAAATTCTTGGAGAGACTCCTTTTATATCCTTTATCTTGTATCCCATCTCTACTGATTTCAAACGCAAGTAACTTGCTGAACGCATCCAATAATTACTCCTTACAAAGTTGTTATTGTTACCCATAGCAGCTCCGCTTCCATCAGGTGACAAGCGAGGCCACTTTGCATACAGATCTCGATTAGTCTCAGTCCACAAGCTTTCTTCAATAAATCCAAGCATAGCTCTGTTTCCTTTTAACCCAGTCTTTTCGTTGTTATCAGTCCATCTACCATTAACTATTTCCCCTTCAAAAACTTCCACAAACGGAGCCATTGCTTTAGCATCCAGGAAAAAGGAGTAACGCGATTCACCTTGTACAAATGCAGAAATGTCAAAGTTTTTAAAGCCGAATGATAGACCCAAACCATATTGTATCTCGGGGTTGGAAGGATAACCCATTGGTACAATATCAAATGAGTTAATGATACCATCTCCATTTATATCTCGATATTTTATATCTCCGGCTTGATAGTCACCGCCTAGCGCATGCACTTGTTGTATCGGAGAATTACTTACTTCATCATCATCAATAAATAGACGTTCAGCTACATAACCTCTTGACTGCCCAACTTTTTGACCAATAACAGATTTCCATGGAGCTACGTCCGAATAATCCAATTCATCATAAACTGTTATCTTGGATGCTCCATAGGTAAAGTTACCACGCAAAATATACCACATGCCATTGTAAAAGGACTTACTATAATTTAAAGTCAAATCAAGTCCTTTTCCTGTTGCCTCCCCATAATTGGTCCGAATATCACCAGCTACGCCCATTACCGAAGGAATATCTTGCCGTACCTGCACTATATTAGTACGGTTTTCATGGTATACTTCTGCGATAAGTGATAGATCATTATTCAAAAATCCAAGTTCCACAGCCAAATTGGTTTTGTACGATACTTCCCACGTAATGTGAGGGTTAGCGTGTCTTAAGGTTTGAATAGTTGGTCTGCTAAATGATTCATAAGGATTATTACCAAATCGTCCAGCTGAGGGTCCGTCAAGATTAATATTAGAGGTGAAGAAGAACCGGTCTTCGTCCTTCACAATGATGTCATTCCCCACTAAACCGTAAGTCCCCCGTATCTTAAACTTGGGAATAATATGTTGTAATGGTTCCCAAAAATTTTCGTCTGACACTTGCCAACCTACACCAAAGGAAGGAAAAAATCCCCAACGAAATCTTGGATCAAAACGTTCAGAACCATTCACTCCGAAATTGAACTCTGCAAAATATTTCTGTGAAAGACCATAGGTGAAGCGTCCAGCTAGAGCAACATTTCGGGAAGGTAGTGAGCTATCTAAATTTTTAGGACTTCCATCCATACTTTCTTTAACCGATCCTACAACCAAAGCCCCAACATCATGTTTATTATCAAATTTCCTATTATACAACAAAGCTGTTTCTGCATAATAACGCGCTTGCACAAACTTATTTCCTGCAGTATAGTCAATAAAATCATAACCATCTTCGGGATTTAATGGAGCCATATCATAGGCAAAATCTGGACTACTAGGGTTATAAGTACCCTTTATATATTGATAATAGAAGGGTTTATAGCTGCGAACAATATTAAAACCAGAATAACGAGTCAAACTACCAATAAAGCGAGCTTTCAATCCAGGAGTCAGTGCGTTTAAATCCTGATGCAATTCTAATTGTGTCAATAATGTACTGTTACGAACGTCTTCATATCCACGCATAACATCTGCATATGGATTCATGTACTTGGGAGCACCTTCTCCATATTCATTGTCGGAATAATTACCAAAAAGTATCCGATCTACAAATTGGGTTGAACGATCAGGCGCATAATAGGCAGGAAATAATACAGGATTAGCTAATAAGGACTTGGTGTAAGTATTTGCTCCACCACTTCCTGACTCCCCAATGGGTCCAGAATAATCATCAAAATTAGCGCTTAATCTAACTTTCGCCTCTAATGTTTTAGTAAGATTTAAGTTTACATTTGATCTAATTGTATATTTCTTCAGATCAATATTTGAATTGAAAGGATTTGCTTTGTCGACCTTAAGTATTCCCCTATCTTGTGAAAATGAACCTGCTAGGTAATATGTAGCAGCATTACCCCCACCAGTCAAATTAATATTAGCGCGTTGATTAATAGAATAATCGTTAGTCAACATGTCTTTCCAATTAACCGCAGGATACACATAAGGATTCCGATTAGGATCCTTTGTCAAATTAATTTTACCTTGGGGATAAATTAATTCATTATGTCTAGTCAAATTTGCAATATTAGCATATTCCATGAACGAAACCGGATCGACAACATCTACCTTCGTTGTTGGTGAAGAAGCCGACGTCTCATAACGAAATGAAGTCTTAACATTTCCTTTTTCCCCTTCCTTAGTCGTTACTAAAACGACTCCATTAGCACCGCGCGCGCCGTATAGTGCTGTAGCAGAAGCGTCTTTTAGAATGGAAAAACTCGCAATATCATCGGGATTCAGACGAGCTAAATCTCTTGAAGTCATTTCGATATTATCTATTAATATGAGCGGTGATGTCAACCCACTACCGAAGGAAGTCACACTACGTATAAAAAACTGTGCATCCTCTTCACCAGGTGCTCCAGTAGATTGGTAAGCTACTAAACCAGCCATACGACCTGCCAGGGCTGTGGTTAGATTGCTAGAAGGTGTTCTTAAATCCTTCACGTTAACGGTGGTAATAGAAGATACAACACTTTCTTTAGTCTGTCTACCGAAGGCTACCACAACTGTTTCTTCCAACTCTTTACTATCTTTTACTAACCTGATATTTATAAGTTTAGCATCACCTACCTTCACTCTTTGTTGAACATAGCCCATACTCGTGAAAATCAGCGAGTCTTCTTCATTAACCATTAATTCATACACACCATCGTCGGCCGTCTTGACACCTATTGTCGTGCCCTTGACCAACACACTCACCCCTGATATGGGAGATTCATCTATGGCATCCGTTACTTTACCTGTAATAATCTTTTTTTGAATAATAGGAAGTTCCGTAGTTATTCCCTGCATTGGGATAGTTTTTGTTTTACTAAGATTTGCCTTTAAAGCATGTGGCCTAATGACAATAGTATTGTTTTCTAATTCCCAAGCTGCCGACTTACCTTGCAATAGTTTTTCCATTGCTACTTCTATTTCCATCCCTCGGATATTTGCATCGACCTTAGTCTTAGCTAAGTCTCTACTCTTAATGAAAAACTCATACCCAGTCTGTTGTTGGATACTTTTCATGACCTGCACGAGCGACATCCCCTTTACTTTCAAGGTAATATTCTGCGCAAATCCATCAGCCCATACTGCCGTAATATTTAGCAAAGTAAGTACAACTATTAATTTCATAATTAAGAGCACATGGTTAACAGAAGGCCTCTGTAGACCTTCAGATTTTGTTTTAAAAATCATACATTTGTACGTTTTAGATCATATTGTAATTAGTTAAAATGAGAAATCATCTCTTGCTTAGAGGTATCGATTACGATAGACATCTATAACAGTCGCGGGCAGTGTTAGCGCACTGTCCGTTTTTAAGTCTATCTTCCTTTTTTATTTTCGCTTTATTCCATCGTAGTAATTGTTGGTTTTAGTTGTAAATCAATAATTTATTTCTTTCAGCCACACGTTCCAATCTAAATTTAATATCGCTACTTTCTAAAATATTAAGCACTTCCTTTAGACTTTTATTGCGGTTAATACTTGCATATAGATGTATAGGTTTTACTGAATTGTCGATAATAAAATCAAAATCATACCAACGACCCAATATTTTAATTGCCTCGTGAAGTTCCATTTCTTCAAAAACAAACTTGTTATCTTTCCAAGCTGTATAAAGACTTGTATCAACTTTTCTTTTGCTCAGTCCCTGATTGCTCATTACCCCTTGCTCCCCAGGAATTAACGCTAATTTTTCATCTGCTGTAAGTATTGAAACAGCTCCTGTCACCAATGTAGTCTGCGTATTGATTAGATCATCGGGATATGCTTTCAAGTTAAACTCTGTACCTAATACTTCGACATTGTGATGGTCAGTTTTGACCATAAAAGGAATTTTTTTACCATTATTGGCCATGGTTGTCACATCAAAATATGCTTCCCCCTCCAGCATCACTTCTCTACTATCACTCTTAAAACGAGTAGGATATCTCAATTTGGAATCTGCATTCAACCATACTTTTGTACCATCCGAAAGGGTTATTTGATAGTGTCCTCCTTTTGGGGTCGTTATTGTTGCATATGTCATCACTGCATCATCCATCTTCTGGATCAGCGTCCCGTCCTCATATTTCAATTGTTCTCCTAATACAACACCTTTCTGATCTTGACTCAATTCGATGATACGACCATCGGAGAGTGTGATCGAAGCTATATTTTTGCCCGGAGCCAAATCCTCGATGATAACATGATGTGGTCTATTAAGTTCCAGTTTATAGTAAAAAAGAGCACATACCGATAAGACGAATACCGCTACGTAGGGAAGAAATCTTCGGAATAAAGTTATTTTACTTGGGCGTTTATTTATTTTCGAAAGGGTATTCTGTAAGATTCTGTTTTGTCTATCTTCTTGATCCATAGAAAGTTCCAAATACATGGCGGCATCTTCCAGTAGTGTATTATTTTCCTCGACCATCAACAATAATCTGTCGATAGATGGGTTTTTCTTAGCCATATCGCTAAGGACGATCAACTCTTCAGCCGTAATGACCCCCTCTATTTTCTTCTTGATTAATTTGGTGACTTCTGAAGTATAGTACATAATAATCTATATCCTAAATACTACCAATACGAAGTGAATTGAAAAATCTTAGTAAAAAAATAAAAAAAGTTTATTGTCTCGCAGAATGTATTTAATAGTGTTTAATAATTCGCGTTTCCAAACCCTAGCCACGGAAGTCTTAGATAGAAATATTGAGGTAGTAAAAAAAACACCTATATACTGATCCTATGTGCTGCAAGTCAAGGATTTTCGTATATTTAATTATGCAAAATGGTCATTGGAATTTACTACATAAAATAGGTTTTCGCTTTTCTTTCATTTTTATTTTATTCTTAATTCTTGTGATGAATAATGGAGCTTTTCCATTATTTAATCTTATAAGCAAACCGTTAGACTACTTGATGCACTTATTTGTGCCTTGGTTCGCAAAGAATGTCTTGCATTACAGTTATGACTATTCAATTTATATCAATGGTAGCGGCGATACCTCTTATGCTTGGCTGGTTTTGCTCATTCTTTTCTTAATTGCCCTTCTTGGTACTATAGCTTGGTCTATCGTAGACAGAGAAAGAAAAAATTATGATAAATGCTATTACTGGTTAACAACGTTTATTCGTTATTATATTGCATTTATGTTGATAAACTATGGAGTTATTAAACTTGTTCATGGTCAGATGCCTCCTCCAAGTTTAGATCGGTTAATGCAGACCGTTGGCGAATTATCTCCCATGGGATTGGCATGGACCTACTTTGGATATTCGAAAGGCTATAATATTTTCGTTGGAATCATGGAAATACTGTCGGTACTTCTACTGTTCCGGAGAACTGTCATATTGGGCGCTTTGATAACAATGGCAGTCAGTATCAATATCATGACGGTTAATTATTTTTTTGATGTGCCCGTCAAAATGATCTCTACGGTGTTGTTTGCGCTATCTTTATTTTTACTTCTGCCACATATAAAACCATTATATAATTTATTTCTACGCGGAAAATCTGTTCGGATAAAAAAGATCAGGAGACCTAAGTTTAACAAATCTTGGAAAAATATAATGCTGATTGTGATCAAGATAGCTGTAATAAGTGTTTTTGCTACACAACAGATCTTCGGTCTTCTCAATAGGCAGAAACTCATCAATCGTTACTTGAAAAAATCACCCTTATATGGAATATATCAGATCGAGAATAGTCGTGATTTACGTACAACTATACCGGAAGATTGGAAATCTATTGTTTTCGAGTATGACGGACATGCCACCATCAGAGATATGTTCTACAAAAAAAAGAGTGTAAGTCCTCTAATCGACGCTAGGGCGCATATAATAAAACTAAACAACTTTACATTTGATTATTCCGTTCTGGAAAATGGCGATATCCTGCTAAGGAAAGTATTGAGCGACCGAACGGAAGAGGTTAAACTAATCAAACAGAAACCAGAGGAGTTCGAATTAATGAAACGAAAGTTTAATTGGATACAGGAGTACCCATACAATCGATAGGAAAGTCTTTATCGTTGTAGAAAGTGCCACCATACTGCTTATCGGATACTGATATTTCCGAAAAAATGATCAATAAAGTTGATGATAAATCTTGGTACTGCAAAGGTTTATTATTCAGTACTGTGAGTTCATGACCAACATGTTTTGTAACGGGTGTATGATATTATAATTGTTCATGAAAGACCAGAAGACTGCTTCTTGTTGGCGAATCGCCAGCAAATTAATATTCTACCCCATTAGCATAAAAAAACGCGTGAGATGCTCGTTGTTGCGTTACTTATACTTGCGCGTTATATTTTGGGTCAAAGTCAACCATCCATTCAATCCCAAATTTATCTCTAAACATCCCAAAGTATGAACCCCATGGGCTGTCTGCAATAGGTACCTCAATTTGTCCTCCTGCTGAGAGTCCGCTGAACAATTTGTCTGCTTCTTCTTTACTTTGGGCACTTATTGAAATTTTACTTCTATTTTCGTTTTCATTTGTCCGCCCCATAACTTCAGGAACGTCATTTCCCATTAACACATTCTTGCCAATAGGTAAGGCAATATGCATTACTTTATCTGCTTCATTCTCGGCGACTGGAAATTCAGGGCTTGACATATCTTTGAAACGCAAAATCATTGCGAACTCGCCGCCAAATACTGATTTATAGAAGGTAAACGCTTCTTCGGCGTTTCCATTGAAGTTAATGTGGGGATTAATAAGTGCCATAATTATTATTTATACCGTTAATTAATTTTTAGGTAATCAAATTATCCAATTGCAAAACTGCTTCATTTGCAGTAATTCAAGACCAAAACTCAGACGTTCATCGCCATTTTCAGAACACGCTAGACTTCCAGTTGCCCCCGGAACGAATCCATTTAGTTTTGAAGCGGAAAATATAGCGTACTAATCTTTCAGTTATTATATAGTTCTTTCCTATTTAGGCAAGTTACATATTAAACATGTTTATTTCAATTATCATATGGCAAGAACTCTAAATCCAGTAATACGTAAGAAAAAGAAAAGAATCTGCTGGGAACTCACAAACTTTATTTAATTACTATCTGCACTTATTTGTTCAGTTTGATCATTTTTTTCGGTTACAAATTGCTTGTCGCTTAAAGTGTTAATAAATGAAATAATATCGATTTTATCCTGCTCACTCAATTCTATTCTATTATCATTATTTTTGAATAATGGATCTAGATTTTCCGCTACTATTACACCTTTATTCATATAATCCAGTACGCTTTTCAAGGTAGGAAACTGACCAAAACTACCATATGGTGCCGTATAGGCTGCATTTCTTAATGAGGGAACTCTGAAACGCATGTAGTCTTCCACTTTACCAGTTACCCTGGCTCTTCCAGCTTCCTCAGGGCTTGGATTTACCGGGAAACCAATATTTCTAAAGCTTTGATCCGTAAACAATTCACCGCTATGACAAGTAGCACATTTAACCTTAAAAATAGCGTAACCCCTGGCCTCAGACGTTGTAAAACTTTCGTGCTCGCTTCTTTTTATCCGGTCATATTTACTATTAAACGATATCAAAGAATACATATACTGGGCAATACTTCTATAGATCCGATCAGCCGTTATCTCAGCATTTCCGAAAGCCTTAAAAAATAGATCTGCATATTCTTGATCATGCTCTAATTTTCTTATTATCTCCAAAATTGAAGAATTCATTTCTTCGTGCGTAATAATGGGAACCAAAGGTTGATTTTCAAGTTTTAGAATATTGCCATCCCAATTATAGAATTGCATAAATGCCATGTTCTGTATTGCAGGAGTATTCCTCAATCCTATTCTGTTATTGATCCCTACAGCTTTTGGGTTATGGTCAGCAAATGCCATGGCTTGGTTGTGGCAACTTGCGCAAGAAATAGTATTGTTTCCACTTAATTTTTTTTCATTGAATAGTTGTTCCCCCAATAGCACTCCATATTTGGTCGGCATATTCTTCTTGATAGCACTATTAAGTGTCGGAAAGCCAGTCGGAATATTTAATGGAATTTCAGGATTATCATGAAGAACAGGATGTATAACTTCTTCTTTATTGCAACCAATTAATAGTAAGAAAATAGAAAACACAAACAATATCTTTTTCATAATCATACAAAAAAAAGATACGGCCACCTTGTTTACTTAGGCAACCATATCTTTGTTTAATTTAATTTTCGACTTTACTAATAGAGAATATCCCAGAAAGATCGCTGGAACCATTCCCACCTAAATTGTCAGCAAATTTCACCATTTCTAACGCCGTATGTAGGCTCGGGGTTGCATTTGCCTCTCCCAAAGTAATTGTATTCGTTTTTCCACTCAACAACTTGTCAAAATCTGCGTCAATAGTAATTTTGGGAGAAGCTTTATTAACTGAAGCCGTGTTTGGTAACTTAAGTGAAATTTCTCTATACGCGTCAACACCTTGTGTGTAGGAAGATTCATCCTCTTTTTCACCTTCTACCGTGCTTCCTGTATGGATGGAAAGCGTTTTGTTATCGGTATCATAAAACCCTTCAATTTTAGTGAAGCGGTACCCTGTACCCCACTCCCAGTGCATCTTGGTATCATTCGCCCCTGCTGCTGCATAGAATTTAGGGAACCTCGTTTCATCCAATTTGTTTAATTCTGTTTTTACGCCCAAACCAAACTTGATCTCTTTGTAATCGCCAGCTGGAATATTTGTTAATTTATAATCTAATGTTTGAATCTTTGATTGATCTACAACTGTAGCTCCCTTATCCAAATCATTGATATGGTATGGAAATTCTGTTCCATCATCCTTAATTAATCGAATATTACTGATTACATATTTTAATTCTGAAAAATGATGGACTTGCTTTGCCGCTGATGTGTTTACAGTTGCATCAGGTGAGGTAGCCTCTCCAAGAACAATAATTGTGCTTTTAAAGGTATTTGCAAAATGTAAGGTGAGATCATTGGCTATAGGCGTACTGTTATCTTTACTACATGATGTGATAATTGATACAGCAAATAATAATGTTAAATATTTTGGCAATAATTTCATTGATTTCTAATTTAAATCCTGATTGTTAATTAATTATTTTTTTCATTTGGTAAAAACATTAGACGATCGGTGGTGGAATAAATATCTTTTGTTCAGGTTCTTTGTAGAATACTTCAATATATAATGCTTCTTTCTCGACCACTTCTAGAGAATTTGATATTGGTAAAAAATCAAACCTTGATACAGAAAACATATCTACTTTCTTATACGTATTTATCAAGGCTTTTTTGTCCCTATTATTTTCCGCTTTTTCCAGCTTTTTCTTCAAATAACAGAAGCCATGACACTTCATTTCCGGCTTGTTAATATTGATACAGTGCTCTTTTTCGATCTGGCTTTTATTCAGCTCAAAGTGTACGAAGAATAACGCTTGCTGAAAACCTACTAGCAAGCATAAAAATATCATGAAAACACCAATCAATTGTTTCATCTTTATTAGAAACTAACTTTCAAAGCCATGAACAGATTCCTACCCATTCTTGGGATATTTCCCCAATCAGCGTAGGTACTATAATATTCATCGGAAAGATTTTCGGCACCCACCTGCAACATTGTCTTAAATTGCTTATATCGGAAGGTATAATCTGCTGAAACATTAAAAATTGTATATGCAGGGGTTTTATCTTCTCCATATGCAGGACTGAAATTACCATGTTCAAAATCACCATTTACTGAAGCCTGTATTCCAAAGTTTTTATGCATGAAATGAAGCAATGTTATATAGCTCAACGGACGAATAAATGGCAGGTTACCACCTTTGTTGTCTTGCGCTTGTGCATAGCTCAATGTTCCTTTCCAATGTAAATGCTCGAGAATATTGTAATTCGCGTTCATTGAAAAGTTAAACAATTTAGAATGGTCCAAGGAAGTGTATCCTTTGACGCCTACTGATTGATAATTCATAGGACTTCCCAGGCTTAAAATCCGACCAACTATATAATTTTGTATATAGAAATAGTTGACCTTAGCCTCGATACCGAATCGATCCGTTTTATAGCCAGCACTCGCATTTCCTTCATAGGATATCTCGTTCTTAAGATCCGGATTACCGATGTAATCGTATCGATCAAAGCTATTGTAGATGTAATAACCATAACCCTCAGATACCGAAGGTGCTCTATGTCCGTAACCAGTACCAAATGAAAAATTAAAATTGCTAACATTTATATGATAACTGGCATGAAGGCTTGGTAATATCCTGCTCTTCTCTTGCGGGGAACCTGGATGAAAGATCCAGTTAAACTCAGCATACTTCACTTTATTAAAGTTCCACCCTAAAGTGCCTCCAAAATTCAAATGAGCATTTTCGGAAAACTCCCAGGAATTATTCATGGATACACTAGCAAAACGTGTGGTTACCCAAGGCCAACTATAGGCAAACATGTTTTTTTTAGACCTGTCCTGTGGATACATTGTCATTTCAGCTATCGATATATTTTCGTAAGCATTTAGCTGAATTTCAGAACTGAACATATTACTTTTGAGGTTAATCTTTGTCACCAGTCCATAGGTTGTGCTCCATCCCGGCATGTCCATGTGGACAAGGTTTTCAGGACGTTTCGTATCATCCATATAATGTTCAATGGCATTGTAATAAACTTTAGTATCCCATACTTTCACGATTCCATCCTCAAACATTTGTTTGTAAGCAGCTGAAGTAATAATTGCGCGAGATAGCAATAGATCCATAGGAAGGGCTGGATAACCGACATCCTTTGCCTGATCAAAAATTGCATCGACCTTAATGGAGGATAGTTCACCTGTTTTGTAGGCTAATCCCAATGAGGAGTTGAATTTATTGTACTGCGAATGTTTTATTTCATCATTATGCCCATCGAAGTAGTTTCCAGCCTTCCTCAAAGCAATACTTCCATCGGCAACAAAACGATCACTCGAATAGGACAGATTACCTAAATTGAAAAATTGCTTATTATTGAATTCAAAACCTGTTTGATAAGCGCCACTCCAGATGTTATCAGCTGTAAAGGCAGTACTTTTTCTCTTCAGATCAATACTACCGGCCACCGTTGCACCATGCATACTACCTTCTTGCCCAGATGTCACATCGATGCTGGAAAGATTGTTACTCTCGACATAGGAGGTAATGGGATCCATTTTATCTGTACATGCACCAAAGACATGCATTCCATCTATAGTTATGGTTGACCGCTCTGAACTCATGTTATTTAATAAGGGTTCCCAAGCGTAAGCTCCCCTTTTTATAAAACTTATATTATCAGAGGAAGCCAGAAATTCATCAACGGAAACCGCCATTTTGAGATCTGTCTGCATCTTTTGCTTGGCAAAACCTTTTACACGCACCTCTTCTATACTTTCAATAGTGTCCTTTTTTTTCGGATTATGCTGCGCCATGAGGTTCATCCCTAAACACAGAATCAATAGTGATATACTAATTTTCTTCATCTGCTTTAGAATAATATATCAATGTGCAATTCACTCTTAACTCCTTCAACACCAGGCGTGAATGTCGTTGGAACTACGGTTCCTTTCAAAATCTGCCCCTGTTGGTTTTGCATAATTAAATTTAAGGTCCAGTCCCCTGTCATGGTATAATTCACTACGCCGTGGTAAAGTCCATCATCACCTTGCTTTAAATCCTTATTATTAGGTGACGAATGGTTCCCCATAGAAGGTTCAGGCATCCTGGGATCAAGTTGTAAGGTGTATTCATTAACCTCTGAATAGGAAAACTGTCGCTCATCGGGAAATTCTGACCCTACACCACTTTTTGGTGTATTATATTTATAAATACCAGCAACTAGGTTATTTTCGCCTACTTTTGGACTTCGGGGGGAAATTAAGGCAATCCAATATTGTTCATTGTCCTTTCCCTTAAAAGAAGTCATGTTAAGATTCTTGTTGCTGTGTTGCTGAACCTTGATTTGCTTATTTATTTTTACAATTTTACCTGAGTCGGTAATTTTGAGATAAAGGTTCCAATTATTTTTTTCATCTGTAATCTCCGTAAAGACGGAATAACCAGTATAATTTTCTTCGGCTGAATTATACTTCAGCTCATACCGATGCGGACATGAAAAATTATCACCATTTATATCAGTTAATAAGGGTAAAAAGGAAACTTCACCTGAACTGAGACGCTTCTTGGTTTCAGCATTAGTAACCGTTAACCTAATTTCATTATATCCTTTGTAAAATATTCCATTTAATGTTTCAATGCTAATCTCATAACCAGCATCTTTTATTGAAATCACTTCTTTAAATACAGCCTCATCTGGTGCAACCGGATGGAGCTCAGCTTCGTAGTCTGTTTTTGCTTTGGTACATGAGATCACTGTAATGCACACCATAGCAAAACCTATCATTAATTTTTTCATTCAAAATGAATTGTTAATCATTTGATTCTTAAAAAATAAATTATTTTATATGACGTAGTTGGATATCACAGTTTTTCATTTTGCCGAAGCCAATGAAAAACCTTCAAAAAGTATATTGAACTATCCTACGATCGAAGAGAAAGATCAAGCGATTGGGGGGCGAAAAACTGTGGAAAAATGGTTAAATAGATAATTAGTTTGAAAAAAAGAAGTATGCGTTACAACAACTTCTTCACTAGGTTGTATTAAATCAAAAATAAGTTGCGTCTTATGAAGGTAAAGTGAACTATATTCATAAACAATCAAATTTTTCTTGGATTCATTTTTCTCCTGTTCGCTAATTTTCTTCATCAGCACACACTGTCCGTTACACTGTAATTCAGGACGATTTTTATTAATACACTGTGCAATGTACTCAGGTAGATGAATCTCATAATCCATCGTCATAAAACAGCGATAAAACGATTGTAAGGTCAGTGCAAGTAAAAGGAAATATGTGCAGAAACGTTTCAAAATTGATTGACTGTTTTATTTCTAAAATTATTTACACCAAATATACAAAAAGTATCAACATCTTGAGCCAAGATGCATCGAAATGGTGGATCCGAGATTTAATTGAATATTAACTGATGAGTTAAAGAAATTCAACTGAGGCTAATGCGTTATAAGATTCTTATTTAAAGTTAAATAAACCTATTACTGGCATATAGTCATACACAGAAGAAAACTCAACAGCATCTCAATTATAATTAATCTAGACCGCTTTTAATCAAACATTTAATACATCGCTGATCAAGAAAGCATGTTGTTTAGATTTCGGAAAATCTAAAATAAACGAATTATAACTTTTCTATAATTTTATCGGCAAATTCACTAGTCTTTAATAAGGTCGCATTTTCCATTAAGTTGTAAAAATCCACCGTCACGGTTTTTTCATTAATTGTCTTTGCAACAGCCTCAACTATGGCATCTGAAGCCTCTTTCCATCCCATATATTCCAACATCATTACGCCAGAGAGAATAACAGAGGATGGATTCATTGTATTGGTATCTGCAAAACGTGGTGCAGTGCCATGAGTTGCTTCAAAAATAGCATGGCCTGTTTTATAATTAATATTTGCCCCTGGAGCGATACCTATTCCACCCACCATCGCTGCTAAAGCATCAGAAATGTAATCGCCATTTAAATTAAGGGTGGCAATAACATCAAAATCTTGGGGTGCCAACAGAATTTGCTGTAAAAAATTATCGGCAATCATATCTTTAATCAATAATTTTCCACTTTTCAAAGCATTCGCTTGTTCTTCGTTCGCTGCCTCAGCACCTTTAGCTTCTTTTGTTTTTTCCCATTGATTCCAAGTATAAGTAAAATCCGAAAATTCAGATTCAGCAACATCATATCCCCAATTTTTGAAGGCACCTTCTGTGTACTTCATGATATTACCTTTATGAACTAAGGTAACTGAATTTCGTCCTTCTTTTATAGCAAATTCTATCGCTGAACGCACCAATCTTTTGGATCCATCTTCGGAAACAAATTTAAGCCCTACTCCTGTTGTATTATTGAAATTATAGTCAACATGTAATTTATTCTTTAAAAAATCTTGCAGTAGATCTGCTTCATTTGTCCCCGCAGCGAATTCTATTCCGGCATAAATATCCTCGGTATTTTCCCTGAAAACGACCATATCTACTTTTTCCGGATGTTTCACGGGTGAGGGCACACCTTTATACCATTTTGTTGGACGTAGACAAACATATAAATCCAGTTCTTTTCGGATTGCGACATTTAAGGAACGAATTCCTCCACCAATTGGGGTGGTTAACGGTCCTTTTATTCCAACCAAGTATTCTTTAAAAATATTCAAAGTTTCATCAGGTAGCCAATCACCAGTCTGATCGTAAGCCTTCTGTCCCGCTAAAACTTCTTTCCAAGCAATTTTTTTATTCCCATTATATTTTTTTTCAACAGCAGCATCAAACACGCGTACTGAGGCATTCCATATGTCTGGACCAATTCCATCACCTATGATAAAAGGAATGGTAACTTTATTTGGCACTTGAAGTGTCCCAGCGGAATCTATCTTAATTTTATCATTCATAACTAATGTTTTTTTATCAACTGCTATTTTCCAAACATATTGCCAATTTCGCGGCTGATTTTGCGAAATATTGGTGCGGCTTGAATATCTTCATATTCATCAATATGTTGATCTTCAAGTCGAGCTGGAAATATTAAAATTAAATTTTGATTGGTATAAAACTTACCTAAACGTTTCGCTAATCCATCTAAGGAATCTCTGTAAGAAACATCACCATTTCTTGCCGAAACAAATATTTGAATTGAATCAGGTGTATTTAAGGCTTTTAATCCAGCGATATTATCCCAGTCGTTATATAATTCAAAATCAATAGACACGCTTGATTTCAAGGTCGTCATCATCTGTTCAATTGCTTGCCTACCTCCCGCATTACAAACAAAGGTAATAGGTAAGGAAAGTTCTTGTGCTAATTTAGAAATCTTTTCCATCCAATAAGCAAAGCCTACCTCCCATTCTGCCAAGGGTGGAACAGAAACTTGAATCAATTTATTACTAATAAATGGTCTTTCCAATCGACACATCATCAGTGTCGCATCGGTTTGATTTAAAATACTTTCTGTTTTTTCACCAACAATTTTTTCCACAAAACTGACTGCTTGTGGCCAACCTAAAATTAGGCAATTGGCAAAATTCTCTTTTGAAGCACGACCTATACCATTAGCAATATTATAGTCCACTTTTGTGATAAGATCAACTTCTGTTTCTGATCCGGCCGCATAATTCGCCATTTTATCTAAATTTTGTCGGGCGAGTTGAAAATTCCTTTCGGCTTGCTCATCATTGGATACGACACTTAAAATATTTAAAGGATGCGGAGAAATTTTTGATTTTACCAAGGTCGAGAAATCTAAAATAGCTTCCATGCTGTTCAAATTAGCAATGGGAATCATAATCACTTCGTCACTTTCCTCAACATGTTCGATATGGTGATCGTGTTGACGGCCTTCTAATACTATTTTTTTAGAGGCATTCTCGGTCACAATTGAAGCAATGATGCAACTTACTAATATCAAAATAATTGTACCATTCAATACATTCTCATCAATGATTTGATTATTGAATCCCACCATAATAATCGCTAATGTTGCGGCTGCATGGGCATTACTTAATCCAAAAATTAAATTTCGTTCATTATTAGAATACTTGAAAGCAAATTTTGTTGCCGTTGCCGCCAGAAATTTCCCTACAATACCAACCAATGTGAGCAGACCTGCAACATAAAACACGAGCCAGCCCGTACTATTAGTAAACACACCAATATCAACGATCATCCCCACTGAAATTAAAAAGAAGGGGATAAAAATAGCGTTGCCAATGAACTCTATTCTGTTCATCAACGCAGATGAATGAGGTATCAATTTATTTAGCGCTAAACCCGCGACAAATGCACCAATAATAGGTTCTAAATTGGCAAGCTCGGCTATGAAAGCCGCGAAGAAAACAACCGTTAAAACGAAGATGTAGTGACCTGTTTTTTCACTTTCAACTTTTTCAAAGAACCATTTCGCAATCCGGGGGATAACTCCGAACATTATAAAAAGAAATATAGCAAAGGAGACACCCAATGTCACCCAAAATTCATTATCAATGTCGCCAACCGATGCTCCTTTTATTACGGCTAAAATGATTAACACGGCCGTATCAGTTAAAATAGTTCCTCCGATGGTTATGGCTACAGCCTCATTTTTTGAAATACCATATCGGTTTACTATGGGATACGAAACTAATGTATGCGTTGCAAACATACTAGCGATTAATATACTCGGTAGAATACTGTAATCAAGTATATAATAACAAACAGGAAAACCGATACTGATTGGAATTATAAAAGTAAAAAAACCAAACATCACACTTTTATGTTTAGTCTTTTTAAATTCATTCATATCAAGCTCTAAACCAGCAATAAACATGATGTATAATAAACCTATAGTAGAAAACAAATCTACTGCTGAATTTTTTTCCAACCAATTTAATCCATTTGGGCCAATGATCATTCCTGAAATAATTAATCCGATAATACCTGGAACCTTAATAGCTCTTAAAAGTATAGGTGATAGGAGAATGATAAATAAAACAAGTGAAAATATAAGCACCGGATTGGTAAGGGGTGCCTCAAAAGCATGTATTAAATGATCAAATATTTTATCGTTCATAAAGTTAATTATAGTTTGTTCCCCAACATAGTGGTCGTGATTTTCTAGTCCAAGTTAGAAAAAATAAAAGACTTTTACGGTTATAAATCTATAGGATTTCCCACAATTACTTGAATTGAATAGTTTTTATTGGTGAAATCCTCGAAATTAGCATGGAAGGAATAAAGAGCGTTATTAGGGCAATTAATACCAATAAGGCATTGAGCCAAAGAACAGTTAAAAAGGAAATTTCCATCGGCACAAACGATACATAGTATACATTTGGGTCCAGGGTAAAAAAATGTGTATTTCTTTGAAAAAAGTATAGTAGTAGGGCTAACACATTCCCCAAAACTAAGCCATATCCAATTAGATAGAGTGAATTAAAAAGGAAAACAGTTCTTATTTTTCTGTTCTGCATACCTAAGGCCTTAAGCAAACCAATCATAGACGATCGTTCCAAAATACTGATCAATAAGGCAGAAATCATATTAATAACGGCAACAACAACCATCAAAACAAAAATGATATTATCATTCATGTCCAACATATTGAGCCAATTAAAAATATCGGGCATCTGTTCAATTACATTTGTCGCAAACAATTCCACTTGTAAGGCGTCATTGACAGAATCCGTGGTTTGCCAGAGAGTATTAAAATCTGATACTCTTACTTCGTAGCCACCAGCCTCATGATCCCCCAAGTTATTAAGTTTTCGAATCAAGGAAAGCGCACCAATTACGTAAATTTTATCAAGGTCTTCGGAGTTCGTTGTAAAAATCCCCTTCACAACAAATTTTCTTTTTCTGACAGGCTCTTGGATGAAATACATAATAAAATCATCGCCAACCTTAAGATTTAATCTATTCGCTGTAAGTGTTGAAATCAATAATTGATTCTCGGCATCCGAAGCTTCAAAGTTTATGGAATTTCCTTCAACAATTGTTTTGGCAAGAAATTCTTGATCATAATTTTGATCAATTCCTTTTAATAAAACACCTTCAACCTCCCCTTTCACATTTATAATTCCGGCCTTAGTAGCAAAAGGATAAACCGCTTCAATATTTGGAATTTGCTCAATTCTAGCGATCTGCTCTTTATCTAAGGAAATGGGGGTTCTAACATAGGAATCGTTTCGGTCGTTTTTAAGGATAATGATATCACCAAAAAATCCACGTTGTTTCTCTGTTATTTCTCCTTTAAAACCATTTAATATAGCGACGGCCATGATAATGGCCATAATAGCTAACGTAAGTGCCCCAATTGTAACTCGGACAATTAGTTTGGAAAATGTCCGTTGACCAGACAAAGTGATTCTTTTGGCTAAGAAATATGGAAAATTCAAGCTTAAAATAAATTTGTAACTTCGCAAAGTTAACAAAATTTGTCATCCGACAATAAGGATAGACAAAAGGTCAAAAGTATTATTAAAGAAAATATGCGCATCGTATTTATGGGAACTCCTGACTTCGCTGTTGCCTCATTAAAGGCAATTATAGAAGCAGGCAATGAAGTTGTGGCGGTAGTAACAAGTCCTGATAAACCTGCTGGAAGAGGTCAAAAGATTCATACATCAGCTGTCAAACAATTTGCAACAGATCAAAATATACCAGTACTTCAACCCGTCAATCTTAAAAACAACGATTTTTTGGATGCCTTAAAATCATATCAGGCTGATTTGCAAATAGTGGTAGCTTTTAGAATGCTTCCTGAGATAGTTTGGAATATGCCGCAATTTGGTACAGTAAATTTACATGCATCACTGCTGCCCCAGTACAGAGGTGCCGCACCGATAAATCATGCTATCATTAATGGAGAATTAAAATCAGGTGTAACTACATTTTTATTACAACAGGAAATTGATACAGGTCATATGCTCTTTCAGCAAGAGGTTATTATCGAAGAAACTGATGATGCAGGGATATTACACGATAAATTAATGGAAACGGGTGCAAAATTATTGGTGAGCACTATTCAAGCAATTTCAGAAAATAAAATTAATCCTATTCCACAAAACTCAGTTCAACCTAATGAGGAGTTAAAAAGTGCGCCAAAAATATTTAAGGAGGATTGCAAAATTTATTGGGAAAATAGCACGGACAAAATTTATAATTTTATAAGAGGACTAAGCCCATACCCAGCGGCATTTACGTATTTAGATGGTAAGGTTTTAAAGATTTACAAAGGTGAAAAAGAATTAATATCACATGTTAATAATCCCGGTGATATCCTAAGTGATGGGAAAACAAAGCTAAAATATGCCACAAAAGATGGGTTTATAAACCTATTAAGTATTCAAATCGAAGGCAAAAAACGCATGGCCATCGCTGATTTCTTACGAGGTTATCGATTTGAATCACCTATTCAGCCTCTTGGTACTGAATAATTTCACCTGGTTGGCAGCCTAATGCTTTGCATAAGGCTTCTAATGTTGATAACCTGATCGCTTTAGATTTCTGATTTTTAATAATCGACAAATTTGATAATGTTATCCCCACTTTCTCACTTAGCTCGTTAAGTGACATCTTTTTTTTTGACATTAATTCGTCTAAATGGATGACAATTGGCATATTAAAAGATTTTTGATAATTGATATTTTAAAAACAATATAAAGGGTGAATTGTTTTCAACATAAGAGTAAGGTATTATCAAAAAAGTAAATTTTTTAAAATGATCTATCGTAAAAACAGAAAAAATAATAAGATAAAAGCAAAGTTTAACTTAAAATTGGAATGGTTTTTGCTAGTACCGCTGCATCAATTCAGAACCTCTAAGTTACTCATAATGAGTTAATAAATTACAGTTAAATTAGAAAAAATTCGATTAAATTCGTTATGTTTGCAAACATTTCAGAATAGAAAGGTTTATATATTTTAGATGAGACAGCTTAAAATTACACAATCCATCACCAACCGTGAATCACAGTCTTTAGACAAATACTTACACGAAATTGGTAAAGTAGACTTAATATCAGCAGAAGAAGAAGTTATACTTGCCCAACGAATTCGTGAAGGTGATCAGGTTGCATTGGAAAAATTAACAAAAACCAATCTACGCTTTGTTGTTTCAGTAGCAAAACAATACCAAAATCAAGGTCTTACTTTAGGTGACTTGATTAATGAAGGAAATTTGGGCTTAATAAAAGCAGCTAAGCGTTTTGATGAAACAAAAGGTTTCAAGTTTATTTCTTATGCAGTTTGGTGGATTCGTCAATCTATCCTACAAGCAATTGCGGAACAGTCGCGTATTGTGCGTTTACCATTAAATCAAGTTGGGTCATTAAGTAAAATCAGTAAGGCTTTTTCTAGGTTAGAGCAAGAATACGAACGTGAGCCATCACCAGAAGAATTGGCAGACATCCTTGAAACTACAGTGGATAAGGTTTCTGATACATTAAGTAATTCTGGTCGACACGTATCTATGGACGCGCCATTCGTGCAAGGAGAAGAGAATACTCTTTTGGATGTTTTGGAAAACAGTGACCCAGAAACTGACAGTACTTTAATTGACGAATCCTTATCAGAGGAAATTAAACGATCACTCGCTACCTTAACAGAAAGAGAAAGAGAGATCATAGTTTTATTTTTCGGTTTAGGGTCAAATCACCAATTGTCATTGGAAGAAATAGGCGAAAAATTTAGCTTAACTAGAGAACGTGTTCGTCAAATTAAAGACAAGGCTCTTCAACGCCTTAGACACACATCTAGGAGCAAAATCCTAAAATCATATTTGGGATAATTCAAACTTATTTTCAAAAAAATAGCAATGCGCAGTTTAATAGCTGCGCATTTTTTTATGCCAAACTATTTTACCTAATTATAATTAATCGAAAAATATAAACAAGAAGACAGTAAAGAGACAGAACCTTTTTAGGTTCTTTTATGCTATAATTAAACAGCAAGTTAAAATAAAGCACTAAATAGAAAAATGGAAATTAAAGTACACTCTGCTCAAGAAAAAGCGAAAAAATTTATTATTAAGTATGATTTTTCTTTATAATTAAATAGCTAGGGTAGTATCCTATTTTAGCTTTAAAAAATCGTTTAATCCCAACACCTACTCAGTAAGATAATTTAATCAATAAAATTGTGCTAGGGAAAATGTTATTCACTTCGGGTATCTTGGAGATGATTCCACTACTTGTTTATAAGTAAAAAAGCCTTGAAATCATCTTTCAAGGCTTATGTATTACTTACCTTTTGTGTAATTGTTCATACAAATCAATTACTTTCTTTTGCAATTCAATAACCTCGGTTTCACGAGATTGAAGTTTATTTTGCAATTGACTGATTTCATTTTCAATTTGTTTATCTTCTTCTGGATCTGAAGTTGATAAAAGCTGTACTAATGTTAATCCAAATAATTTCGATATCTGATTTAACCTCGATAAATTCACATCAGTAATTCCTGTTTCAATTTTGGAAAAAGCCGGTATAGAAATATCTAACCTTTTAGCTACATCCTCCTGACTCCATCCTTTCTGATGTCTAAGTAATCTAATTTTTTTTCCTAATGCATTCATGGGTAAAATGTAATAAATTTATTTATTAAGTAGTTATCAAAATTAATAAAATAAACTATATTTCAAAATGCGTTAGGAGATATTTCAATCTAATACAGAAAAAAAGTTAAAAATTTCTCAAAAATTTATCTGCAAATCCCGACATATTTACCCCATTGTAATTGTTTGAACTCATAAATAACAAATTGTAGCCTGTCGATGTAAATGACTCTAAAAAGCGTTCAAGCTCATTTAACTGCGTGATAACATGAAACTGTGGATGGTTAAATGCCTTTGCTAAACTAAGGACAAGATTATCCAAATCAATATTTTTTTCCTTAATAAGAGAAATATTAACAAATACAGCTGCGATATCTGATTCATTCATGGAATCTACATATTCATTAATAAAGCTAGTGTCTAAGCTATCGTACGCATTTAACTCAATAATCGTTGCCAATGCCTGTGTGGGAAATTGTTCTTTCACCGCATGTATACTAGCACTTAATTTACTGGGCGTATGCGCAAAATCTTGATAAACGACACTCCCATCTTGACTAGCAACGAATTCTAAATAACGGATAGAACTCTTAAAATCCTGAATTGCAGTATAAAACTCATCTCTTTTGACCCCTAACCATTCGCATACGGTAAACGCGCCGGCAATATTCGATAAGTTATGTTTTCCAAATATCTTTAGCGGAATTTTGTTCTCGCCAACATGTATATAAGAAATCCCCTTATTGATGCTATATTCTGGAATCTTATACCCATGACGATTGATTTTCTTTTCCATCGTCTGTGCGACTATATTCCGTGTATTCTCGTCAACTTTGTTGTATATTAAAGTGCCTTTGGGTACAATTGTATTTATAAAATCTTCGAATTGTTTGTAATAATCTTCTTCAGAAATTGACGCTTTAAAATGATCCCACTCAACACCACTTATTAAAGCTATATTAGGTCTGTATTTTAAAAATTTTGATTGTTTATCAATTGATGAAGCATAATATTCATCTCCTTCAATAATTATTAAATTATTTTCGGGATTTAATTGTAACAAATTATCAAAACCTTCTAGCTGTGCCCCCACTAAATAATCAAATGAACGTCCAAGTCTTTTTAGGACATGCATTATCATACTGGTAATTGTCGTTTTCCCATAAGTTCCAGCTATCACTACTCTCGTTTTTTCAACACTTTGTTCGTAGACAAATTCAGGAAATGAATAAATTTTCACACCTAATTCCTTTGCCTTAATAACTTCCGAATTGTGTTCATCAGCATGCATGCCAAGAATAACCGCGTCAATATCTTCCGTTAATTTCTCGGGAAACCAACCCAATTCTTTTGGTAAAAGTCCTGCTAATTGTAGATGAGATTTTGAAGGCTCTACAATTTGATCATCAGAACCAGTCACTTGATGACCATGTTCAGCTAAATTAATAGCTAAATTATGCATGATGCTTCCGCCAATTGCTATAAAATGTATACGCATTATTCAGCCTTTATAAATTTTGCTGCACACCAAGTGTCCAACACTTTTTTATCAATAAATTGACATCCAAATCTAGTAGCTTCTGCTATTATAATTTCTAAATCATTTCCTTCATAAAAGCCAGAAAGATATAATTCACCATTTATATGTAAATTTTTAGCATAAACTGGCATTTGGTCAACCAAGATATTTCTATTGATATTCGCTAGAATGGTGTCAACATTTAATCCCTCAATCACTTCTTTGGAACCTAATTTACTACTTATATTAGGCGTATTGTTTAATAATATATTCTCTCCCACACTCTCAACACAAATTGGATCAAAATCAACTGCTACTACATTTTTCGCACCCATTTTTGAGGCCAATATGGCGAGGATTCCTGTTCCACAACCCATATCTAATACAGACTTATCTGTAAAATCATTTTCAAGGATAAATGCCAACATCATCGAAGTCGTTTGGTGGTGCCCTGTCCCAAAAGACATTTTTGGATCAATAATAATTTGATAGGGATATTCTGGATGATCTTGATGAAAAGTAGCTCTTACATAACATTGATCGTGCACTAAGATGGGACTAAAATTACTTTCCCACAATTTATTCCAATTTTGGTCTTCTAGTTCCTGCACTTTATATGCTAGATCATAACCTTGGACTTCGGTAGCCAATAACGTCTCTAAAGCCTGTAAATCTAGATTCACAGCTGGGATGTAAGCGGTAAAACCTTGGTTAAGATCTTCAAAAGTATCATAACCAAGATTGCCCAATTCAGCAATAAGCAAATCCTTTTGCCAATCCTCCATAGTTGAGGAGGTAAAAGCAACTGCTGTATACTTCATATTATCCGTTAAAAACGTTAATTATATGCAAGAAATCACGTGATTTCAAAGATGCTCCTCCAATTAAACCACCATCGATATCTGGTTGAGAGAATAAGCTTTCCGCATTGGAAGGATTGGCACTACCACCATAAAGAATACTACAATTATCGGCCGTGGTTTGATCATATTTCTCTGCAATAGTCTGACGAATAAATGCATGAACTTCTTGCGCTTGCTCAGGACTAGCAGTTAAGCCTGTACCAATTGCCCAGACTGGTTCATAAGCGATTACTACTTCTTTAAATGCGTCTGCATTTAAGTGGAATACACCATTATTTAACTGTTTCTTTAAGATGTCAAAAAATGCACCTGATTCACGTTCATCCTTTGTCTCTCCTATACAGAAAATAGGCTTTAATTCATGTTTTAACGCTAGATTAACTTTTTCGGCTAATATCGCATCAGTTTCGTGAAAGTAAGCGCGACGTTCTGAATGTCCTAATATTACATACTGCGATCCTGTCGATTTCACTTGTGAAGCAGAAACTTCACCAGTAAATGCACCAGATTCGGCTTGATATAGATTTTGGGCGCCAACAGCAACATTATTCACTGCCGAGCTTAATTTAGCGATTCCTACTAAATGAATAAAGGGGCTACAGATAACAACCTCCTGTTCACCTCTAACCTCATCTTTAACCATGTTTACAATTTCAGAAAACAAACTTATTCCTTGTTCATAATCCAAATTCATTTTCCAGTTTCCTGCTACAATGTTCTTACGCATAAAATTATGTTCTGTTTTAGTGTTGATTATTTACCTCGCCATTTCGAGGATTGTTCAAATATATACCTAAATATGGAAATATCTGTAAAAGTTAACTGTAAGCCCAATTTTACTCTATTTTCCATCATTTTTTCAAATTTATCAAAAATATATGTCGTTTGCTCAGTATCTGTCAACCAAGTGAAATCTGCCACAAATTTGGGAATAAAATTTGAGATTGCAATTTGCGACCCTACACCTATCACTGCACCAGTTTTAAAGGAAGAATTAATACCTACCATAGAGAAATCTCCCATGATTAATCCGCATTTTTGTCGCTGTGTGTCTCGATAATTATTCATACTATAATCAAACAACCGAACAGTGCTCCAATTGTTTTTTAAATTTGAAGTTGAACTACCTGCACCGATATTACAACCCTGTCCAATAACAGAACAGCCAAGATAACCTTCGTGACCTTTAGCCGTATTGCCCCAAATAACCGAATTATTTATTTCACCAGCCACGGTGCAATCTGGCCCGATACTGCAATTCGCATATAAACGTGAGCCCGTCTTTATTCTTGTTCGATCACCAATAGCTGTATAACCTTTTAAGAAGCTTCCTTCCTCTATAATGGCATTTTGCCCTATATAAATAGGACCCTCCAAACTATTTAAGCTCACCCCTACTAGTTTCGCACCTTTTTCAACAAATATCCAATCACCATAGACCGTGTTATCCTTACTGATTGGTTGAGATTTTCTGTTTTTAGTTAACAGATTAAAATCAAAAAGTATTTGGGCCTTATTTTGTATAAAAATATCTTCTGGATAATTTATATAATGGCTTTCAATCTTACTTTGAACCGCCTTCAGATCAACTTCTTTATACACTGAGGCAATCTCGCGATCCGTAGTTTTATAAGCTAACCAGTTATCTTCCAACAACAAAACCTCACCGTTCTTGAGGTTCTTCAGTTCCTCAATTAAAGGCTCATTTGGTAAAATATTGGATTTAATAACTAAGTACTCGATATCTTCATTATTTTCATGACCACCACCTTGTTTTAAGGAATCAAAAGAAGGGAAATTAGGTGCCAGGTAATCTTCCGTTAAGTAAATGAGTTGGGTATCAAAAATCCGTTCCCATTTCTCGTTTAGCGTACAGATTCCAACTCTCAAGTTGCCCACGGCTCGGGTTGCACAAAGAGGCAACAAATTTAACCTTACTGCTGAATCATCAGATAATACTACGATTAGTGACATGAGCTAAAATTAAGCAAAAAATCCCGACTTGCTTAGCGCAATCGGGATTGTGAATATTCTAGGTTAGAAAAAACTATTTCTTGTTGTAACGACTACGGAATTTATCAATACGTCCTGCTGTATCAACTAATTTCATCTTACCAGTGTAGAAAGGGTGTGAAGTGTGAGAAATCTCTAATTTCACCAATGGATATTCATTGCCATCTTCCATAGTAATGGTCTCTCTTGTGTCAACACATGATTTAGTGATGAAAGAATAGTCATTAGACATATCTTTAAATACAACTAACCTGTAGTTTGATGGATGCAAATCTTTTTTCATTTTATCTTATGATTACTATATATTCAACAATTGAGGTGCAAAGATAATTATTTTTCAATCAAAAGCAAAACAGAGAGTGCATTTCAATTCCACATCTGTTGATAACTTTTAGTTGACACTAATTCATTCGCACAAGAAACAGCAAATCTTGTAATTTGAATCTGCATTTCCAAAATATTATGGAAAATAATTTACTTTTTATAAATTATTACATCATTAAATAGTTCTAAATTCATACTTTTGCACCTTATTACTATTCGAGAAAAAATGAGTATTGCATTATCAGAACAAGAACAACAACGTAGAGTAAACCTTCAAAGTATGATAGATTTGGGAATTAACCCATTTCCTGCTGAGGAGTTTGAAATAAATGCAACAGCGCAAGATATATTAGCAAATTACGAAAGAGATAAACTTAATTATAAAACGATTAGTATTGCAGGTCGTATTATGACCCGTAGGGTGATGGGAAGTGCTTCTTTTATCGAGCTCCAAGACTCTACAGGACGTATCCAGGCGTATATTAAGCGTGATGATATTTGCCCAACTGAAGATAAGACATTATATAATACCGTTTTCAAAAAGCTTTTAGATATAGGTGATATTATTGGTATCACTGGATTTGTTTTTACAACTCAAACTGGAGAAATTAGTATTCATATTCAGACAATTAAAGTCTTAACAAAATCTTTACGACCATTACCTATTGTGAAAGAAGCTGATGGGAAAACCTTTGATGCATTTACGGATCCTGAACAAAGATACCGCATGCGGTATGTGGATTTGATCGTGAACACACCTATTAAAGAAGTTTTTATTAAACGCACGAAATTGTTTAATGCAATGCGTGAATATTTTAATAATTCAGGTTATTTCGAAGTTGAAACACCCATCTTGCAATCAATTCCTGGTGGAGCTGCTGCGCAACCTTTTATTACCCATCATAATGCTTTAGATATGCCATTATATTTGCGAATTGCAAATGAATTATATCTAAAACGATTAATAGTTGGCGGGTTTGATGGTGTTTATGAGTTCTCGAAAAATTTCAGAAATGAGGGAATGGATAGAACACACAATCCCGAGTTCACAGTTATGGAAATCTATGTAGCTTACAAAGATTATAACTGGATGATGGATTTTACTGAGAAACTATTAGAACACTGTGCAATTGCAGTAAACGGAACTACAAAATCCAAATTCAATGAACATGAAGTGGATTTTAAAGCGCCTTTTACCCGCATTACCATGACTGATGCTATTAAACAATTTACTGGTTTCGATATAAGTGGTAAAAATGAAGATGAATTACGCGAAGCAGCCAAAGGTATGGGGATTGCCGTAAATGAAACCATGGGAAAAGGTAAATTAATTGATGAAATCTTTGGGGAGAAATGTGAAGGTAATTTTATTCAACCTACGTTCATTACGGACTACCCTGTTGAAATGTCCCCTTTGACCAAAAAGCACAGAGATAATCCAGAACTTACTGAGCGATTTGAATTGATGATTTGCGGGAAAGAAGTAGCGAATGCTTATTCTGAACTGAATGATCCTATAGATCAACGTGAAAGATTTGAAGACCAATTACTACTTTCTGAAAAAGGAGATGATGAGGCGATGTTTATCGATCAAGATTTTTTACGTGCACTAGAATATGGAATGCCACCAACCTCCGGACTAGGAATTGGAATGGATCGTTTAATCATGTTTTTGACTAACACACCATCCATCCAGGAAGTATTATTTTTTCCGCAGATGCGTCCAGAAAAAATTGCTAAAGTTACATCGGTTGCAGATTATGTGGAATTAGGAATACCTGAAGAATGGGTTCCAGTTCTACAAAAAATGGGATTCCATACAATTGAGTCATTAAAGGAAGCAAATCCAAATAAGGTGTTCAATGACTTAGGAGGAATGAGGAAAAAAATGAAATTGGATATTACCCTTCCAAGCAAAGACCAGGTTACGGCATGGTTTAATTAAAATATACTACTTTAAAAGATCTTCGTTAGTATCCCTAACGGAGATTTTTTTTTTACAGCCAAATAATAAGCTACTGAAAGCAATAGACTAGAAATATGGTATAAAGCCACGTAAATAATAGCATAGTAGGATGAAACAATTTGAAGGTTGGATACGTTTATATTCACAACTTCAGGGAAATCATTAAAAAAAATTGACATGAAAATATTCGTCACATTCCTATTAATAAGCATCTTATCAGGATGTCATAGTAGTAAGGTAGGATCAAAAGTTCTAAATATCGAAGGAAACTGGCGCTGGATAGAAAAATCTGGTGGGTTCGCAGGTCGCAAAACAACGCCAGAATCCACTAATCAACAAATGTCTCTTCAAATCACCAAAGACAGCATGTTTTATTATACAAGCGGAGAATTAGTTTCTAAGCAGGCCTACCAACTTGTTCGAAGCCAATCACTATTGGATAAAAAAGATCATTGGACAATTAAAGGCAGTGAACCTAAAGTCCTCATCGACAAAACAGATAATTTTTTGATAATAAGAGAAGATTGCTATGACTGTTTCATAAATAAATATGAAAAATCCGATGGCAAATAATCTCCATTAGTTTCCATTAAATTCTCACAAAAAAATGGCTGAATCGTAAAGGAAACAGCCATTTTAAGTAAAATGAATTCAGTATCAATTATTTTTGAACCTCATCTGGCAACAGAATAAATCTAAACATTTGATCTTCCTTTAGGTACTTATTTGCAACCTCTTTAACTGACTCAATAGTTACTTTATTTACCTTTTCCAAATAATGAGTCACCGCCGTCGGATCGGTCTGATTCTGATAGGCTGAAATTATCGTACCACTCCAAAAACCATTTTCTTTCAAATTCAATTCGTGTTGCCTCTTTTCTTCAATTAGAAATTTATCTAAATCAACTTGAGAGGGTCCATTCTCTTTTATCTTTTTCAATTCATCCAGCGTTGAATTAATTAAAGATTGATATTTATCTACCGAAGTACCAAATGCCACGGTAAAGCTATACCTAGGATTTGGATATTTAGAATAATTAAATCGAGCACCAGTACCATATACCCCACTCTCGTCCTCTCTTAAGCGCTCAATCAATCGCGTTGATAAAATGGTTTGCAATGCAGATACATTCATGTTTTCGGATTCATTGTAAGTATAATCACCATAAATTGTCATACGCACATTCGCCTTTGATTCTTTGCCTTTATGGATTATCTTTTCAATCCCTTTGTTGGGCTCCACTATTTTTAAATCTTTGGCTTCCTCTACTCTTGCTTTTACTGGTAATGAAGCCAAGAACTCTTCTAAATAGGGTTTGATTTCTTCTTCAGTAAATGAACCGACAATTACAAAGGTAAAATCGGAGGCATCACTAAATCGATCAGTATAAATTTCTAAAGCTTTATTTTGATTTACGGATTGAATATTATCCTTATTGTAAGGTATTCTTCGAATATTATTTCCATATAAGGTATTCAATATATTGTAGCTATAAACATAATCCGGATCATTGTCTCTATTTTCCAACAAATTAATTTGCTTACTTATAGTACTTGTAAAAATATCGTCTTCAATTCTTGCTTGCGTAAAATAACCATAAATCATTTCGAATGCAGTCTTTAAGCCTTCTTTATCACTACTTCCATATAATCCTTCAGATCGTTCGTTGATGTATGGGCTTATATTCACATTCTTACCAGTAAGGTATTTTTGAAGTTCAATTGTATTTAATTGACCGATACCACTGGAATTGACTAAATTTCCTGCAAAACTAGCGGACATATAATCCTCGTCAGAATAAATTGAAGTACCACCCGGACTAAATGCATTAATAATTATTTGATCATTTTTAAAGGTAGTAGGCTTCAATACAACCCGAACACCATTACTTAGAATTAATTCTTTAGCAGCAATTTCATCGATTGTTTTTTCGCTTTTAATAGTTCCTTTTTGGGGCTCAGCAGGTAACATCGGTAGTTCAGAAACCTGATCAACATAAGCCGTTAATTGTTCCTTATCCACTTCTTCAAACCAGGTGTTTACCATTTCCTGCTCAGGCAATTTATCTTTATCCACTTCCGGTGCAAGTAGTAAAACATCCCGGTTATTTTCGATATAGTAATCCTTACCAATTTGCTCAACTTCCCTGAGGGTTAAACTTGGTAATAATTGTTTTGTTATTTGATAACGATCAACATTACTGATAGCAGGACTTTGATTTAAAAAATGATTTAAATACGAACTGACATATGAATCTGACTTTCTTTTATCGCGCTCTATATAAGAAACTTCATTTCCTTTGGCTATTGCGTTGACAGCTCGCGTAAATTCAGTTTCCGTAAAACCGAATTTTTTAACCCGTTCCATCTCACGAACGATTGATTTAAAACCCAATTCAAACTCACCCGGTTTAGAAACAAAAAATGCCGTTAAATTATCTAATCCTCCTAAAAAATTGGAAATATCTACCCCACCCTGAATAAAGGGTGAACTAGCGGATTGGCCCAATTCGCCTAACCGAGCATTTACAATTTGGGAGTAAACACTTTTTAATAAACTCCGTCGATAATCCTTAATTGTTACCACCTTTTCTTCAGGATGTTTAATGAAAATTTGGCCCACCGTATAAGTCATTTCAGGGTCCGTCACCTTAATAAACTGATTTTTATTTAACAAATCAATTTTATATTCCTGGCGTGGTTTGGGATCAGCAACAGTTTTCATATCTGAGAACAACCGTTTTATTTCATTTTCAATTTGCGCTGGATCGATATCACCTACTATAATAATTGATTGCAAATCGGGTCTATACCATTGCTGATGAAATTCACGAATAGTTTCAGGTTCAAAATTCATGATAATCTTTTCAGTACCTATAGGTAGACGATCCGCATAACGGGAACCATTTAACATGACTTTTAAGTATTGATCACGCATTCTTTGCTGTGCACCACGACCACCACGCATCTCTTCCATCACAATACCCCGTTCTTTATTAATTTCATCATCTTCCAACATGGCATCCTGGGCCCAATCACGCATCACTTGTAGACCATTTTTAAGCAATTCTGGATCATCTGATGGAATAGGTAGTTGGTAAACAGTTTCATCGAAACTTGTATAGGCATTTAAATCAGAACCAAAACGTACTCCGGCTCTTTGCAAATAATCAACTAATTCATTTTTAGGAAAATGCTTTAAACCATTAAAGTTCATATGTTCTAAAAAATGCGCCAAACCAAGTTGGTTTTCATTTTCAAGTACGGATCCAACCTTCACGGCTAAAAACATAGTCACACGCTTTTCAGGTTCTGTGTTTTTACGAATATAGTAGGAAAATCCATTCGCGAGTTTCCCTGTTTTAGTGTCTTGATCGAAAGGTAATTTTGCATCCCATGCGAGTGTGTCATTTTGGGAATAACTAATTGCATTCGTATTAATTATTGTGTGAGGTGCGGCATTAACTATTGTTCCTAATGGAAGCAATAAGACTAATACCAAAGGTTTAAACACATTCATAGTATTAAATAATTTTCGTTTATGGTTATAAAATTTAATAATCCGAGCAAAATACAATTTATTATTTAAAATTTAAACAATAACTACGCAAAATTAATCACAAGACTTGATCTCAATAATTTTCAGACATTGTAGGAAACCTGAAATTCTTGCTTCTAAAATTTAACTTCTTTTCAAAATTGCTTAGCCTAAAAAATGAATCTGCTTGGCCCGCATCATAAACTGATGGTGATGCACAGTGAATTTACGGAAGATTAGGGTCATTTGTAATGTTTTTCTGGAAAAAAGTATTATTCAAGGACATCAAGTCGAAATAAGACAAATAATCTATTCGGCACACTTAAAGTTTATTTATCTTTAAACTATGGATTGGGACGTAGTCAAGAAAGATTTTAAACGATTCTTATTATTAGAAAGAGGCTTAAGCCAAAACAGTATTGAGGCCTACTTAAATGATGTCCAAAAATTACAGGTCTTTTGCGAACTTAACCAACTAGAGCTTCGAGTGGTCGATACGAAGAAAATCCAGGATTTTTTGCTTTGGATTAATGAATTTTCCATTTCTGCTTTCACTCAGGCTAGGTTATTATCAGGGATCAAGACATTTTTTAATTTTTTACAAATAGAGTACGAATGGCAAAATAACCCAGCTGAATTAATAGAGTCTCCCCGACTAGCTCGAAAAATACCAAACGTTTTGAGTATTCACGAAATTGATCAATTAATTCAAGCGATTGATCTTTCAAGCGCCCAAGGTATGCGCAATAAAGCAATTTTAGAACTACTATACGGATGTGGATTGCGTGTTTCTGAATTGTGTAGTTTAAAAATATCAAATTTGTTCTTAGATGTGGAATTCATTAAAGTGGAAGGCAAAGGAAACAAAGAAAGATTGATTCCAATTGGACAACAAGCGATAAAATACTTGAAGATATATTTAGAAGAAGTTAGAATTCATCACATTATAAAACCTGTACACGAAGACTTTGTCTTTTTGGGACGCAGAGGAAATCCATTATCCAGGGTTATGATCTTTATTATTATTAAAGAATTAGCCAATAAAATTGGATTAGTAAAAGAAATAAGCCCACACACCTTTCGCCACAGTTTCGCCTCACATTTGGTTGAAGGTGGTGCAGATTTAAGAGCCATACAGGATATGCTTGGTCATGAAAGTATTACGACTACAGAAATTTATACGCATATTGATAAAGATTACCTCCATAGCATAATTACGCAATACCACCCCAGGTCTTAATACAACTTTGTATGTCTTAATTTGCAACACGATTGCATTTGTATTATATTTGCATCGTGTTAAAGTTTTTAAGATTACGTGAAAAATGGATTGCAAGCTTTTGGACAGCGATAATGCTGGTTTCTTTGGCGATGACCTTCTTTCACAACCATGATCATAAAACCGACATCGAAGAAATCTGCTTACATGAAAGAACGTTGGATCATCCACAAAGTGACCACCAATCTAATGATGACTGCCATTACTGTTTTTTATTCTTTCACCAAATAACTGATAAATTACAGGTGTTTTTCTGGGAAAGCAGAAATCAGGAGATATTATTTAAACCATTATTAACAACCCAACAAACCATAATATATTCACAAGAACGAAAATATAGTGTCGTTCAACGGGGACCACCATTTTTTAATTTATTTTCAATAGTATCATAAAAGTAAATTATTAAAATTTGGTATATAACTATATATGTTAAAAAACATATTAATTGTGCTTGCTGTGGCATACAGTCATTTTGCAGGTGCACAATTAAAATCATATAGCCATTTGGTCGGTCAGATTGTAAATGAACAAAACGAACCCATTACAAATGCTAGCGTACAAATAGGTGGATATGGTTCTCAAAAGTCTAGCTCCATTGATGGGTCATTTCGGTTTGATAGACTCCCCAATCATAAGAATCTTAAACTAAATATTTCGATTCTAGGTTACGAGGTTTATCAAGATATCATTCATCTTAGTCAGGATTCGAGCATCCAAATTATCATGCATGAACTTATTGAACAATTGGATAGCTTGGATGTCCAAGGAAAGCCTAATAAACAAGTGCTCGCTGTTAAAAGTACCTTATCAAAAGAAAGTGTAGAGCTTAGTAAAGGAAAGCTTTTAGCGGAAGTCTTTGCTCAAATGCCTGGTGTTACTATACTTAATTCTGGACATTCTGTCGCTAAACCGGTCATAAATGGTTTGCATAGTAATCGAATAATTCTTTTAAATAATGGCGTTAAGCAGGAAAGTCAACAATGGGGTATGGAACACGCTCCTGAACTAGATCCGTTTACCGCTAATCAATTTGAATTAATTAAAGGTGCACAATCTATACGCTATGGTGCCGATGCTATGGCTGGCGTTTTGATAACCCGTTCAGATGATATAGACCCTAATCAACTAAAAGGAAGGGCCGATGTGCTTATGGAATCAAATACACGAGGAGGCATTGTTAATTTTCAACTAGAAGGTGGAATGAATTTAATTCCAAAATTAGGCTGGAGAATTCAAGGATCTGGCAAAAAACTAGGTAATTCAAAAACTAGCAATTATTATCTTGGAAACACGGGTAGTGAAGAACTAAATTATTCAGCTACATTAGATTATAATATTGATCGTCACCATTTTAACTCCTATTATAGTCGATTCACAACGCAATTAGGCGTCTTTTATGGTTCACATATTGGGAGTATTGAGGATATTGAGGCTAGAATAAAAAATGGGGAACCATTTGAGAAATATGATTTTAGTTATGCGATTGATGCACCCAGCCAGCAAGTAGATCATCAGTTGGGTAAATTTAATTATAAGTATTCACTCAATAATGCTTATCAGTTGGAGGCTCAATTTTCTTGGCAAAAAAATCATCGCCAAGAATTCGACAGGCGCCGATCGACATCAGATGAAACGCCAATGTCTGACATCGTACTAACCAGCAATCAACTAGATGTGATTTTACAAGGCAAAACAAACAGCTTTGGTATACACGCAGGCAACCAAATAAATAATAATACACCAGGCACGGGTACCACGCCGATCATTCCAAATTTTGATAGCTATACAATTGGAATTTATGGGATCCACGACATCAATTTTGAAAAAATCAAGCTGGAATTGGGCTGGCGTTATGATTACAAATACTTTGATGCAGCAGGTTATCGTTATCATTACACAGAGGAGTCCGGTGCAGTTCCAGTGCAATACTTGCTAACTGATAATAGAACTTTTCACAATGGATCCGGTACAGTGGGGATGCTGTATAATTTCGCAACTAACTGGAATCTAAAATCTACACTTGGACTGGCATGGCGCGCCCCTACTGCAAACGAATTATATAGCGATGGTGTTCATCATTCGGCTGCGATTTATGAAATTGGAAATCTAGATCTCAAGGCAGAAAAAGGAGTGAAATGGATTAATTCTGTATCAAAAAAGCATGATAATTGGGGTTTAACGGTGGATGTTTATGCGCAACTAATAAAAGATTATATTTATTCCTCTCCTTCACCAGATTCATATAAACAAACTATTAGAGGCACCTTTCCAGTATTTAATTACAGGCAATATAATGCCCTTTTTTACGGGGCAGATATTCATTTTGATTGGAAAATGTTAACAAGACTTAACTATAATTTCCAAGCAAGTATTGTTAGAGCAAAAAACATAAGCTTGAACAATTATTTGCCATATATACCATCAGATAGATTCATCAATAGCTTTCAATGGTATTTGGACGAAAACGAAAAAGGCTATGTTAAACTTAGTCATGCTTATATCGCTAAACAAAATCGTTATGAACCCAGTACGGACTACACTGCACCCCCAGCGGCATATCATTTATTTAATGCTTTTATAACGCACCCAATAGCAATTGGGAAACAACATTTTAACGTCTCCTTGGCTGTTGAAAATATTTTAAATCGTTCTTACAAAGATTATATGGATCGGTTTAGATATTACGCACACAGTCAGGGTCGCAATTTTATTTTATCTTTTAATTATCAATTTTAAAATCATATAACATGAAAAATTACGCATTTATCAATATAATATTCGCCTCAATCATTTTATTGTCTTCTTGTTCAAAAGACAGTCCTGTTCCAGAAGTTGATCAAGAAGAAGTTAGCGGTGCAACACTAAGTTTGATTGAAGTTGAAGCAGAAGAACATGGAGACCATTACCACTACCACGATATAATTGGAGGAGATACGACAAATATTACCTTTAGTGGAGAGGGATTTCTCCCTCCAGTTGACGCGCATGTTCACTTAGAAGTGGGAAAGGCCTATAAATTCGAGCTTAAAATAAAAGATTTTGCTGGAAGGGAAAGTCAACAATCATTTATTGAAAGAGATGACCAACATTTTGCTTTTTTACTGGGAATACCACAACAAAGTATCATAGCTGAGTATGCTGACATGAAATTAGACAGTACTAAAGTAAAAGTTGGTATCAATGGATACTTGAGGGTTCAAAAAGCTTCAGAAAGCTTCACCTTCCGATATTTAATGAGACATTTAAATCCGGGTGTCAAAAGTGAAATTAATCCTACGACGGATATATTCAATGCTGATTTCGCAAAATTTGGTGGGGCAAATGATTTAGATTTAAAATTCCAAATGCATTTAGTTGAAAGTGGTCATGATGAACATTAATAATTATTTTTAATGCTTCAATTAAATGCTACAATTTGTTGTGTAAAAATCAATAAAAATAGTATTTTTGGCATGCCGCCTTTGTAGTTCAATGGATAGAATATCAGATTCCGGTTCTGACGATGTGGGTTCGACTCCCGCCAAGGGCACAAATTCTTTAAAAAGTGTATTTAATTAATTTAAATGCACTTTTTTGCTTTAATACTTTCTTTTATTTATCACATCAAACTATTCATATTACTCATAAGTCGAAATAAAATTAATTCGATCAAAATTGATAATTTGTTTTTTTTACGATGGCTTGAACTAAAGCTAAATATGGGAGTCAAAAGTTTGGAATAATTTAAAAAATTTGGCAATCGAGTAGGAAAGTAGGGATTAGTTCCCTACTTGTCCTCTCACACCACCGCACGTACCGTTCGGTATACGGCGGTTTGTTAGAATAACGTCGTTTGATGTGTTGTTTTCCAGTAATAGTAGTCCGCAAATCCTTCATAACCTAGCTTGGTGAAGTACGAGTTCGTTAGTGTTGTTTGAAGTATGGCACTAGCCCCTGTTCGAGCGTAGGATTTACGAGTATTGGCATGTTGGTAGGCGAGCCAGTGTTTCGTCCCTAGTTTCACTAAGTTTCGAATTCGATTACCAATTGTCTTCCATTGTTTCCAAAGTAGAACACGTAAACGTCCTCGGACTAGCTTGTCTAGTTCCATCATCACTGTCTTACCCGTTGCAATACGAAAGTAATTGACCCAGCCGCGGGTGATTTGTCGGAGCTTAATCAGACGCTCATGCATAGGAGTGGCCGAGTTTCGTCGAATAATTTGGCGTACCTTCTCTCGGATCCGCTCGATACTCTTAGGCGAGATGCGAATGTGCCAGCGTCTTTGAATTTTGAAGAAACTGAAGCCTAGCAGATTACTTTGAGTGGGCTTACTTACTTTACTTTTCTCACGGTTTACCTTCAACTTCAGGTTGGATTCGATGTAGCTAGTGATATTGGCCATAATACGATTTGCAGATTTCTTGCTATTCGTGTAGATACTGCAATCATCAGCGTAGCGTACAAAGCGATGTCCACGTGAGCTGAGTTCCATATCCAGTTCGTCCAGAATGATATTAGACAAAAGAGGACTTAAAGGACTTCCTTGAGGGGTACCTTTGATTCGCTTCTGTTCAAGACCGTTTTCCATGATACCACAGCGAAGGTATTTTCCGATGAGCTTTAACGTCCTTCGATCATTTATCTTCTTACTCAAGAGATGCATCAGTTTATCGTGATTAACCTGATCGAAGAATTTCTCCAGATCAAGCTCAACGACCCACGTATATCCCGAGTTGAGATATTCCTGTGCTTTACTGACCGCCTGATGAGCATTCCGATGGGCTCGAAACCCGTAGCTGTTATCGTGAAAATCCCCCTCGTACTTTAGCCCGAGCCACTGGGAGATGCTTTGCTGAATAACACGGTCAATGACCGTGGGGATACCAAGCATACGATTGCCGCCACTTGCTTTGGGAATCTCTACTTTCCGGACAGCTTGCGGACGATAAGAGCCGGAGAGAATATCCGTTCGCAGAGTTTGCCAGTGCGTGTTTAGGTAGTCACGAAGTTCATCGATCTGCATACCGTCAACTCCGCTGGCACCCCCGTTGGAGATAACACGCTTGACAGCGTGTTCAATATTTCGGATGTGTAATATCTCTTCCAGCATACTATTACTAAAAAAAAAAAACCTCAGGCATTGTGTCCATTGGTTGCACGACTCGGCTAAGCTCCTCTTACATTTTACTATCAGTTTCCGACCTACCCTCATGTAAGCAGTTCTCTTACGTGGTTCTGCTCTTAACGCTCCGTCATAAACTTCTTGGTTCCTTTGCCATTACTAACATTCAGCCCTTCCCATGTTCGTGATAGAGAAACAGGGTACCATGGCTTCTGCTGACTTCTGACTAAACCATAATCGCATTTCTGCCATATGTTTCTTCGCAGGCATTCGCGCATACCCTTGACAAAATTTAGTCAGATCTCCCCAGGTAAGAACGATAACTTTCATCTCATATATCCGCTACATTTACCATAGTGCTTCCGTACAGTTTGGGACTTCGGTTTGTTTTGCAACCTCATCCAGCACTTGCGGCCTTATATGTAGTTTCTTTCCGTCGGACCGAGATTTTGCCGCCGACTTCCTTCAGATTCCACCTCACGCTGGGCACCCTTGTCTTAAGCTAACACTTCCAACTGTAAAGGCGTGTTCGGGACTTACACCCTAGAGTTATCGCCCATGCTGGGCGCACAAAAAAAGAAGGTGTCACTGACACCTTCTTTAGCAAATATTATGAAAACAAATTCATTACGCGTTATCTTGCTGTAAGTTTTGTTTATAGATTGCTTTCTTAACTTGGGTACGACGAGTAATTGATTTTTTCTCGTAAGCTTGACGTGAACGCAATTCTCTTAATACACCAGTTTTCTCAAATTTCTTCTTAAAACGTTTTAACGCTCTATCTAGAGATTCTCCTTCTTTTACATTTACAATAATCATAGCTTTTTATATACCTCCTCTCGTTGTGAAATTCTTGGTGTGCAAAGTTAATTAAATAACATCATTCCCGCAAGGAATATTAATTATATAAAAAAAACCTTAAAAACTATAGTCAGGTAAAAGATTTAAATCTTTTACGATTGTTTCTAAAGGTCTTTCCTTTGTACATAAAACCGTGTTTATCCCCAATTCATCGGCAGTTTTTAAATGCTGGGGACTATCATCAATAAATAAAGTTTCTTGCGGTTGTAGGTTATTATCATTTAAAACACGTTGAAAAATTTCTTTTCCCGGTTTCCGTAATCTTTCTATATGCGAGTAGTAAGTTTTCTCAAAGAATTGATCATTATTTGAAACACCGTATTTTTCAGAAATATGATTCATACAAAAGTCATAGTGTAATTCATTATTATTACTCAATAGAAAAGTACGATAATGTTGATGCAATTCTTGTAATACTTCATGTTTTCCTTCCGGTACACCAAGTAATAAAGCATTCCATGCATGATCAATCTGCTCATCTGTCAAGTCATTATTCCCTGCTTTCTCGCGCACACCATTACGAAATTCAGAAATAGTGATATCTCCCCTATCAAAAGAATCGAATAAAGAATCCTGTCCATGATGACCAAAAAAATCATCTACGTTTTTGATACCCAAGGCAGTAAATGCCTCACGCACTTTAAGAAAGTCGATCATAAAGATCACATTCCCATAATCCAGAATAATATTTTTAATTTTTTGCATACAAAAATTTTGTTTTCTCATTACAAATATCGATAATTGCATCGTCAAAAGCAGTTAAACTGCTAATATAATTTGACAACAAAGTCTGCGCCTATAGCTCAGTTGGTTAGAGTAGAAGACTCATAATCTTTTGGTCCCTGGTTCGAGCCCAGGTGGGCGCACAAATCAAAAAGTCGTTTTTTCGAAAGGAAAAACGACTTTTTTCGTTTCTTAGGACACTTTAGGGACATCTGTCCTGCGTCGCATCGGACACCCCGAAACGACGTGACTTGCATAGATTTTTGTTGAACTTCACGTAAAAGTGTTACAAATGTGTTACAGCCCTTTTACGTGCCAATTCGAAAGAGCTATGGCAACCGTTAGTGCAAAGGTGTTCGAGCATCACAAAAAAGCCGATGGCACCTACAATGTGAAAATTTGTGTGCAACACAAAAGATTGAGAAAGTATCTTGACACAACTCATTTCGTGGTCAAGAAACAATTAACCAAAGACTTTAAAGTCAAAGACCCATTTATCGCAGACAAGATCGAGAGGCAGCTAAGAGATTATCGGAAGATGATTAGCGATCTCGACGAACGGCTGGATTATTTTACCGCTGAATCCCTACGCGATTACTTGCGGGACAAAGATGAAGATGTCGATTTCATCAAGTTTTGCGACCAGCACATCGAGCGTCTAAGAAAAGAGGGACGTACGGGAACTGCTAACAACCACAAAAAAATCCGTAACAGTCTTGTCGATTATTTCAACCGGTCATCCGCTTCGATCAAAGAGATCAACTCCAATATGCTGGTGGCGTACGAACGTTATATGCGTTCAGAGAGGACAATGACACGGATCAACCAATTGGGAAAAGAGGTTACCACTAACGAAAGAGGTTTGTCCGACAGCGGCCTGCACAACCAAATGCGTGACCTGCGTACCTTGTTCAATGCTGCTAGGGATCATTATAATAATGAAGACCTCGGCATATATCGCATCAAGCATTATCCATTCAAGAAATATAAGGTTGGTTCCCCACCCCTCACCAAGAAACGGAACAATACGCTTGAACAGGTTTTAGCGATAAGAGATTGTGTTACTAAACCCGGTAGCCGTGCAGAATTGGCCAAAGAACTCTATATGCTTTCGTTCTACCTCTGCGGAATGAACGCCGTAGACCTATATCAAATAACAGAACGTGACATTAGAAACGGACGTGTAGATTACAATCGCGCTAAGACCGAGGGTAAACGCAAGGATAATGCTTTTATCAGTATTAAAATTGTCAATGAAGCCAAACCTTTATTGGAGAAATATTTGGGGAAATTGCGTGAACGCTATTCAAGTGCTAATTGCCTTAATTGGGCATTATCAAAAGGTATGGAGCAGTTACGCAAATTGGCTGGCATACCCGAACTCACTTTATATTGGGCGAGACATACATTTGCCAATACGGCAAGGAATGGTTGCCGTATGAGCAAAGACGATGTGGCTCTTGCGCTCAACCACGTTGACGAGGGCAATCGCACGACAGATATCTACATTGCCAAGGATTGGAAGATTGTGGATGACGTACAGCGGAAAGTCATTGCTCAGCTTAGAAAAATCGAAAATACGCTGATGAAGAAAATGCAAAAGGAAAATCAAGCAGAAAAAACTGCTGCTTAATAAAAGGGTGAATTGCATGGGAACAATTTTCTCATGTAATTCATTTTAAGTATTTAAACACGTAAATTTGGCTAACAATGAAAAATGTAATTTGGTTTTTTATTATCTGCATCATTGCAACGGTAGGTTTTTTTGCCGCATTATCTATGAAAACTCCGTGGATTGGGTTTGGTGTCGCTTTTGGTATATGGTTTATATTTATATGGACTACAACGAAGCCAAGAAGACGTAAAAGATGATTTCCTTTTTTTGTTAATAAAACTTTTAAAGGGTGATCGTTTATTTTTTGCAAAAATAGTCCTCTCGAGGAAGGCCACTTAAATAAAACTAGTAGAAATGACATACGAAGCTCTGTACGATTCTCCGACTGTGGAAAGATACAGATTTTTAAGAGAGACTTGCGGGCTTTTTCCAAAGTCGGAAAAAGCTGCAACAATAGCGCTGAAAAATTCACTTTGCAGCGTCATCGTATTAGACACAGACAACCAAAACGAGGTAATAGGTATGGGATGATTGGTGGGTGACGGTGGTTGCCATTGCCAAATAATAGATATTTGTGTTTGTTAGGAAAGCTTATCATGACGATGCTAAATGACTTTATTGAACGCGAATTGCCATCATCTTGCTATGTCAATCTTATTGCCGACGGCGATGCTTATGACCTGTATGCCAAATATGGTTTTGAGCCCGTGTGGCCAAAATCGAGAGGTATGGGAAAAGTGGTTAAGAATTATTAAGTCACTTTACCAATTAATCTTAATACAGCCCCCGAATAAACTCATACTTTTTGTTTCTATCGTTTTCTTTGTAACCAACTTCGGGCTTTTTATTAGCAAAAATCGTTATAAAAATTAGGTTGAGACACTGTGCCCCAATTGCAACTACGCCAAATACAAGCCCTATAAAAAGAATCCATATGGTTGGTTCTTTTTCAAGATACCAAAGCATAGCAAATGTCAGTGATATAAGGATTGTCAATACAAGTAAAAACGTTATTTTAATTTTAGGTATGTTACGTACCATAGTCATTCAAAAAATAGGTGAAATAATATATAAGCGATTTTTAATACCATACAGCTAATTAAGATACCGTCTACAATCTTTGTCTGCATGTTTCTATCATAATCGTCCATCGTGCTCCAACTTAATTGTTTCATTCAACAGACAGAATGTACTTTACAATTTCTTTTAAATCTTCATCCGGTATCTGTGGGAAACCAGGCATCTGCATCAGTTCCATGCGCTTCCTCCCCGGTGCCTTTATCCAAGCAATTAATCCCATCTCATCTTTCTCATAAATTTGCTTCATTTCCCTTATTGGAGGCCCCACCAGTTGCTGATCCAATTGGTGGCAACCTGAACAACTCGCCTGAAAGAGAGCAGTCCCTTTTGCAAGATCGCCCAATGACTCATCAATTTTTAATTCCGCCTCTTCTTCAACATAGTTTTCCCGCGCTTCTTTACTCAAGGCTTGAAATGAAGCGGTATGTGCTGCCATCATCTTTTGATGCTTGTCTAAAGCATTGTGTCGGTACATTTGGCGGCTTCCGCCATAACAGATCATGAAAGCAAATATGGCTATCGTTATTTTCCAAAAATGCCTATTCAGGTGTTCATCGGTGTCTTTTACCGTTTGCCATATCCACCATAACGCCAAAACGAGCAATCCCCCAGCTACCCCCATAATTTCGATAACCTCAAAACTCACCCCTTTTGCGGGTAATGTCATCAATACAATAGCACCAAAAACGACCTGTCCCGCTAACCCAACCAATGCGATGTGGTAGCCGACGCGCTTAATCTGGGCTCTGGTGAAGTTGTTATAGATTTCTTCAAACGGATAATTTTTACGCCCGTTGTACCAGACAATGAATACTCCTGTAACCGAAACACAAGCACCTAAAAACTCAAAATATCTGGGAAAAACGTTCGGTAAAACCAATGCACTGAGAAAACCTTTGATCGTTCCCCATTTTTCAGGAAACATCATTAAGTTGACGTTCGTCAAAAATATTAACGGAATAAATAAAAATATCAAAACGGATAACGCAATGATGCCAATATGTAGTGCTTTATGGTTTTTCATCGCACCCCAACTGTACTTATGCAAGTAAGTCAACAAAAAAGCAATCGTAACCAACGGGATAATCATAATCCATGCAAATCCCGTTAGCGCATTTGCCGAATAAAAGTAAACGGTATAAAGCGTATTGATACTCAATAAAGGGGCTACCCCCAACACAACGGCAATACTTTTATTTACGGTAATGGTCTTGGCGATCTCATAAGCAAATACATCATATTGTTTATACTTCAAGCCCTTAACCTGAGCCCAAAGGACGACGATACTACCTCCAACCATCAAGTTGATAAAAATAATATGAAGTAGAAAAGAAACGATCAATAGTGTGACCAGTAGCCATTCAGGCAGTGGTAAATCCAATGGTATATCTTTGGGTACTGGTGTGTTTATTTGTAATAACATGGGTATAAAATCTTAGTTGTTATCGTCTTCTTGTTCTTTTTGCGCCAAATCAGCCTCTATGCGCTTTGCTACCTCATCGACCGCATTTATGGGGTTAACTACAACACCTTCGGACTGCGCACCCTGCAGCGACTCACCCGAGCTTTGCAGTTGTTTGATGTATGCTACTAATGCCTCGAGCTCTTTTTTATTCCCCGGAAATGGAGGCATGAATGCCCTTCCTTGATGCATATTCGGGATGTAGCTCGCCATAGCTTGTTCATTCAACGGTTTATCCTTGCCATACATGTTTTCAAATACTTCGACAATCGAGTTGATACCATTGCTTGTATGGCAGCGGCTACACGTTAGCATAAACACATCCCGGCCGGCGAGAACTTTATTTTCAGGAGTAATTTCACTGACGGTAGCATAAGTTGCATGCTTTAACACACCATCTTTTTTATACAAGGGATAATCTTCTTCACGGAGGAGATTGGAGTACATGTAATTTCCGATGACATAGGGTTTACGTACGAATTCGCGCACTCGCTCAAATATGCCGAGAAATCCGAAAACGAATAGACACGGTACAACTACAAGTGCAAAATTTACTTTCTTGGGTCTGAAAGTGGCCCATAGCGCAAGTATGATTGACAGCGATGCGGCTCCTACGATAAAGTATTTCAGCAAATCATAATATTCTTCGAAATCCATAGAACCTACCGCTGTACTCATATTAGCCTTCATCGCATCGGGCATCACATTCCAATAATAAATTGCTCCCGCGATGGCAAATGGTGTCCAAAACATGACCCATTTACCGGCATATTTGATAGCTAGAATACGTATTGCGGATCCTTTTTTTGAAAATATAGTCGTCAACAGCATCCCAAATATTCCACCAACCAACATGGCTACAGGTGTGCGAAATGCCAGTTGAGGAATATAAATAGGATTTGTAAACCCATTAAGCAAACTTTTGTCCGTATTCCAGTTTCCGGGATCCATCATAAATCCTAAAATAGATACGATAATCACCATCGTAATCCAAGAAGCAAGACTTAAAAAAGCGCCAAATCGTATGTGTTTTAGTTTTGCGTTCAACGATTTATTGGAATTTTTCCACGTAAGGTAATAGATCATGATAAGTACAACTTCGGTTACGAAAACGATCCATTCTGTAAACCAGGCCCAATAGAACACACGTATCAAACTCCCGATCGAGCTTGGACTGACCAGAGCAACAGAAAACCAGATGCCGACACCGGTCATGGCACCGATTGTAGTCGTGATGATGAACGCTACCTTCATCTTATTATAAATAAGCTCGTCCCATTTGGTATCAGTTATCTGGTCTGCCGGTGCATTCTTAACACCTTTGTATTCCAACCAGGTAATGTAAGGGATAAAACCTACGGCCAGACCGTGGTTAATCATAACGTGGATGATGGCAATGACGGCTATTAAAAAGCGGTCATTCAACCAATCCAAATGAAACATAGGAAAATCCATAAATCTCTCTCTTTTGTTGTTGACAAAGCTCTGACTTTCTACGGAGGTAAGGATGAAATAGAGATGCGGATGATTTACGTTTTTGGAACAGACGATTGCTGTTTATGGTATAATAGTTTAGTTATTTGTAACAGCTTAATAATCGCCAAAAAAAGTACTTTTTTCTAGTAAGTATGGAAAAAGAAAGGCAGCCCTAACTCAATAGAACTGCCTATGTCGACTAAAACTTTGAGTTTATCTTTGCATTTTGCGGAATTCCTCTGGACTGATTCCATGTTTCTTTTTAAAAAATGTGATGAAGTACGAAGAACTGTCAAATCCCAGTTCAAATGAAATTTCGGACACGGTCTTGAACGTGTGATATAGCAATCGCTCTGCTTCCATTAGAATTCTTTCCCGTATCAATTCACCTACACTTTTATTGCGTCGCTCCCGACAGATCCGGTTCAGGTAATTGGTCGATATGTTTAGCTTCTCTGCATAGAATGAAGGAAAGCGCTCACTTTTGTAATATTGTTCGAGCAATTGTTCGAATGCCCGAACCCTATTTTCTCTTTCCTTATTATAAGGCGTAGCAAGCCGTATACCGCTGCAACGTTCCAGCATACCGAGTACAATATTCAAATAAGACCTTAGAATCGTTTTAGAGTCCTTATCCGACAGCTTGAGCTCATCATACATCGAATCCATCATCATACGCAACTTGGAAATGTCGATGTTGTTTTCCAATTGCTTATATACTGCATTATTCTTTAAGAAAGAGAAGTCATGCAATACGTTATCGTTGTAACGTTTTGTAAAAAAGGCATCCGTAAAAAGCAAAATCCAACCTTTCGCTTCTTTATGTATTTCAAATGTGCAGACACTGGATGGTGCAATGCTCAGTGCTTCTCCTTTTTCAACCTGTACGATCGTCTGATCGATGGCAAATCTTCCCCCTTCTTCCTCAAAATAGATGATCGTATAGAACATTCTTTGATTGGGTAAGGACAGAAAACCATATCGTTGATTAAAGGTGTGAAGCGGAGTGACAATAAAGCCTATATTAGGGCTTCCCATATCTTCCAGTGTCAAAACGTTTATTTCTTCTGTTCTGACAACCATATAAATATTTCCTTAATTTAAATAATCTTGTGATTAATTAAACAAGGAATATCGGTGGTTTGAAGATGCTAAAGCAAAATCCGTTGCACAACGGCCCGATAGGAATCGGAGTAAAAACAATATCTTCAATGGGATGTTCAATAGGCTTTTTGTGGCTATCATCGAGAACAGGTAAAACCATAACAACCTCGAGCAACTTAACTGTTATCTGTACATCGGCGTTACTTTTTTCCTCTTTAATCTTTTCTTCCAGATAACAGGATCCTTTACATACAGGAATGGTTTCAAATCGATTGATACATAGCTGGCGTGCGATGTAATCGCGGTTGAGCTCAAAACCCAGATAAATCCATATACTGCTGGTGGACTGCATGATAACAGCCAAAAGCAACGATATGTACATGAATTTTTTCAAAACTGAGCGAATTTAATAAAATTTACTTTTCTTTTTTTAGTATAGCGATGTCTTTCAACAGCCTTTTTGTTTCTTCGTTTGATGTGCCATCATATACTCCCCGGATATGAAGATCCTTGTCGACTAAAAGCAGGCCTCCACTATGCGTAAAACCTCCGGGAGCCAGACTATCAGGATATGCAATCGCATAATAAGATTTGTCCGCCAAGCGCATTACCTCTTCCTGATTCCCATACAGAAAATGCCATTTATTACCTTTTGCTCCTATTTTTTTAGCGTACGCCTTTAGGGCAGGTATGGTATCCCGTTTCGGATCAATGCTATACGAAAGCAGAAGCACGTCGTCCATGCTCTGGGTTTTCTCCTGCACCTCCTTCATCTGAGCGCTCATCTGGGGACAAATTGTCGGACAGGAAAGGAAAATAAACGATGCCACATGTATCTTGTTCCTCAAACTATTTGAGGATACTTCCATACTATCTTGATTGAGCATCGTAAACGAGTCAATCGTCGGATAAATGGTAGTATCCCCCTGCGTTGAAGCTGTGCCCAGATAAGGTAATTTGTTCTCCTGACAAGAGGCAAAACTAATCGCCATTAATAACAACAAGACTTTATTCATAAAGTGCTGACAAATATTAGAATTTCATATCCAAATATACGTTTTCTCACCTTAAATCTATTGTATCGACTCCCACGATATTCTATTTAAGTTACTTTATGCACGAAAACCTAAACCAATAGCACGCTTATGTAGCTATCAGGAAATATATAGAGTGGTAACTTTGTATGAAATTTTGGTACTGCCCAATCTGAGGTAGGAACATAATTATAAATTGAATTTCAGATCGACGTAAGTTGCTTTAGTTGAGGTGAACTTCTTAAAAAATCCCAAAAACAAGTAAATTTCTGAACAATGAAGTTATTAACAAAAATTAGTTATGTTTTTATAGTACCGCTTTTAGCCCTAAGCGTAAATGCCTTTTCGCAAGAAAACACAGATATTCCAGTAATAAACCCTCCAATTAATACAGAGTTATTGGGCAGCAACAGAGGACTGGCTTTTCAAATGATCATTGATAAAAAATTTAAGAGTATTCCTAAATTGGGAATTTTCAGCGTAACTTCCTTGGTGGGTGAATGGGATAATGGTCAAATCGACGACTACATGACACAAGCCAGCCTGACTTATGAAGTTGTGAAAGGCTTAAAACTTGCGGGAGGTTTTCATGTAACGCCTGTTAAAGGTATGCGACCCATAACTGGCATAATTTATACGGTAGCCAACCCGACCTGGTTGTTTGTGGCTAATTCGAGAATAGATTTTTCTAAAGACACCAATGTTGAAGGCCTGGTTTTAGTTGAATATAAGCCAAAGATTAATGACAAATGGCGTGTCTATTCACGACTTCAGGCTTTATATGAATACAATACCATCATCGACATGCAGACCAGAAGTTATTTGATGGCTCGTGCCGGATTAAGTTATAACGAGTTTTCTTTTGGATTGGGTTCTAACATCGATTATTATGGTCCAGAGAAACACAATAAAAACAGCTTTGGTGGCTTCGTTAGCTTTTTGCTTTTCTAAGGGCAATAACCCAGACAAATACAATTGTTAATACGGAGATAAAAAAGGGAGAAAACCGTAACCTTCTTAGTATTGGAATAAAAAGGACAGACTAAAAAACGTTAACCTGTCCTTTGCTTTTTCCTTGTGAAATTATGCAGATAGAAACTCTTCTGTATTTTTAATCTCCGCATAGAAAAACGCTAATGCTGCTAAAAACGCGTGGTGCACATCATCGGCTTTTACCGTTTTACCGTTAATTTCCAAGTCACGTGACGCACAAGTATCGCCGAGAACCGTACACTTATAGCCGAAGTCAAATGCAGCGCGGGTGGTTGCGTCCACGCACATATGGGTCATCATTCCTGTAATAATCACTTCGGTTACTTCATTTTCTTTTAAATATTCCCCAAGTCCTGTTTCTCTGAAACTGTTTGGGTAAAACTTTTGAAAAACTTTCTCCTCAGCAAGTGGCTTTACATTTTCGTGGATTTCTACACCGGGAGTTCCTTCAACAAAAATAGGTAATGCTTCTGGGTTAGCCGATAAGTGTTGAACGTGTGCAATAGGTAAATTGTTTGCTCTGAAATGATCCAGAACCCGGCGGGTATTTAAACTCGCCATTTCAGGGTTTACCAATGGAAGTGCTCCGTTTTCAAAATATTCATTCTGGATGTCGATGACAATCAATGCTTGTTTGCTCATAATCATTTTTTTTGTATGACAAAATTAGCAAACACCGTCATGATCGATTATACCAAATCATTAAGAAATGATACCATTTTGATAATCGGCTAAAAATTCAGTTGTTGTCATCCCAGTTTGCTTCTTAAAAAAACGCATTAGATGGTTGGGTTCCGAAATATTGAGTTTGTAGGCTATTTCCGAAATGGTCAATTCAGAATGGATGAGGTAATCTTTGATTTCCACCAGCAATCTTTGCTTTAACAAATCTGTTGCTGTCAGATTGAACTGCTCTTTTACCGCCTTATTTAGGGTAATACGACTGATGCCCATTAGATCTGTATAATCGCTGATTCGCTGTTTATGTTCGATATTTGTTTCAATCAGTTTTTTGAATTGAAATGCATAACTTGTTTCTTGATTTTGTAATGATAATTGATGCTTTTCGGCATACACTCTGTTCAACTTCTGTAAAAGGTAATAGATTAGGGAACGGATGATATGCACACTGTCTATTCTGGTTTTCCGTAATTCTACTTTAATTTCTGATAACAAAACACAGTACATATCCATGTTTTCTTTCTCAATCTGCATATTTAATGGAAATTCCAACTGGTAGAAATAAGATAAACGGTATGTAAACAGTTTGTCGGAGAAAAACTCATTTAGAAAATCTTCTTGAAAAACCAAGGACGTAAATTCCAGGTTATCTTCATTAAGATTCCATTGACGTTTTTGAAAAGGGGAAATAAATATAATACTATTGTCCTCGATATTTATTTTTTGGTAGTTAAGTGTAAGCTGACCGCTCCCTTTCTTGATAAAAATGATTTCAAAATAATCTGTATTAAACAATTTTTGACTAATATATGCTTCACTGACTTCATCAGAAGGAAGTACGTTGAGCAGAAAATCTACCCCACATTCTGTCTTGTTAAATTTTATTGTTTTCAACTATTTCTTTCTTTGATTATTAAAACGAAACCCTAAATTACGCTTTTTTATTTGTCAGTTTTGTCAGTTTCATTCTGTATTTTTCTTTTAATAAACCAGCGTATTATATCCTTTATCATTCAGTTCAAACATATATATCAACGCATTGGGAGTGATGGTGATTCGTTTGTCGAGTTTTGATTTGTCAACTTTTAGAATATCTAAGGCATACTCGCAAACTACCAAATGTGCGCCTGACTTTTCTGCTCTGTCAATCAATTCTAAAAGTTCTTTATTTTCTACGATTTCTTTTGCCAATATACCAACTATCACAATTTCAAAAGTCAATCCGTTTTCTTTTAGCTTAAGTAGCTCTACGGTTTCTATGGTGGTATTAAAACGCTTAACGTCTGCAATCATCACTGCCAATTTCTTGTTAGCGCCTTTGTATTCTACTTTATTTCCAAAAGTTTGGGTTTGCGCATTACTGTAATTCGAAGTGAAAATTAGGACTGATAGTAAAATTAATGTTGATAAAAAATTTGCTTTCATTATAAAAAATTTTAGTTTAATTAAAAAATAAACGCTCAAAACGAGAACTCATAAGATTGATTTTGAGCGCTCTTGGAAAAACGAACGGATGCGTAGAGCCTATTCTTAATCTTTTAGAAGTTGATTGATTTCCTCATAGAAAGAATCCTTGCTGTAATCTGCCATTCCTGCGTGATGCATTCTTATTTTTCCGGTTTTGTCCAAAACAACAGTTGTTGGGAGTGAACCGCTGAAATATTCATTGGGAATATTTCCGTTTGGAATTAAAAATGGAATAGTAAATTTTTCTTTCTCAAGGTAAAGTTTTCCGGCTTGTGGTTCATCATCTAAATTTATCGTGAGAAAGACGAGATCGTCATTTCCCTCATATTTTTCGTAAAACTTCTGAATCGAAGGAAATTCAGCCCTGCAAGGTGGACACCAGGATGCCCAGAAATTAATAAACACAACCTTTCCTCTTAACGTTGAAGTGTTCTGAATGTTTCCTTTTTCGTCCATAAACTCAAAATGTGTATTAATTTGGCTTGTAGCATCGTCCTCCTTTTTGTCGATACTTGCATTAAAAATTCCGGTAGCCATTAATTGCCGAAGCACAAATGACTTTGCATCTGGGCTAAAAAGCATTGACCCGACAAAAATTACAATTAATAGAGTAAATATATTTTTCTTTGGATATTGCCAAATTCTATTTACAACTGGTTTCTCTTTAGAAGTCTCTTTATTTTTCAATACTATTCCTGTTCTTTGTTTTTTACTTACTATTGATCCTTGGTATCAGCCAATTTTCCTCTTCAGACTTTTTTATTAAAATCTTTAGATATAACATTCTAAGGTTACTTTAAATGGAATATACGGAGTTTATTAGTAAATCCTTTTATGTGACAACTTCCCCATGAGCAAACCATAAACCCAAGTACCTGCAATGGCAGTTAATAATGTTATTGCTGATGTTCTATTAAAACTTCTAACACGTATATTCTCATTTGTTTTCGTTAATCAATCTTTCTAGTTCATTTGCAGGAAAAACACCCGATTGCCTCCAGCGGATTTCTCCTTCTTTAAATATAATAAGTGTAGGTACGCCCCGAACCTGATACGCTGCTGCCGCCTGCGGGTTCTTGTCCACATCAATTTTAATGATGCTTGCCTTATCGCCTATACGCTGTTTTAATTCTTCCAGAATGGGTGACATCATTTTGCAAGGACCACACCATTCGGCAAAGAAATCTACCAATACCGGTTTATCACTGTTAATTATTTCTTGAAACGTCATATTGCTTTTTGTCTTTTTTAAATGTTGATAATAGCAGCCCTCCGATGATCGAACCGTAGAGAGTGCTGGTTATTGGGTTGGAAGTAATGGCACAACTGCCTGTATTGCATCCGACAAATTTCCAATAGAAATAGCCTGTGACTGCACCAATAGCCATTCCTATTATAGTGAACAAATATTTCTTACCGAACTTCTTCATACAATATATCTTCTAATTTTTTATTGCTTTTCCGAACTGGCGTACTACAACCTGATACACCACAGCAACCTATATTCATTAATGGCATCAATGAAAACAGACTTCCCATACCCACCAGCAGCCACTGCTGTTCCATGATTCCCTGCACAATAATAAAAATGCCCAATGCTAACCGCAGCACCCGCATTAAATTCCAATTTCTTAAATATCTATTCATCTTCTTAAGCGTTTTGATTAGCTGCTTTAATTTAAGTTCTGACATGTAACAGCTTTGATGGTCAGATGAAAAGCGTTTTGCGCTAAAATGCTTTTCACCTTCTGTTTTGTTTTTTAAACAGATACTCACGGTAATTCCGCAACCATGCGGATTCCTATTGCGGATTCCAAAAGTGTAAAGTCCACATATCCGGCTCTTTCGAACAGTTTTTCCCAGCCATGTTTGCTTCCTCCAGAATGTGGCGTGAAGGAACAGAACAACTTTGATCCCGGCAGCAGTACACGTTTGAGCTCGGTTAATCCATTCAACGGTTCATTCCAAAAATGCATATTATCCATTGCGATTGCACCATTAAAATAGTCATCATCAAAAGGTAGATTTTCTACAGTTCCTTTTATAAGAGTGATTTTTCCTGAATCTACAGAATCTTTGTTACGTTCACTCGCAAGCCGATGCATTAACTCTGAAGGATCAATTCCTACAATAGTACCTTGCGATACCGTTTTTGCTAAAATTTCCAGGCCTATTCCCGGTCCAAATCCTATTTCAATTACACGGTCTTCCTGCCCAAGGCCAAGAAGTGCGATAGCTTCACGAGCCATTGCATCACCTAAATCTACCATCATCTTGGCTCCCTTTTCGCCCGACTTGCCTTCTGGAACAACAAACATTCGGTACATATCTAACATTGTTTTGTTGATTTTTAGAAAGAAGAGTATTTGTGACTTATAAAGTTAATCACACTTACCATCAATCGTACAACTATTTCCTTCTGTAATTTCTAATATAGCTTCAGGATTAGACTTTTGCCATTCGGCAAAAGACTTGCTCAAAGTTTCTAAAAAAGCTTCTGCTGGTTGAGCTCCAGAAACTGCATATTTTCTATCGAAAACAAAAAATGGAACGCCCGTAACTCCAATATTTTGGGCTTCCTGGATATCCTGAGCTATTTCATACTTGTATTTTTCATCCTCTAAAATGGCTTTGATTTCGCTTTCGTCCAAACCGAAATCTTTACCCAATTGTCCTAAGGTCTCTGTATCAGCAATATTTTTTCC